>Ga0210059_1009075_pt1 | contig 15581 bp, 8 predicted proteins | sample Ectturendosymbi2_FD_188042 | JGI IMG/M metagenome (GOLD analysis project Ga0210059, IMG submission 188042) | Ecteinascidia turbinata endosymbiont from Florida, USA - Sample 2 (SPAdes) (version 2) | ecosystem: Host-associated > Tunicates > Ascidians > Unclassified | place: Key West, Florida... | reverse complement strand
TTCTCGATGACCCTCCCGCATTCCTCCCTTGGGATCGCTCTTATTGCTGCTGAGATTGATGCCTTCAGGTCAGGGATAGTCTGGGGGTTGCTGCCATACACCCTGTCCTTAAGGTATCCCCACAGATAAAAATCTGGGGGTTCAAGTCCGGTGAATGCGGCGAACACTGCGGGTCACACCTGCAGCTGATCAGTCGGTCAGGGAAACGCTGCTGTAGCCATGCCAATGATTCTCTTGAGGAGTTGGGGGTGGCACCATCCTGCTGGAACCACTGGAGGACCCTGACGACCGTTCTCCATCGACCATGTGCTGTCCAGAACTTGCCAAGCACCCGGACATATCGCTCGGTGTTGATTGGCACAGATCGCTCGTTGTCGTCCTCGAACCAGAATGGTCCAATGATGCCATGTTCGGAGATGGCAACCCAGGCAGTGCACTTCACAGAGTGCAATGGCCTTTGCAGACAGTGCTCAGGGAGTGTGCTACCCCAGAAGATGTTGTTCTCATAGTTCACGTGACCTGACAACAGAAAATGTTCCTCGTTCGAAAACCAGACATTGCCAAGAAAGTCCTGCACAGCGTCAATCTTGTCACAAAACCACTGGCACATGTAAAAATATTTTGCTCAGTAGTCCATGGCATCTCGAAGGTCGTATTTGGTAGACTCTTAGAACATTACTTCTACTTGGTAAATCTGAAAAATAAAAAGAATTGATTAATTATTGCAAAAGTTATTCAAGTTTAGGTGATGACCGTTTTTTTTGTGTCGCTACAAATAAATGAAAGTACACGAGGATATATATGTGGCGTTTATACGAACTCTGGCAGTCCTGCCTCATAACACCGTGATTTATTATGCTAAGCTAATGCTAAAATCTAATCACTTTCGTCACTGTTGACAGACTTGACACCACTTAGCAAGTTCACAACTTCCTTCGGGGCTGTCTGCAGGACCGACGTTCAAATGGCGTGGATATCGCATGGCATCGGAAAACAAAAAGAAGACAAGCGAGTGGCATATCTTATTTCTTTAGACCAGTGATATTCAACATGGGCGAAATTGCCCCCCAGGGGGCGATTTTGTGCGTCAAGGGGCGATTTTGTAACTTCACCGATTTGGGGCCGATTTCAGTTTCCAGGGGGGCGATTTCTGCAGGTGAGAACATACAAAATTTCTGAATTGATTCCAAAAATAATAACCAGATATACCACTTTGGAACCAATTTATTTGATGCACTTTCGACTCCATGTTTTGTAAAAAAGGTTATAAAACACACGATATAGGACTGATGATGTAACAATCAAACTAGCATTGCCCTGTGTAACGCATCACTGCACCAACTATCCAAGGCCATGGAGAGTGTTACTGGTTTGGAGCCAAGCACTGCGGTTCTGACGAATTTTCAGGTATATTGTTAAGCCTGATGTTTAAGAAATGGAGTTCGGTCGATTGGGTATTTTCCGATAGCTCTATCAGTGCCGGTTGCTTTCAGCCAACATAAATATAATAAAACGAAATAATGCAGACTAATGTGTACAAGAAAAGTCCAAAAATCCGCTCATTTTGACATGCCTAAATACTTGCAAATGTTACTGCTTGATGTCGCTTTTTGACGCTGCCTCTGCAACGAGTAGGTCAACAAACTACCAAACTAATTATTGCAACAGTTTCTCCACTATTTTAAAGACGAAAAACGTCAGTTTCTTTGAAGATACTAAAAATGGTCCAATGATCATAACATTGCTACCACTGAATCATCACATCAACTTTCGCTGCGATTAAGGATGTTAACAAAAAGTTGTGATTAAGTTTAGCCTCATTATTTCTCCCCGTGAACTGACGCAAATCCCCCCAACTGCATGTATTATTACAGGGGTGGCCACACCTGCTCTATGTATGAGCCGCATATCGTAAAACCCAAATTACAAAGAGCCGCAACATAAAAATCTTGAAAAACGAATTTAATTGCAAACTAAGCTTCTGTGACATCATATATCTTTTTGGAACATCTTGCAAAAGTATAGTACTGTGCAGCACGCTAGGTAGTAGCTATCACAGTACCATTTCACAAAATTTCTACACCTTGCAATAGAAATAGAAAATAAAAAACAAATTTATAATTTTTCGTAAATCTCAAAAGAGCCGCATGCAAATGTTCGAAGAGCAGCATGCGGCTCGTGAGCCGAAGTTTGGCCACCCCTGTTTTATTATTAGCAATATTGTCTTGAAACAAAACTTCATATAGTTTTCGGCAGAGCGTTGCCAAAACATTTTTTCGTAGGCAAAACACGTCATAGTCCGTTATCATGTGTTTGATAAACTTCAGTTCGTAACTTGAGTAAAACAGCGAAACCAAGTGTCTTCTATTAAAAAATACGTGAAAAACAACTGTTATGAGACGATTTAGGTAGCAATTATTGGCTAGCACAGTTAATTAATTAGCCATAGGTTGTAAAACGTGCTTATCATGTTTTTCAATTAGTTCGAGTGTTTCACTGTGCTTGCAGATATAGCTGTATTGTGTTCATCTGAGTAACGATGCAGTACATCGGTAAAGTAGGCTTTAGGAAAATGATAATTTATACTGGCAAGAAAGTCCAACCATTCCCATCTTAGCTAAACTAAAAATTCCAAAAAATCGTTTTTGCCACTTGTAGTTTGAGATTTGCTAAAAAGTCTTTCTGTTGTGGAAATAACGCCAATACTTGGATTGCGTACAAAGTGACTGAGTGAAGCGTTTTGCCAGTTAACTAACACAAGCGAATGCGATTCCACATCCAGGAACTTTTTATCCACTACCAAAGCGATTATGAAGCCTGTACCATATTTATTAACACGGATGGTCAGATGTTTTGATCAAGTGCAGTGAGCGTTTTCCGGAATTATTGGGGAACGTTCAGCTAAGATCACTATTGAGGTTTCCCACGAAATATGTTGCTGGGCAAGTTTCAACCACGTACTGCACATACGTGATAAATTTCGCAATCGTCTTGACATGAGCATAGACAGGTGGAAACGCCATACGACTGAAGCTGACCAGTTTGCAACCTGCTTTAAAAAACTAGCAAATAAAAAGCCTGGGGCAAGGTGCGCAGTAGTTGGAAGTGGAACAAGGGCTGTGGTTCTGGTTCAAGCACCAGTTATCCAAAATATTTTGCTCCGGCTCCAACCTCTAAAAGTTTTTGGCTCCGGCTCTAGAGCGATTTGGTCCAATAAAAACTAAAAACCATCGTTATATTTGTACAATTGGCTTGCTCCACAATCTGTGTCGGTTGAACGGGAACTCAAATTTCAGGCTCCGGCTCCACCATTCAAAATTTTTTGGCTTCGGCTCCACAGCCCTATTTGAAACTAACTGCTTTTGGAAATGCATTTGCATTCGTTTTGTTTGTTCGTTCTTTGTGCTAACTAAACTGTCCCTATATTTCATTAGCATTGAAATATTTTCATATTAAAATAATATATTTGCCAACACTGAAATCATCAATGGGGGGCGATTTTTAAGCAAAGTTCCTGTAGAGGGGCAATTGAACAAAAAAGGTTGAAGACCACTGCTTTAGACCTTGGTGTGCAAAACTTGTTAGTGAGTGTCGGCCAGACCACACGCCAAAGAATCATTTACTTTTATGTCAACAAAGCAATTTCAATGAGCAAGCACGGAGCGCCTACTTATTAGTTCCAGTTGGCGATGGTATCTTTTGCAGCGTTCACACTTTTTTACAGACGTAGGGATTGGGCCCCCTTAAATGTTGGGGGCCCCTGACTGTGGCCCAGTCAGCCCCCACCCCTTAAGCAGCCACTGTGCATGGGCTCAACATTAAGTTACCCGCACCAAGAATTTTTATCCCGATATAGACCCACCCCGCACCAGGCTCAAAACGCCCGCACCCGCATCCGTACGCATAGCTCTGCGGATTCCCGCACGGCCTCGAACATGCGGATACCCGTAACCCGCGCGGGTTAACCCGCCTCACGCAAGACTTCATAACTACATCGTGGTTGATTGATAGTGTGACGTCACTGGCCATCGTACAACCTTAGAATTTCCTTCTTGCGTATTTGCAAAGGGAAAGCGCAACCACACTGGCTGTCTTTTATCGCATATAATTTCACATTATGGCAGTACCACTAGTTCCAAACGAAACATGGTTTCCTATGAAGCAAATCTAAGTCTGTGTAAACAAGGTAGGTGGCAATTTGCAAGTCATGTCTGTGTATTATCAACTGAAAAACGTTCACGCCATATCCGTTCGTAGGTCTTTGCATCCTTAGATTCTGGGCACCAACTATTTCAGAGAGTGACATGTTTTTGGAGCTAAGTAACATTTTAAAAGTTTTCTGCGCACACAACCATTGCCAGCTTCCTCACTGAAAACAGAGAGTTCATGAATTATGTGGTAGAGATGTGTATGTACCAGGGCGTCGGTGAAAAATTGAGCGACGCGCTTTCGTTATTACAACACAAGGTCAAGACGACCATAAGCTTGCCTATCGACAAGGACAAGCACTAAGCAAAATTTGGACGTTAAAGTGCTTGATACCAAAAGAACGAAAATGCAGTAACACAGTTGGTGTTCCTTTGTATACGATTCCATTTCAAAATTAGTTGGACCAGACATTCAAGCACCTTGTTCCGAGAACCATAAGCAGGGGTAAAAATAAGAATCGCTGAAGTGATAAAACTTTTGCAGATCCACTTGAAACACGTTCTGAAACTGATGCAAGCAAATAGACTTTTTCATTTACAATGTACGAGGTTTTGCGGTTTAGGCATCACCGATGCAAAAAAACAACTTTCATCAAGAATACTTTGTGCACGAATATGCTAGACTGTTAGCAGACACAAACAAGAAAACAGGAAAAAAACTTTCAATCAGCCCTTTGTTTATTTTTCCGTGAATGATCGATTACAGCGCGGGCGTCTTTCAGATTCGTTGCCGTCAGCTTTCTATTTTAAGGATGAAGCAAATGTCGAAAGCACAAATTCTGTTTTTGATAAGATATGAAAAAAGAAGGGGGGGATATGAGCTTCAAATGCTGAGAACGAAAATGCAAACTGCATTATTCTGCTGAATATTATTTTCTAAAACTACACATATTTACTGTATTAAGTGATAAGTCTTTTTACAATGAGAATGGTTAATTTTGTAAGACCATATCGTATTCCTCCATCATCACTGTAGACTTCCATCAAAGTTAAGCATTTGCATCTTTCACTGCGAGATTTGCAAAGTACGATGTTTACCGTCTTCACATCTACCCAACGAAGCAAAACTAACGCTCACATGCAGTTAACAAAGAACACAAACATGAATGAAACAACATAGGCATAGGTACGTGACACTAACGGAGAGCACACGAGCGGTGGCGCTAACACGATTACTTTGATACCTATGACAGCTGGATAATGCTGTGGTAAATTCCAAGTTGACGTATTCATAACTTGTATGTACAGAGTTGAGTTTTATTAGATCAAACATTTTCAAGCAAATTAAAACTAAAGCGCTGTGACCCCGAAAAAACTTTTAAGGGGTTGTTTTGTCGAGCGCTCAATTGGGCACTTTTCTGTCATGATTTAGAGTTGATGACCGAATTGTTTGTGAATTTAGGGTCGAGATAGGTTTACATCTTCCAAAGGCGTTTCAGTCTGCTGGACGATCAATAACGCAGGAGTGCTAGGTCGCAACCGGTATCTATCGTAGTTTTCCCCAGTTCCTCATGGAGCTAAGCATGACAGAGAAAGTGTAAATTCAGCTAAGTTGAAGCTATGCCCGGCATGGGCGTACCGAGGTTAGATGGCACCTGGGGCAAGAAACAACTTTGGCGCCCACATGTTCGAACCTAAGGTCTTTCGGAAGCAAATGTACTGTATTGAAGATAGCACATGCAAGATTGTTGGGACTTTTGTGCACCCATATAGTGATTTGGGGCCCAAAGCATTTGGACCCAAGCATCGGGGCTCCTGTTCCCCCTCCTTAGGCCCCTGCCGCCTGGGTTTCCATAACAACCCTTTGAATCCAATCGGTGGTCTCTGTAGCGTAGCCCGTATGTCCAGATTACTTCAGGAACGTGAAGTACATTGCCCGGCCGTCGAAGAAGAGGCCACGGCTATAATCGAAACGGTGGAGAAGGCGACTCATTTCAACATTTCACGTTAATCAGCTGTCTGTGACGTTCAAGCTTGATAATCGAAAACGGAGAAAGATCAAAAATAGTAAGATTCATTGTTGGAGACGCTAACGTGTATCAATCATGTTTTCCATTAATTACCTTCCTGGCAAAGAAAACATGGGAGCTGATAGCTTCACGTGCATTTTTTCAACAATTACCGCATAAGGGTATGTTTCATCCTGGTATTACTCGATTGCTTCATATTTTCCGAAATGGGAATTTGTTTTTTTAACAGACGAGGTTGAGACAGTTTTGTTTGTCCTGCTAAACGTGGGCAGAGTTGAAATAAATATATTTTCTTCCAAACAAAACCAAACCCAACAAAGCGACACAATAACTCAAAAGTTCTAATGTAGCGTCCACTTTAACGAGCATCTGCCAATTTCATCACGCAACAAAAATACCTGTAAGCAATCGCTGATGGATTTCCAAGGTTCCCTTTGTGTTGGCGTGTCCTAACATGCATTCCACAGCGGTGATAAACTACTTCCATCCGTTGTTTTCTTTATGCGCAATGCCAATCTTTATTCACTGCGACAATCAGAATTAGTTCCTGTCTAAAGACGTGAAAGAATGACATACAAGGCTAAGAATTGCAACGAGCAGGTCAACATTATCCAGCGGGAAACTCGCCATGCGATTGAACGACACAATGGTGCGATATGGGAAGTCATACTGAAATCACGTGAACCAACAGTGCTGATAGACGCTCTGCATGAAATCCCCACTTTCAACAGCGAAACATTCGACTCCGCGGGAGTTATCCGTCTGTTTCAGGCGGCGATCTCCAAACGGAAAAACATAACCAGCCTGGTTTTCGAGCCCGGATCCGCTTTTTCTTCGGAAATTTGTCAGATCGCACAAAAGTATTCGTTTGGTGGAGGCGGTCGAACTGACGGATGTGAATCAGACGAAAGCCAGAATAAGATTGCCGGATGGATGAGAGTCGACGGCATCAGTCAGAGACTTGGCGCCATCCTCGCTAATAGCCACTGATCTCGTTGCTGTACAGACGTTTCTGGAAATCATGACCAAAGTATAAACCGATAATGAGAACACTGAAGAGACTCCTCAGGTATATCTGCAGAGCAGAATTATGGATCTTTAATTCAGAATTTGTTGGTGCTGTAAGTCATGATCCTCCACTGCGCACACTGACGCGCAGAACTCGTGCTAACCCACCTGTTACAAGATATTTCGGTTAGGAAGGGTGAAATACGTGACACTGCGTCAATTTTACGTCATCACAGTTACCCATGCGCTTCAGTTTCTGATGGGGCTTGTGATATTGCGGTATGTGACTAGTAGTTACGACACGGGAATTTACTTTGACTGTGTTGCCGTTTCGCCACGCTTTGAACGTTCTCTATAGGCAGAAAGCCAATGATGTATGCTTAAAACTTACCAAATATTCTGTGTGTTCAAGGCGATTTTATCTACTATAGTTGGTTCAGTTGATTAAAACAATGTTTAAGTTGTAATGGTGTAGTAACATTTTGTCACATTGTGTGTAAGAACAGGGGCGAATCCAGCCAGTGATTCATGGGGGCGATTTCGGCAATATTTGGCAATCAAGTCTTATTACCGTTTCGCTATTGTAAGAGAGATGAAGTATACTTCACAGCACTGCTCTGGCAAAACAATGGACGGCAAAGTAGCCTTACATCGGGAATGCTGTTTTCTGAATCGTACAAAATCATGGTGAATAAAGTTAATTTCGTAGGTGTTATGGGGCCGATCGCCCCAATCACTCCTTTTGGATTCGGCTCAGTGTGAGAAGGACGCTGCGAATTAATCGGTGGTCATTTTGGCTGCGGTCCATCTCAAGGCGAACTTATTTGTTGAGCTAAGCGAACACTTTGTTGTCAAACATAAATAAAGATCTGTTGGTCTAAATGTAAAGTTCTGTATGCGTCAAATTACATGGTGATAAAAAAACGGAATCCATAAAAATTTTATTCAATCCTACAAAGATCCAGTAAACTTCAAGTGCTTACTGGTTTTAAACTTCAGTCTGTGTACAATCATTCCCCAAAGTTTTAGTCACTGAAATCCTTTCGCGTAAAAGTTTCGTAAAAGTTCCTTCCAAAATATGCTCGAAAGACCTCTACGGCGTCGGAGGCAGAATCCCAAACTCCCTAACCTTCTGAATCCAGTGGAAAATTCTGCTTTTTGATGGAGCATCAAAAAGGTGTGCAAAATTGAGATTTTGCACAGCCCCATACTCACTAAACTTCTGAATCCAGACAAGACTTTTGCGTGTTAATGGAGAATGACGACATTGAAGCATTTTTCGAAATCTTGCTTGCACTACTTTGCATGAATTATTAGCGAAATAGGCCTCCACGCAAAATGACTTCTCTTTGGTTGATTAAGACAGGATGGGAAAAACTTTTCTTGCAATATTCATGCACTAATTCGGCTACTGCCACCTGAAAAAGAAAAGAGGAATAATTAAAATTAAAAGTTGTATTCAAAGATTTGTGGGTTTTGCTTTTTTGGGTCACCCTGTAGGTATTAGCGGTAAGTGAATTTTCAGTATTAGCAAAAAGTGATGCATGAGAATTGAGGCTGCCGTAGAGACTGGCTTCACTTTTCCACAGAACATGTTTGCGGTTTTCACATAAATTAAAAATATTGTGGTTTGATGGAGTTGGATTTGCGTTACAACAGTTTTGGATCAGTGCCGCACTGCAGTGTTAGTTACAAAGCTGAAGACGTTCAAAAAGGCGTACAGTCGCTCGTACAGAAATTTTTTTTCAATCCATGTGATGAATCAACCAGGGAGCGGAAATTTTGGAACTTAAATTCACCATTTGGTGAACATTGACAGTCATCGATGTATTCAGAATCACTAAGGCTACTATTATTCATTTCGATTTAGGTCAAAAACATGTTTAAGTTGTTGCGCAGGCTTTGCCAAATTAGTTGCTGTAAGAGAACATCAGTATGTAAAACATTACTTATAAGTATATAGTTTGTTTCTGACAGTCTTAATCTTCAAGTGTAAATGGTCGTGTGCTTGTAATAGTTGCAGCTCCATAATTCAGATTTTCACAGTTCACTTGTGATGTAATATCCAGTCGATAGAGTGAGATGCTGCGTAGTTTTCACAACACATCTGCATGGGATCAACATCAATTCCGAGTTTTAAGAAATCACGTGACGTTATTGATACTCTTCAATGGCTTTCATGTTGCTATTACAGGGATTGCAAGTTCCTTCCAAAATTTGCTCCAAAGGCCTCCACGGCGTCGGAACTCTACCGATCAGCACCAGACATACCAAACAAAAAAAGGCATTGGTCTGTCACTGTCTGCTTCTCTCGTGCACATCTCACACGGGGTTACACCAGGTATGGCAGCTGAAACATCAAATGCACATTCAAGTGTAGTTCAACTAATTTGTATAAATTAATAAATGCACACGCCACGTGCACTGAGACCACAAAGGGTAACGATGTCTGAACAGGATATTTCCAAGTACGTTAGAAACTCAGACCTCAAAACAAAACTGTCTACCGTATTTACTCGATTGTTGGTTGCCCGTAATTGCAAGCCGCCCTTGATTGTAAGCCGGACAAAATGGTGTTAAAAAAGTAATGTAAACCGAACTTGATTGTTAGGCGCACTTGAACATAGGTTCGTTAAGCCTCTGAGATACTTTCGCGTACTAGCACGTTTCGCGTTTAAATGGGAAAACGTGGTAATGACGCTTCACCCCTACAACTACCTTCTGTTCATCAGGATCCCTACTATGACGAGAGTGCATGTGATATTCCAGAGAAAAGTAGAATATTTAGTCAACAAAACGTAGCCAAGGAAAGGCAAGACTCATCTAGACCAGTGGTTCTCAAAGTTGGCGGAATCATCCCTTGGGGTGTAATTGAGGGGCAAGGGGGCGATAAAACCAAACGGAGCGATAGGGGGAAAAACAACACAAAGGGGTCGAAAATGTTCAACCACTAATCGATCATTGAGTTAATTGCAGTAGCCAAGTATTATGACTGGTTAGATTCTTGCAACCTTCAATATTATTTAATATGATAATCATTCGAGGTTCTTCCTAAAGCAATTTACCCCTTGAATCTTTTCTCCGGATCGTGTATGTGCCCGACTACCCTATGGATTATTTTCACAAGAATTCTGAACGTAATATTAATGCAGTAATGCAATTGCTTAGTTCAGCTATCCAACGGCTTGGTTCAGCTATTTAATGCTTTATTTAAATAAAATTTGTCGAAAGTGCACAGCAATATCGTCATGAAATTCTAAAGTTTAGCAACAATTTTGGTTGATGGCGGAAAAGAAATAACCTCAAGTGCAGTGGTTCAACGATTATACTGCATTTGCTTAAAACGCTTTGTGATGATAAGGATGGTAGGATTATTTATCTCGTTTTGAACATTTTTATTTTCCCGTGGTATTTGGTGCAAAGCAAAAAATTCTAAATTTGAATCTGGTGAAAAAAACGTAACAAAAGCAGCATCAAACATTGACGGAAGCCATTAGTGTGTGCGGCGATGCAAAACTTGACATATGAACAATATGCTGTGTGCGGTGACAATATTGCAGACGATGGTGATGCGAGCATATACTTTCCTCCAAAGTTTCAATCAAGGAAGTATCGACAGCAAAGTGAATACCTTCCATACGGTGAGAATGACTTTTCGCCAGCATCTAAAGTCGTAACCACGTACCCGAAAAACGAAATAAGCAAATATCGTAAAATGACTAGCATCTGAAAAGGAAATCTAAAATACTTGTGGCTATCGCTGCACTGAACGATCAGCTTACGGAAAAGGTAATTATGAGTAAGTGGAACAATTAGCGTTGAAGCCTAGTGTTTTCTTACTTTCAGTATTTTTGTAGTCTGGAGGAGATTAACTTCATCATTACAACTCGTAATGATATGTCTTAAAACACACAGCCTACTGTACACTCAGTGGTGCAGTTTGGAGTTTGCGGTTCTTGATGCAGAGGTTTGAATAGCACTCGTAACATCACAGTGTGACCATCGTAATATCAACATGTATCGCAAGTTAGCATGGTTTCTCAAACGAGCCTGAGCCGAAATGATAGACTTTTCAACATAACCGGTGATCAGTGACAGAAATGCATTGTTTGCATGATGCGAGAGAAGTGAAGATGTTAACTTGAATCATAGTTTCGGAATGCCTGTGAATCTTTTCTGTGTTGGACACAAAGTTGCACAATAAGCAGATATGACGTTTTTCAGCTAGGGCGTATTTGGTATCACTCCCTAATACCTTGAACTTGAATAGGCAGAAATAAATTTTTAGATTGCTGAAAAAGAGTGTTAGAAATAGTAACCACTGGTTTAAAAAGTAGCGTTTGAGCTCAATTAATGTCTTGATACTTTCTAATGCAGTGGAGAGATATTTCAACCATAAAATAAGTCATAGTTTACAATGGCACTTTTCAATGTAAATTTGAATCAAAAGCAAAAGATGAAACACTTACTAAGGGCCTAATTTAAAGGTTGTACTTAATGTTCCTCTCAAGGTACATAGCAAATGAAATGGAATGTTGGTGATGCATTTTCACAGTTTTTCTTTCTGCGAAAAATCAGAATACAAGCTTCGTTTACAAGCACCATTGTACTTCTTCATAGGATCTTTCATTGTATTTGCTGACTGGTTACATTTCTTAGAGAAACTACAACACAAGATCAAAAGAAAACAAACAAATTTTTAAACTATCCCGCCACTTACAATTTGGAGTTATTCGTTTAACATTTTAAGAAATTGTTTGTTTGCTATTGTCTACCCATTTTCACATTCTTCCAATAGAAATTGTCAATACATGTTAACCTATTCGTACAAATTTTCGTGACGTATATAGGTAAAAACCTCAGTATAGTTATGGAAATGTTTTACCGATACTTCCTCGAATAGCACTATTGAATAAAATGGAATATTCCTGTGGATACAGCGACACTTGATTTCATGTAACATCATAGTTTCATAAACAACTTCATGAAAGTCCATCTTTACGGAAAGGATAGGAACAACCATCATTTCAAGCCGTCTAAGCATTTCTGAAATGTTATTTCACGCACAATTGGTTGTCTAAAAGAAAAGTATAACTTACGCACAGCGTATTAGTTCCTCAAAAATTCTTGTACGGTGCAAATTGTTGGAAAATTAAATCCAAAAGAAAACCGTGGCGTTTTCGGTTCATATACATAGTTTTATCCATACTAAATGGCTTGCCGAGTTTTGTTATGCTATGCATTTGTAGCTGATATCACATAAAGTTTTTTCTGTCGAGGGTTTGTTTTTCATGATCAAAATCGCTAAATGAGATGTTGAAACACCAAGTGAACTAAGTAAAACGCCACGCACAGATGTGACTCTTTGTACATCCACGTTAGCGAATTCATGAAGATTCATTGTCAGTGATATCGCATGTTCTATGTGATTTTATTGTCAATTCAGCCAGTACTTTGCTAAATCGCCTCTCTACTTGTGTATAAGTGTGTAAGTAAGCAGTTTCAGGCATTGAATATGGATGTTACATATCTTGCTGTTGATCTCGAGCTGTTGCGATATTACATTGCCACGGGCCTATTCATATGCAACAAGCGTTAACCGGTTACGTCGAAAATAATCGCAACTGAGCACGACTACACGTGAACAAATGCCGAAAATGACAGGCCTTTCCTGCATTGAATCATCAACGTCAAATTTCGTCTGATCGGAAGACAGCAGGTCACGCAGCTCTTGGGGGAACAAATCAGATGCGTTTGTGGAACAAGGGGCAGCATAAAATGACTTTGCACAGAAAGTATTTGCGAATAAGAAACCTTCTGTTTCATCTTCAAATATCTTCAAATATTTATACCCCCAAAGCAGACGCTGTAAATGTCACCAAACAAACCACTGCACCACGCGCTGTCAGCTTGAGAGTTATCATTTAGCACATGGCTTACTAGAGGATAACCTGCTGCTGATTAATGTTTTGAAGCGCTTGTTCAACTCACGAACTTTGCCTGCAACCTCAGATACACAGAATAACAGCATGAAGCATAAACATTAGCAAAGTCCAGCACTTTCGAGGTAGTGCAACTGCGAAACACAGGTTTTATATTGACATTTTATTTGTGCTCATGGATTTGTTTTTAATTATGTGTATTCGATTATGTAGGCTATAGCAGAGCGTTCATAGATGTATAATACATTTTCAATACATGTTGGCAATGCGTTGATAACTCTATGAAGTCCATTTACACATTTCTGCATCAAAGGTAAAGCTTTTGAGTTTTACGCTGTATGTGATGAAAACATAACTTTGCAATAAATAGCCTTTTATATCGAAAAAGTGTTACACTGTCTGCAAATGTAAAAGAGGTCAAAGACTGAAAGCAAATATAGACGAATTCAAACAGTTTCTTTTTTATAATCTTGAAACGTCTAAACATCGGATTTGGAATATACAAATGTGGAAAGGTATTCGCGCAGCAAATGTTTAGGTTCCAAGTTCATTAAAATTCAGATGCTGTTTACTTCTATAGCAAATCGAACAAGGAAAATGGTTTTATAATACTGCCCTTTGTTTATCATTAAGCAAAGCAAGTTTTACGACAGCAAAGCAAGTTTTTGTCAAGGATGCAGTGAGCCCCTTGGTGTTCTGCAGGAGTATGCTGGGTCGTCGGTCACATTCGGCAGCATCTCGGCAACCACGCCTTGCTCCAAGCGTTTTCCTACCCAGCCCGCGCTGAACATATCCAGCATGGGTAGCAGTGGTTGCTCTCACAGTGACAGGTTTGGTTGGCATTCAAGAAATTCTGCAACAGCGAGAGCCACCTGAAGGCACCTGCCGTCCACCCCAAAACTTACCCGAGATCTAGTGTGGCCTAGCAGCGGTTTGAAGAAGTGGCTCAAAGGAAGAGGTCAGGGATGCCACGTACACGCCTCATATGCGCAGCATCACCTGTTGAAAATGATATTTCTTGGTTAAGTGGTGGCAACAGCAAATGCCTTTGATCAAATTTATTACTTTGTTTGGAAACGGTGGACAGAATTCCTTATCTTGTTCAAAATTAGTGCATGCCACACAAACCAGGGCAAGTTCCCTAACTAAAGAGATTGTTTTGCAAAGCATGTAGGGGAATATTTATTATAGAGGATCCCTGCCAGTGACTTCTTGCCTGTAAGAATTTGCGGGGACGGTCTTTCCAAATTTGTGAATCATGGTTGTTTTTAGAATTTTAGATATTCAGATTCATATGCGTACAAGACGGGTGGTTTTCAGAAGGTCTCGGTGATATCGGTTTGGAAAACAGTGATATCGGTTGGTAAAACAGTCGATGAAAGATATTTTTGCTTTCGCTTGGTTGAAGCTAATACATGCTTTCTGACACGCCTTTCCCTTTTGCTACAAACAAAACACGTGTTTATTTATTCTGAAGCTTATTTTGGTAGCAATGGTTGCCTGCAAAAGCACCAGAATAGCTCTTTGTAGCAAGGAAGGTTGGCTTCATCCTTTGCAAAATGCCTTCTGCATTTCCTAAATTCAGTTGCGTTGGTTCAGGTATTTCTAAAGAAAACTTGCTCGTTTACATTGCTGTAATTGACAAGAGATAACAGCGGAAAAAACACAATTTGTAACATAAATGGCAACAACGATTTTGTGCAAAGGGAATATCTGAAGCATGAGAATGTGTGAAAACAACAAACGTTTTCCTATAATAGCCAAGTTTCACTTCCCAAGTATTTCAAAAACGTTGAAACAGTGCCCGAACTTGTTTACTGTCAAATGATTAAGTAGCTTATCAAAAGTATGAATTTTACCTAAAAGACTGCAGCACTTGATGTTAATGAACAAACTCCTGAATGAAAAAGTTTGATAACTGTCAATGAAAACAAATTATGTATACATCCACACAGTGAAAGCGATGTCATGCATCAGTGTTGCTAGTTAGTAAATGAAGGCTAGACAATGACTGTCAAGAAATTTTTCTGACTACGTTTCATCATCATCCATTAATGGAAACACATTTGTTTGCCATTATTGCAGTTTTTTCCTCTGATAGCAAACAAACATAGGGTAATCGTCATCTTCAATCGCAATCGATTACAGTGTTTGGAGTAAACTTAATCAATTGAACTGACCAAAAATGAAATGTAATGGTATTTGTAATCGATTACATTGCCAATTTTATCGTAATTTACGATTACTTTTGCGAATAATCTTGGAAATCTTTACCCTCCGTCACTGTGGGCTGAACCACGGCTGTGGTGGCTGTGTTTCCTCCTTTATCATCATTTGGTATGTTTATCATTCAGGGGAGGCTATTTGCACGTCTGTGTGTGTTAAATCCAGATAATCCAGCGGCAAGCACAACGTTTGTAGCTAATTCTCGCATTATTCTAGCTACCCTTCTT
>Ga0210059_1009074_pt1 | contig 15581 bp, 5 predicted proteins | sample Ectturendosymbi2_FD_188042 | JGI IMG/M metagenome (GOLD analysis project Ga0210059, IMG submission 188042) | Ecteinascidia turbinata endosymbiont from Florida, USA - Sample 2 (SPAdes) (version 2) | ecosystem: Host-associated > Tunicates > Ascidians > Unclassified | place: Key West, Florida... | reverse complement strand
CGGAGGGATTTTTTCCAGGAGGGGCCAGTAGGGGATTTTCCCAAAGATTTTTCCAGGGGGGGCCAAAATTTGTGGTGAAATTTTGTTTTTACCCCTCGAAATTGAAAAAATAACATTTTTTTGCTAATGCTTTCAAAATCCAGGGGGGAAAGGCACCCCCTGCCCTCCCCTTCCGACGGCCATGAGTTCATCTGATGACAAAAACAGAAGTGCGGTGGAATTCTGAAAAGTTGGAGTGCACTACAAGACTCCGTACTTTTATCCCCGAAACACCCTCCTGGAATGGCACTGCCAAGAACAGCGTGCAGTATCGTAGCCGGAATGAGGCCGCAGGTCATGGCAAACTTTTCAACTGTTCGGAAATAAATGGAAGGACCAATCGGAAGAACATCAGGGAATTGACCCCCTTGAATAAAAGTCCTGTAGGCGCAACTGACAGCGTGGGTTCGACTCAATCGCCTCCACACGGGTGCCGAACGTTTCTGCTCCAGTTTGCACTAATGGGGTATGGCCGCTTCTGCGGCTTGTGGGTGTGGCACAGAAGACCGAACCGTTGACCATGTTGTCTTCCAATGTCCAATCCATCGACCTCTCCATGTATTGGACGGCCTGGCGGTTCTGGATGATGAGACAACCGATTGGCTGCCCTGGTATCTAGTGTGACCAATCAGTGGACTGAACGAACTGAATCAAAGGATAATGATAAAGCAGGTTGTGATTGCGTATTGTAGACATTCCGGTATAAAACAAACTCGCTGTGCAGTTTTTTTTATGTGTTGAATAAACTAATAGGAATAAAACATTTGTTTTTTTCCCACTGCTTTTACTCATCCTCCCCAATTCCTCCCTGGAGCAAATTTCTTCCCAGGGATTTAAAATTCCTCCCTTAGTGAGCCAAGTGGCACCCGTTTGAGAACCACTGGTCTAGTCACTTCCCACTCGATCACGTTGATAGTAGTGAGATGTTTTCCAACTCAGTTTTATATCTGGCAGAAAAATGGATGCTGGATACGGTACTTTTTTGCCTTTCAAACAGAAAACTGGAAATGCTGGTTGTTGAGACACTACCTAAACCTTTATGTGAGCTAAATTTTATTGGCCAACAAACTTTTAACGTATCATCATGAACAAAAAATTGTCCAAATCTTTACACACATGAAACTCACCAACATAACCGCACTTACATCCAAGTTGTATTAAAACTTTAAGACTTCCTGTGAAGTAGTATTGCGCATTTGAAGGTTATGTTATGACATGCTTTGCAAAAAACAATCTGTGATAATAATAATCAATAATAAGCAAAGTAACCTTTTATTAAAAAAACGACTCCGGCTCCGGCCCTTCCTTAACAAAATCAACTCCGGCTCCACTCCTACTTTCGAAAATCGTTAAGACTCCGGCTGGAGTCCACTCCGACACTCTTGCTCCTGCGCAAGATGTGGGAAACTACAGTGAAGCAAACTTACAGATTAAATGCTGCAATATACAGTTCAAAAACAAAACCGAAAGCTGAGAAGTTCAAAACAAGATTATCAAACCCAGTCGAAATCCGGTTAAACAGAATTTATAAAATCCCAATCCAATCCAAATCCATCACAAAACTGAAAATCTTCCGTATTTGAGTCCAAGTCCATGTTCATCTCTGTTGTTTATCTCTCTAGCTCGACCAGCACTATTGCCCATGCGTATCTTTTGATCCCTTTGCAATGTTCATGTTCACTTCGCCATAGTAGGACTATAGTAGGTACTGTACAGTAGAATTGAACTGCGTGTTTGTGATAGAAAAGAAGTTTGTGAAATTCTGACCAATATCAGATGCTTATGTGCCAGATTCAAAGTTTCAATGAAAACTATGGTGTATATTTGTATTATCATAAACTCAAACTGTAGGCTATTTTATTGGTTTAAACACTTATTTGGCATTTTCTATAAGAGGAGATGGTACTTCTAAGGTAATATCCTTGTAAAAGGATATTCGCCAAGAGGCTAGTAGCAGATCTTGATTGCAGATAAAAATGACATAACTGGAGTTGCAAAAACTGATAATTTATGGGGAGCAATGATTACCACAACTGTAGTAAAAATAAGATTTGTTGCTAACCTTTAACCTACTTAGGCCTCAGACACGTTAGATCTCACACCAAGAATATTCCATTTCTGATACTGTAGCAAGCTTCAGTTGGACTCAAATTTTGTTTTCAACTTTTTTCACAATAGGGCTATTATAAAAAATTAAAAATTAAACAAGTTGCAACTTTTTAGCATTTTTATTTATTTGGGGGAAGGTTGTATTAAATTGCAATGACAAATAATTTTTTCAATTGTACTATCATCTGTACCTTTTTTATTTATTGTGCAACGGATTTTTTTCTTACTCCAGTTATGCTGGGTTATGTTATCACACATCTATTAGCAATATCAGCTCTGACTGATGTCCTTTCTCTGCATTGTACCCTTTTAGAGATTAAAAATTTTTTGTTTGTTTATTTGCACTAAATACAAGTTTGGTTCCATAGCAACATTGTACTTTTGCCATTACTCACCCAGGTAATTGAAAGGAAGTGACTACAGATATGCCTGGCCTGACGCAGTTCAAACGAAAGGGTCAGTTTATCATTCAAACGTCGTGGGAGTCATTGCCTAAGGGTTATGCGTTACGACTGCTATGCCAATGGTTTTCGGTTCAACTCTTACCTTGCCGACTTTACTTTTGTTTTTCTTTCCTTTTTTATAGGCTTATGTGTTACCTTTACGGATTAGTGTTAGGTTAACATTTTAGGTTAGGTTAGCCTTAGCTTAGGGTAAGGTTAGGGCTACAGTCAGGGTTAGGTTTAAAATTTATCTTTTACGTTTGCTTCGTTTCTACTAAGCCTATTGCACTCTTGTCATGTGTTACTTTTACGTCACAGGTTCCAAGGTGGCGTATGAGTAAGTTTTCAAATTTCAAGATCCACAAGTGTATCTATAGCCACTGCCTAATTAAAACTGACAACCCTTGGCCTGTTTCAGCTTGTATGGCATTTTTAAGCTGTTCAGCATTTTTTGATGTGCAGTTTAGCACTATTTATTGGCAGTGGCTATAGAACTGCCAGAGGTTATTTGAAACATTATTCTACCGCAACGTGATAGTAATGCACAACGAGAGTGCAGTAGGCTTGGTAGAAATTTAGCAAACACAAAACATAACCCCTAAACTAAACCAAAACCTTGAACCTAACCCTTAAACCTAAATCCCAAACGTAAACCTCAACTGTATACCTGAAGAGAAAAGTTTAGAACTATTTGAAAAAAGTAAAGAAAAAGTGGTCACATGATTTGAAACCTGCAACCACTACTACCAAAAGGAAAGTTGGCAAGGTGAGAGCCAAACTGAAAACCTTGGGCACAACAGACGTAAACACCACCGTTACACTAAAACAGGGGTGCATCTAGGGGGTCTGTTTGGCTGTCATGACAGACCCCTTTACACCGCAGGTACTCAGCATTAGAACCGATAGGCGTGGCAGCTAGCCTTAGAAATCCGTGGCTGCATTATCTGAACAAAATATCAGTCATGCGTCGTATTTCAAAAATAGCCTTTTTAGAATTAAGCAGTTGACGATGTTGTTTGCTGCGCAAGAAGTCCTAGATTGATTTCGAGTAATTCACTTTTATATTACGATGCAAAGTAATCAGAGCAATTGCAATTCAACTGTTCTTCTCTGCAGTGATTTCGCAAGTATATTTATAACACTGCCATCATGATAGACAGCGCTCCACAGACACAGTTGTGCACCTGATTGTCAGCATCGATTTTATAAGTGTACGTACGTTTGGGTAAACAACACTCATTGCTGTACAATTGACATTTGCAGAATGTTCGGCAAGCTAAGTATCTTTTCAACACCACATTCGTAGGAACAAACAGCGATTGTGATGTAATAAATGCGCTGTGCCCGAAACCAGTAATAACTTCGAAATTTTTTCTTATGTGTTTTGACAATGAGATCAATACCACTTACAAATACAATCAGACCTGTTTGTCCGAACTCCAATCAACCGGAATCCCCGCTATCCGAAATAAATTGCTAGGAACAGATTTCTCCCAACGCATTTCACCCCTTTAATCCAGAAAACTCGCAGTCTGACACCAACTCGGAAATTTAGGAACAGATATGCCATAGAAAAAAACCCTAAACCGGATTGTGCCAAATCTATACCTTAGCTGTTTATTAAATCACAATGGAAGGGTGAAAGTTTTTTTTCTACGCACAATGAATGTAACAGTGGCAGACCCTGTAGGACGCAGTTATAGCTCTCCTATACAGTTTTTTCGCATTTAAATCTCATCCTGAATGCATAGTTGCTAATGTATACGAACCTGCTAATAAACAAAAACAACTATGAGAGTTTCAGTTTCAAGTTTGTCGTATTTCACATGCAGTCTACATAATTTGCTTAAGTTGACAGTTTGTCTGAGAGAGCTCTATAGTTTGTTTCTGTTTCCCCTTTGAACGTTTGCTTAGGCCAGACCCATAGCCTAGGTCTAAAGGTTTAGGGGCACAAAACATTTTTAGGGGGTCAAGACTTCTGTTTTTATTATATTTTTAATAAAAAATTTTCTTGGCAAAACAAACTTTGGAAGAGCTTAAATAAATTTAGGGGGGATTGACCCCGAATACCCCCGTGGCTACAGGCTTGATTCTGATTTTCCGGATACCTTGCTAAACCGACATTATTTGACGAAACAAAGCAGTTCAGATAAATGAGGTCTGACTGTAGTTACCGTTGTTTTCGGGACCCTAAGGCGCAGTATCAAAAATTGAATTCAAGCTATTCTTTTTTCATACATAAAGCGCACCAGATTATGAGGCGCATTAAATGAAGCAAAACTTAGGTAAGTCTAACTGTATTCGACTCTTTCCTAATAGCTCTTGAAGGCCGGAGTCACCCGGGTGCCTGAGTCGCCACTGGGAGTATAATCTGTTATGCACAAGGGAGTTTAATCTGTCACACATGCCTAATCCGCTAGACACGAATAGAACAAAAGTTGTACGCGTGTATTCAAGAGCCTCGCCGAGTTATACCATCTGTGGAATGTGCTAGCTACTCTCGTGTGCTGATCATTAGGATTGTTGTTGGTTTATTATGTCTGTTTACAAAAAAATCGTAACTAGCAATTAAATAAATGGTACCGTTTACCGCATAAAACTGATTCTAGATGAGAAAGCACAACCAGGTTCATACATTCGGCACACCGCATTATAAGGCACACTTTCGATTTTTGAGAAAATTAAAGGATTTTAAGTGCGCCTTGTGGTCCAAAAAATACGGTAGTTGCCCTGATTTTTTCGCAGGGAGTCATCTGCTTACCGCACACGCAAAAAGCTGTGAGCGAACGTTACGTCATAGAGCAGTTTATGGGGACAATTGTGGAGTGGTATGAGTATTGCGCATTTGCGCACTACTTGACGCAATGGGAGGGCTGCGCATCCTAAGGAAGAGTACAGAGAATTTGCATTAATTAATCAGAGACAAAGTAGCAACTTGGGTTTCCGAAATTTGGCAAAATTGTAAAATTCATCGGTCGATTTCTAGTCTTAACACGTATAGAGCCAGCCTACAGTATATTCGTACTTTGATTTCGGCCTAAAAACAGCAATTTTCAGTTGCCTTAACAACGCCCTAGCTCCTCTGCCGATTGCGCTAGAGAGCTGTTCAACGGCTCAAACGGATCGGCCAGTCAAGTAGATTGCACTCAAAAAAAAATTTTTGCTTGGGGGGTGCGGGTTTTTTGTGAGTGACGTCATAAGTGAAGTAGTTTTAGGGTCATTTTGGCTCATGTTACCTGGCCTTGGGCGCAACCGTTAGGTGGTAGTATTTCGCTGAAGTTTTTACTGGAAACTAGGCTACAATCTGAGTCTTTTGATACTTTGGATGACCTGCTGGGGTTTCTGGTTCAAAAGTTGTGATGTAAGTTAGTAAAAATATTTAACTAATTAGCTAATTAGTTAATTAATTAATTCGTTTATTTCAGTAAATTGACTGAAACTTGAGAAAAAGTAAACCATTCAAGGCAAATTATGGTAATAATTTTTATGAAATGACAACGAATAGCCTAGTAAAGTAGCAAATGGAAGCAAGGGCGCACAACTGTCAAATAAAATACACAACATTCAATTTTGTAACACAGATACCCATGGAACTTGTGGAGTACCACAGTTACATGAATGAAGAATGTCCAACAGAGTACATAGCATACCCGAAGGAATGAGGTTGAAGGGACTTGGGTGTAAACAGATCGAAAAGTTTTAACAGCAAAAAGAGATCCAATAAGTGTTGGGTGCGTGAAACACAAAATATGGTTAGTTGATGAGTGAAGTACATGGGTCTACAAAAAATAACGATTCATTCATAATGCCATCACATATATCCACCTATCACACATGTCACATTCTCATGTTGGAGTCATGATACTGACATAAGTCATATGTAATGAAATAATAATTTTGAGGTAAACAGAGCTTTAAAGAATCATGCGCCTAGGATTTTAGACTGAAGTCTACATCTGTGAGATCCTGAGGTGAACATCAACTCTGTTTACCTCAAAAGCCTTGGAGTGCCGCAAAGGTAATCTTTAGTGCCAGTGTAAGCTTTGTTCTGATCTTGGTCATGACAAACGCATGGGGTTCCCTGCATATTTCCAGCAGGGTTCGTTGCCGCTGCCACCAAATGACAGAGGTGCCAAATAGAAAGGGTTCTGGTATGCAGTGAACATAAAAAGTATGAACAGATAATGGATATAGCCTGCAGCACTAGGTACAATATACAAAACAAAGCTTAACAAGAAAAATAGAAGTGTGGCAGAAGTACAAAACAGGTGCCAAATAGAAGAGGTTTTGCAATGGAACACATTGAAATGTGCCAAATACTGAAATAGTATAATAGAGGTAGTTCAACACAACTGCCAAACAGAAATAGCTTTGTTGCAATGCAACAAATCGGGAATGCCAAATAGAAACAGTTTTGGCTTGCAAAAAAAACATCTAGTTCGCACCACTAAGTACAATATACAAATTACCTCTTTTATTTGGCACTTTCGATATGCTGCATTGCAAAAACCTCTTCTATTGCACTTTGATGTGTGCTCCATTGCCACAATTATGTTATTCTTTTATTAATTTTTGTTTTGTATATTGTACTTAATGCTGCATGTTAGATCCGTTCATCCTCTTCATGTTTGCTGCATGCCAGAACCTCTTCTATTTGGCATCGTCAGCGACAAACGTGTGTCACGTTTCTCAGCTATTTTTTAGCCAGTCTTTTGTTCACCTTGGCACATTCTGGTGTCATCCTACCACTTATTGTGAAAACAAGGGCAGGGGTTGAATGAAGACTTCTCGTGAATTATTCTTTAGTTCTATTGATCTTTTTGTGTGTCCTTGGTAACCTGTGATAAAAGGGATTCTCTGGACCAGTGGTTCTCAAAGTTTTTCTCACATTCCTCACAAACCCAAACACTGTCAATTCTTCCCCCAACAAAGGTCACAAATCATAATTGCAAAAATTTCTGACACCAACTCCTTCACATAACCTGAATGAAGTTTGGCTGTCAACAATTTTTTAGCAACTAACAATCAATCGAAATCGTGTTGAACAGCAAAAATTATCTGTTTCAATAACAGTTTCAAAAGAAATTGTACAATTTGAACAGGCACAGGTTAGGATTTTCCTAAAGTTGGGAGGATGATGTAAAAACTAATTCAAATGGACTTCTGGAGTCAGAGTTGGATAAAAAAATCCGACTCCGAGTCCTAATGTTCTTAGGAATCTGACTCCACCTGTAAACCTCCGACTCTGGAACCCTGATTGTCAGAAAATATTTAAAAAGTTTACTGATGCTACTTCTACTGGCTGCAGCCTAAGAAAAAAGATCAGTAAACCAGATAATCACATGGTGACATAATTTGTCTCTAGCCCGGCAGTTCTCAAAGTTTTGTTCACATTCCCTCCTTACAAGCCCAAACACTATCAATTCCTCCCAAACAAAAATCATATATATAATTGCAAAAATTTCACACCACCGGGATATGGTTTCAGGTGTCTTTTGAAGATTTATCTCATGAATACATATAGACATTCCCATCCAAAACCAACCTTGCTGTGCAGTTTTTATGTGTTGCATAAACAAATAATAAAAATCGTAGTTTTTTTCATCAACAGGTTTTCCTCCCCAATCCCTCCCTGGAAGAAATTTCCTCCCAGGAATTAAAAATTCCTCCTTTACTAAGCCAAGTGGCACCTGTTCGAGAACCACTGCTCTAGCCTGTCTTGGTGGCACCTTGGTATCGAGCCAGCAGAGCTGAAAAATTCTCAACTGATGTACTGTGGCTGCACTGTAAACCTTTTTAGAATGCACCCAGGTTAGAAATTATATGGAGTAAACTGACTGATGAAACATGCCGATGTACCGTGTAATTTAATGTCTTTACAAAGATGCCCTCTCCCTAGTTCTTAATTTATTCATGTCAAGTTGATTTTTAAATGCTATGTTATCATATGATGCTATAATTGTATGAAAAGGGTAGGAACTAAAATTTATTTTATTCTTGGCCAACGATTCGGAAGTATTCAATTATCTGCCTTCATCAGTGAAAGATTTTGTTATCAGTGCAAGATTTTTTCATCAGTGAAAGAAAAGCAAGTAGGTTTGCTTTGCACTGGTCACACACATACTAAAACCAAATTCAGATGGAACAACATGAACTGATATGCTATTGAATGCATTGACAATGACATGCTTTAGTTGGTTGACGTCCTAAGTTCTTGTCCTAGCAGTTACAGCACCCAAAACTTTCATTATCTCTTAAACTCTACTGTCCCATTTTGGTACCATGTGTTCATTTGTTGGATTGATATCTCAATCATTCATCTGTTTAAAAAAGTATTGTCATCATATGTCAGTGTTCAGATCTCTATGTAGGAAATGCTTGAGATGCATATTTTTTAATGTACATCAGGTGTAATCTGCATTTGTAACACATGCCATGAAAAAGTTAAAGAGAAGGCTGTCTGAAACATTTAGATTATGTAAGTACAATGGTGTTTGTTAAGGAATGTATAAGATTATAATAACGTTGGCCAGATTTATTTGTAGAAGTGGTATGTATTGAATTTGACGCTTTTTATAGGCTTAGAATTGTTGACTAACAAACTTGAGATTCAAGTGCTTCATTTTACTTATTAAAGGAATTTGAGTCGATAATATGTTGCAGTTCTTGTGTTTGATTTGCTTCATTTTTGCAATATGCAAGTGAACCTAAAAGAACAGGCTGTCTATTGCTCAAAGAAGATATACTATAAACTTTATTTAATTTGCTGTGTTTATTCAGAAGATGTTTTTTGTCACATTGATATCTGCATAGCATCTGGCAATAACTTCTGACAAAGTTTTGCAAAATTTCTGATTACTTTGCGGTGCTGATTGTTTTTCTTGATTAATTTGTTATTATCATTAGTTCTCTCATTGTGGTCTACATAAGTGGATTGCAGACAAAAACTGTTCATGTGGGTTTTATTGTCAGAAGTATTGTCAACTACCATTATGCATACCTCTTTTGTATACTTGTGAATTTGTTGTGTATGCATTGTTTGCACTTACGCTTAACCCATTAATGACCATTGTTGACATTTACATGATCAATGCTCATTTCCACGCCATTCTATCATCTCAGTTTTGATTTGTATGATAATTCACGTTAATTCAAGTATGCCTTCCAAAAACATTTTTCAAAAAATTTTATTTTTTTCCTACCGGCTGCTTAAAAATGTCAAATTTGTACACAGTTGAGTGACATCCATTTGCTCAGTAATGCTGGCTCAGCAAAAAGCAAAAATGCTACATTTATGGAAACTGCAAAAACTACCGAATGTAATGAGGTATTTTGCAAGTCTTTGGTGTGATCAACAAATAAATTATTTGAGGTGGAAGTTTTTGTTCCATTTTTGGAACAATGGTCCAAACTGGTATCAGGATCAACACCCTTATGAGAATCCTTTGGAGTGTAAATGCTTTACTAAAATCGTAGCCAGCAAGTATGTAAAAGTAAGTATAGTCAATGGGAGGGAACAAGCACAACGGACTGAATAAAAGTAAAAATAAACGTTTCTGTTTGTGTTAACCTGAAATGCATGTTTCACACAATCTGACAATACATTTGTAGAATTTCGTGAAGGGTTTTTGACACATACATCGTACTTGCTTTTCTGCTTACTAATGGTGATATAACCCAGGTTTTGTGTTGATAATTTTTTTCCCACTGTTCCTTAAAAAAGACACTGCGGACGTTTCCAACAGTTCAACTACAACTGATTTGTAAACTCAAGTAGATCCTACTTCAGGCTGCATTCAGCTGTAACATGCAGACTCGTATAACTGCAATTTTTATCAAAGTTCAAACATAAGGGCCAGAACCACAATTTAATTGTGGTCTCTATTGACTAGCAAATATGGCAAGTAAATCCGTACCTCTCATTCCCTGGTATTAATAAAAGCTAAAGAGTAAATTACATTTCTTGTGTATAACATTTCAACCTGCTACATTGGCATGGTTGGAACCAATGTAAACAGCCTCATTGTCTTTCCACTAGAAAATTGGCACATACGTTCGCAGTCATGAGGGCATTCAGGGGCAGTGCCCACTCAAATTTTGTTGTGCTCAGAAATTTTCTTGCATATTAAGGTAGATGAACACCTGACTCAAACTTGACAAAACAAACAAATTTTACAAATGCTTGGTTTTAATTTAAGTGTTACACCAACTCGCAACACTGCCGCACTTTGCATAAAAAGCAAATCTCATTGACATTACAAAATAAAATGTACTAAGGAACTATGTCTATAGAAAGAAGTCCTAGCATTTGTCATATTGCAGTTTGTTGTAAACATATAACAAAAACAAAAATCTTTCCCCTAGAAATTTATTTGTCCCCCCAAACAATAAAACCTGGCCATGTGCCTGTTCATATCTACCCATCAGAGCAACAATAAAAAATAGCGGTAGTGTCACTATTAAATAGTTGTTTACCCGAGGCAACAGAAAAGAAAAAATAAGAAATGTCAATTAGCATTATCACGCAGCTGTGAACCCACATTGGACCAATGCTCTAATGGAACATGTTGTTGCTAAGCAACTGCAAAAAAATTAACTGATTTTTGTTTGAATTCTCCTGTTAGGACATAAAACGTTTTTTTAAAACCAGACGGATATGATTTGTATCTTTGGTGGTGGTCATTAATGGGTTAATTTACTCAGTTAATTTTCACTAAGATTCTGAAAATTTTGCCTTATGAATACTGAAATATTGTTGTATATTTTTTCCAGCATCAACTGAAGATGTAGACATGCCAGAGGTACTGATATGACTGAAGCTGTTGTTTGTAGAAAGAAACAGTACATATTTCTGCTTGGAGAACTTTGTAAAAAAGCTTTAGATTGCACCCCATGCTGCAATGTTTTGGCTCATCAAGCACTCTAAGAATTGCTAGTTGCACCATCAAAAGTAGATGTAGTGGGAATACTGTTACACTTATAAAAACAAATAGAATCTCTTCATGTCTGGAATTTATTGTAAGAGGTATGCTTTTAAAGATTGCAAAAAAACTAAACAGTTCGAAATGTGAGTTGAAAGAGTTAAGATATTTTTCATGAAACAGTGGTATGACTGGTATAGTGCTTATGAATTTTCAGTGATTAGTTCCACTGATTTAAATTATTTACTATTTCTCTTGATGATTTGCATGCATTTTAGTTGTTTCTTTTCTTGTTTTCTGTGGATATTGTACTTTGTCTTATGCTACTGTATGCAATCTAAATTAAAACGTGAAGCTTTCAGTGTCGTTTGTCTTAGTTTTTTGTTGTTTTAAGGAAAACGTCTCTGCAGAACAACTTGGTGAAGAAGACATGCATTTCTATGGCACTGAACATACAACTAATTCTCATAAGCCTCAGGCCAGTGCAAAAAGTTCAAAATGTATGCAGCTTTAAAATTTTGTCATGCTTTATTTTGATTTAATTTATGTTAGTTAAATGTGTTAATTTTTGAATTTTTGTTGCATTTTGTTAAACTTGGGAAAATGTTTTTTTTCTTTCGTTATTTTAATAGATATTTTTCTGTCTCAAATATCTCATGGTGGGACTTCCTGCCCTTGAAAAAAAAAACGTACAAAAATGCTATGAACTGTGCGTCAAGCTTAGAGTTACATTATGTTACAAAACAAACTTCATGGTTCTGGTCATGAGCAGGGTTTGAAAAAATGTAAGACATAAAGCAGTATTTTTGTAGTAAGCCTAAACAAAAATTTCTTGCTGTTAGCCAGCCAGAGAGTCCAAACACCAGCAGCAGTTATTGTAATTTGCAAAGGTTCTTTCGATTCTGTTGTGCAGGAAGGACAGCATTCAACTTTTAGAATCTCAAAAGCATCGTCAGTTTCAGCTAACAATCAGTCAGCAGCATCTAACAATAAGACTTTTCAATCATGGATTAAGCTGAAAGGTTTTGATGAATCCCTAGAAATGAATATGTTCACTCTGCATGCTGATGGAGGCATAACATGTCTGCTATGCTCTGAGCCAGTGTGGTCCAACTGCAGGCCCGCCGCAGCGTTTTCTGTGGCCCGCGGAAGCATTCGGGAAAAATCTTCAAATCTGAAATTTGTTGAAAAGCGTGTGAGGTCACATCTGACTCCTACTTACGCTGGCTAAAGTGCATTTGCACAAGAACAATAAATAGTAATTTTTGTGTGTATTATTATTGTTTTTGTTTTATTTACACATTTTAGAATCAAATTAGAAGGTACGGTCCTCCCTAACCCTCTGCTGGGGCACCAGTATGGATAACCTTTGTGTTTTTTAGGTGCCTCGGCGTTCGTTGTCTTGAATAGTACATCTAGCGCAATAAACTCAGTACCGCCAAATAAATGCACTACCAGACTCCACGCCCAAACCGCCTGGATACATCTCAGCTCTGATCAACAACAAAAAGCCTATGGCATGGAACTAACTCAACGCTTTTCACTACTGTATTTCATGCTATTCATCAGGATCGCATTTCAGATAAAGTTCAGACGGTAGCTTAGCGCGTAGATTCTGGTTTACTGTTTTTTGAAAGAGATAGCGAATCGAAAAATAGGTTTCTTGCAAATCTTGTTGGACCCCACTGACCATATTGATCGGCTTCGCGAACTCCGCCATACCACTTCTGTGGCAGTAACCGAGTTTATTTTGCTCATCTCGGAACATTTGAGTGACCGCATTGTTTCTGATGTCAAGCAGAGCCCACGCTGGGCTAGTGTGGCCGACGAGACAACCGATATGACTGCATTGTGCTGTTCATTCCACTTGCCACAGCCTGGCCAGAGCGAGGATTTTCAACTCGGTGCCGTGTTAAAACCAAGCTGCGAAACCGGCTGCTTGATGTAACTGTGAATGCGATGATAAATGTTTGAATGAACGGTCCAAACAGAACTGTTGCAGAAAGTCGCAAATAGATGGGCTTTACGTTTGTGCAGGGAGATGGCCATTTTAAAAACTGACAAAAACTCTACAGATTTACAGCGTTTCATATTTCAATTCGGGGTCCTTGGAGCTATTGGGGGGCTTTAGCCCCCCATGGCGACGAGACTGGGTCCAGAGCAGTGGGCGCGCTTGGGATTGCTCATGAGACTTGTGATTGAAATGGATAAAAGCAAAGTATAAACAGAGTAACAGAGTGAGCACTAAAGACCGTAGTAGCTGTAGATGACGAGTAAGAAACCGATGCTTTTACTGATGGACAAGAACTGTTTAATGAAGTTGAAATTGAAAAAAATTTGTTGTCATTTTTGCAAACACAGTAGTACTAATTGTGAACTTTGACTGCCAATACTGTAATGCGTTTAGGAATTATTTTGAACGTTTTGCTGAAAATGCGGCCTCAAAATTTCTTGTGATCCCTTAAACCAAACCTTAAGAAAACCGTGGCTTGTACGTACAATTCTTAATCGCAATGAAATTATAGGTTCTGTTAATGCGTCGCGCATTGTTGTTAACCTACTCGTGAGATGTGCGTGCATCTGAGCATAGGCACATAAGGCCAACACAAGCATTATGTATGATAGTCACTACTCTGCGATACTGCTGAGGTATTATTATAATATATATTTTTGGGAGGTGTTAAAACCTTTTTCAGAGGTGTTACTTTTAGTAACTACTAAAAATAATAGTAAGTACTAAAAATAATACATGTTACAGACATAACAATCAACTAAGCAAGTCATGCGTTCCAAACTTGTCATGTGACCAGTTCAACCAATCATGTTTGGCGGGAAGACAAAAATTTCCAGGAGTTGTTATTTTGCCTCATGAGGCAAGATAAGTTAGCTGCCTGAATATGCGTATCGTAGCCAAGTGTTTGCACATTGCAATTTAAGTAGTGGTTTCGATGCCACTTTTGACCAAATGTTTACCACACGGTGCCTTGACCGTATGTAGTTTTCATCCGGGTGATAATTGTGATTTCATTCCCGTTAGTTATTTGTAAATTAGATTCTGGAAAGGTTTGATCCTGTAAAGATTTCCGAAGGATAGTTGCAATCCTGAAAACACCCTGCGTTTTGAAGGAAGCTCCAATTTTCTAGCACTTCCCGTCTGTAGCTACTTCCAATGAGCGAAGGGTGTGTGATATAATGATGAATATTGAAAAGCTCTGATAAAGTCTCGGGACATTTTTTCCAAAGCGTAGTCTGAAATGTTTGTTAACTTCTTAACTCGGTACTGAGCGCTCTTGTTCTCGACCGTCTTATGCTTGGCCGAGACTAGCATATTTCCGTATGCCTAATAAACTAAAATTGCCGTAGCAGAAATTTTGAAATGCGGTTATTTTCATCCAAGTTGTTTTATTGTTTTTTTATTAGCAGGTAGTAGTCTTGTGGGCGCTAAAATGGGTTATTCCACCGTGAACTTTGGAATTAATCAGACAAATAACAAGATTTTGTTTCGTGTGTTATGTATTTCTCAAAAAATGTGGGTGATGTTAATTGATTTTGGGGAAAGACTTTGTGATAAAGGCATGAAATCTATACCTATAAAATGCAATGAAGAAGCAGCCGAGGTTGGGTTATATTATGAAATTAACAAAATGCTGAATAAAAGCTCCTCTATTTTCATACTATATACAAAAGCATGGATTAGAAACCACATGCAAAACATATACAGGGTGTCCATAAAGTCCTGCACACATTTCAAAATGTAATTGCGAAGTAACTAAAGTAGATAAAATCATACAGTTTTTTGCAAAGTGAAGTTTGTTTATTAAAGTTTAAAATTAAAAAATTTGGAGTAGTTTAAGTAATAGCCATATTTCAAGAATTTGCTTTTTCATGCTATTGATAGACTTCAACATGTGCTCCATTTGTTGCTCTCAATATGTCAAGGCGGTACTCAATTTCGCGCCAAGTGTTCTTCCGGTTTCCATAAATTTTTTAAACCATCTCTTGATGCTGTTAGTGTGAGGAGGGTCTTCTCCAAACTCACTTCTAAATTTACGTTGTACTGCAGTTGGTG
>Ga0210059_1009073_pt1 | contig 15583 bp, 9 predicted proteins | sample Ectturendosymbi2_FD_188042 | JGI IMG/M metagenome (GOLD analysis project Ga0210059, IMG submission 188042) | Ecteinascidia turbinata endosymbiont from Florida, USA - Sample 2 (SPAdes) (version 2) | ecosystem: Host-associated > Tunicates > Ascidians > Unclassified | place: Key West, Florida... | reverse complement strand
TTGTTGTCAAATAACGGCATTAAAGTTTGTCAAGAAAAACGCGTGATAGTCCACTAAATAACTTAAAAATACAAAGTGATATAAATAATTGAAAGGACCAGTGTCAACTTAAAAAAGAAGTACGACAATTACTGTACAATGAATAGGTGACTTAACTATAAAGTGGAAATTCCTCCCCTGAACTCGTGAAATTCCTCCCTGGGGAGGAATTCCTCCCCGGTTGGGAACCACTGGTCTATGCTAAATAGCTTGTTATTTTGGTAAAGCTGCGAACTTTCCACAGTTCATTTGTAAGCTTTCTGAAAGAAGCCAAAACCAAACACAATAAACAAATAAACTGTGTTTCTTCTGTTGCCCCAGCGCTAACGTTGTTTGCAAGCACACGTTTACCTCGGAATTTCAAATTGAAAACGCTTTCGTCATTGAAACCATTGTTTTCAAGTTTATGTTATTTTTGGCAGAAACGCCGCCATGTTCAGCAGAACAGTTCCAGTGCAGTGACAAACAGTGCATACCAATAAACTTTCAGTGCGATGGCGAAAACGACTGCTCCGAGGGAGAAGACGAACAAGGATGTCGTGAGTTGAAATCAGCCACGAATTGATTTTTTCAAACTTACAATTAAACTTGGAATAATTTATGCCAGGGATGTTTTTCGCTGTATTATGACTGCTAGAAGTAACATTCCTGTTCTCAGGAAATAGACTGCTATCCCTTGAGAGAAAAACGGAGGAATTATAGGATGGTTAGCTTGGCACAGTGGTTTCCAAACTTTTTTGTCAGAGAGTTACATGAGCTACCACGCAACGGTGCAAGGGCAGGACACCTTACGTAATGTGATGGTTTCGGAATATGTTACATTCTACCAAATCACAGTGTTTTTCGTAAATATATTAATTTTTCATTATTGAGAAAATGTCTCTGCGGCCGGATGAATATGGATATGCGGGCCGGATGGAATGGCTTCGAGGGACGTATTTGGCTCAGGGGCCGTAGTTTGGAGGCCCCTGACTTAGCAAAAGCTCTTAATTGCGTTTATAAATCCAATTCAATAAACAAAATTCTGCCATGACCTCCGTGCTTCGTGAGCGCGCATGAAGATTGATGGGGTGGCGATCATAAAATAAAATAAAGACCTTGTTTATGCCCCCTAAAAAAACTGTAAAATCTAAATCTAAGCGTATATTAAACCACGTATGTTTACTAACCCGAAGAAAAACAAATGAATTCGAACATCACATCAAAAAAGTCATTTCCAGACTTTATTTCTTTCTTCTGAGAAGCAAAATAACTGAAAAACAATAACAGGTCAGAAATTTCGCAGAGGTCAGAAATTTCGCTTGACACCGGGCATGATGTACCTCTTGTGCGCCCTCTAGTAGGCTCCTCTGGGACCAAGGCAAATAAACATATATCATCAGCAAAAAGTAGGTGGTTCACAAACATAATGCCCATCAGTACATACTGTTCCGACTGTGACCATCTGGACTGAAAGTTCATCAAGGTGAACAGCAAAAAGTATGTCTCAGGGCCAGGACTCCCGATTGTCTTGCTCCGTTGTTTATGGTGAAGGCGTCTTAAAGGCAAATTCCTTACTTCACTTGCATGGCCGGATTCGTGTATCAACTCACCAGTAGTTTCACTGTGCAGTACAGTATTCACATGGGCAAATTGCGCTTAGTTAGTTAAAAAAACTTGGTTGTGGTTAGTTCAGTCAACAGTTTAGACTAGTAGATGCATCCAAACGTGCTAAGAACACTGGGGCTCTTTTGTTTACGCAATTAATATGAAACAATCTGTTTGAGTAGAACAAACAAATGTTATGGTCATGGATGACTTCACATGGATGTCACGTGAGAATCACCGCCGTGGTCAGTGTTGCCACTCGCAGGGAAAAATACCTACAGTAAGGAGTTTTTGGCTTTTGTAGGGTGTAGGGAATCCCTACGGAAAAAAATCGCCATTTTGTAGGGATCCGTAGGGATTTTTGCGTTTAGATTTTGTATCGCTTTGTTTCTTACATTTGTGATACTTCACGGACGTGTTTGGTCAACAATTTCTTATTAGACGCACTGGAAAATGCGTTTTTTCCACTTTAGAAGGCAATAAATCCTAGTGGTACTGGGTTATTTTTGACGCCAGGAGTGCAGTGTGGCCAAGTTTTCTGGTGGCTAGAATTGCATTATGAGTGAACGTCAAGGCTTAGCCTATTAGGTGTAGCCTAGTCTACTAGAATTTGCAATGACTGCGGTACAAGTAGGCTACAATACTGTACAGTGAAAAGTACAGTTGTTTTATGCAATATAACTGCATTGTTTATAACTGCATTACCTCAATGTACTACTGAAGTTGAAAGAACTTTCTTCCGCTTGAATAACAATAAAATTGTCTGGCTGTGTGCACTTTGGAAGGAATTATTAAGTCTAGTGAGAATTTTCCAGGTGACTTTAAAGTCAACCAAAGACTCGTACATTTACATGGCAAAGCAAGGAAAACATATATTGAAAAATTTGAAAATTCTTAAGCTGTTGGTGCTATAACTGATAAGATATTTTTGCTTGTGAATTGCAACCAGCTAGAGAGTTGCAAGGGATTATGCTTAAGATTTATTACGAAAGATGCTGGCTAATCTTAGAAGACATTAAGATCATTTTTTTCGAAAAAAATTAACATGTGCTGTGCTTATGCAGTGGTGCTTTCTCTAAGTGTAATGATGCTTGTTTTACACATGTACAGTAATTTTGATCTTTAATTATGCAACGTATATAGTATGTCGTGGTTCAAGGGCACATGTTGTAGCTAAAGATGATTGCGTTTTTTGTTTCAGATTGTGTAGGGATTTTTCATTCGTATTGTAGGAGAAACTTGTCAATGTAGAGTGGCAACACTGGCCGTGGTAGGAATTAGGAATCACCATCGATCGAGGTGTCCAAAGCTACTGAGGTTAAATAATACCGGAACTAAGCTTACAGCTGGTGATACATTGGGTGTGCTAGGGACTACTGAGATAAAAACAATCAGCGGGATCAGCGTAAGTCACACAGTTGCATCATACTGCGTTTAATATGCAGCTGGACGAACGTGCAGTTCTGGCGAATTCGCTTGCGACACAACAGGCTACTGTATTCCAGCCGAATACCAATGCGACCACACGGAAGACTGCCCTGAAGGATCTGACGAACAGTCAAGTTGTCGTAAGTCAGAAAGTGTGCGAAATAAAATAAAGATGAAATAAAAGAGCAAATGGGAAGTGTATGTTTAATTTCTTAGGTTATCTTTTTGCGGATTGAAGTTATATCAAAATGTACAGCTTTCGTAGCAATGTCAATGTGCTAGTTTAGAGCAACGTTTGCAAGCTTGGCACCAACCTGCCATTTAGATATAATGCGCCATGTCCAAGGATTCAGTTAAGTATTCCTGGACCGCAAATTATCATAGATTTTCCATGATAAGAACATTTTTTCCTTCCAAGTCCCAGTTAAATGACTTTGGTCTACTAACTCAGATTACGGCTGCTTAGTTTATACGCAAGAGTGAAACGGAGTGTTTCTCATGCATGAGCAGATTATCCCACGTGTGACGAGAGAGTCTGTGACAACGGTGCCTGCTACTCAGAACAGCAACGGTGCGATGGCACGTTGGATTGCAGGGATGCGTCTGACGAATACAATTGCAGTAAGTTGCGAAGTGTGGAAGCTGTGTAATATTTTTCCTGTATCATTGGCAGAGCTACTTAAACTCAACTACGCCACGTATTGGGTCTTCACCAGCATTTTCCCGACGCGTTTTCGCTTTCAGTAAGCGCTACGTGTCTCCTCATATTTGAATTTCATTACCGACTTTTTCGAGCTTGGCCGCTACATTACAGTGACGCGAAAGCACAATTCGATCGGACAAAGCTTGAGTTATCATGGCCGTAGTCAGGGTCAAATTTTTACCGAGGCGAATATATTAATTACGCCTCAGTTGGGAATGTTGTTAAATGTAGTTTATGTAGACCTAACACCCTGCTCTTATTTAATCCAGGGTGGTGGTGGTTGCAACACAGCGTAGCTGCAGTGCTGCTCTTTTGAGAGCAGCCACTCAATAAAATATGATTTGATTTAGTGTTACAAAGAGGCAGCATTTCAGATAGTTTACCGAGGCAAGTGCCTCATTTGCCTCAATGTATCTTCGGCCTAGGTAATGGTCAATTCTGATGCAGAAAAATAAAAAAACAAAAATCCAAACGTTGGAGGCTACTACCCCAAGAGGATTTACTTCACGTGACAACATGCAGCATAGTTCTTTTCTTTATTTTGTTAAACTGTGATGACCGCTGCTTCAATCATATTTTCGCAGCCGATATCAAGTGTCCTCCAGGGCAGTTCAGATGCGGCAGTGGGGAATGTCTTCCCGAAGTCATGTATTGTAACGTGTGGCGAGACTGCGAAGACGGTAGCGATGAACCGGACACGTGCAGTAAGTCAGCGAGGTTGTTTAGTTCGCGATGTCAAACTGGATACATTTGGTTTTCTTGTCAAATTATACGTTTCCGAGCACATTTTTTCAGAATGTAATATGATCGGCAAGCAGTTACTGCTGTCGGAACTCCAAACAACTACGTGAAAGCCAAAGCTACTGTTCTATCAAAAAACATCATGATGATCACACTCATGTTTTGTTGTTGAGAACAGCTGTGACGGAATTAACGCAGTCGTATATTTCTGGGCTTGTTTTTTCTAAGTTACACTTCCTCTGCATTATTCTGTGCTCTGAAATGCCGAGCTTTGTGCGAGGGTTTAACTGGTGACCACACGAAGATGGAAGCTTCGCGTTCATTCCCGATGGAATTGGAGACAGTGGTTTCATTGGAGTGTCTCGCACCTGCGGCACTAGTTCTCTCATTACTTGACGCTACTGCATGTCAAGGATTATATTTAAAACAGTTTTGTTACATAGCCGATATTAAAGGACGCGTGTTGAAGAATTTTTCAAGCAGCTTTTGCTGTGAAACATGGGAACTGTTTGAAAGAATGGCATGATACCGAGATCACAAACGTTTTGTTACTACTAGCATTTTTTCAGAATTTTGTATTAAATTTATTGCATCCGAAATTTTTTGGTTGTCACACTTATCGAAGATTGTTTGAAACGGTGGTCTTCCGCACCAGATTGTATGATATGACAAACTCATATGTTCTTCTCGTAAATCGTTAGTTGGATGCAATGAAGACACTGTGACAATACCACATGTGGTGAACCACTTGCGCCATCAAATGAAATAAGTCCAACTTTCTGCTTAGTCAATTTCACGTTTTTTTGCAGTTTACCCTCCGTGCCCTGGAAACAGCTTTACTTGCGACAACAACGTTTGCGTCAACTCCGATTGGGTCTGCGATGGAGTGGATAACTGTGGAGATGGGACGGACGAAAAGAATTGCAGTAAGCAACATGTTTGTAAACGATTTGTTTTCATAATAACGCTTACGCTAGCTCTCTGGAAAGTGTGTAAAGGTGCCTTAAGATGCAGAAATTATTGCAAAGATGTTAGATGAATAGTAAATACGTTTATCGAGTTTTGTAGCGTGCTGGAAAACTATGCCCCACAGTCTATGAGGTATTTTGAGTTCTACTAGGGCAGCTTCCCCGCGATCCTCCCCAGAGGAAAAGCGGGCATGAAAAAATTAATGAAAACTAGAAAATTATCCAAAATCCTAACAGCAGGGTATGGCCCTCTGGTTTGGAAACACTGTCATAGACAAAGGGCTGTGAATCCATCTCGTAACATCAACGCTCTATATAGATTTTCTGAGTATTCTGAGCAGAAGTGAGCTCAAATATGATCTAACGTTGCACACATTCAAACTGACTGCATTGTTCTTGCAGATTATGATATTTCTTGTTTAAACAATGAGTGGAAATGTACTAATAGCAGCCAGTGCATTCATATCACGCAGTTGTGTGACGGCATAATTGACTGTGACAACAAAGAAGATGAATCAAGTCCAGGGAGATCATGCAGTAAGTGCAAATTTTGCCATCAATCAGCGATTCCAAAGTGATTTTTAGAAATACATGACCGTTGCCATACATTTACATTAGCGTGGATCTTATAAGCAATGGGTGTCAAATCCTTGAAACTCTAAGACTTTGTTTTGTTATATACTTCTCTTTCTATCTTAAAGCTTGTGCAACTATGTTCTTTCAGCATCTACGCGATGCGGTATCTTGAGTTGCGACTATCGATGTCACTCGACTCCTGATGGTGGCACCTGCTACTGCGGACAAGGAATGCAAGTCGCTGCCGATGGTATATCGTGCGAAGGTACTATGTGAAACCCTTGACCGACTATCTCGTGGCAATTACTGTCCATAGCACTCAGTAAAGTCGTATGATACCTGTAGCTAGATTATTTTCATTTACTATCTTTCTCGTGATGCTTTGATGTTGTGCTATCTATTTTTCAAAACTGTTTGTGAGGAGTTGATACTGATATTAATGTATCGGTTGCAAGGGACCGAGGCATTTTTAAGGAAGGAATCAAAACGTTTATTTTGCGTTTCGTGTGCAAATTTGCACAGTCAGACAAACCAACTTAAACTTTTTAAGTGGTTGTTAATCGTGCTACGTTTCTACGCTTTTTTTTTACTTCAGTTGTGAAACGTGGTTTTCTTAACTGCGAACGACCGACGTGATACGAATTTCGATCATTTATAACATACCTGAAGAGAATCCCATTTAATCAACCTGTGCTTGTTTTTATTGTATCCAGCTTGTTTGGGACTTTTCCAGTAAGGTTTTCGTTGTTGGGTGGGTATTAAATAAAATTGATTGATTGGTTTATTGTTTCATATGACTCAGCTAATAGACAGAAACCACACAAAAACCCATCATGCAAATAAGTAACCAGTTGTCGGTGGAAATTAGAATAAATGAAAATACAACGGCAAGAAAATGTATCAATGTTAACAAAGATTGTCACTGTATCACATAGATTGGTTGTTGGTTTGAAACTCGCAATCAGTCAGTCATACATTGTTTTAGAAGGAAGACAATCGCTTTTCAAGTGGCATTTTGGTGTGTTGTTGATGTTGCATTCATACCGCTCTTATCTTTGCATTTACGTGCCGCTAAATACAACCTTTTACTTAACCTTGTAATTGACGTTGAAATGTAAAGCGCTTGAAAATTCGTGAAAATACACTATACTGGAAAAAACTGCAATATCATATTGGCAAGGTAAGCTGGACTTTGATTGTGGTATTTTGACTGGGTGTTTTCTGCGGTTCGAATCGATTTAACAACGTAAGCTATGTAATACAGTACCTTTTTCAAATTTTCTTCAGACTTCGACGAATGTGCGGTGTGGGGAATGTGCGAACAGGTTTGCGTCAACACTATCGGAGGATACAAGTGCGAATGCACAGAGGGTTACGTAATTGAAATCGCTGACAATCACTTTCATTGCAAACCGGAAGGTAAAGACTGCTGATGCTGGCTCTGTTGGCTGTAGAGGATCAGAAAATGTTATAAATGCTCACTTAGCATTCCACAGAAAATTGTACTATTGACATTTTTGGCTGAAATACACAGAAATTACTGCATTGCTTTAAAGCTTACTGGGAAAACACCAGTGTCAGAAACGCTGTGAAGTAAGCATCCAAACCATCAACCTGTATTTGAAAAACAGTAGGACAAAAAGTATTTTTAGTTGCTATAAAATCATAGACTGGCATTTGTGGGACAGTTTTTTTAGAAAATTTTGTTCGGCATCGTGATAGGTAAAATAAAAATCTTTTGAATAGTGGAAATGAGGAGGGATAGACTACTCGGCGACAGCAAAACTTGTCAACTGTCGCAGCGTCTGTAGCCGTATCGTCTCTCTGTCAGACTGCAAAATCGTTGACTGCTTGGTTCGAAACATATCGTCATTGAATGCGTAAAAGCATCGTTGTTTGAATTATACGTTGTTGTAAGATAGACACTGGTGCTAAATTAGCGTTATCTTCGTCAAACAGGAAATACTGAGGAAACTGGAAGATTTCAAACATATGCCGACGTACAGTGTCTTTAACTGGCACGTCACTGCGAGAGACGTCAGACTACATCCCTGAATGCTCTTTCCGTCCACGCGATTTTGCAAATAAAGTTGTTGGGTTTTCCAAATCTTAAAAAGAAAATATGATTTTAAACTGACCCGTTCATCCTAAAAACCCGAAGAAGAAAGTGGTTGGCCAAGCGTATGCTTTTAATTTCACAACTTTTTAAGAACGCAAGTTTAGGAGTAATATTACTTGCTATTAAAACTGCCAACGTTTTCGGGACAAGTGATTTCCAAGTCGCGTTCGATTAAACGCTTGTCTTCTTACTGGTGTCACCGTTCACCAATAAATGTTTTCGGAACATAGCTTTCCTTAAATAAAATTTTTTGCAGAGGGACAACTGAAGATTCTTTTTGCTAGCGGAAAAAATATATATATTTACGAGGCTGAGGGAAACACCCAAGAGCTAAAGATTGCTGTTAATGGAGAAAAACCGATTGGTGTTGACTACCATTACATGCAACAAAGAATTTATTGGACTGATCCGAACATTAACAAGGTAGTTAAACTACAATTGAAAACGTTTATATTATTTACCTTTTTTTCCTGGTGGAATAGTTTGAAATTAAAAAAAAGTTGCCGCCGTACCGAAGTTGCACCTAAAATAAAAGTTATACTAAAGTCAATTTATATCAGATTTTAAACTTCTGTGATACTTCTCACAGTTCATTGTGTGAACGACGACATTAGAGCTAATTTTTTTTACTGCTGGATGGAAATAGTGTTGTGCAATGCATGAACAACATGAAAGGCATAAAAATGCGTGCTTTTACTGCTTTTATTGTCTATTGCCTTTCAAGCAACTTTAAACAGTCGTACAGGAAGATAATTGCCTGAAGGTCCTTCAATATTATTTTATTACTTGTACACAACCGTAAGTGTAATTTTCAGGAGAAATATTACCTGAGGTTTGATGTCGGTACCGCTTTCGTTGATGCTGCAAAATGATTTGGTGAATCACACTTCGACTCGATTTTATAGTTTTATTTGCCGTATTCAGCTGGGTGGAGGTGTTTTTGAAAGTACGGGAAGAATTTCAGCCCGTTTTTACCTTGCGTTTCTATAAGAGTGAGACTAGTTTGTTTCTTGGCCTTTGTTGCTTTCTGTAGTTTTACTGCCTACTGAATTTCATCCTTTTGAGTCATCAGTGCACCCGCAGTTACTTTGCGTGTATTTGCAGTTACTTTCCCTTTTTGCGAATAGCTCGTTGTTATGGATCTCAACTGATTGTTTACTGTAGGTCATGTCCTCAAAATTTGATGGAAGCGACCAGCAAGTGGTGCTGGATGTTGCAGTTGACGACCCCGAAAACTTGGCTGTTGACTGGATTGGTAAATACTAACCTTTTTTTCGTTTGACTGAACGTTTAAAGCGGTTCTAGCCATGCTTCATTCCACAGCAAATTTTTGTTTACATTCGTTAAGGGTTCTGCGTTCTGATCTAAACTGCTGGCCAAGACGCAAAGTCTACTGTACGTTTTATAGTCCTAACAAAGTAACTCTGCTCAATAACCTCACTGACGTTCGATATAATTGGGAATACGAGCATTTACTGTAGTTATTACGTGAGGTGCTGCTGGTCTTCGCTTTTTATTTCGAAGAACAGCTTTTACATTGACAGCTACATTTTTAGTTTTTTTGTGATTGCAGCAAGTTATGACCTAAAAACCACAATCCCGTAGGTGATGAATTATGAAATTTGTGGTTTTTAGGCCATGACTTCCACACCGCCAACGCTAGCAGGCCAATCAAGGGATCAAAAGGTGTGGATTGTCGCCTCGTGTTTTTTGAAAAAAAGAAACAAAAATTGCCCCTTGGGGTTGAGACCCAGGGCCCAATGAGGTAAGCCAAAAAATCCTAAACCTACCCTTATTATGACGTCGCCTACAAAAAAGGTTCAAATCCAAAATTCGCAAATTTTTTAATCGAAACTAGAAGACTTTCCACATTTTTAAGATTTTGAACAGCTCTCTAACTCTATTGGCTGGCGAGTTATGGCTGAAAAAGTCCTTGTCAATATTTGGGCTTCTGCGGTCTCTAAAGTGTTTCAAATACTGTATATCAACACTTTTAGTGTGTAACATGCTGTTTGCATTCTCTTCGATTTTGCAAGATTCAAGCTCAAAATTTTTCAGCGACGTTTGGAATGGAATAATATTTAATATATACAATAGGATGTGCTTGAACGTGGTGAGGTATATCAATCGATGCATTCCTATTCATAATAGAAATAGTTGTCCGCAACTGTAAAAATAACCAATTTTTTATTCACGTGTTTGGCTCAGACACATTTTCCATATCATATAGGGGTTAGTAAAAAATTACTAAAACACAAAAATTCTGAGACGTAGTACATAGCATGGAAAGTGTTAGTTGGAACATGCAAGCAATACTGAAGAGGAACAAGAACTGAAGCAACTGTACTGCATTCGGTGTGGCCTAGAGCTTTATGCCATCATCTTACAGAAGCGTTTCGTAGTGGTGGTAAAATGGAGATTTGTAAAAAGCGTCAGACATTTGAAGTAAGTGGATAAAAAAGTTAGATGAAGACGCACATGGTTGATGGTTGAATAACAGCATGTAAAATTGTTTCAAAAACCTACGTTGTGGATATTTATCCACAGGAAACAACCTGTACGTTGTTGAAACGTTGGTCGCACGAATTGATGTTTGCGACTTGCAAGGGAAGCACAGAACTGGAATAATAACTGACGGTTTGAACAACCCTCGCGGTATCGCTTTGGACCCAGTGCATGGGTAAGGCATCCACCATCATCGACTTACCCTTTTGCGTATGGCGTATCATGAGTAATATCTACCTTTGCGTTTGATCGATTACCAAATGTGACTACAAACTGCTGATATGTTGATGCTTGCAGCTACATGTTCTTTACTGACTGGCGAACAGACAACCCAAGGCTCGCACGCGCGTACATGGATGGAACAGAAATCTACACAATAGTTGATACCAGCATGGGTTTGCCAAGCGGAGTTACTGTAGATTTCATACAAAGAAGGGTATACTGGGTGGATACGAAGTTTGATTATATCGAAACAGTGGACTACGATGGCAAAAGCAGGTGTGATATTTTCCGTGTTGTCATGATTGGTAACTTTTTCGTTGTGAAAGGTGCATTTATTATGGGGTTATTAGTAGGGTCTCCAATACAAAACAGAGATTGGGTAGTCAGAGTTAAACGGCATGATGAAAAAGCAGACTTCACTAAAGCCGTGACTTGGAAATGAAGTCACGGTTTGCTATCCTGTTATTCAAATGCCACCCAAACACAAGCACGATACGTTTACAGACCTTTCGAACCAATTGAATCATGAAACTATCCAAGTGCAGATAGTTTATTTGTAAAATAACCAGATGATCACGTGCTTGGGTGCTAAAAATGTTCATCACTTCAAAAACAAACCCAAGTGTGTTTATGACACATAAGTGTAAATATTTTGGAATTGAATATCTAAACGTAGCTAAATAACATTGTTTCTTAAAAAGGAATGATTTATTTTTGAAGACACATCGTGTTGTCAGGCAGTAACGTTCTGCCTCATCCATATGACATCACACTGTTTGGCCATGACGTGTTCGTCACCGATGGGACGAAGATGGCACTTCTTGCCACGAACATGTTCGGGGGCTCGGACTTGGAAGCTCTCACCGCTAAGTTGCCTTCTCCACCTTATGGAGTGAAAGCTCATCATCCACTTCGACAACCACAAGGTGCTTAGCATTTTATCAAAATACTTACGTTGATTGGTAAGTTTTGTCCGGATGGGCTTTCTGTTGAAGACGTATTGTTAATGAACCAACTCCGATCTCACTTCATGCGCTACCGTTAAAAAACAGGCAGTTTTGAAAAGCAGCTTGTGCTGTGCAGCATAGCTTTTACTTCTCGGTGTAATTGTAATTTATGACAACGTTCCTTTAGCAAAAGTTAGGTTAGGGTATACTCTTTGTGCTTATTACCAGCAGTGCACCAACTGCTATGCTGAACGGTTAACAAATTGACTTGCAGGCAATTGCCCAGTATGCACAAAGAAACATAATTCTGATCCAAGTGATATAACATCGTTTTCAGTTTCCGTGTAGCAACCAGTCATTACATGCTCTTGGAAAATCGTTTTCTTTTCTTGTTTGCAGTCAGCAATCCATGTGGGCAACAAAACGGAGGCTGTGATCACTTGTGCGTTTTGACTCACGTGTCTGACAATGATCATCTTGGGTACAAATGCCAATGCGATCCCGGTTTTTCAATAATTTACACCACAAAGAAATGCGAACGTAACTGCGCGCTTTATTTTTTACCTGATTTGATGCTTTTACACAGATTTTTAAGAAGGATTGAATTTTACATGTTTCTTGTCTAATTTCGCGTACTATTTGCTGGTTTGATTATTGCTAAATCTGCATAAATCAGTATCCATCTCTAAAATGAAATTGAAGTATCCAAAAGATACAAATGTTAACGTAGTGCGGCTTCTAATCCCAAGAAAAATTCTTTTCCATGTAATCCCTTTACCAGGAAAACAGAACGGCTTAGTCGGTGCATCGATCACATAAAGTGCTGATAAACTGTAGAGGGTAACAATTGGTCGATTGTGCTGCTCTCGTGCCTGTGCGACATTTATTTTCTCGTCGCTTTGTCGTGGACGCTCTTCTACGTAAAATATGGCTTGTTCTTGCTTATTGTTCTTGTTTCCAAACTTTTTAAACAACATTTTCGCCATCAAGTTATTAACGAGCAGGTTTGTTTGCACATACGGAATGCACGCTGAAATGCAAGTAGTGATACTGCAAATGATTGAATTCTTAAATGAACGTAGAAAATTATCAAGTCAATTTCATTTTGTGTTGTTTTCTTCAGTTTGACATGACCAATCGTTCAACTGCCTGTTGAACAGTTTTTGATGCTTTTTTACTTAAAATTGATATTAAATTTCCTTCCTCTGGAATGATGTAGAGGGCTGTATATTCAGGAAGCTTTGGTCATTCGTAGCCACCTTTCTTCGTTGTGTTACAGCGATCAGTCAGTTTCTTCTGGCAACATCTTACCACTCTGTAAGAGGAATCTCTATCGGTATTAAAGATACGAACGATGCTATTTTGCCTGTGCTTTCGGGTTTTAGTGCTTATGTCGCAGCCACGGCTGACGCTGCCAATGGCTACATCTACTATATGGACAGTGCAGCAAACATTATTTACAGAAGGCAGACAAATGGTTCAGGTAAGATCACATAGTTGTTATTGCCAGCCATGCATGCTTGAGATTGCATGCGTTACATTTTCGCGTATTTTACAAAGTTGCACATGGTGATACTGATTTACAAAATGCTATTACATGTAGTGATCTCTGTTCATAAACCAACGGAATTCGCTAGTTATATATTTAATCTCGGTCAATGGTGGCTGTATGTGTGTATTTACTCTAAGATCTTTCAAGTCATTGAAAAGCGTATTTAGTTTAATACTTTGTTGCAATTACGACATGAAAGACATTGATTCATTTTAAGGGTATGTTCTTTCCAGGAGAGGAAGAAGTTGTAAACAACAGGTTGCGAGTCGTGAGAGAAATGGCGATTGATTGGACCACTAACAACCTTTATATTCTCGATGTTGGAAGAAAAGCTGTGATTGTGGTTAATACCAAAGATACTAGCAAATACTGGAAAACTTTAGTCAGCGACGGATTGTCTTCTCCCACCAGCATAGCCATCAGTCCCGGCTATGGGTGAGTTGTAAAGTCAGCTTGTCTGAAAAATCATTTTCAGGTGTCTGGCTCACTGATATTTTGAGCAAACACTTTAATCACTCACTCAAGCAGGCAATATTGAAGCAATTTGTTTTGCTTATAAAGCAGACGTTCGATGCAAGATAACTTTACTTTGCATCTTCAGGTTTATGTTTTGGTCAGACACCGCAAGACCAGCACGCATCATGAAGGCCTTTATGGATGGAACACACGCTGAAGTTTTAGTCAACACAACCTTGCATAGTCCGATGGCTGTAACTGTTGATGTGGGGTAAGAGCTTATACCTTCAAATTATAATAATGATAATAATGCATTTTTCCCGCAGACACGAAGTTCATAGTCTAAATACACACCATTGGTTAATGTTGGTCGATGTTAGAAATTGAGCATCGATTGATAAATGTTGGTCGATGTCAAAATAACAACTTGCAATTCCTCAGCATGCGGATCTCCAAGTAAAATTCAGAAGACTTGCATAAATAGAATTGAAGAAAAGTGCAGCAAAAGCCTGCAAACAGACACGGCGTTAAACAATTTTTTCCTTTTGGTGAAAATAAGCTCTACGGAACACCAACATTTTTGATGACTTTATCAAACAATCCAAACTTGTTTATGTCGTTTAATACTTTTTCCATTTTGACCTAGTTAGTTCGATAAAGAAAAGATGAAAACATTCTTGCCTTTCTCAGATCATTGTCTTTAGTTATTTTGATCTTTTCGTTTCGTTTCAGTGAATTTGTTTCTTTTAGGAAAATTCAATGCGCAAAAGTACAACAGCTATTTCAGTAACTGTTTTGGCATGCTGTACGTGAATATTTTGGGTGGCAACTATAAGCAAAACGTTGTTACATCTAGGGATTCTGCACTTTTTACTTAACGACCGCTGGTTTTTAAATACGAAACAAGTGTGTTGTTGGTAATTCAGCAAAACTCTTGCAGAATCTTCTCAAATTGAATTACGCTTGTAAAAACAAATGAATGACTGCTGCAAGACCTGTCTGATATTCCAGCACTTGCTTTCAAAACACTTTCGTATATCAGCGTCTGTGGTTAAGCTCAAATCTTTCTCAGATCTGGGTATGTGTACTGGCTTGACAGCGAGTTCGAGAAGATAGAAAGAATCAGTTTGTATGGCACACCGAATACGAGAAAACAACTGCAATTAAACCAAGAGCTGGTGTATCCAACCACGTTATCGTACATGGGTAACTACATGTAAGTACTTCCTACTTTCCAACACTTGCAGGCCCGTTTTGATATACCTTCAGTAGTTTCGTACTTGAATCAACTCCAAATTCGTGATGAAAAGGTTGTGTCTTTTCAGCATAGGATGACTTAGACATTTGTTAAAATATAGCATGTGCGACAAGATACCATGAGCTTTGTGGTTCGTTCAAAAGTGAACCTTCTATTGTCTTAAGGGTGTTGTGCAGCTGTGCGCTTGGTGCTTTGAATTCATACGCACGAAACAAAAGTGCCTAAAACCATTTTCAATCTTTGCGTGTAATGACAAATTGAGACCAACGGATGTGTCATCTTTTATTTGATCTTCAGATGGCACCATTTCGGTTTCTGTCTCTTCATCAGTGGGGCAAAGAGTTTTCAGTCTTTGCTGAGGTGAATAGTGTCAAGTTCCTTTACCTCAGTGGTTCGTAACCTTTGTTCTACCACGCCTCCCTACAAATGCATTTATTGGTAAATTTAAAGGTCAAACTTCCATGTTGTAGGACGCGTAAGAC
>Ga0210059_1009072_pt1 | contig 15584 bp, 6 predicted proteins | sample Ectturendosymbi2_FD_188042 | JGI IMG/M metagenome (GOLD analysis project Ga0210059, IMG submission 188042) | Ecteinascidia turbinata endosymbiont from Florida, USA - Sample 2 (SPAdes) (version 2) | ecosystem: Host-associated > Tunicates > Ascidians > Unclassified | place: Key West, Florida... | reverse complement strand
GTGCTACTTCGTATTGCGCGGGTTTTAATCGTTGAGCCAAATTGATATATTTCTGAGATCATTATCTTTGCAGGCCGGGCCGGATTAACCATACATTGTGCAAACCAGGCACATGCCCGGGGCCTCACGGTTGAATATCAAAACACTCATTTTGTAAGCTGTTCACCACGCGTCGAAATTGTTGAGTGTTTTGATTGCTTCGTTTGGTATATAGGTTAAGGAAACTGACAACTGTGGCATTTGCTGTTTTTGAATGACTTAAAATAATTGAACCAAACAGCACCACACTTAATGACCCAAAGAATTCAGTGCATCCATCCAAGGGCATCTGCAGAAATATTTCCAAGGGGGAACATTGAAACTTTCCTTGTCCTTTTCAGGTTGTTGACGATGCAATGCAAATGGATGTTCACAAAATGCTTTATCCTTTCTGCCCCATTACAGTCTGTGGTGATTAAACCTCAATTCTATATCTTTTGTCTGAAATTCTTGGAGATACAGACCTGGAGAAAATCATCAATGATTTCGCATGCAAAAAATGCGGCGTCATGAAGCTTATGGTACCTGAATTTTTTTTTAAAAGCACACATTGACATTGACAGAGTGACAGAGACCAGGGTCACTTCAGTTATTTTGTTACTAAGTATTCTTTGCAATCTGACGCTGTTGCAATTACCACATTATTATGCGCTTATATCCATGATATAATATATGTTATGTGACAATTAGTTGTGATGTCTTGATCATAAAGATATCATTCTTAGATCAAGCAAAGTCACTGCTGTTGTTCGCTAGATCACGGAACAGTTAATAGGTGTAACTATTGTAAAGCTCCCATCACAAAACTTCAGTGAAGTAGTAGTATGGTTTAAGTTGCTTAATTGTGTGATATTTCATTAAGAACATTTTTTAAACGGTGTACGTTGTTGTAATCTGTGAGATACTGTAGATATATCTTTCCTCAATACATATGAGGATAACAATGGATGATTTGTGCAGTGAAGATGGTTGGAGAGTCTATGAGAAAAAAGATTGTTGTATAGTGTCATGGTAGCAAAGAGATCGATATGATTTTTATGTGATACAACTTTCTGTTTGAACAAACTAACCACACACGAACTGCTGTACTTGGTCATCCCCAATTGTCTGTGAAGTGTAGGCTGCCAAACGTATCAGTTTTGTTGGTGCTCCTTTAAAGTATAAACAAGGGCAGTGGTATGTTTAATAGGAGGTGAGCAAGGTATTTGCTTCGGGCACTCCAGGTTTTTGCAAGTACATTTTTATCATTTTCGTGATTATCCACTCATATAAATTTATAATATACTCTGTAGCAGATCATAAATAAGTACTCTGCTTTCAAATTAGGCTCTGAATAACAACTGCAGTGTGCAAGTACTCTGCTTTTGAAGGGCCCCCAGTAGCAACTGCAAAGCATACGTACTCTGATTTCAAAGTGCCCCCAACAGCAACTGTATTGCGCAAGTACGCTTTTCTGCTTTTGATGGGGCCCCAACAGCAATGTGTACGCTAATAAGTTATCTGCTTTTAAATGGACACCTGTAAATACCAAAAGATCATTGAGATTGCTAAGACATGATCACTAAGATTGCTAAGATCGCCAAGAACACTGATATCGCTAAGGTTGCTTAGCGATCTTAGTAATCTTTTAGTGATCTTGACTTAGCAATCTTAGTGATCTTTCTGATCATCATCTTGTGGTATTTACAAGTGTCCCTTTTTTTTAAAGGGACCACCAGTATAGCAACTGTGATGTGTGAGTGGCCTACCCTGCTTTCAAAGGAGCTCCCAACAACAATAGTAATGCGTAGCCGTAAGTACTCTGGTTTTGAAGGGGTCTCTAATGTGTAAGTACTCTACTTTCAACTGTAATGTCTAATAAGTGCCTTGACCAAAATCTTTCAGTGAATGAAAAAACTTGGGATCAAACACAAACTCTTGCCTTCTTGTGAATGAGGATACCATTATGCTGACAATACTTACGTTACTGTGTTCATATCATTTCATCAAATCTGGAATATGAGTAAAGGCCATTATTACAAGGTTTTATTACTTCTTTGTTCAAGGTGTGGTGTCAATGTTCAATCACAAAAGATTTGGCAGTCGCAAACAGATATGACAAGAATTTGTTTTTGTCAAAATGGTGGCATACGTTTATAGTTGAGTTTTGGCTGAATGTCATACTGTAGGGTTTTATAACTATGTGTAGGATATTAGTTTTTCAACACTAGATTCTGCTTGTCTAAACTCAAACTTTTACTGTATGATTTTGTGTATCAAAAATACTATAATATTATGTAATATTACTAGTGTATGTTTCAAAGATGTTAAATCATCATTTTATCTGCATGATTGGCTCAGACTCTTGGCTATAGGCGTTTGTGAATGCAAAAATGTTTACAGGTCACAAGAGCTAGTGTTAGCTGGTGTGAGCAGGCAGGCCCCAAGAATTTGTGTTAGTTGGCATGAACAGACTGCTGAAAAGGAGCAAACAATGAAAACACCACACCTACAAATACTGCACTTACTCTCTGTATAGAAGCCTTACATGGTGGTAGGAAAATGAAGACTTACACATAATACATCATATCAAGATGCACGCAAATTGCTTTTTACCACAACAGTGAATCTTGCTAAAATAAGTAATTTTTGATGCTGTTGAACAATTATACTTTGCAGATGTATTGTACATTTCAACAGCAATTGTTATAAATTATATGTACAATGGCATATTGAGAAAGATGCAGTAAATCTTTGTTTTGTATTGCAACAAGTCATTTTTAAACCACTAGTAAAATTTTGAAAGAATTATAGTTCCTTTATTTTGCACAGTAACATATGACAATAATGCATTTGGGCAGGCAAAAGTTTGCAAAACATTTAAAAACACTTGTTTGGAATTTTTGTGCCAATTTCATTTTATGAGCAGAACACAATCTGCTTTTAATAGGCTATTGTTTAACTGGCTCTTTGGTTAAACTATGAAGATCATAGCACATTGATAAAAATAGAGCATCTTTTATGTGCTTAGGACCATATGTGTAGCCAGATATTTACCTTAGTATTGGTTAACCATCTTTTGACATGAAACAGTAAACTATCATAAAGGCAAGTTTGCTGTGTAACCATTGATTTTATTGCAATGAGTTAGCATTCAACTCTTATGTTAACAACATAATTGCTACACTTTGCTGATCGAATTTCAGCCCACAAAGTTTTTTTTAAATAATGATGGAGCACATATATTTCTTGTGTAAATCTTTTTTTAAAATTTTTTTCTCTTTTTTTTATTATTTAGTCAGTGATCTTGGTTTGTTAACTTCGTTTGATTGAGCTAAGTAAATGATATTCATCTCAATGTGTCCTAATATTGTTGCTTTAAAGTTAAAATTTAAAAATTATTTTATAGGCAGTAGCTATAGGTTCGCCAATGGACCATTCATTTTTGAAAACTTATTCGTCTGTCACCTGCAGCGTGACAGTAATGCATGACATGTGTACAGTAGACTGCACTACACTTAGTAGAAACATACTAAACCTAACCTCTAAACCATAAATCTGAACACAAAGGTTTGGAAACCTTTGAAAAAAGTAAAGAAAAATTGGTTCCATGAAAAGTGCAATCATTGCTACCAAAACAAAATGTGCCGTGGTGAGAGTTGAACTGAAAATCAATAATTTGCACAGTAGACGTAGATGCATCTGCTCAACTACTATGATGGTGCTGCTAAAGTGACAAACTCAGCATTTTATTCGAACTATGTAACCGCCGGCGAACCTATAACCACTTCCTATTGCAAAACCGGGTAGCATCAATGTGATATACTTTGCCTTAGTGAGGCATTCGTACTATTTTAGATGATGTGACTGTTTGCTGATTTGTAGCACGTAGCAATTATATATTGTTTGAATTATAAGTAACGATTTCTTTCCTTAGATATAATTCTTCAATTGATTTTTGTAATGGCTAATGAATTCAAGTTGAACAACTGCCCAACAGATGGAATATCAGCAGTAAAGTTTAGTCCAACCACTTCACAATTTTTGCTTGCTTCTTCTTGGGATTTGTCTGTTCGGCTGTATGATATTTCTGAGAACAGCTTAAGATGCAAATATGATCATAAATCACCTGTGCTTGATTGCTGTTTTTCAGTAAGAGAGTTTGTTGTTTGAAGTTCTATCATTTGTGTGCGTTATTTCATGAACTAAGGATGTTGTTTGTTAGTACATATGTAAGCATAATGAATGAAAAATAACATTCATTAATTAAACCCCTAATTAATTAATTATCGATTTTCGGCCATAACTTTCAAACCAGAATGCTAGATAAGTAATCAAAGGCTTTAAAGACTCATATTATAGTCTATCCACTACAAACTGGAGTAAAAAAATTGGCTGTTAGTGTTGGAGCCCAGGGCCTGGTAACCTGGGCCAAAAAGGCCTTTAAACCTATCCCATTTATGATGTCACCCACAAAAAAACCAAAACTTCCAAATTAAAAAAAAATCCAAACTAGAAGACTTGCCACATCTTTAGAGCATTTGAACAGCTCCCTAGCTCAATTGGCTGGCGAGTTATGGTGGTGCAAAGTGAAGGGCAAAAAAGTGGCTCACATGGGTCTTAAAACCTTGGCTTCCATTAGGCGAAGGTTAAAATCCAGCAGCTTGCACGTGTTTATGCACGGGAATATCTCTGTTGACGATTGCTCTAGAGAACTATTCAAACCCTCAAAAGATTCAGCAAGTCTTCACATCTGCAATGAAAAAAATTTTTGGATTTGGGTTTTTTGTGAGTGACATCATAAGTGGAGTTGTTTTAGGTCTTTTTGGCCCACTTCATCTGGCCCTGGGCCCAAACTGCTAGATGGTAGTTTTTCGCTCAAGTTTTTGTTGGAAACTAGGCTAAAATCCAAGTCTTTTGATAGTTTGATTGACTTGCTAGGGTTTCTGGTTCAAAGGTTTGATCTAAAATAAACATACAAATCAATCTCATAATTAGATAACATGATTGGCTGAACTGGTCACATGACAAGTTTGGACAGCATGACTGTCTCAGTTGACTGTGATGTCTTTAAATGGCTCATTCAGTGCTGTCAAGCTGTTAGCAGCTTCTTGTTTGCATTGTGTGAACTGTGCGCTAAACCTAAGCCCTTGTCTCCTCACATTGCTGTACTTGTCACATGACCACTTCAACCAACTGTGTTCGACTAAAGGTCAAATGTACTCAAAATGGATGCTTTTATCTGTCGTGCCTATTGCGGTCCATAGGAATTTCTAGGACTTGCAGCAGTCTAACTCTAAATCAACAAATGCACAAGCAGGCAAACATGTGTTGCGTAGAAGTAGATATCTGTGCCTACGCTCAGATGTCACAAGTAAAAGACAATGTGCGACGCATTAGAACCATCACTTCACTGCGATGAAGAACCGTAGAACATGGAATTCTGCACAAACTTGGGTCACTGCTTGCTGTGATGTAAGCACTTTTTGATGCATACTAAACGCAAGACTGACTAGCCTGGAGAGACTTTGACACAACAGTCAACCAACACAACAGCATGTAACCTATAGTTTGTTCGCAGACAATAATCTGCTTACCACGCCAAAACCTGCGAGCAAATGTTATGTCAGAGCATTTTGTTGTGACTATTGCACAGCGGTCTGATTATTATGCATGAAGGCTTTGTGTGCTAAGAACAGGAAAGAGCATTTGTGTTAATCAGTCAGGGCCAGAGATGAAGTAGCTACTTGGGTTTCTGAACACTCCATGCAGAGCAATAGCGTAACACTTTTATGAGCAAATACTGCTGATATATATTGGCAAAATTTTGTGGATACGATATCGGCACCATTGTTATATCAGCTGATATGTATCTGCATGCTGATACATCGGTCGAGCTCTAGTTTGATACGTTTTTGGTCTGCTGTATTTGCAGATAACAAACAAAGTACATCTTTGGTACTTCATGATCAATGTACTTAACACTTTGACATCTGGTCTAAATCAAGTGGTTCGCGCAAAAACAACTGGATCGCACATGGCTTTGCACAAGCGTAACTCGCGAGCTGAAAGTGGTAGAGAGCTGTTTGGGGCTCAAAAGACTCAGCAAGTCTTCTAGTCTGCACTCAAAAATTTTTTGGTTGGGGGTGTGGATTTTTTGTGAGTGATGTCATAAATGGAGGACTTTTAGGCCACCTTGGCCCACTTTACCTGGCCCTGGGCTCAAATCGTTGGATGATAGTATTTTGCTGAAGTTTTTATTGGAAACTAGGCTACAATCCAAGTCTTTTGATACTTTGGATGACCTGCTGGGGTTTCAGGTTCAAAAGTTATGATCTAATTCTAAAGTTATAAAAATATTTGACTAATTAGATAATTAATTTGTGTATTTTAGGTCATAACTTTTGAACCAGAAATGCTGGAAAGTCGATCAAAAGACTCAGACTTGAGCCTAATTTCCAATAAAAACTTCAGCGAAATACTTTGGCCTAGCGGTTGGGCCCTAGGCCAGGTAACATGAGCCAAAATAGCTCAAAAACTACTTCACTTATGATGTCACTCCCAAAAATCTGCAACCTCCAACCAAAAAATTTTTTTTTGAGGACAGACTAAAAGACTGGCCGATCCATTTGAGCCCTTGAACAGTTCTCTAGCGTAATCGGCAGAAAAGCTATGGTGTTGGTAAGGCAACCGACAACTGCTGGTTTTGGGCTGATTTCAAAGTATGAATATATCGTACCCCTGCTCTCAAAGTGTTAAAGGTTTTAGCGCTAGGGAGTAGGTCATTCCTCTTGGTAAAAACAGAATATCATGTTGAGTATCTAAACTTGTGTACTGTGAATTTACATGGTTGCAGATGGTCTCTGGTGCAAAAATCATTTTAAAACTTGGAAGGCAGGGTTGTGTATGCCATGTTGGCAAGGGTCTCAAGCACAAGGTCAGCAGCAATCCTGAGGTTAACAAACTAAGGCCAATATTAAAATTGTTGTATGCTTCTTTGTAGCATTTTTTAACTTAGAATTTCTTCAACAACATGTTTCAATAAATAAACAAAAAACTATGTGGTAGCAATTGTTAAAGAAACTTCAACTCAACCTGAAAGTGTTTAATTTTTTGCCAATTTTAAAGCATTTATTTGACAGTTGGCCTAAACTTCCCCCCTTTGAACATGGTTGAAAAAGATATTTTTCAGAATTGTACTATTACTTGGATGAAATAAAAGTACAAACTTTTAAAAATCTTTGCTTTATTTTTGGTGTTAGTGTATCAGCTTAATCAGATGTGAATTTTGGATGGAAATCTGTGGGCTAAACTTAAAGTAATACTTTGTTGATTTATGTGTTTTTTTACATGTTTATTATCGCTCGCTGCTATTTAGGACAATATTTTCCATTTATGAAATAAAACTTTGATTTATTTTCAGTCACCTTAGTCACCAGTCATCTTTTGATTACAAGCCAGTGAAACTTAGCTGTCACGGTACATATTTTTTAAAGTGGGTCAGTTTATTCTGGTATACTTCCGAATTTTACCCCTGAGCTCCTTTGATACTTTTTCACCTTTGAATCAAAGGGCAGTATAGCCAAGGAATATAATTTGTCAAACACTTGATGATTTGGTATCTGTCAATTAAAATTTGGTGTAAGGTTTAATTTTTCCTTGTGTATTTATAAATCCATGTTGAATGGCATATCCTCACGGATAGTGACTTTTTTCTTTGCAACAAGAGCAATATTCCTTGAGGCATGTATCCTATGATGTCTGCCATCTTTCAAAGTTATCAAAAAGCACATTTTTGCAGGATCCTGTTCATGCCTGGAGTGGAGGCCTAGATGGAGCTTTACTGGTCTATGACTTTAACATGGGTAGAGAGGCAGTTGTTGGCATGCACAATGAAGCTATAAGGTATGTGGAGATGTAGCAAAAGTTTGCATACTGGACTGGGGCTCCTGGTGCTGAAATAGGTCATATTTTATGAAGTTTTCTTTGTTGTTGAATTTTCATCATAAATTTAAGTGCAAAAGTAATGTGTTATAATTAGGAAAACATGAATTTGTTCATGCATTTTTCATTTTTGATAAATATATATGTATTAATAGTGACAAGTTTTGCTACTGAGTGAAAAATTGCTCAGATCACTAGTAATTACGTGTACATTATCTATGCAAGAGGTACTGAAGTTGTGATGGTAAGAATAGTAAAGCACAGGAATCATCTGAAATTGAATTTATAAATGTGTTTGGAATTACACAAGTTGCTCATTTATTGGAAGTGGGAGCTTAGCAAGTATTGGCAATATCAAAGTTTGAGAACATCAACAAAAGCACTCATTGTAACTATTGCAACTAAATTCAATGGCATTTTAAACTTGCCCAACTCTAAACATAACAATTAAACATAAGTGCAAGACAAGTTTTTTTTTCTGATCCCAAATGTGGTACGCATTTAATAACCAATATAAAAGTGTAAAAAAGCAGGCCTCTTTGAATCTGAGTTACTTTCTCTCTGATGTTTTGAAGAAAATTGAGGCAAGCATCTTTTCCCCAGCTGTCTCTATATCTGATACATTTTTTGCTATAACACTTCCACTATTATATTTGCCACAACACCTTATCAGAGAAAAGTATTGAAACAGGAAAGCAGATTGATAGCTACTGAAATTTAAAACATTACTACTGTTGAGGTGTCTCTCACTCTGTAACACACAAGCACGAGCTGTGAATCTGATTCACACTGTCCTATGCGATGATGAAGGCATTACTCAGGCTCGCGGCTGTTAGAGACACGAAACAGGCAGGGGAGTTGCAAGGTGACACTGTACACTTTATTGCCTTGAATTCTGCACTGGTTTTAATGACGCAAAATGGCAACATCTATCGACCATTAACACAAACAGCGACTTGTCTTTTACGACTATACAGCAGCAACATATTGCAGAAAACAGTTAATGGATCAGGCAGACGACAACTCGCTCACGGCACCACTGACGAAAAGAGCTCAAGTAAGGTGGTGGAGATGCAGAGCACGAACCCGCGACTTTCATGTTGTCACCATGAGTTACGTAAAATGCTGTGTGAACATGTGAACGGTTTGTGCCCAGCTGGATGGCTCAATGAGCAGTCTATTACAAAGCACTGGTTCTAGTCCGTACGTACTTGTCCATATAGTTGGGCCACTGGCTGCAACACTACTGTTGTGATTGGAAAACCTGAGCGGCATATGCGCAAACCTTCGCACCGTGGCAGCAAGCAACAATAGAGATCATGCTCGCAATCTCTCTTACTGTTGCTTGCTTGCGCTACAGATATGATGGTGTTATTCTTCACGCACATCCCGTTCGTGGTGAATCACACAATCAACGCAACACCACCAGAGAGGTTGCAACACTACCTCATGAGCTCAAAATCTTCAGTTTGCAGTGTGTATGGCACAAGATATATTTTGTTCAACATTTTAGCTTTGATGCTCAACATACAAGCAGCTAATACTGCAGTTCCTGAATATTGTGGTTGAACCATCAAGAATTAATTCTATAGAATACAAGCATGGTGGATGGCAGGTTGCTGATAACTTTCTAGTTAAATATGTAACTTCCTATTTAAATATGTAGCCACAAACTGGAAAGTTGTCACCCTCCAGACAAAGTTTCCTGTGTAATGGGGTATGCAGCAGTAGAATCTGTTTGGTATTGGCATGCAAAATTCATGATATCATGAATAGATGACATTATAATCCATGTATACTGTAGCATGAATCATTTTGCTCTGTAGCGTGATGACAAAGGAGTGGAAAACTTGCATGAAATATCAAAAAAATATCTTGGCATGTGAAAAGAATAGGCACGAACACAGCACAACTGGCAAAATTTGAAAGCATGCCCATACTTGGCACCCATGCTGTGAACATTATCTGTTGTTTTGAAATCTGTGTGATTAAGTTGTTGAAGCGTTTGCATTCATTTCAGATAGTAAATTTTTTTAGGATTATGATTTTACATCAAACGAAAGCAAATCTTTATTCAAACATATTTTTTCTTGCTCACCATCATCAAACACCAACAATTTTGTCTCATGAAAAACGCATTACAATGACATCAGTTGGGCAGAATCTATGTCATACACAAAGACAATTTATTGCTGTACTTGCATGCGGGGTGAAGCACCAAGTTAGAGTTATTTTTCACATTATAATATAAAAAATGTTGTAATGCTATTTCATTGAAGTTCAAACATTTTTCAAAATTGACACTCAATTTTTGTGATTTTTTAATAACCATCATTTGTCAAATCAAGCTTTGGCAGACAGTATTTTGCAACACTGACAATTTAGTCTTATGTTGTACAGTGTGGTTTCAGCAATGTTTAAAATGATTTTCAACAGTTTCACAGGATAAGTTAACCAGGCCATAGAAGTGCTGCAATTACTTTGCAATAAAAAGTTTGTTGTATAACTGTGATGTGAGTTTAGCAAAAAAAAGTTTGACAAGTTGAGATGTGTGAGTAGGAGTTAACAGGCAATCTCCAACTGTACTGGTGTGTATTTGCTATTGTTTTCATGGCGTTGTGCGCTTTCATCTGAAACAAATTTGCTATTTTCTGTGCTGTCTGGAAAGCCAGCTCTGTCATTTCAAAGTTACAGTTGTTCATGCATAAAGCACTCCTTGACAGGCATAGATCAGTTGATGCAATACCTTTTGTTTCACACAAGTCCATGTGCAATTCAGCATGATTATTGGTGGCCACAAGTAACATGAAAATTTGAACCAATAGCTTGCAGTAGTATTGTGATTAGCCTCAGTGTCGACCGAATGTGTTTCTGGTCATCGCTTGAATATGCGAACCTTCCTATGTCTTTTTTAGTCACAAGTATTTATATGTCTAGGTGCATCGAGTTCTGTCCTGAGCCAAACATAATTGCCAGCGGAGGATGGGATGAAACTGTTAAGCTATGGGATCCCAGAAGCCGATCAAGCATTGGTTCTTATTCTCAACCTGGAAAAGTGACCATACTTCTGTGTTTGTATATTATTTTCAATGGCTGGTGTGCTAAATACATAATGGCGTGTTTTTCGACAAAATTCAGCTTGTATTTTTTAGTTTTTAAATCAACTATGCATGTCGACATGCCTCTCGCTCCGTACATATTTGTTAGAGACCGACAGTAGTTTTTGCGCTTTACTGTTACTGTATTTAAGATGCGAAATTCGACGCTGGGACCGTGGCTTCGTTTTTCTTAATTCAGGGGTCTCAAACTCAAATTGCTTCGAGGGCCAAATGAGAAATTGTAAAGTAACCTGAGGGTGCTTTATAACGCTGGCACAACAATGGCGGTACCTGAACCTTATTGGAAACGGCTTGTACATTTTATTTCCTGGTAAAGGTATCGTGAGTTGTAGGCAAATCATTTCTAGCCGTCTCTACGTTCGTTTAAGGAACTTGGTCACTCGCTAGCCGAGCACTTTCAAACACCGGTGGATCAACTAAATAACTGAAATGTTGATACTTTGAAAATTCCCAAAATCACCGCGGGGCGCAAAAAATGCCGTCGCGGGTTACATGTGGCCCACGGGTCTGAGACCCTTGTGTTTCTGACATGAGGCAAACTCTCTGACGCCACAGGTGCATTTGTGCTTCACTCAATCGTTGCCTTTTAATGTTGACCGAAAATTATAGCTTGGTTGTACCGTTTGTTGTAGGTTTACACAATGTCCGTTTGCGGCCATCGCCTTATCGTTGGAACGTCTGGTAAAAGCGTCGTTGTGTGGGATCTTCGCAACATGGGATATGTTGAGCAGCGGCGAGAATCAAGCTTAAAGTATCAAACCAGATGCATTCGAAGTTTTCCCAACAAACAGGCAAGAACTAAGTAACAGCTGGAATGTGTTCCATGTATTGGGACATTGAATATATGTCTCAAGTCTCTCATTTCACCGAGGGTCCGGGAAAAAGGCCGAAATATCCGTCGTGCGGATAAAATGCATCATATGTTTTACTTGGGTGGCGTAAAAGCATAATTTCGTTTTTGCACTACTACGTCGGTCGTATTTTCGGTAATAACAACAAAAAGTTTCTTAAATGAAAAGAATTCCCAAGCATATAGTCCTATCTATTTATTTTACGGAAATTCAGCCATTTTTATTCAGAAAGCAGGGGTTGATTTTCGTTCAGTTCATTGACATGTGCCCGCAGAGTCAGCTGTTCGTCCAAAGAAAAACACTTTGATAAGAATCCTGCATAGACCTTGCTGACAAGTCCCGTACTCTCGTGCAGAAAACTCATCTGTTGGTATAGAAATCCCATGTCGTATTTCCTTATCATATTAGCTTTTTGCCTTGTCCTAAATCCTTGCAGCTTAAAAAATGTTTTCATGAGAGGCAGAATGCAGACACGGATGTGTACTTACATGAGTTTTAACAAAACACTGCATTCGAAACCAATTTGACAAATGGCGAAGAACGCAAACGGCCCAGCATCACAATTACTTCTTGTGATGTGCCTGGAAGCGTATTACAGTCGGACCTCGTTTATCCGAACTCCGAAAAACCGGAATCCCCACTATTGGACACAAAACTGGTAGGAACGGATTTCTCCCAATGCATTTCACCCCTTTAATCCGGAAATCTCGTTGTCCGACCCCGAAACGGATATGTCAAATCAATAGAAAAAAAAACGCTAAACCGGATTACGCCAACTGCTATGGAGTTGTTTATTAAATCGTAACGGAAGTGTGAAAGTCAATTTTCTACGCATAATGAATGTAACAGTGGCAGAACTTCCAGGACGCAGTAAAGTCTCCTGTACAGTTCTTCGCGTTTAATCACATTCGGCATGCATACTACTGTAGCTTACGCATATCGATCGGATCTGCTAATAAACAAAAAAACTATGTGTTTCATTTAGTCATGTTCCACATAGAGTCTACATATTTGCTTAAGTTGACAGTTGGTCTAAAGTTATTCTGTGCCCCGTTCGAGCGTCCGGTTAGGCTAGTTCTGCTGTACCGCACATCGTCACCTTTGTTTACATTGTTGGCATTTGCTCTGGAAAGAATTTCGCTCTTTATAGTTTCGCTTCCGATTATCTGGATACCTCGCTATAACGACATTATTTGACGATACTAAACGAGGTCTGCCTGTACTTACGTCATGCAACCGTGACATGGGTGCATGTTAGAGTGCTAGCAGTGTAGGCTAATGTTTGTGAAGTAAAAAGCGTTACTCAGTCTGCTTTTTTTTATTATAAACGCCCAAAATATGGTATGGGCGTATTTTCCACTATGGTGTATATGCAAAATTTTTCAAAAACGTGTTCGTAATTCTGGTTTCCATTTACGTTAACGATCAAGATACAGCAGAACCTACTCCAGAAAATCTTTAATGGGGGAGACTTACGTTTGTGTAGGCGGTCACTCTGAAAATATACATAAATATCTACAGTTGTATAGTGGACCTTGTTTAGTTGCTGAAATGAAGTTAGATTTTTTTAGCACAAAATATTTCATTATGGGATACAACAATCACTACACTGAATATACATTGATCAAGTGGAAGTCTGATTACTTTACGTATATAACCACAACTAACCAGATCATGGGCCAACTTCACGTACAAAACTCCAAGCACAATCAGTGTTGACGCTTTGCTGTCAAGCCTCACGACATTTATTACATCACAAAGGTGTCAATGATGTTATTCTAGGTCAGTGCTCCGCAACCCGTGTGCCGCGGAATAATTTTATCAGAAAATATGAGCATTTACAATTCGCTAACTCAAGGCCTTGCTGGACTTCCACCGTGCGTTTATGTTGTTTTTGTGACGTCAGAATTGAAGTCTTTACAATCACGTGGTAAGCCTGGCGCAAAACAATAATGGTTTGTGAATGTAGAGACTTTGCTGCGTTAGTCAAAATCCAGCCATTCAAATTGCGTAATGCTGTTTACATGGGTAAGCAAGGCCTATAGGTTTCAAGGTTTGGGGGATAAAATACACTTTAAGTCGGGGGGAAGGCTTCTGTTTTTATTGTATGTTTAAAACATTTTTTTCTGGACACCACAAAGTTTTGGTGAGCTATTCCACCCGTGGCTACAGACCTGAGGGTATCTCTGATGATATTGATCAAAGTTTTACCAAAGCAATTGTCAGAAACGATGAAAGACTGTACTCACTTTGTCAACATAGTTTAAGCAAGAGCCTTGAATTTCACGAATTTGTTCGTTGCTATGCGAAGGACTGGGATCAGAACATCAATCACTGCTATTTGATACGTCTGTGCGTTGGTTTTCACGGGGCAAAGTTTTCGCAAGTCTCTTCGAGCTCCGGCATGAAATAAGTTAGTGCGTACGTCAGAACAACCATGATCTGTATAAACACCTTGAAGATGATCGTTGGATTGCTAAACTTGCATATATGACCGACATATTTGAATACTTCAGTGGAGTCAAAACTAAAATGCAAGGCAAAATTGAAAATAAATTCACATGTTCTGACAAGCTAAAAGGTGAGTACTCTGGTTTGGCCCAAGAACACTTAACTTTCTGACATCAGAAACATGACCGTTACTTTTTCACAATTAATACGGTGAAATGACAACGTAAGATTTATTAATGCCTATTAGAAAAAACATTTTTGAACTACGAAATACAGAATTGCAATATCAAAATTCAGTGATGTTTCAATTGATGAATTTTGTGGTTGTATTGAAGGGGTACATAAACGAATTTCGAAAGTTGCTTTTGAATTTCTTCACTTCTGTACTACATACTTGTGCGAACAAAGTTTCTCATCATTGTTATTGATTAAAAACGATAAGCGCTAGATGCTGAAAACAAGTTGATGGAGAACTTTGAGTTGCTCTATCAAATGTTGAGCCTAATGTACAGTGATTGTGCAACAAGGGCAAATAAATCAAAAACAAATCATGAAGTGTATTGTTTACATTAGTGGTCGAGGTGTGCCGCAAAATTTTGGAATCTGCATTCTGGGTTTATTTTACAAAACCTGTCAGATTTTTTCGCAAAAATGAGCTTCGTGTCTTCATGCTGGTTTTGTTCTACGAGCAACGTTCTTCATCGCTTTGTCAAATCAATATACATGTACCACCTGTAGTTTTGTGAAGACTGCTTGTTGCCGTACACGAATTCCAATTTTTCTTAACGCAAAATCAACCGAAACCAAAACAAAATGAATTTAAAAACACCAAAGAATGGCTTCAGGTTTCGTAGAATTACTTTCAAAATAATGTGGCGCTGTCACATATGTAGTAAGGATTAATAACTCTATCTTCTGAACGTTCCTTTTCCAGTTTGAAATAAATAATTTAATCTTTCTGTTCGCTGTGAACCATTGAAAAAGTTTACATTACTCTCACCGACTAAAACTTGAAGGACTCGACGGCAAGTCGCGGCTGGGCTCGTATTCAACAGATCGTCAACCAATCGGACTCGGCTTGAATCCCTCTTCCACATGTTTTTAAGTCTTCTAACAAGGGTTAAGCAAACCATCAGGCACTTTTACCCTGTCCAACTGAAGAACTACTGCAGAAGTCTTTCCACTACAATATCTTCTAGGT
>Ga0210059_1009071_pt1 | contig 15586 bp, 6 predicted proteins | sample Ectturendosymbi2_FD_188042 | JGI IMG/M metagenome (GOLD analysis project Ga0210059, IMG submission 188042) | Ecteinascidia turbinata endosymbiont from Florida, USA - Sample 2 (SPAdes) (version 2) | ecosystem: Host-associated > Tunicates > Ascidians > Unclassified | place: Key West, Florida... | reverse complement strand
CTTTCGCACTGAAAAGTCTTGAAAAAGCCAGAGACCTCGACAAGATACACTGCGTCTTGGAAACAATTGCAAAGATAACTGACAAGATGGCGAGCATCACGCAAAGCGACAGAACGTGTTTGATAAAGCAAATAATCTGGTAATCAAATTTACTATCTTGGTAAAACAATTGATTCGCATGGATTTTCTTAACAATACTGAAATATGTAATATCCGCATACAAGCTGAATGGCTAGGTTCATGCAGTTGAAACAGTTGTGAAACGACGATTCTACTCAATCGTAAAACGTTTTTGTGAAATGGCTGAAAATTTTTGACAAAAACAAATTTTGAAAAATTTGATGTCATCTTTAGAAGTTCTTAATATAGCAAAAGCTGCAACAATTTTTGTAATTTAGGCGAATATCTTGCCTCTAACATGTTGCATTAAATAATACAAAGCTCCTCAATAAGCTCAAAGAATTATGGCCATTCACTTTTTTGTTGTTTTCTTTTCAAAAAGACGATAGGAATACTTTGAAGCGAAACGAACGATCATTGCTAACAAAACTGGTTGGCTTGAATATTTTGAGCTGTTTGGGAACATGGGCGTAGGAAGGGGCGCAGGAAGGAAAGACCGCAGGAATTGGAAATTTGACATTTTCCAATTAAATTTTTTTTTAAAAATGTCGTTTTTTTAGTTTCGAGTGGGTAAACTGAAATTTTGCCGATTTTAGCCCTTCTGGAAAAATATTTTTGGTACACCTTAAAAAATCCAGTATTGTCCCCCTTTGGAAATTATCCGTCCTACGCCCGTGTCTGAAAAAAATGCAAAAATCAACCTAAAGGTAGGAATCACCACAAACTGGACGGAGTTCGCTGATGAACCAAGCAGTCAATCATACCTGTGCAGTGTACGTTGTTTGTTGTCGTAGATTCGTAAATGTGTGACGCAAACTGGAATAGTTTACAGTCTTTTCCTGAATAGTTCCATCACCAGCAGTCAGGCGGACCTGATTTCAAAAAACATTTTCAAAAGAAAAATAAGGTTCAATGAGTTGAGACGCTAGACGACAAACAAAAGAAACAAAAATTTAGAATTAAAGAATATGGGTTTGTTATTTGACTGCATATCTTCCACATTATTTGGGTGCGTTTAAAATATGTTGCAATGGCAAAGCACCGGAACTGAGTATCAACAACGTTAGAATAATCTAAAGATCTACATGTCCGTTGTAGAAATGTTGCTGTCGTGTTTAGGGTACAAAATTAGTATCTGTAAATATTAAATTGTGTTGAAATGTTGCGTGTTTGCTCTAATTTATTAAAATTCCTTTTTTGCACTGTTACGGGTAAAATACCAAAATCTACATATCCAAGTCTTTTTGTCAATGACTTATGGATTCAATGAGACACTAAGCAGCTACACTTTCCAAAAACTACACTGCTCCATCAATGTTTGACAAAATCGTTTTTTGCCTTTTATCAACAAATTGAAGTCGCTGGTGCTTTTTTCAACGAAAAATACTAGAACAAAACCTTACCGCGCAGTCTATAATCTGAAATATGTATTGATTTGATTGCTGTTCTATTTACAGAGCCTTCTTACAACTTTCAATACTTTGGGTCTTTACAAACATCAGCCAGTTAAGCTTTGTAAGAGGAGGAAGTGGAAAAACGTAGTGAGGTAGCTCTCAACGCTTTGGCGGCATGCACTCACAAAAATTCAATTACTCTGCACCTGTGCGTCGATCGATTGCCACTTGAAATCAGCCAGGTAATTTCTTCGCTGAGTGGGAATAACACTGGATTTCTGAGGGATATTGACATATTTTTGCGATATAAAACCCGTGCTCAAAACGCATTTGCTCGAAAATATCGTGCAATGGTCGTCTTGTTTTGAGGGCTCAACAGAAGAAAGAGAAAACAAGGTTGAAATTGTACAAAATCAATTTTTCTGCCACTTCAGCATAACACTTTGGCAACCCAGGCAGATCAAAAAATTTCCGTTGAATTATGAAATTGTGTGATTTAAATATTTTTTGTTCTGTATACCAAGCATTACCTGAATGAAATGAAGCTTAGACAAGAAACATTCTTTTAGAGAACGATCTTCCACTGGTAATGGTCGCTAATGAATCAACAGTTTTTATTCTTTCTATAAAGCCAACAATCCTCCCGCTCAGTTTAAAAAGTTTCTAAAAACAGTGATAAACCTAACATGAGATAACAGCAACAAAATGCATTGAAAAAATTAGAGCTAGAGAAAAACTCCGACAATATTTTTTCTTACTTTGCAAACCAGCACAATTGTTGTTGCGTGCGCGTGGACCAAATGGCCGCACGGATAAGACTACGCAAAACAAATTTGACTGGAAGTACCTTGGCTTGCAGCGATGATTGTCCAGATGCTGGGAAGACGTCATTCCAAGAAACTTCAATCATTGACGAGTTGCATGGAGAAGGTTTGGCCATGATCGTCACTGTTGATGATAAGGATAAAATATGACGCTATGTGTTCAACAAATACCACATCAATTTCTTGATACACATATTATACAAATATTATTTCTGCGAAAGAGAAAATAAAGTTAGTATTGTCAAAATAATTTTGAAAAGCTTCAAACGCTTATGTGGGTCGTAAGCGACCCGAGCGGAATTTTACAAGTGCGTATTATCCATATAAAGTACTGTAATTCACTACTTTGACACTCCATGTATTTGTCAAGTTGCTCGTTTTCATTGCTTTCATACACCCAAGATTTTCCGTTTGTGAAATTTCCAGAAAAAATTACATTTTTTCCCGAAAATGCGTATAGGGCCTCTAGTGACCCATGTTAGGTAATAGGGCAGTAAGCGCATGACACACGAGCCAGCGAGGTCAAACATTCAGCCTGGGGGCCACATGCACCCCACTAGGTATTTCCGTGCGGCCTGCGAACTGACAAACTGGGCAGAATCAAATTGTTGTAACGTCACCAACGAATATGTGACGTCGTGTATTCGGCAAGTGCACTCTTGCCATGTCTAAATTTTTGACCACAAAATCATATGCGTTTAACACCCTGGATGTAAACACTGATAAGCTGCGCGTACCACAAACGCAAAGAGTTTTTCTATAAATGTATGCGAAATAAGTCAATATCGCTGTTCTCAAGATCCCGACTCGGGAGCCGGTAAATTTCACGTTTCTTGCGTCACTTAGCAACTCCATAACGCTCCAAACGATTGAGATAGAGAGCTGCTCAAACTATCAAAAGATTCGGCGAGTCTTCTAGTTTGGATTTTAAAAATTTTTGAATGTTTTGCGTTTCAGATTTTTTGTGGGTGACGTCATAAGTGGGCCAGTGGGATAGGTTTAGGCCTTTTTGGCCAAGATCATCGGGTCCTGGGCCCCAACTGCAAGAGCCAAATCTTTGATTCAGCTTTAAGCTAGGCTATAATCCGAGACTTTTGAGCCTTTGAATGGCTTTCTGGCGTTTCAGGTTCAAATGTTATGGCGAAAAAGCCATGAATTTGGTAAAAAATCAATTTTTTGTTTTTTGACCAAATTTTATCAATTTTTACTATTTTTTTACCAAAACTGTGGGAAATCATGTTGCAAGGAACACAGAATTGTCCAGTACTTTGTTCGTGGCGCACAGAGTCACCGAACACGTTGTTAGTGACTTTGCATGCTGTTCTTACCTATACCTATGGAGAGATTACATGTTTTCGTCTTTGAACTTCCGTTCGTCAACCTCTTAGTGACATTCAGGAAATCGTTAAATTTATTAAGTTTTTCTCGTTTTCGAGCTTAAGTTAATCAGGTTTTTATTCTCTTGGTACACCCGAATTGTCCTTAGATATGTTGTTAAGAAAATTCCGTACTGCCATTTTTGGTCACTGTGCAACTTGCCGGAAGGTCACATTTTTGGAAAAAAACACATGTCTGTCCTCCAAAGAGTATTCCCTCTGCGAAAATATTACACGGCGCAAATGTTTCTTTTAGTGAGCATGCAGTTACGCAACCATGTAGCCACACAACTAGTGAAGCGCTAGTGGTGGAAGGGCTATGCGGTATCTAATGTGCACAATATTAAATTTGGAACGTTGCAAATACGCGGGAATGATATTTCACTGCGCAAGTGGTCTGGTGGTACTGCGCTCTTCCACAGTTGCGCACATTGGGGGAGCATTGCTCCCAAGTTTCATGCACTTCACAATGCTGAGCTAAAATCAAATGTTATTAAAAATGCATGACAAGAATCCTTTTGCTAATATCACTAAGAGAAGTATAATTAACGTCATACCACGTAAACAAGAGATATATTAGCCTTATAAGATTTTACTTCCTTTCATAAATAAGCCATATTTCTCTGACTTACATGGAACTAGCTGGCAGGAATAATACGCTGTTTTTGTACAATTTGTGGTAGTAATATTCCATGTTTCTCCGTAATACAAAACTTTTTGCTGACAAACGGTTATACTGCTCTTGGCATCAAACAGTGCTGCCGTTCCGTCACTCCATTCCCATTGTGACGTTTGCACATTAAAACGAGCTCCGGTGAATACACTGATGTCTGTAGAGGAACAAAAATCAATTGTATGGCACACTCGCGTTTCTGTGCTGATCTAAAAAATTTATGAAGGTTTTATCATATATTGTAAACCATTGGTGGCTTCATCCTCCACTAGATTCAAGGGAAAATTTGTCGACGTAGCCGTTACTCTAGCACAGAAGACCTAGCAATCTCCGAAAAATGTTCCAAATTGGGCTATGTTTGACCTCAGCATAGTTTCTGAAGACAAAGAGCAAACGTGGATTATTTGCTTCATTTTTGACTTTCATATGTTTCTTGGTATCATGCACACAGTATTTGCACTGTACCCTTTACGTATGTTTTGTAATTAAGTTCAAGGTCAAATTTAAAGATTTTTCTGAATATGCAAAAACTTTTTGTTTTAGCTGAAAAGTATAAATAATTTTTCATTTCTCGGTAGAGCAGCCACAATAAAAATTATCCCTGCATCATCAAATAATAAAATGAAACATAATACTGTACATGTTTGTTGTGTGTGTTAAGTTTTTCCTTCGAAAATGATGTCTTGAAATTTTCTCTTTGTTCTTTTGAACGCTGCTGATAGCGAACTCAACACAACAGTTACAGGACAGCTTAGGACAAATTCAGTGATTGTTTAGGAGGAAATTGTACTTTGCTGACATTTAATCTTTTCAATACTTCTAACTTCTATATCTTGTGATAAAAACGGTCCGAAATTTCCTGAATGGTCTGAACAAGTTATAAAAACATGGTGGATTCATGATAAACATGTGGTGGACAATTTAGACAGCTAACAGACGAGGTTTGTACTGACCGACAGGAGAGGAAAGCCTGCTGTTTAAACTTTACCTACGAATTCATGAAATTTCCACAGTACATTAATTTCCAAAATTTTTGAAAAAAATCAGACTTTTGAAAAATCATTTTAAACACTTTTGTATTGGAGTACAGAGATTTTTATTTCAAACTTTCCTCAACTTGCGCTGGGGTAGGCTTATTGTATTGCTTTTTCGCAAGCGGGAAAACAATAGTCTACGTCAGACGTGTTTGTTGCGTAATCCAAATAAGAACTTATCATTGGCTAATTATAAGCAGTTGAAAGATTTACATGAAGTACATATTATTCTTGCCAAAAGAGCACCAGAACAATGAGTGTCAAAGATATTTGCGTCTTTGAATTTCCGTTTTCAAAAGTGATTTGAATTTCAGTAGCAAGAGTTTTTCATAAGGGACTCTCTTATTCAATCGTACTCACCTGGAACAAAAATGGGTTGCAATTTCGTCTCAAAGGGACCAAACGGTTGATTGCGGTTAAGCAGTCTGCTCGAAAATCTGGCACCGTTCCGGCAACTCCAACAAGGGCTTACGTCTCTGTAGTTGAAGACTTTCTCGCTTCCTACAGAATTCGGCTTCATTCCATATAAGGAAAATGGAATTTTCCATCCTTGCAGAAAAAAACAAAACTTTTTTCAAAACAGGCTTAACACTGACGTTACATGGGCGCTAAGATTGCAACTTTCTCTCAGACAAATTTTTTTATCTCTGCGTTCTTCTAGTTCATTGGTACCCATACTGGGGGTAAATTAAACCCTAGGGGTAATATGCGATTCTTCGGGGAATAATTCGGAACCAAAACCACAATTTTGTTCTATATCGTGAGTGATTACTGCGAAATATTGTGATTAGTAACACCGAATCGCTACCTTGATTTGGGTAACGAATCGAATAAGTTGGGGAACCACTGTTCTAGTTGATAATGTTGCAATCAATAAGCACAAAAATGCAAGAAAATTTTTGGTTTCAGCAAAACATCAACACACTTATGTGAAAACGAATTCGAAGCGATGATAAACGGCAGAATAAAACACGCACAACACTGCTCCCGAAACAAAACTTCGATATCGCAGATTGTATTGAATCCAAAAGTGGTAAGCTAACATTTTCGGTCTATATATTTATTGTTATGGATCAGAGGAGCAAGTGAACAAAGGCGTTTGCCTCTCTGAGCGCTATTGTAAGGGTCCATTGAGATTGAACTTCTTGGAAATAAAGTTTGCTTGCCGTTCGGTGGCGTTAGCTTTACACCATAAGCCTGTGGTCTTAGCGTGTGTATTAGAATTTTTTCTCACACCACATCTCAAGCAACGCAAATTCTACGTCGCAGCCAATGCCACTTTCCTTTGATGTTTTTAGTGAAGATGCAATATGCGAAGATCACTTGGAATTTTATGTCTGACCAATCAGAAAACACCAGGAAAAAGAACACTTTCCAATGATTCGTTTTTCCTGCTTTCAAAAAAACCCGACAGGAATCTGTCGAAAGTTTGCGACAAGGCTGTGATTCAATGGTTTGCCAACAGGACGATAATTGAGTTTTGCCTCCGCGCACCTTGAAATAACTGAACCACTCCAAAGCAGAGTGTCATTCTCAACCCAATGAAACCAAATAAAGCATAAGATGTAGATGAAATATCCCAGAACAAATATAAACGTTTAAAAAGTAAGATTGGGATATAACACGATCATCTAACTACAAAACGCTTCTTCGCAGCTTATTTCGGTCAAGCAATACTTGTGATCCCGAATTTTCACCGAGACGAGATATCATGTCTTTGCGTTACTTTACTGACAAGTTGCCGTTTTGTCCTTGAACGCGAAATCGTTAGAAACTTTTCTCACCTCCTACATGCATCTTTTGGTCTCTTTCGGTAAGAACTACCCCTATTTCTCGATTGATCCGTGTCTTTACGGGAATATAGAAATCCACTTTTTCTGTGTTTGAAGATGCTCTGACAAAACACATAACGTCGGTATAGTCAACACCCAGGCAACAAAATCCTGCAATGTCATTATAGTACATTTAGGTGACATCATCAGATAGTTGGAGGTGTCGGGACACCGGAATTGCCCTCAGCCTTAAAATATCATTATTAAAGAGAGGTTAATGCATAAGCAGTATTCAAAAACCTCAAGCATTGAAACCAAAGCATCTTCCTCTAACTGGCTGTTATAAATGGTGTGGAAAGAAACTGGTCCGAAACGTGCGCAGGTACTCTATTTTAGTGCTTTGAGCCGTGAAATACGGTGAAGGTATGTTTCTATCACAGAACAAATAATGAAACAGCATCTTTCGAACTCTGCTCCTGGAGGACCTGGGTTCCTTTCTCAATTCCTTTTCATGCCCTTGGAAACATTTTTAGCAGCACGAATTGTTGCCAGTAAATAACATTTTGCATTGAAAAATGATTGCAGCAGAAGCACAAAGGGTAATTGCTTCGTTACAAACCTGTCATTGGCACACTCCTAAACAATGCTGCTTTGCTAAGTCCTGAAAAAGGTGTGGTATATCAGCCCATCTCCTGCAAGTTTGTACTTTATTGAATTCGAACAATTTCTGATACTTTCTCAATGAGCTGCAAGTCATAATAGGAACTTTTGCATCTGAAGCATGCTGCAATGAGCAAAACAGCTATTGAAATCAATTTTACTGCTTTCAAATATGATCCCACTCAAAAGCGTGATTCAATGTTAGACGCACTGTGGTTGACATTGGCTACAGCCATACATGCTCAATTAGCTTTACACTTTTTCATATACTCATAGATACCCGGGTACGGTCGGGAGTTCATTTTGTTAGGCCTTTTTCCAGTTTACGCCCTTTCAAATACTTTTCTATTTTCTTTGGCTGCGCGTCAACACGTTTTTTTCCACGATTAGGTCCAACTGTAGATTTTGTTTTATAGAGCCTGATGAACACAAGTGGCAGAGCGGATAGATAAACCATTCAGTTGAAATTTCCGGCAACATTGGAAAGAAGTTTCTTATCATCCATACGGCATACATTTAAAGAAATTAATGTACGTCAAATACGATTTCTGCAATGTCACTAGGCATTAAAAAATGGGATGTTTCACTCACTGGTATCACTTTTCCTTTTTTGACGCATATTTCGAAAAATCAAATGCTAAGAATTTGAAGCGTTGTATCATTAGTCACCAGGTAACCCACTTTCCATTGTTAATAGCCTAGGAGTAAGCAAAGTTTGGAAGCAAATATGAAATGTTAGTAATGGTAGATATTGTGTACGTCCCATTGAGAAGGCCAATGGAAGCAATATGGTGTGACAAGCAGGGCACCACTGTCTTACACAGCAGATCCAGTTTACATTGCAGTATGCTCCAAGCAGCAAGACAGTGGAAGGAGCAAGCTAGTGGAATGCTCCAAGCAGCAAGCCTATGATTTGTTTCAAACTTTTCCAAAGGTTAAATGTATATATTGCTTTGAAAAGACATAAATGTTTTTTTCGTTATCAAGGAGTAGCAAAAAGCTTGGAGATATTTTGAAAGGCATCACAGCTAATAGTCGCAGCTAGCCCTCAAATTAAAAAGGTTGGTTTTTTTGCTCTGTTGAAAATTTTCTTTGCCAAAACTGTGTACGTGAACTGATGTTTAAAAGCAGTTTCATAATACATGTAATCACTGTGCCAGTAACTACGAAACAATACTCCTGTGTACTGATTGTTCCCAATGTTTCACCCTCAGTTTTATCAGGTTTTTCCCCTCAGCGGAAGCAAGTTGTATTTATCAAAGTAAGATTGGAATAAGGTTTACGAGTCTCCCTGCGAAAGGCTTCTACATTCTAGGTTCAAATTCAAAGGTTATAGGAAAACTGATATTATCAAAAACTTTGCACTTTTTTCTTTACGCCACGAGTATGCTTTACAAACAGCTTGCACGACGCAGGGCAAAACTTGTTGCAGAAAATAACGAGAGCTTTTTGGTCGTTCTCGATCAAATTTTCCACGCAAAATTTTGTTTCAATCTCCAGAATGGTGCGATAACTGTGAACGGAAAAGTAGCCGTTGTATTTTCTATGAATGGTCGCGCGCGGCTATTTCTGGCATGAGATCAAATGCAGTCAAAAAGAAAATTGTGGCACGGGTTTTTTTTGAAAAAACTGGGAAGTTAACAAAATCGTCTGATGCGGATTTTGCTGAAAATGTATTCCGATGGCAAAGATTCATGTTGCAGAACAATACCGCCATGAGAGCCGTTTATACCTCAGATGAAAGTAATAAAAAATCTCGATGCAGCAGGGAAACGTTCAGAGAACACCAGACTTTTGTTTCAACAAAAATAATGCCAACCGTTTGCTTTAAACAAGTTTCTTGTCATTCTGTCTGTTGTTTTTTCTTGGTTGCGACTTAACATACAACAGACAGTCAATTTGCAAGTCTTTTCAGTATGGTCTGATTTGTGTTTATATTTTGTCAGCGATTAATACTTCCGACCACAGTGCAGTGTTTCAGAGCTTGTTGTACTTGGGTCGGAAACCGTAGAGTTACGTCGATTGTTATCTTTGTTTGGTCATTTGGAATGAAAAGTGGTCCACCGACAATTTTCAGTTTTATTTCTGACGCTTTGTCTGCTATGAATACATACCACGCGTGCTTGACTCGTGCTATGTCGCATATTTCGCGCTCAGCGCATTGTCAACATGTCCCATGCATTGGCTGCACGAAGCTATTTCTGCATCGCATTGTGTTAAGACAGCGTACAGCGACTTAAGCGACTCACGATAGTTCCATCTCAATTTATTGCGGACTTGAGGGTGTTTGGCGAAACACTGGTATCAGTTCTTGCAAAATCTTACGTACCCCTTAAATCATTAATCGCGTGTTTTGTTTTTACAGCACAGCTTTACACAAAACGTGATATCATAAACCAGACAAGCTTGAAATTCCGGGGCGTTTTTTTTCAAGAATGCATTGCAAACACCGTCTGTTTTCCGACAAACAGCATTGCTATTTTTCATGAATTTAGATATGAATGTGTATTCAAACTGATTAAAACTTTTATGAGCAGTGGCGTAACTGACGGGTGAGTAGGGGTGAGCGCCTCCCCCCCCTGGCAAGCAAAATGAAAAAATGCCTCCCACCTTGGGGATTTAATGAACTGCAGAATATGAAGGTGCTTCTGCAAGTTTTGGAAATCCATTGGTCTTGACATTTAACATATTGAAATACTGTAGTGTTTAGCAAGCCAACAGTCATCAAATGATTGTAAATTAAAAGTTGTTGCAGCGGCGTGCCCTGTACAGTGCATAAACTTGAACATGCGCACTGTGATGCACTGTAATAATTCCCCGCACTGTTGTTATGAAACGATGTCCGCATTTGCGGCCATTATAGTTCTACACGCTTTGGTCTATGTAATGCAAATGTGAATACGTTTTTGTCTGAAGGGTGGCGTATACTTTTCCTTGAGATTAGACAGTGACCGTGAGATTAGAACACAAAGAAAGTTGTTTAGTGACACTACAACTACCATTTTTGTTTTGAAAAGCCAATCAAAAAACAAAGCTGTTTGCACTTCACCGCTGGTAGTTGAAGAAGCGGAGTAATAATACAGTAGAAGGCGGGCAAGCCCACCATTGTACGGGTTTTGGGTGTGTTCGGTTGTTCAGGTTCAGGTAGCGAGTCTGGGGTTTTCCCCTTCCCCAACCTCCCTACCCCTCGAGTTATATTTTCAATATTTTTTTATGTTTTTGGTATTTTTCATGTTTTTCATAATTTCTGATATTTTTGATGTTGTTTCATGTGTCTGATATTTTTCGTGTTTTTCAATGTTTTTTCAGTTTTTGATAATTTTTTGATTATTTTGCATTATCGTAATTATTTTTCATATTTTCACGTTATGATAATATCTTCATGGTTTTGATTAATTTCATATATTGGAGATAACTTGTCACTTTCAGGTTTTATGTAAAACCACCACTTCATTCCTCTAACCCGCCACTGCTTGTCGAAGGCCAAGGCCCGCCAAGACATGCCACGTTTTAATCCGATAAGCAAATATTCACACAACCGGCCAAGATCACTTCACTTGAACATCATTCGAGATGACCGTGTCAATGTTAGTATCAAAGCAAAACGCATTGACAACCGGCTAACTTCATCAGTTCTTTTGTGTAGTGTTCTTCTTTGAACGTTTATCGTGTTTTAACAAAAACAAACAGGAAATTACTCATTGCGGTTGCTTTAACGTAAACCACGAAACACTTTCCAGTTAGACTTTAATTAGGTTTACCCTGTTCTGTAACAGAATTAATATAACCGTATCATTTTTGCAGAACAACGTTTTAACAAACTTTGTCTGTTTTTTTCAATATCATCGTTAACATTTCATATCTTACGACTTCTTTCAACGAAAGTAGCAACCATTGCAAAGTTCGAATGCTAGATACATATTTCTCATTAGCAGTTTAAATTACCTTTTCTTCCGAATGTTTACGCTTTCTGCAAGTTTTGTTGCTCCTTTGTGCAGTGTTGCTTCGCTCATTAACTAATTATCTCAGCCATTACATAACCTATGACGATGTTGCGCACACTAGCTACACCACTGCTCCAATCTGTAACTGATTGCGTTGTGAAAGGGAATACCGATTACTTCGGGTTTTAAACCCGATAAGCAAACATTCACACTTGCTTCTCTTGAACATCATTTGATGACCGTGTGGATGCTAGTATCAAAGCAAAACATATCCACAGACGGCAACCTGCTAACGCATTCTGTTCTTTGACGTAGCATACAACCCTGAACGTTTCCCTGTTTTAACAAAATCAAACAAGAAATTTCCTATTACGATTGCTTTGATCCAAAGCGTGAATCACTTTACAGTAGGAAGTAATAACCCGACTTTCCCTGTTCTGAACAAAACTTATACGACCGTATGATCCTGCGGCACACAGTATTCACAAAACCTGCCTGGTTGTTTATGTCATCATCAACTTTTCGTTTTCTTACGATGTGTCACTCATTACGACTGCTTTATCTAAAGCGCGAATCACTTGACAGTACGTAATCATTCAACTTTCCCTGTTCTGAACAAAACTTGTACGACCGTATGATTCCGCGGAACACAGTATTCACAAAACTCGCTTGTTTGTTTCATATCATTGTCAACGTTTCGTTTCCTTACGATTTATTTATTCGAAAATAGCAAGCGTTCAATAATCAAACGCTAGAATCGCATCATCTAACAGTAGCTTAATTTCGCCAGTTACTATTTCTCGTTCGCGATACTGACCGAGGGTGCAATCGTCGCTTGAACATCTTGAACCGTCGTATCTTAAACTATTTCTTTTTTCAAAAACTGGGAATGTTTCAGCGTCAGATGGCATTGACAACTGCACACGTCGATAACTAACTGCATCCCTCCAACACCTGCTGGCTGTGTTGAAGCAATTTTTTTTCTAAAACTCTATGCAATGTCACAGATCTTGGATCGATAAAGGATCGATAAAAACTTATGAAACATATCGCCAACGCACTATGCATCAATTTTCGAAAACTTAAACCAGCTATAACAGTTGCAGCAAGCATTCACTTCCCTTTTGCAAGTTTTCAGTAACAACAACTAACCCGAGAAAAGTTTTCATTTGTTCAAAATAAACGAACCACGAAAGTTTCGTGGCGTTGCTTTTACACGAAAGTACGAAACATTTCGAAGTTCAAATGCTCCATGCGCGATATTTTGATCCAAACTAACTTGGCTCAAATCTCTAGTTACCGTAGAAAAGATTTTGCTTCTTTACAAAATCTGCCATCAGCCGCATTCAGCTGTGCTACCGCTATCAAAATTTTCCTGGACCAAAAATGTCTCTGTTGATATTTTTTTTGGATGATACTGATGAGCAAAATTGTTTGCTTTTTCAAAATATATTTCAGTTAATATCAGTTGAGGTTGCGTAATTCTTTTTATTGAAAGGTACGCAATAGCACAAAACTAATGTAGGCAAGAGAAATCAGTGTGATAGAAAAAGCGCCAGTTGTGATTGGAAATATTTTTTCCAAATTTCGCAGAGAGTCAAAATAAAAAATATTAATTATCCATTTGCCGTAGCAGTTTTATAAGTAGAGGTAATATATAAACTTCATCAATGCGATAGCTAGGAAGACATTCTTACACAAAACAAGGGTCCCATCAGGTGTCATTACTTTTTAAAACTGAAAACAGTCAGACTAATTTTAAGCGCTTCGAAGAAAGGTATCAGGTTTTGCAATGATATTTTCACTCTCCTGTGATTTAGATGCTTTAAATGAGCTGTTACCGCTGGATGTGGTTACGTATTCTACTAAAACTTGTCCTTACTTAAGATCTTTAAGTGTGCGATGACTAAATGCACTCTTATATCAGTACCACTGACTTCCGGGTTCGTCAGCGCATTGTGTGTGAAGAGCAGGGCTGTGGAGTCGGAAGTCCCGTAATCCGACTCCGACTGCTGGCAATTTCGATTGTCCGACTCCGACTCCAACTCCGACTCTGACTTCGGACCGACTCCGACCTTCAGCTGTATTAGTTACTTAAAGTGATAATTCTTTTCAGATCAATTCATAAACCCTACTTGCACTTCCCAGGAATACGGGAACTTGTTTTAAATCGTTGTAAATGCACATTCATCTCTCACTTTTGCAAACTGCGATCAAGCAGAAGTTGGTCTTTTAATTTTACAGAAAAAAGTACTCATCTAAAAAAAACACAATTAAAATTATTGGAGAAGGCTGATAAATAATCAATTTTAAAGCAGATACCTTGCAAACGATATCAGTAAACAAGTAAAATTGAAAAATGTATGCATTATACCGGTGAGCATGTGCACATATTGCGCAACACGGTTGATAAACTCGCTCGGGCATACTCTCTCAAATGACTTCATTGAAACAACTTTTTACGGTCGAACGCTGTCAAGCTTCAGCTCTGTTGAACGTACATGTGTCGCTATATTTTTCCTTAGATGGCCAAATGAACATGTTACAAGTAAGCTCTTATACAGGTCAAAATCCACAAACTACCAACCAAGGAAGTAAAACAAATTAGTTTAAGTTTTAGCTCAACCACTTGGGAGCATTCACTTTTCTCTTCGTTGTCTAAACACTTCATACTACCCTGCTTTCACTTAGGTATAACAAACTTGCAAGGTTTGAGAATTAGTCAACATGGATTTTTTAACACAAAAATGTTGCGATAGAACTTCCAAGCGAATACGATTGGAATTGTACGACAAAAGAACCGAAATTCATTTGAGCGTTTTAAGGAAGATTTGTTTGTTTTAAGAAACTTATTTGTCTGTTAAACGTTTTGAAGAAGTATGCTACTGTACGTAGAAGACCAAGCGAAGCTGCTGTGTTGCCTTCAACTAATTGGATCAAATCGTTGCGAACCAGTAGGAGAAGTATGACCAGAAACCATAAGTCGGGATTATCGTTTGCGATCAGACAGTCATCGTGCTTCGCCGATGCCGCGCAATATAGTGCAAGGCTAGCTGACAACGCAACGAAATCCGAGTGTCCATTTTACTGGGGATCACGGTCACGGTGCGTTTTTTTTAGTTGCCTCTTACTCATTCAAATCGAGTCGGTCTGTGGAATGCCGAGTGTTGACAAGTAAACCAACACCAGCACGTGTTTGCGGGGAAACGCACAAGCATTATTAACTTAAAGAATTCATGAGAATACGCTTACTTATCAATTGCTGCACAACAGCCAAGGGCTGAGTTTAAATATTGAAAAATTGGGTCTAAGCATGCTGGAATAAAAATGAGTTTGTATATTAGGAAATTGGGTCTAAATAATGCAGAAAGACGTTATCGAAACAAACATGACGTACTCATAGGTGTTTTGATTCTCACCTCTGCCCACAAATATTTTCCTCATGTTGGTATTCTTCGTGGATTCTCAAACCTAAGCGCAGATTAGTCTTTCAATATTATTGGCTTAGTTGACTGGTTGTGGCCTCTTTATTATATTTTTTGTTTAGACTGCAAGATTGGTGGAAATATTTTAATCATTAAATGCAAAAGTTTAGAAACAAGTTATACCTTTTGTTTGTCGTACAAATGGACAAAAAACAAAGCATTTTTCAGTTATAGGTCTGTATTTAAAAAGCAGTTCATTTTAGTTCATTTTCAGAGTATGTCAACCAAGATTACGCTTGCTGGATGTTTATTGGACGGAGAACCTATGTCGAAAAAGACCCCGATGTCTCCTAGAGAAGACAGA
>Ga0210059_1009070_pt1 | contig 15587 bp, 12 predicted proteins | sample Ectturendosymbi2_FD_188042 | JGI IMG/M metagenome (GOLD analysis project Ga0210059, IMG submission 188042) | Ecteinascidia turbinata endosymbiont from Florida, USA - Sample 2 (SPAdes) (version 2) | ecosystem: Host-associated > Tunicates > Ascidians > Unclassified | place: Key West, Florida... | reverse complement strand
CGACGACAAAACGAGTCGAATTTTTGCAGGGACGGAAATAAAATCACGTTTTGCTAAAAACAGACGAAATCGTTTCCCAAAGATAACACCATCATTCTTCATCCACATCCAGCACAACCCCCCCCCCGCCCGACACAGACAGACACGCAACTCGCCAGTTGGGTGTTTTTCGCCTCCAGGTCATCGCATCGTTCGCGGAGGTGGAAGTGCCGCTCGCGAGCTTCCTGCAGCTGACGCTTCGTCTCCTCCCCGCCGTTCCGGTTCAACGACGCTGCTGGACCGGTGGTGGATGGCGTCGCCGAACCCTTCATGTTCTTCAAGACGTTCTGAGCTCGCGTCTGAAAGACGGCGCAATGCAAGTGATGATGAAATGAGTGATAACGAAACGAATGATGACGCACGACAAACAGGACGTTACGCACGCAAACGCGCACTCGACACACGTTTCACCGAAGGAAATTACGTGGCTATGGAAATTCCTTCTCGTTCCAATTATAGCACAGCTTGTGGAACGCATGACTTCAACATGGATTGTGACAGAAAGCAAAGATTTAAATCCTCTATTGTTTTAAATCACAGCAAAGAATAAGCAGGTTTCAACACACAGCAAAAGGCTGATAACAGATAGGCCGGTGTCAAGCTGTGGCGAAAATGTATCGCAACCGTTTTAACTGTTTATCAATAATTTGAAACTAATCGAATTTCACGACAATACACCGTGTTTCATTTCGACAAATAAAAGGCAGAGCGAATTTTCCATTATTGGATGTCCGACGTTTATCGCAACACCAGAGTTCAAATTTACAAACATGGCCGATCCTACAGCTTATGCATTTGCCGTTTACAGTGAACAGTTTTGCTTATTTTGCAGTTGCTCTCATCCTTTTTTAGTAATGCATCTTTTGGGCAATATTTTGTTTATCAAGTACCCGTTCACTGTAATAAATAAAAATTCTGTAATTTTGAACACAACAATTAGACAAGTGCCAGTATTTGTTGTACTTTTGCGTTAAAATTTCATTATGAAGGCCCTTAAAAAATAGTGTACGCCTTGGAGCACATTTGCTTACAGTTACACCAAGGCGCAGGCGCTGCTATGTATCTCGTTACCTTGTATCGTTCAAACTCTTCTTTGAGTTGCAGGAGTTCTTGTTGAGAATCGAGGTAGAGCTGCTTGTAGTCGTCGCCGTCTTGCTGCAGACACATTGCGACGTCTGCCACAAAAGCACCGTCGGTTTACTTCGTCGGAAGTCAACCATAAAATAAACAACGCTCGGTTCGACAGGCGGCGGGAGAGGGTGAGTAGGGAACGCGCGCGGGCGCTATCGAAAGTATCGAAGGCCGCGCGAACTTCCAATTACGTCATAAGGGTGCCAGGAGCGGGAACAAAGGAGAACTGAAACGTGTTATTCATTTCGTCGCCGACGATGCGGAGACCAAAGACGCACTTTACGAAAATAAATTTTAAAAACGCGAAAACGGATGTTCCAGAAACACCCACCGCTCAAATCGACCGGTTCGTTGCTCTTCTCCGCGGCTTCCTTCAGCAATTGGTGGAACTTGATCACGTGATCTTTGAGGCCGTCAATGTCCAGACCCTCGGCCAGTCGCTGCTTGAGGGCGCTCATGGTCAGGTCTTCGGATCGGGAGCTTTTCGCAGCTTCCAGTTGTTTGCTGAGGAGGGTGTTCTCGACATCGAGCTGAGCGATCCTGTCCTTCAGTTTCCTGGTAATGAATCAAGGGCGCATCGCTTACGGCGAGCTTTTGCGGTCGTTTACGTCACATCGGACATGTGTGACGTCACAATCGTCTGACGCGTAAAGTGTCCGTTGAATTTCTGTATGTTACATCACACAATAGCTTCCGTTAGATTTTCGCCTTCGTAAAGTAGGACTACCGTGGCCAATCCAGAATTAATTGGGTTTTGTTCGAAAACGATGTCGCGGCGGAAAATATCTGAACAGAGTACTGCGTGGAATGTCGCAGCGGCGCAGACACCTTTTGTAACGTAAACCTCTTTACCTTAGCAATTTCACAAAACGAACAGCGGGCATGCTGAAAAGGCTCAGCACAGTGCTTCTTAACCGGGGGGGAACGCCTCCCCAGGGGAGTCAATAAATTTCCAGGGGGCCACGAGTCCTTGCGCGCTCTAACATGGAAAGCGTTCCCTCCAATTTACTCAGTTAAAGTCACGGGGACTTGAAACAAAGGACAATTACTCATGGGAGGTGTGACCGAGAAAAGGTTAAGAACCACAGGTTTAGCAGCAGTGGCCATTACAAAGAGCTTTGGCGACGCATCTGATCTTCCCCAACTCCAAAAAACAAACTCGCTCTCACTGTATTGACATCTGGTCTTTCTGTCTCGACCCGTCGTACATCCCCAGCTTGTTTGATATTTGCACCAATCTGCTTTCAAGGTCGGCCACCCTTTCCTCCTCCCCCCTGGCGGCGTCTCGCTCCCTCTGCTCCACTTCCTCCACGCGGCGACGCTCCAACTCGAGCTGGACGCCGTGCTCTCTCTGTAACGACATAAAGGCTTGTATTCTAGAAATCTACATCGGGGGTTTGGCAGTGAAGGATTATTCCGGGTGTTGAGGCTCCTGATGGGAGATTCGAACACGCAACGTACAGAACGCCAAGTCCACCACTGCAACGGGCAAGCAACAATAGAAATTGCCCGCTCGAACATGTTCACTCTATTGCTGCTTTGACTCTATTGTGCGCAGCTGCATTCTTGAAGCACTTCTTGATTGCGCGCTCTGGGCATTGTGACGCAATGCGCCGTCACACAGGCGAGTATGGGACAAAGAAACATTGACCAAACGCACTGACGCATTTCCATTTGGCCACATGTCCTCAAAGACGGGGAATCGAGGGGAAAACTTAACTGCCAAAGCAGATGAACACCGCGGTGTTCAGCTTCATCAACAAAATGTTGATCGTAAAATATTTCAGATTTTTATCAGAACCCACACACCAGGCTGTGCGGATGGTCGGTGGTGGGAAGCTGCTTGAAGGTCTGCGTTTCTGAAGCGAGTCAATATAAAAAGCCACCGTACTTTCAAGAACAATGTGTAGTGAAACGCAATAGCGCTCTTGGACCAGTGGTTCTTAACCTTTTTCTACCAAGCCTCCCTGAAGTAATCGTCCTTTTGTTTCATGCCCCCCTGACTTTAAATAAGTAAATTGGACGGAACATTTTCCCGTTCAAATCTTTGCGTATTGTGAAGGGGTAAGGGCTCGTGGTCCCGTGGAAATTTATTGACTCCCCACTGGGGAGGAGTGCCCCCCCGGTTAAGAACCACTGTTTTTAGACGCACTCACCTTCATCTTCTCCATTTCTTCCTGAAGTTGCAGCAACAGCGGGGAGGGCGCGTTGGCCTCTTGCTCGGCGATCTGCAGGCGGGCGCGAACGCCGTTGAGCTCCTCCTCCAACTGCCTGACGCGTCTTTTGTAGTCCTCGTTTTGGCGGGATTCCGTGTCGGCGTGATGGGCGACGTTCCTCAGGTCTTTGATCTGAGATCACGAAAACCGATTGATTGACGTCACACACTTGCGCGAAGGTTCAAGTTTCAGGGTTGTTTTCCTGGCATCGAAGCACACAGAACTACTTCCACGATGCTTTTGTATTTTTTCTGACTCTGTCTTTTGAAGGGTTGACAAAAAACACGAACCCAATCCTCAGACCAATGAGAACTCCGTCTGGATTGCCGTGTCGTTTTATCCAATGCTTGTTGAGCAGTTATCAATTAGCCGTTTATTATTCAGCAACAAACAGTCAATACGCTTGTTCTTGGTTGAATAACTCTACTAGCAGAGCCGCCTACATTCGCGAAAAGGCGATTCGCCCGAAAAGAGCATGTGGCCTGGGGAGGACCATGATCACGAAACGTTCAACGGATCGTCGTCATGATTATTCCTGTTCCAGGAGTGGTAAACGTCAGACCTAGAACAGTTTAAGCGCAATTCTGCGATTTCTTTAAATATGAACGTGAACAAAAACCTTCGATTCCGTGAAGAAAATTGCCGAACAGTAGCCCCCCCCCGCTCTGCAGCCATGCAAACTGATAGGTTCGAATCCAGGGGGGCGATAACACCCCCTAGAACCTGCGTAAGTAATTTTATTCACCGTAATTTTGTACAAATCAGGAAACAGCATTCGCGACATAAGGCCATTTTGTCGTCCATTGTTTTGTCACAGCAATGTTGTGAAGAAGACTTCATCTCTCTTACAGCAGCGAAGCGGTTATGAGACTTGACAACCAAAAATTACTGAAATCACCCCCCCCTAACTTACTGGCTGGATTCGCCCCTGTAAAAGGTCGTCGAGCTTTGTCAGTAGCCGAGGTTCGGTGCACGAAAGAAACGTTGGAACACCGAACAACCGGAGAAACGAAAAAAGCATATTTCAATTCGAACCGTATGTTCATTCCAGAAAAAATGCGCGAAAGGTCAACCGCGCTTTTACGTGTTTTGGTCTCGGATGGTTTTTGACGACTGTTGTAGCCGTATGACGTTCGGCGGAATTGCTCCTTGGAAAATATAAATACGGTTTAATTTAAGGAAAAGGGGAATTTTCATGCTTCTTTTTTTAAATAAAACTAAACATGTTGGAGTAGACACGCATTGGTTTCACCCCTGTAGCCAGAGCCAGTGGCGGTTAAATCTTCAAGCAATTTGCTAAAGCTTTGGAACACACCAAGTAATCTCAATTCTTACCTGAGCATTTTTTTAATTCAACAGTTTCGTACTTTTCGGCAATTGTTGCCAAATCCTTTTAACCCCCCATTTCTACCATCATGACAACCCGGCCTGAAACGCATGTGCAGTATTCTGTTCATCACATACTGCGTTCAGGGACATGAGTTCAAAACAAAACACATCTAACTTGTTCAAACACCAGAATCTATGGCAAATAGACGACGACGCACGAAACAGAACGCATTGTGTCGCTTCTGATCTCAAGTTTACTGAGGTGCTCTCCCGAAAACGTTTCTGAACCAACGCAATCAAAGGGTTCACCGCTTCTGTGACCTGACAATGGCAAGCAATCGTTTGAAACGTTAAAAGGCACAAGTTCAAACTGTTGGGTTTTAAACGCTGGCGCGGGTCTTCGTGTCAGTACAAATGAAGTAAGCGCCCTCCACTTTGGGGAGGGTTGAAGGATGGCTGGGGGGGGGGCGAGTATGGCAGTGGCATATTGTTGAAAGCAAGATAATGGCAAATAAATTGTGGTTCTGTTTGTTTTGTTTGATTGTGTGGCTAAGTAAGGCGTGGGTGGGAGTGACTAGCACCGAAGGGAGCACGACTGAAAAAGTTTATATCAGGGGTGGGCAACCCCTGGCACGCGTGCCGAACTTGGCACGCGAGCGCTTCTATCCAGCACGTGAGCGAGGCCTCGGAAACGAGACCTTCCCCCCTTCAAATGAAAAAGTTAATAATTTATTTAGGTCGCAATATTATCTGATGAAACTCGATGTCCGTTTCTTCATTTTCGTTTGTTAACGATCCGTTATTTAATTTAACCCTTAGTCTATGTGCTTTTTGATGCCACATAGCTACAAACAGAGCCGTGCCACGCTGCCACAGGGGCCCAAAATTCAGACCCCTCATCACAAATATTGGTTGGCACGCGGAAGAATTTTGTCATTGATTTCGCCGATTGCGGCACGGAAACCGAAAAAGGCTGCCTCTGGTTTATATGGACCTCTGTTCAAAAAGATCTGGACAAGAACTCACAGTCCCTTCGAGGTTTTCGTTTTTCGTTCGTTCGTCGTTCAGCATCCTCTGGATTTCGCGAAGCATGATGGAATGCGTGGCCTGCTCCTGCTCTCTCTCCATCTGCTCCCCTCTCACTTTCTCCTTGACCTGCGATGAAGACACCACAAAGTGGAGAAGCGGGTCTCGACCGTCACCCCCACATAAAAAAAACGACGACACTCACTTTGTCGAGTTCGCCTTCGAGAATCTGGCTCCTCGTCGCAAGTGCTTCGTTTTCATCTTTGAGAAGTTTCACTTGCGTTTCCTGTTCTTGCTGACAAAGAAAATCAACTTATGAATAGGATGCTCGATCTTGTTATTTCCATTGTATTTATGACAAATTACTTCACCGCCTACACTTGGGCCTTATTCCAGAAGGCTATTGCGTCGCTTCCGGCGAGCTCGCCAGAACGACGTTCGCCAAAGGTGATCAATGTTTCTGTTGCCCTAAAAACCATTGGAAAAATTGGTCTCCAGCCTTTTTAACTTTTGAAAACGTATTTAATAAAATTTTATTTTCCAGAAGGCAATAGCAAACTTGTAACGAAGTTTTACTTGTTTCTAAAGATTAGGTCTACAGTGACGACAATGATTTTTTGAAAAAGACGGTTGTTTCTGTTCAAAGCTGATCAGGCACAAATAACTTCGCTTCAATCGATTTTCGAATTTTCTCGCAGTCCAAAGTCAATTAGCACCAAACAGCTGATCAGGCACAAATAACTTCGCTTCAATCGATTTTCGAATTTTCTCGCAGTCCAAAGTCAAGTAGCACCAAACAGAGCTTTGTTCTGCATTTATAAATGCATGGCATGCAAAAAGACTGAAAGTGTCGCCTATTGCCGCAACTACGTCATCATTCGTTGCTTGCTTTCTTCATACGATTTACGTTTGTGATTACGCGCCGCACTTCGTGCCTCCATTCTAACGCATGCCTTGCTGCAGATCAGCAGCTACAGCAATAAGTTGGAAATGATATTCTGCTGTTCAGTTCCTATAGAAATCGACGCCGCCTTTATCAGGTGGCAAGACTTTGACAGCGTGTATCAAACAAAAGCTTGCCTCAAGGCATGACTGACGGAAAAAAACTACAACGTGCTTTTATATTCGCATAGCACCTTGCTCAAAATCTGAGTTCTGATGCTTAACTCACGTCTTGACTCTGCCCCTGCAACACGTCGTTGAATCAATACCACAAACCCATTACAGTGCTGCTTTACATTCATCAACGCAATCACGAAATGTCGATTTCAGGAAAAAGCGCAGGGACAAGTGGCCGTCTTTTTTATTGCAGCAAACAGCATTACTGATTAAAGCCACCAGTGAATCACTGCTATCTCAGAATGGGCAATATTCAAACAAAAAAAATGGCACCAAGCTTGTGCATACAAGCAGACAAAGATTTTAGCTGCAGCAAACACAAACAATACATTCGACACCATGTCAAGATCATGGGCGTCGGAATGATTTTTTTCCAGAGGGGGCAATAGTGGATTTATCCACGGGGGGGCCCAAAGGATATTTTTAGGGGGGCCAACAGTGTTTAATTTTACCAACTCGAAACTGAGAAAAAAATACTTTTTTTTCACTGAAATGTGAATCAGAAAATATCAAATTTCAAAATCCAGGGACTCCACACCCCTCCGACGCCCGTGCCCAAAACCTAACCGCTTGCCGTACAGACATTTGCAAACATTGAAAGGTACCGTATTTTTCGGACCATAAGGCGCACTTAAAATCCTTTCATTTGCTCAAAAATCGAAAGTGCGCCTTGTAATGCGGTGCGCCTAATGTATTAATCTGGATGTGCTTTCTCACCTGGAACCAATTTCATGTCCATCGTGTTACGTAATAAACCAACAACAATTGCAATGAGTAGCGTCCTAGAGTAGCTAGCATATACCACAAATCGTATTACTCCAAGAGGCTCCTGACCACATTGGCGAACACCGAATCAAGCACGCGCACTCTTTTATTTTATTCCATTCGTGTCTAACGGATTAGGCATGTGCGACAGATTAGAACTCCCTCGCATGCCATGACAGATTTGACTCCCAGTGGCGACTCAAGCACTCAACGACTCCGGCACTCGGGAGGTATTGTGAAAGAGTGAATACAGTTTGACTTGTCTATGTTTTTCATCATTTGATGCGCCTTATAATCCGGTGCGCCGTATGTATGAAAAAAAAACAGCTAGCATTCGATTTTTGATACTGCGCCTTATGGTCCGAAAAATACAGTAATGTCTGGCAAAATTACCCTTAATTTTTTCTTTTCCGCTTGGTAGGTCGCGGCCATCTTCGATTTTTCTTCGGTAACAGTGGATAGCGAAGTAGTCAGCGTGTAAAGCTGAGAGCGCAGCTGCTCGGTGCTCGCATCCGCTGTGACTCTGCTTTCGTCTTCATCGTCGTCGTCTGCGATGGACAAGAGATGCGCGGGTCACAAAGGCGGGAGATTCACAACGAACAGCTCTGCAAACTACCCAATCAAGCGCGCCTGCTTGATGACAAACGCGTGAGCAAAAGTTCTTCAGAAAGCGCAACACGAGCGCCTGACAATCGCGCGGCGCAAGGTGTCGACTGCACTCAGGGCTGGGTTCAAGTAACAAAAGTTTGCTGTGGTAAGTAATGCCTAACACATTGCTTACGTAACTTAGGTAATTCAAGCAAATCAGGAAAATCGATATTTGGACTTGAAAAACATGCAAGCACATCAAAATCATCGCAATTTTTACATCACATTATGGGCGGTTCAGACAAAATTCGCACCTGTTGGCCGCGACTCTATTTAATGAAATGAGCTTCTAGCTCCAAATCGTTACAAGGACGACAATCAAGAATTATGACTCACAAAGCGCTCAAGCACAGGCAAGAAATCTATTCACCTCAATGGCTTATTTCAGGGATGGGGAATAAATTTGGCTCGAGGGTTACTTAAAGATGGCCGCGGTCAGCGGAGAGCCGTATATCGTCTAATGTAGTCGATAAAGAAATAAAACAGAAACGGTAATGGCGCACAGAAAACGTTTTACGATATAACTGTTCTAGTGCAAACACACTTTATCAACCGTGGAAATCAATGAGACAAATGTAACCTCACAAATTGTGTAACATGTCAAACTGTGACAATTTTTCCTGAATGCTTTCGCGGGCCACTGAAAACGCTGTGACGGGCAACATTTGGCACGCGGGTCGCTAATTGCCCATCCCTGGCTTATTTGATGTGTGATGATGCATGTCATGTACAGTACTGCGTTTACAGCAACAGACATGGCTTCTAAAATCTTAAATTTTCTAAAAGAAATTTACTGGAAATATGAAGCAATGGCAAAATTACTTAATCAAGCAATAAGTAAAGGCTATGAGCCCACCTCTACCTGCACTAGCATTACAGCGTATAAGAAAGCAGTAGTCGACAACTAACCACTTTTTTGGTCATCACATTGTTGATCGGACGGGCGCGATGATTGGTCGCCTTTGTCGTCGATCGCCTGGCAGATTAAATAGCTTAAGTGCAAAAGCAGCGGAGTTGCCTCCAAAAAGAAAGACCGACTGCAAACGGGCACATACAAAAAGTGGAAGAAATAGGCATATTATTGAAATAATATAATTGCAATCCTATCATTTTGCAAATAATGTTTGAATTGCTACAGCACGATTTACTCGCTTGGTGTCACACAACTTTTGTCAGAAAACATTGGCCTTGTGGTTTCATTATGTTGCCTTATTGAAAATCAGAAGTAAGATAATGCTTGGTTGAAATGCGACAAACTTCTTGATAGCCAAGGTGTTATCGTTTTCAAAGAAATTCGCGGCGTTTTTTGATGGAAATATTACATCTGAAAAATAGTTTCTTAAGACATCTACAAGCTTGAAAACCTGATCTGTTGATGAACGCTTTTTCTTTTCCAAGCTGGGTGAAGGTGCGGTGGTCACCAAAGCTTTCATGCTTTTTTCCAGAGCATCTTTCTCCTTCTGAAGACTTTTATACGCTTGAACAATATCTGGGCACAAAAAGATGCGATTTCGCCTGTAGGTTAACAACCAAACATCCAGCAGTATTGATGAGAGGCATCGAGCTGGTGGCATGAACGGGTTGAACAGGTTGTTTCATGTATTTTGTGCACAAATAGTGATACTTGCGACTTGGTTGGTTCTGGGTTATACGCCAAATGCAAATAAATTCAGACAAAATGCTCATCATTATCGGGTCAACACTCGGTAATGCACCTTGTCAAGAGGAAAACACGAAGACACAAATTCGTCAGCATGCAAATTGCAAACAGCAGTGTAAAAAGTTCAAATACAACAAAACATTCTGATATTCGTTATTATGTTATGCAGAAACAGCACCAGCCTGTGTGCACAACACTTTGCGGTGGGAACGTAAACTTCAAGCACGCAACAATTTTCATGCCAATTATAACAGTACACACACATGTGATGTTAACAAGCAGATAGATAAAACTCAGTTTATTTACCATGCTGGCTTAGTGGCACAGAGGAAGCTGGGGTAGGTGTCTGCAGACCACTTGGCAACTTAGGCAGTACAAAGCAAGCCTGATGAAAGTTTTTGTTTAACTGTAATGCCTGGATTACTAACCTTCAGTTTTTCTCACACTAACGTCGGGTGTGCATGACCTGGTTTTCAAAAATGAAAAAAATATACTTTCCTTCAACTAAACTTTATCAAAAAAACTACACTGAAAATATAAGTCTCACTGAGCAGTTTGAGCACTAACAAAGTTACTTTAATATCATACAATTTTTGATGAAAAGTAAGTAGACCAAATATAGCGAAGGTGTCACATATGCCTGAATTGAATTACTCATAAAAAAAGTATGGGCGTGAAGAGCTTCTCCTTTTGAATACTGCTAACAAGACCATAGAAGCATGCGCTGAGGAGTTTCAGCTTTTTACAGCCACCTGGCGCATAACCCCCTCTAACCATAACGTCGGGTCAGCGTGATTTCGTCACCTCACACAAACGTCGGGTCAGCGTGACCCGAACTCGTGATGAACTCGCTCCTTTGCAAAATCGAAAAGAGCGTGGATGTCCGCAAGTGCACCTACTTACAAGTCACACAATAAATGAAGCTACTGAAGAGTTGAAAGCACGCCGGCGCGCGCTTACGTAGTTTCACATGGATGACCTCATATGACTCAGGTAACCGTGACCCACGAAAGGATTCCAGGGTTTGCTGTTGTTTTATTGCTAGCACCTGCGATCAACTCAAAGCACTGCAAGAAACTACCCGCCATAGCGTGAATACTGTACATTGCAATGATTGTGCACACCAGTGTTTTTCAACCTTTTTGCAGCAGAACCTTCTGCAAATGTTTGCGTTGTTCATGGAACTCTATGCAATGATCCAAGTGTCTATATTGCTACAACTGCATAGAACTGTGGTTGCGAATTTTGTCTTAGGCAATTTCGGTCTGTTTTGACGGATCCCCTGGAAGTCACTTGCAGAACCATGAGGTTCTGCGGAACCCCAGTTGAAAAACACTGATGCACACTGTAGAAAAGATTGATGATGAAAAGCCAAACCTCTTAAACGAGCCTCATATCGTTGAATTTGCTCTTTTTGCTTGTCAACGGTTGCTAGGAGCTCTTCATTTTTTCCACCAAACTTGAACATAGCTAGTTAAAGGTAAGAAATCCAGAAAACAGCAGTTTTTCAACATGAATCTGTGCAGCTGCACAATCCTTAAGGAAGTTAAGTTTGCCAAAAAGCAAAGAATTAACAGTCTAGTAATCTGATGAAAAATACAAATGAATTAATTTACAGTTGCCAAGCACCAGTCTTATCAGATATTTCTTAATTTTGATGAATGAAACCAGACAACTAAGCTCAGTATATCAATGACAGAAATCTCTTGAAGTTACCTCTAATTAGCACAAAACATGTTGGTGTACACAAAGCCTGGAAAAAAATTACAAATTCTCCTGCTTTTAGGAAGCTGTAAAGTCAAACTTCATCAGCAGAACAGCAATGACTTTGTCTTATAAACACTGTATCGAAAACATCACGAAGGACTGTAAAGGGCAGTGCCATACCACAAGAACTAAACTAGGCTTTGCTCAGGGACAGCAACTCTACAATATGATAAACGTTTTAGAATCTCAGACATTTCCTTAAATCCAATTTCAATGTTGATTTTATGTTGTACCATTTGCATTTTGTAACAGTCTATATTAAATTCAAGAGGATAGAATGTGTAACTGATTTTAAGTTGTGAAACACAAGAGTTTTAAAATAGCTTTTGTACCCTTTGGGAAAATCAGACATACAGCAGAGCAAACTTCATGGTTAAAAAACACAACATGACCATCATTTTGTATCAGCTTAAAACTAAATGTATTCTGCAGTCTGCACATTACAAGCTTGTGTATAACCTTCTGTCACAAAAATATTTTGAAGTTATGAGCATGTATTAAGTCAACTTAAAATACCAAGCAGGTCATAATCAAACGTGCGGAAATATAATGAGCATCAATGAAAACGCATTTAATTAGTCACTGCTCAAACACAACATTGAACCATGACCCATTTTCATCTAGGACTTGCACTTAATACCAACTTTCAGTAATTGTTAGAAGAGCTCAATAGAATGTTAAGATATCATCTATTTTCATGCCTTTTTTTCCTCTGGGGGGGTTGTAGGGATGTTCAGCTATACCAATGGTAAATATTTGTTGCTTTAAATGTTTGGTGAAAATTTTTAAATGATAGCAGGAATGACTGCTGTGCCAAACAGTGAAATTGTGACATTGCGACGTTAATGAGTGCAAATACATTTTCTTGCAAAACAATTTGCAACATGGAAAAATGTGCAATAGGAAGTGCCAACACTTACTACTTCGTCAAACCTACATTTTCTGGAATAGAGATGAAGTCCATGAAAAGTTTCAAATAACTACCTATGAAAAGGAATCCTTTCAGTTTCACAGCCAAGAATCAGACAGAATGATCTTATCAGAGTATATATTTCACCTACTGAGTAGGCATCTTCAGCTCTTATTCACAAGTTTGAAATAAAGAGCACAGACAGTAAATAAATTTTTATGCACGATACTCAAAACTTACTGAAGCTTTACAAATTCTAACATTGTCTGAATTATAATTGTAAGAAGACTGTGCAATAGGCTTGCTTAGATTTGAAAGCAAAGCATTTTCCAAATGAGCTCAAAGCATAATTTAGAAACAAACTGATATCTTTTAAGAACTTGCATTGTTGTCACACTTCCAATTATTTATTGATTTTCCATGTACCACAGCTTAACTTCACATACACATCTAACTTATTTAGCCAGGAGAAATAAGCACTGAATGAAATTGGGTTGTATGAATTAGGGGAGCTGCAGCTTGTGCTGCTACGCATCACGTACGCAATTTAATCAAAATCCTTAACCACAATTTCAAACTATAATAGCAAGCAATACATGATGAGTGCAGAAAAATACGCAGAGGAAGTAGTGAGGTGAGAAAAGTAAGCACATCGTCCTTGTCAAATTATGTAAAACCCTAAACCTAAGCCATAAAAGTCTAAGAAACTTTTTGATGAAGTACATAAAAGCACTCCCATCAAAAGTGTCACATCCAGTAGGAGAGCAAAAGCAGCAATGGTGAGAAGCGAACCAAAAAGCATTCGCACAGCAGCCATAGACACATCCCCTTGGCTATGTTCGCTGTGCCGCTAGTGTCACAAACTCAGCAATATATGTGGAAAAAAGTCTATGTGGTTCTGAATGGCAAAATATATCCAGCAGAGCTTTTGCAACTCTCAACAAGATAAACACTACCAATCATATTGATGAGTCAGAGACATCAAGATGAGCAGAGGATCGGATAAGGTAGTGTTATGCAATTCATAGTTTTTGCACAAATATCAGAATAAACAACAGTTACCTATTAACAGTCTACTTTTACATTGCTTCAAAAAATTAACCTTTAAACTGGAGTTCAATTGCTAACAGACTTGCCTGGTTGATTCTTGTAAAAAATGTGAAATACTTTGTGTTGAAGGTCATTTTATATTTTACAGGCATTTTTAACTATTGTTTCATGGTTGCAGTATGAAGTGCCCATTTTATGGATATGCAACATATATAGAAATTTGTTTATTCAATGATTTATTATTAACACAATGTTTAAAGGAAATCAAATGAATGGTACATAAAAAACAATGATTTCTTCGCCAGCATCACAAGCTTTCAGGTGAATTAGGCAGGTAAGCCTAAAATTGAAAACAGAACACTCATAATGTCATTATTTGTGTCTATTCATCATGTATTCACATGAGATATGGTATTGGCACACTAGACCTTGGCCATAGGTTAGCCTGGATGAATACTAGCTTGGAATTATGCTGAAGTCGATGCCCATTAGATCTTGAAGGCTTGTGTTGCTCCGTTTGCCTCAAAAGCCTTGGACTGATGCATTGTGCTCCTCGACAATACAAATCCAAGCTTTGTTGTCGGGCACTTCATAACAGGGGTGTATGGCTCCTTGCACTTTTCAGCTATCTTTTCTGCCACTCCTTTGCTAGCCTTGGTGCATTCTGGCACTATCCCACAACCTCTGAATACCAACGCATTGAACAAAATTGTTCAATGTGAATGATTCTTTGTTTGCATCTAACTTTCCTGTTTTTCCCATATTGTCAGCAAATCTGTGAAAATGTGAGACAGGATGAGAAATTCTTAAGTCAGTATATTTTCCTACAACAGCTGTTTCACAATCCTTATGTAGAAATATCTGAACTTGCATTATCAGCAATACTTTTTTCTTCTGTAAAATCGTTTTCAGGAAATGATAGAATTGGAAGTTGAACATGAACATCTGGGCAAACTTCTAGTACAGGAGCTCCCAACCCTTCTTTGAAAGTGTACCCCTTCAGCATTTAGACAGATAAGCATGTACTCCTAAATTATACCATGCTGAAGTTGTCGACCAGAGATGAGCGGAGTCACATTTTTTAGACTCTGACTCTGTTCCTGCTTCTGGCTTAAAGACTCCTGCTCTTGCTCCAACTCCGAAAAATTTTGAAACATCAACTCCGACTCTTGTTTACACTCTGAAAACTTCCAAATAACTTATATCAAAAACGAAAAAGAATTTGCCTTTGACCGATAACAAATGATTGAAGTGGTCACGTGACAAGCACGATACACAGAAGCACAACACATGTTGAGGTTTGAAGTTGTGGCTTAGCCTTTACTTTATGCCACGGATAGACAAACAAAAAGCCACCAAAAGCTTGCCTGCACTAAAATTAGACGTTATGGTCAGCTATATAAGTCATGCATTCCAAACTTGTGATGTGTTTTCAACTTGTCACGTAATCACTTCAAATAATCATGTACACCTACCTACTGACTGAAACTGACTAAATACTCAGAACAGTTTTTACCTCATGAGGCAAAATAAACACTGCCTAACAAATATGCAACTATAAAACTATAGGTTCTACTGTGATTTAAGTTAAAAAAGTGTTAACAGTCAAAACACTAGTTTGTTGTTAAGTAGTTCAAGCTTCAATAATTAACCAGATATCTCCTCATTAATTGAATTTAATAAACAGTAAGATCATACAGAAACACCACGAGCATGACAGCGTTTGTAGGAGACAAAAATATGTACACAAACAATCCAAAATGGAGTCACAAAGAAATGTAGCATATATCAAAAATAGAAAACAACGCAATAGACATCAACATAACACAGATGATGGTGGGCAAGCAATGGGTGAAGAGATGAGGCATGTACAGATGAGCAGGTGAGGCAAGCATATAGGTGAAGAAAGTAAGCAGCAATAATGGTT
>Ga0210059_1009069_pt1 | contig 15587 bp, 7 predicted proteins | sample Ectturendosymbi2_FD_188042 | JGI IMG/M metagenome (GOLD analysis project Ga0210059, IMG submission 188042) | Ecteinascidia turbinata endosymbiont from Florida, USA - Sample 2 (SPAdes) (version 2) | ecosystem: Host-associated > Tunicates > Ascidians > Unclassified | place: Key West, Florida... | reverse complement strand
GATTGAAAACAGCACGTTCACAAATATCGTTCGTGCGAACATTAAAGTAGGTATTGAACCTTGCAACCACTACATTATAGTTCTCGACTTCCTCATTTGTCAGATTAAAGGAAGACAAAACATCCTCCCCCTTGCTTCCAAGTAAATACATAAGCAAGTTCACCTGTTTCTTTCCCTCTTCCTCATGGAGAGTAGAAGCCTGCCGGTACCTCTCGAAACGTTCAACCCACGAGCACCATGAGTTCGGAAAATTAAAATCGAACGACTCAGGAGGCGGAATACGTACATGGGTCGACATACTGATCCTACTTCTGACACCATGTATTGTTATGGCGCGAACAGTCAAAGTCAAAACCAGAGTACACTCAAAACCGAGAACACGTTCAACGCGACCGCCCCGGCACCAACTAACTCCGCAAATATGATGTGTGCAACAAAGGTTGATAGCGAGCCGCCTCAGGCAAGAAACGCTGCACTGATTGCGAAGCGAGCGCACTGCATTCCTCTACAGTGATGTCATCGAGACCATAACCTTCGAGACCGAGACTTCACCAAAAATCTCGAGACTTGAAAATCGAGACCGAGACTCGAGACTTGAAAGTTGGTGCATTTTGCCGAAATAAAGAAAAAATGTCCTGATCACTTCTTAGTTGAATTTTTTCTACATTTCTGTAATTTTGTGGACATGTTTTGTTTTTTCTTACCCCCAAATACAACAAACAAAGATCGTCGAATTATAGAAATGTTACTGTGCCGTTTCTTTGCAACATTCAAAGACTCGAGACCTGTAGCTTTCGAGACTGAGACCGAGAGGAGACGTGAAACCTTCCAGATCGAGACTCGGAAAAATGCGTTTAGACCAGCTAGGTCCAACCCAACTGCTTTACTGGTTACTGATTTTTGGCTTGCTGAGCCAAAAATCATGTCGCTATCTTAACCAGGGCCGCACATTTACTGACATATTAATGAGGGCCACACATAGAATGACGTACTGTACTTATATCTGAGCAAATTAAATTTAGCTTAAGCTAATGTAGTGAAATTGTTCGAATCCTATCTGCAGTGGTAGCAGACGTGATAAATTGGCACTGAGAACCAAATGTCAAATTCAAGGTTGTCAAAATAAGGACAGGTTGTCAGTATGCAGGATACGTTTACTACAACGAAAACCTAAACAAAACCTTCGGGCCGCACAAAACCTTCGACTGGGCCGCGGGTTGGACATAGCTGGTCTAGACCGAGTCTCGTGACTCCATCACTGCTCATTGCTGTAGTGCATGACCCCAGAACAGTAAACTTGGCTTTTGTGCAGTCTGTCATCTAGGCGAAGAAACTGCATTGTAAGAATTAAATAGATTAATCGGAATGAAGTTGCTGACTTAGGGTTTTCCAAAGGTTGTTGATTCATAGTCTCATTTACTAGAGGGAAAACCGAAAGTCGTTGTTTTGCCCCCCTGCAAAATAAGCAAAAGTATGAAAACGGGACGGATTTTATACTTAATTGCGCTACTGACTGCCACCTTGTGTTGCTGTTGCCGTTTTGTATTTTGTATCACATAAATAAAGTGATCTTTGGCGCCTTGCAGCTATTTTGATTGATGTACTGGCGGAGTGCGAGATTTTTGGCGCCAGTTTAGCTGTTGCCAACCTGGTTCGGTGTATAATACTGTGTGGTAGGCCTACTGTAGACTGTGGTACTGTAATTTTCAGCGTAATTCCAGTCGTCTGTGTGTTCTGCAGCAACTACTGACTTTTCTACGTTTTCTGTTTGTTTTTTTGCTTTGTCCAAAGTGAAACGTAAAGTAACTGACAATGACAATGGTTTATTTATTGTTGTGTCATATTATGACTCAGCCAACAAACAGGAGCACTACAAGAAGCCATTGCACTAAGCAAACCAACCACAATAGCGAACATTAGGGCAAATGAAAATACAATGACGCAATGGTTGTTCAGTGTGAACAAAGAGGGGTGCTGTGTCATAGGATTGGTGAGGGACCACGACGGTCATCTAATCAACCAACCCTGTTTAGTGTTTTTCAGTTTTTGAGAAGTGTTGGAAAACAACATTTGAATGAATTAAGCACAAAAGAAAGCAAACTAACACAGAACATCAATGGTGAAGAAAATGTAGAGATGAAAGCGCATGCCTTTGTTTGTACACAGATGAGTGGATTAAATATAATTAAAGGAATTTGATGTGGTTAGGAATATGTTTTAACAAAATATAAAAAGAAAAAAAGTAACAAAAACTAATTGATGAGGTACAGAAGAAAAAAACAAAGCAAAACAGAAAAGATAACTGGAGTGTGCTTTCATGCTGAAAAGAATGGGATGTGCACAGGGAAGAAAAATGTGAAAAGTAAATATACCCAAAAAACACACAGAATTACAAAATGGTAGTGTCTATTTTACTGGCGATATTCTGGCGGCAACAGATCGGTTGGAGCTATTTTGCCGGCAGTTGAAGATTTGGTCTCGTGGCATGACACAATACAAAGAAAAAGGTCACTTTGTCAGGAAAACGGTGTCCTGCTCGTGCTGTAATGGTTAGTTGTTATGGCTGCTATGCCAGTTGTTTGCGGTTCGATATTTGTTTTGTTTTTTATTCTTTGTTTTTTTTCCAGGCTCCGCTTAGGTGTTCTGTTACCTATAGGGGTTAGTGTTGTTAGGTTAAGATTAGGTTTGGGTTAGAATTAGGGTGAGGTTAGGTTAGCGTTAGCTTAGCATTAGGTTAGCTTTGCGTTAGGTTATGGTTAGGGATGGGTTAGATTAGCTTAGCATTAGGTTTAGTTAGGGATGGGTTAGGTTAAAGTTAGGATTAGGGTTAGGTTAGGGCTACGGTTAGGTTGCAGGTTTATCTTTTACTTATATTTACTTCCTATCTACCAAGCCTTTTGCCGCTGTGTATCTTTTAATAATTTGATTGTGTATCTTTTATCATGTAGGAAGTGTTTCTTCAGTTTCCATTTGAAGGTAAACGTAGTTGAAAACTTAATATCGAGTCATTCCATGTTAAATCATCCAAAAAAAGACAATTCTAAACCTTACCATTTCAGATTTTAATAAAATTTGTCATACATGTTGGCTTCGGCCTCTAAACCTTAAATCTAAAATTTTTTGTTGATCGGACGATCGGTTTCCAAGATATAAGGGGTTAATTTTGTGAAAATTGAGGAAATTAGGGGAGCGCCCAATTTAAAAACACCATATCTTCTGAACTAGTGCTCCAATCTGGAAAAGTAAAGTATCAATAAAAAGGGGAAAAGGCCAGGAATTTAAATCTGACACTGATTTTTGTGATTTGGGTAAATTTTGAGGTTATGACCTTTTGACCTATATTTTGACCTTGAAATTGACCTCGTGGATCAAGTTATAAAATCCTGATGACCATTGGATATTGTTTGTAGCCCTATTTGTTACCAACAATGTATCAAAAGATGGAATATGTAAAATTTTTTGTTTTCAAATAATTATAAATTGAAATTGACATGTTTAGACAATATTGGTTAAGTTTGCGCAAATCAAATGCAAAACAAGTCTTTCAAATGGCATCATTTCACCATGCACAACCGTAATGCCAGTGTTAGGATTATAGTTTGTTTTCAGGATAGCGCAGAAAGTCAAATTAACTCACTCAGCAAAAGTATATTTCCATGGAGAGATAACAATGTTAAAAGGTTACGTACCCACTTCAATGTATGTTACCTACACTATATTGTGATATTTTGTGTTTTTTGAAGTATAGAAGGTTGTTGATATGTCAGTATTAGTAAGTTAAGTTTTTACACTAATGTCAAACCCTGTGACCAGAAAACAGCATATCATGAAGCAGAATATTTTACTGGTAAGAGAGGAAAATGTCAATGTTGGCATTGCTAAGTAAGATTAAGTACACCATATCAATACAATTTGTTTCCTTCATGAGCAGGAATTGCTAAAGAAGTTTTCATTGCAACAAAGAAATTGTAGTGATCCATTTAATATTCATCCAAACAAGCAAGGACAAAATTGCAGGTCCCTTGTAGCTATTAGAAACTGAAAAATCCACCTCCAAATGTAATTCCTAGTGAAAAACACCGCAGCACATGTGCAATTAGACTGAATAAAGAAATGAACATGCTCAAGTTCTGCACAAACTCAAAGGCTTACTGAACCAAATGCTGGTGTGCTAAAGCATGAAAAGGAAGAATAAAATAGATATACAAGTTCACCACAACAGGATATCAATCTCAGTGATGTTGATTGTGTCACTGTTAGTTCTAAAAAGGATATTTTCCTTGTAGAATCAAATGGAAGAAGGCGATGGGGAAACAGAAGGTTCTGAAACCGGCACAGAAATTAAAAGATTGTATTGGGAAGACCTACAAAGTTGAATTGCAGTCATCTGCCTCAGAATTATATGAGAACAACAAAGAAGATATGTTTGTTTTATGCCATATGTTTGTTTCATGCCATGTTTCATGCCAAGAACTCAAAGCAGTAATCAAAAGATCCACTTTTTATATAGAACTTATACAAATTTTAACCCACTCTCCCTTCAGAAAAAGAATTCGGTGTCTTCAACTTAGTAATGAAAAGCAGAGCATTAAGTAAAGGTCATTCTAGAGCAGGGGTGACGAACATGCGGCCCGCGGGCCCACAAAAGAATTTCGTATGGCTCACGAAGCAATCAGGCGAGACCAGCAGTCATTACTTTAGTTTGTTTCTGTTGATTAACAATTTTTTTGTTTCTAACAGGTTTCATAGTATGACTAAAAAGTTGTGTGGCCCGCTTACTCAGCAGTAACTGTCAAAGTAGTGGCCCGTGACAGCAAATAGGTTCGTCACCCCTGTTCTAGAGAGTACATTGCAAACAAGGGCAAAGCAATGTCACCTGAGCTGAAGAAGAATTTGTTGAATTCTATCGAAAAGATGAAAGGAGTCCAAGGTTCCCTGGGAAAAAAGGGATTGTGTGTGGCTAGGTTGATGAAAAAATCCTAGAGTACTCTCCTAGATTACCCTTTTCTTTCTTCAATGCTCGACTCTTCCTCACAAGGTGGTTTGAGACACCAAATTCTTTCGTTGTTCTTTCTGTAGTGGTGAAGGGGATTGGGTTAAAATTTGAACATGATTGCAAATGGTAAAATCTGGCTTATATTCTTCCACTTTGCGGTTGGCAACTACCTCTTTGCAAAAGCCATTAATTCTCAAGTTCTGACATTGCAAAATTACATGTTTTTGACAATTTATCTATTTGACAAGTTCTAATTTTCTTCTGGAAATTGTTGCCTTATTTGAGCTTTAGGTTCGCTGTTTTTTTAATCAAATCGCATAGATGTCTTGGCTATTAACCTTACAAATTCATGTAAACACATTGATAAATATGATTTAACAAAATATGAAGTGACAACTTGCTCTCAATTTGAGATCTTGTTATTCAGCTAGAAGAGCCACACAAAACATGTTGGTGAGCCCCATGTGGCTCGCCAGCTGCAGCTTTCCCGCTATTGAAAGAGAGTTTTCCACTGCAGTTGAGCACTAATCAAAGCAAAGGTGCTTCTGAGCTTGTTTGCTGCATAGTACATAGTACAGGATTTTACTTGTCTATGGATGTTGAGTTGTGTTGAGTTATTTTGGCAGTAATTGGGAATCTACCTGTCATGCTTATCATCATCCTACAGTGAGGCATTTAGTGATGCACCAAGATATTTGGCTTTGTAAAAATATTGTACATGTACGCTAACATAATTAACAAAGAACATTCAATGGATCAGAATGTTTATACTTTTATCTTGCAGGACTTGAGAATGTTTTGGCAAAACAAGGCTATTCATTTCAAATAGAATCGCTTTGAATAAGAATTGAGGATGCATAGTGTTGTGAATTCAATTCCCTATGAAAAAAAATTGTTGATGGATTCAACTGAGTTACCCTTGTGGAGACTGGTTACTTGAATAGCATTTTTCTGTTTCGTATGATGTCATATAGGCAGTGCCATATGCTAGCCTTTATGTGATGTCATGTATTTGTAACCTAGCAGCCAAGGTTTTAACACTAACATTCCTTGCAATAATACTATGAAAGGAAGCTGGCAAATATTCTGCATGATGAAAAGAGTAATGACTTTTTTATGTTCTACTATAATGTGCATATCTAATCTGTAACAAACGTTTGTCTCACCAATATGTATCAGAACTTAGTTCTTTTTCAGACATCATTGTCATATTAGAAACATGTATTAATCGAAAAAATGATCTTTTAGATAATCAAATTAAAGGGTATTATTTTTATTACTGTGACTCTGCAACATTAGCTGGTTTTGGCTCTTATGTACATGTTTCTAATCTAGTAATTGGTAGCACTATAGTATACTATCGTCGTAATGTTCAGTAAATCCCTTAGTTGCTTAATTATACAATAGCAGATCCTTCAGTTGTTAATATCTTGAAACATAATTTGTTTCACAGTTGTGTTTCACTTGTATTTGTTCCGTTTTCTATGCCTCCTTGTTTGTACAAAAGCAAATCCTTTGGTTGTTTTCTAGCTGGGTGGTAAACTAATGACCACTAACCATCTCTTTTTGCATCTTAATCACATTGTGTGTGCAGGATGCTAAATAAATGACTGCTGTAGAAATGATTTCACTGATTGTGTTGGTGGATTTTAGATGCTATGGGCGGAGGCATGAAAGCATTAAAATACTGTAACTGGTAATACAGACAACGCTGCTTAATTACTTATCAATTAAACGATTTGTTGAATAGGATTCTCAAATCCTGAACCAAAACCATTCAATTGTGAAGAAAACAGTCCAGTTATTTGCATTACATAGATACTCACCTACAGTGGCGCAACTAGGGATGGGCATTTAGGAACCCTAAACTAACCAAATCTAAAATGCTAATTTAAACTGGGTAATTGGATTTGGTTTGGACACTCCACAACATCAGCAGGGTGCTTGATTCCACCACATGAAAGTTGATGCGATGCGCACAAATAGACATTTTTTCAGTCCATTCCCATGCTTTTTTCTCTTGCACTGCATGAGAACATGAACACTATTGCACATGCACACACATTTTTTCAGTCCACTCACATACGTTTTTCTCTTGCACCATGTGGAAACAGCACTAAGTATGCAGACACAGACATTTTTTCAGTCCACTCCTTGCGTTTTTCTCTTGCACCAGGTGGGCAAGTGGAAACTTACAGCTGGCGCAAAATGACTTAGGACCTGCTCCATTTTTCTTTCAAAAACAAACGTTTGGTCTTAAATAGCAACTTTCATGACACATTAATATTTTGTCATGTTGCCGTTATTTTTTATGACCATTTGTAAGTGTTTAAGCATGGAAACACTAAACTTCTGAAATAATCCAAGCGCACCTCCTGGCACCAAACTTTTTTCAACTGATTTTTGAGGGTGTCCAGATTTGGGGTCTTCTTTTGTTTCATAAGATATTTTATTTTCTACCAATTTTCCATTCGGTTTAAATCAGGACAGTTGCTAGGCCACAAAAATATTTTGATCTGCTTTTTGTTGAAGGCAATTTTTTATTTTTAGATTTCATGGCAGGGAACATCACCCCTTGCATAAACACTTCACAGCCATGAGTATGAAACAAATCCAGCATATGCTCCTCCAGTACTTTTTATTCAAGTTTCACCATTCATTTTTTGTTTTTTGGGCAGGAAGTGAAAGCCAGCTCTAGGCCTGCCCATTTCACCAGAAAAATCTCCCGATCCATGACCGAATCTGGGTGTTCAACAGTTAGAACTTTGAACCTGGGATCAAATCGATAGGCATCGAATGATGGAGGAACCATCCGAAACACTTGAAAGTTACTTTCATTAGAAAAAATAACTTCCACTGTTCAGGGGTTAAGTGGACATGTTTCTTCGCTATAGCAATTCGCTGCTTATTCATACTTTCAGTTAGAAGTGGTTTCTTGGCAGCTTGACGACAATGAAAACCTGAGTCCTTCTGGAGGTGATCCTGCATTGTTCAGAATGAAAGGTTGTGAAGCAGCTCTGGATGCAGATTTTTCACATCCTGTGCTGTTAACTGAGGTTTCTTCTCAATTTCTATCCTCAGAAAGGTGTCTGCAGCATAAGTCTTTTCCTTCCACCTCCAAATTTATGATTTGGAACTGCAGTGCTTGGTAGTCCTTTGGCTGAAGATAAAAACTTGCTCTTTTGCGTTTACATATAATTTTTATTAGTACTTTTTTTAGTCCACGCAAAAATGCCAACCTTCTCATCTTTATTACTGTGTATTCCAAGCATGTTAAAATGATGCTTTCAAAAATAAACACCTCACTGATGATCTATACTAAACTATCTCTTATACAGCAAAATCCTCCTTCCTGAATGATGTCTCCTGAAGACTTAAATTCCTCCAATTTTAAGATGATTATTGTATAATAATACCAATATTGTATCATTTCATTCATACTAACCCAATGATCAATATGCCATGTGGTTCACAGTAAATTGATTGAAGTAATAGTCCAGATATGGATTAATGCTTATACATATGCAAAATTTAAAATTTTGAAGCTAGGTCCTAAGTCATTTTGCGCCAGCTGTAGCACTAATGTGCATACACTGACTTTTTGCAGTTCACCACATAAGCTTTTTTGAGACACCAACATGCGCAGTGATTTCTGCAGTTACTTAACCCACTACATGCATTTGAGTGCATTGTTTCCTGCATGTTTTAAAATCAGTTGTCGTTTTGTTAATGCGTCAGCTAGAAAAGTGCCTGGAGAGAGGAAAACAGCGAATGAGCAGTTGTTTTTGCTTGCACAAATGGTTTGAAAAAAAATAACTTGCCACGTCAGCTTTTTCTAAAACATATTTTTCCCGTGCATTAGTAACTACCACCAAGTTGCGATCACTGTTAACATGCAGACATTTGGAAAACCTTACTATATTGCACTACATCAGCAGCGCATCGCTTCACTGTCATAACAGGTCCCCTTGTGCTGCTGATCAAATATCAGACGTTGCCACTGCAGGTTTCTAATGCGAGTGTAATGTTGTGTACGATTATTACAAAACAACCACATCGCTCCACATGCGTGCTATATGACACCGTTGGTATCTGTAGTTTGGTAACGCACTGAACACAGATTTCATGAACTGTGGGATATAAAAAAGTCGGAGTTGGGTCGCGCTTCACACCTCATGTATAAATTTGATAAACAAATTGCGAGGTGCAACAATTCTTGTATAAAGATTCTTAATTTGTTTGAATACCCACACGTGTTAACTGCTTAAACATCACAACCAAAACTGCAAATGACGAACTATATGAACAAAATGCTTAGGGGTAAAAAGAGGTGACGAATTAGACGAACAGAAGTGTACGCAAAAGATAGGAGTTCTGCCGGGACCAAAAAAGTGACGAATTAAGCGAATTGACGAATAAAAAGATGCAGAATTAGACGAATTCTACTGTATTTGCTGTTTCGGTTTAGGATTCTGGAATCCTATGTGCTAAAGCAATTTATGTGTTTAATTGGTATGAAACAGCTGAAGTTGTTTGTAGTTGTCCTAGGCCACTAGCCAAGTTTGATTGGGTCTAAGGACATCTATAGCCTAGACAAATGAGTTTTATTCTAAAAAGTATTGTCAGAATCTGGCCTTTCCTGGTACAACCACTTTCGCTTTGCGTGGGAATGTCTCCGCTCCTGTACAGGTTACGGACCTGGTCAAAGTGTCAAAAGATGTGGCAAGTCTTGTAGTTTGCACTCGAAAACAATTTTTTTGGTTGGGGATGCGGGTTGTTGTGAGTGACGTCATAAGTGAAGGACTTTTTGGCCACCTTGGCCAACTTCACCTGGCCCTGGGAACCAACCATTAGATGGTAGTATTTTGATAAAGTTTTTATTGGAAACTAAGCTATAATCCGAGTCTTTTCATACTTTGGATGACTTGCTGGGGTTTCGGGTTCAAAAGTTATGATCTAAGATAATAAAAATTTTTGACTAATTAGTTAATTAGATAATTAATTAGTTTGTTTATTTTAGATCATAACTTTTTAACCAGAAATACTAGAAAGTCAATCGAAGGCTCAAACGACTCGGACTCGAGTCTAGTTTCCAATGAAAACTTCAGTGAAATACTTTGGCCTAGCGGTTGGACCCTAGACCAGGCAACAAGAGCCAAAATGGCCCAAAAACTGGTTCACTTATGACGTCACTCACAAAAAATCCACAACCTGCAACCAAAAATTTTTTCCCGAGTGGATTCTAGAAGACTGTCCGATCCGTTTGAGCCCTTGAACAGCTCTCTAGCGCAATCGGCGGAGGAGCTATGGCTTTGGTAAGGCAACCGACAACTGCTGGTTTTAGGTGGAAATTGAAGTACGAATATATCGTAGATCGGCTCTCAAAGTGTTAAGAAAAGTGCGCTGTGTGGGCCTCCTTGGTTTTTGAGTGAATGACATTTTTTAGCAATTCTCAGGTGCAATGCATTGCAGGAAAAAAACAATAAGATTAGGTATTCTGTTTAGCTATTCCTGAATAATTCTAGAATAGTAAACTATTTTGAAATGCCATCCCTAGGTGCAACTAGAAATAATCAAAGAGGGTTGGCAAAGAAATACGAGATACTAGTTTTGAATGAGTAGACTTGACAAGGCTGGCTAGTTTAGGTCAAGTTAAAACCATAGCGACGATTTTATTGAATCAATATGACATACGTAACAATAGTGACAAATTTTCAGTAGAAGCAGCTACGTCAGGTAACGGCAGCGAAAAATAATATAGCCATGCAATTAGAGCAGCGTTCCTTAACCTTTTTCTACCTCAGCATCCCTTTTAGTCACGCCTAAGCAGTCCAGCACCTCCTACCGTTGGCTAACATCTGGTTACTATAATGATAAAGTAAAGACAAGTGCAGTACATCACATTCCTTTTACCGCTACATATATGACCTTACTCAGCACCCTCTGAAATTGATTTCAGCACCCCAGGTTATGAAACCCTGAATTAAAGCAATATGAAATGCCAGCAAGAAACTTGTGAAGGAAATGCAACGTTGGTATAAGCGTTCTAATTATACGGATGAATTAAAGGTCGAAGTGCTTGGACTAACATTGTGTTTACTTTGTGGGTTTATTGCTGCCACTTCTCCTTTTTTCACGTAGCTGTGTTATTATTTTTGTGCCATCACCAAGCTTAGATGCTTTCATTGAAAATTCACCGCAACTGTTACATAACAATCTCATAGATTCGCGACAGGAGTGTGGTATTCCATGGTACACTGGTGTTCTGTGATAGGAGTCCTGTCAGTGATGGAGTCTGGAGACATGGTCTCGATTTTGAGACGAGTCTCGAGACCATTTTTTGTGAGTCGCAATCATTCGATGATTTCTGGACTCGTCTGGATCTCGAAGGCTACAAGTCTCAGTCACATTCTATTGCTTTGAGACTTTGAATACTGCAACAATATGGTTTAGGAAAACTCCTGTAATTAAACATATTTTTATCCGCTGTATCTGCAGGTAAGAAACAACCAATGCAGGTAGGAAAAATACCAAAAAATCGAAAAAATTCCTCATTCGAAGTGATGATGGCATTTTTTGAAAAGTTATAGAAAAATTTTAGCATAATCCACAAATTTTCAAGTCTCAAGAAAACTGAGATTTTTTGATAAACTTTTGGTCCCAAAGCTATAGTCTTGACTGCATCTCTGAGTCTGGTATTTCCTCGAATTTCCACACGTTGCATGAAATCAGAGTAGCAAGTGGTCCACGAAAAATACAGTCTTTACAAATTTGGCTATTGTGATGATATCCTGGCAGATTTTTAGAGTTGACCATAAATGTGTTTCATAACACAACCTGTAATTGAAGCCCAAACAAGTGCTTCAATAGTAAAATATATAATTGTTATTCATTCATAGGTTCTGTACATAAATATATACTCTGTTAAGAAAAACAGGTCACATCCAGTATCACATAAAAGTCAGATCGTATTATGTTGCCCACCTCTGTTGCATTAGAATCTATTCTGTGCAGTTTGCAGGTACTATGTTGGTATCCAAAGTGTTGTGAGCAATGCATCAATTTTGACAAGTTTTTACAAGATATTCATAAGTTGTTATATCATAGGCGGCCATCGATGAAGCAGGACACAGTTGTGTTAGTTTCTGTGCATGAACCTTGTGAGCTTGTCAAAGCATTATCATTGCACCTCCACATGATTAAATCGGTACAATTGTGTTCTGTTGTTTATTGATTTAGGTGCATGCTCTTCATGAAAGAACCAAAATTATTTAATCTTCAGGAAAATTTTGGATTATTCCTGTATTTATTGGCCCTCAAAACAAAATATAATGAACTGTGGGAAATACATACTGTGACAAAAAACACAAGTTCAAACTTTCCAGCTGAAGTAGCATTCTTCAATTAGCTTAGTTTGACCCTGTGAATTTTGGTGCATCGTCTCTGAAACTTATACAAAGTTAACCTTTTTGATTCACAAACTGATTTTGGTATGAATCCAGACATCTTACATAGTACATTTGTTACATTTGAGGATATGGTACATTCTACCAAATGAAGAAATTTTTCGTATATATATTGTTTTTTCATTATTGACAAAATGTTGTTGTTAGGGCTGGATTCAAGTAATTACTAATTACTTTCTTGAAAGCCTTTACTAATTACTTGATCAAGAAATTTTGTTATTACTTAGTATTTCAAGTAATTTTTTTTAGAAAAGTACAAATTTTAGAAGACACATCTGCAACTATAAATGCAACAATATATATTCATGACATGCATCATCACACATAAAACAAGCCATTTAGGCGAACAGATTCCTTGCCTGTGCAAAGTGATTTGTGAGTCACACATGTTGACTGTCATCGTGATTATGCTTTGGAACGAGAAGTTTTGAATCATGGTTAACAGGTAGCTAATTTTGATGAACCAACAATTATGTGATTAAAAAATTGCAATGATTTTGATGTACTTACATGTTGTTAAGTGTAAATGTTGGTTTTCTGGAGTTAGAAATTCCGGTCGTAGGAAATGCTGGTTATCCATGAGTACTGGGTGGTTTACCTTCAATGACTGCAAGAGCCACTGTTTTGGCAGAGATTTGCAACGCTATTACTCCCCAGCCGATTGAGCTAGGGAGCTGTTCAAACCCTTTACGGATTCAGCAAGTCTTCCAGTTCAAACTAAAAAAATGTTTTTTTCGTTTTGGGTGTGGGGTTTTCTTTGGGTGACGTCATAATAAGGGCATGTTTTCACCCTTGTAGCCAAGTTTACCTAGCCCTGGGCACCAACCCAATGGGCCATTTTTTAAAATCTAGGCTGTCATCCAAGTCTTTAGAGCCCTTGATTGGCTTGCTAGCATATCTGGAGCCAAAATTATTGCTAAAAAAACAAAAACGGATAAAAATTCTACACTCCCAAGTGCTAACCTGGGCTGTATTCCGCCCCAGGCCATAACTTGTTAACCGATGGAGCTAGAGCAGTCGTTCTCAAAGTGGTCGATATTGACCCCCAGGGGTTAATTGGGCTATCCAAAGGGTCGATAAATAGTCATGGGGTGGAATGGGTGTCACTTAATGGCCAAGGGGTCAATGAATAACTGCTGGGGTGTTCAGGAGCAATGAAGCCTCCATTTCAAAATTATTGTTAATCGGGCAAGGAATGCAAATGGCGTTTTTCAACAAATCAAACAAAATTAAGAAGGCTGATCAAATCTCAGCTACAGTAGTTCAAAAGTACATTTGCTTCAAATAGTTTTTTATTAAATCATGCATTGTGATGACTAGGGTAACCATTTTTCTGACCTAAAAACTAAAAATTGTGACTTCATAATTCAAAACTTTTGACTTCGTTTTGAGCAACATATTTTCAGTGTTTGCAACTGCAAAATAGTTCAGCCATAGGTGTTGCGGTTAACCCAGAAGCATATTCAACCACTCTAAGCTTCGAAATAAAAAATTTGTTTCTAACTTTGGGGATGATATACAGACAAGTACATTAATAACTAAAGTAGTGGCAAACCTGAGAAGATCATAAAGTTGAAACACTATATGCAGAATGGATTGAGCATTTACCAAACCAAGTACTGTAAGACAACATTTCTTGTCTATGGCTGAAATTGTTTTGCAGTTGCAAACGCAGAAAAATTATAGGTCAAAATAAAGTCAAAATCTGTAAATTATAAAGGCAAAATTTTGCATTTTTAGGTCAAAAATTTGGTTGCCCTATTTATCACAAAGCGAACACATAGAAGCCGATAGTGGTGTTGAAGCTATATAAAAAAGTTTAGTGATTTTGCTTAACATGGGAGTAAGCATGGACTTTGGGTAAGCGGAAACAGAGATTAGAAGAAAGCTATCTTCTGAAAAAACTGAACTTAGCTCTAGGTATGCGGTTTTAGTCAGACAAAAATGTATTCAAATGTGAGAAAGCTGCATACGAGAGTGGCTGAAGATTTGGCAAGGAGTGCCTGATAGAGTTGGAGTGGCTTGCAAAGAAATATTCAGCTGGTTTTGTGTATACCGTCTGATAACTGTGCAAAAAGATAATTTCCAACTATTTCAGAGCATAATAGTATTCTGGACCATAAAAGGAATGAAAATGCACTGTTTTGGAATGACGAATTTTCTAGTGCTTAATAAATGCTTAATAAACTTAATAAATAACGAAATCATAGAAACTTATTTTCAGTAAATGACAAGTTTATGATGTTATGGTTGAATACAACAATTAATTCCTCTGCTCTATCTGGACTCCTCCATTCAATCAAGCACCTTTTAAATCTTAAAAAAACTATTCCGCATTCTCTCAATGGGGAGTCGGGTCGCGCTTCTCAGATGAAGATCCTTAATTTGTTTGAATTCCCACATGTACTAGCTGCTTAGGCATCTAAAGCAAAACTGCAAGTGATGAATTAGACGAACAAAACGCTTCTCAGGGATAGAAAGAGGTGTCGAATATAGCAATTTGACGAATTAGGCAATGGCAAATTAGACGAACAGAAATGTACACAAAAGAGGGATTCTGTTGGACCGACAAAAAAGTGACGAATTAAGTGAATTGACGAATTAAACGGTGACGAATTAGATGAGTTCTACTGTATGTATAAATATATCATGCAACTAATTTTTTAACTCCTTGGCGTCTGGGTGGTTTTGGCAAATTTCGCAAAAAAAACAGCAGTTTTCGGTTGCCTTACCAACGCCCTAGCTCCTCCGCCGATTGCGCTAGAGAGCTGTTCAACGGCTCAAACGGATCGGCCAATCTAGTAGATTGCACTTGAAAAAAAATTTTTGTCTGGGGGATGCGGATTTTTTGTGACTGACGTCATAAGTGAAGTAGTTTTGGGGTCATTTTGGCTCATGTTACCTGGCCTAGGGCTGAACCGCTAGGACAAAGTGTTTCGCTGAATTTTTATTGGAAACTAGATTCGAGTTAGAGTCTTTTGAGCCTTTGATCGACTTTCTAGCGTTTCTGGTTCAAAACTTATGATCTAAAATAAACAAATTAATTAACTAATTAGTCAAATATTTTTACTAACTTACATCACAACTTTTGAACCCGAAACCCCAGCAGGTCATCCAAAGTATCA
>Ga0210059_1009067_pt1 | contig 15589 bp, 6 predicted proteins | sample Ectturendosymbi2_FD_188042 | JGI IMG/M metagenome (GOLD analysis project Ga0210059, IMG submission 188042) | Ecteinascidia turbinata endosymbiont from Florida, USA - Sample 2 (SPAdes) (version 2) | ecosystem: Host-associated > Tunicates > Ascidians > Unclassified | place: Key West, Florida... | reverse complement strand
TTTGGGTTTAGGTTTTGGGTTTAGGTTTTGGGTTTAGGTTTTGGGTTTAGGTTTTGGGTTTAGGTTTTGGGTTTAGGTTTTGGGTTTAGGTTTTGGGTTTAGGTTTGGGGTTTAGGTTTTGGGTTTGGAAGTGACTACGGATACGCCTGGCCTGACACAATTCAAATAAAAGGGTCAGTGAGTCATTCAAACGGCGTGGGTCTCGTGGTGTAGCAGTTATGCGTTACGACTGGTATGCCAATGGTGTTTGGTTCAACTCTCACCTTGCCGACTTAACTTTTTTTCTTTACTTTTTTTCAGACTTATGTGTTACCTTCAGGGATAGTGTTAGGGTTACGTTAGCCTATGGTTACGTTAGCGTTAGAATAGGTTAGGTTAGCCTTAGCTTTGGGTTAGGTTAGGATTAGGGTTAGGGCTAGGTTTAGAGTTTATCTTTTACGTTTACTTCGTTTCTACTAAACCTACTGCACTCTCGTCGTGCGTTACTGCTACGTCACAGGTGGGGTACGAATAAGTTTTCAAATTTCAAGATCCACAGGCGTATCTATAGCCACTGCCTTTGGGTCTAGGTTTTGGGTTTAGGTTTCCAATTTAGGTTTTGGGTTTAAGTTTTGGTGTTAGGATTAGGGTTTTAGGTCATGTAACAAGGACCTTATGCTAATCCAAGTGTATCCGTCCTCGTCACGTGACCAATCCAAGCAATCGAACTCTCCTAATGGAAAAATAACTCCAGCAGTGCTTTTGCCTCTGATGCCTAATAGACACTTCCTTGTAAAATTTTGGAAATGTCAAAAGGCTGTGTCTATTTTGCCTCATGTGACAAAAGCACTACTGGAAGTATTTTGCCTTCAACCAATCATATTTGGCTAAAGGCAAAATAGCTCCAGTAGTTCTTTTGCCTCATGAGGCAAATTAAAACACATGATTTTACATTGGCGGATCAGGACTGGATCGGACTGATGATTTTCAAAAATTTCGCAGGTCAGGCCTGGATCGGATTCAATTTTATTGGATCAGGACTGGACTCGGACTAAAAAATTTCACAGTCCCTCATCTCTGTAGCACAGAACATTCAAAATTGCAGTGCAAGTGTGCAGTTGCGTCTAATGGCGTTTAGGTCTCTTCTAATGAATAATAACGCTAGGTCATAGCCTATGTAACGATATTCATAAGCTTATTTTGGGCTTGACAAAGCTAATCATAACTAAGCAACCAGAAGTCAATAAAGTCAAAATTATTTTTTTTTATAGTTTATAAAACGTCCACAAACCAAATTTCACACTCATACCATGAGGGAATCCCAAGTTATTAGGTCAAAAAAGTCAAATTTTATCATCAAGTCAAAATTTATCGTTGTGTCAAACTTTTTTGTAGCACAGTTTTTTTATCAATATTTTGTTGAAACTACAACAACAGATGTTGATATGCTTTTGCAAGTTTAAGTGCATTTCTGTAATAATTATGGGCTTGTTGCGATTTCTGACGTAAAAATGTTGTTTTGTCCAAAAATGGACGATTGAACATTATATAGGATTGGCGCGGTAGGACAAGAAAAGTGGTCTGGCAGTAGCCTAGTTAGTTTGGTGAATGCTCAATCCATTATGCATATAGTGTTTCAACTTTATGATGTTCTCAGGCTTGACTCCACTGTAATTATTAATATCATCCACAAAGGTAAACAAACAAATTTTCTTAAATTTCGGAACATAGGGTGCATTAATAGCCTATGCTTCTGGGTTAACCTCAACACCTGTGGCTAAATTATTTTGCAGTTGCAAATACAGAAAATTTATAGGTCAAAATACAGTCCAAATTTGTAAATTATAAAGTCAAAATTTTAAGTTTAGGGCGAAAAATTGGTTGCCCCAATCATAACAAATTAATCTTCAAAACAACCACCATTGCAGGAGAGACAAATATGTTTGCCTCCTACTTTTTCCTCAGCCCCGCAGTTCCCCCCCCACTTTTTAAATTCTAGAATCGCAACTGGTCTTGGTCACAACCTGTTGCCTTGAGACTTTCAATACTGCAACGATATGGCTTAGGAAAACCCAAAACCTAAATGTCAATCCTGAACCGAAACCTAAGCCTACAGCAGCCTACACCCTAAACCAGCTTTGTCCAACATGCGGGCTCTGTGCGGCCCAGTCGATGGTTTTATATGGCCCTGTAAATTTTTATTATTGTGTATGTACAATGTAATGATAGCCTACCCTGTCTTTATTTTGATTGCGTGAAATTTGACATTTTTGATACAATGGTCTTTAGTGCCTATTTCTCATGTAAGCTATTGCGCGCTGGTAGATTTCCACGTGTCTTCTGACACCTCGGTGCAAGCTGATTTCTAGTTTTCTGATTTCTACTCATGCCTTCCTCTGCACTAAAATGGTTTTTAACTATATACTTTTGTTGTTCCAGCAGCACTAATCTTACCAAGAGCATCACAATTTGGGAGGAAGTACCATACAGTCGTTATCGTTGCATGTAATATTGAAATGGTCTCAGTAACTTTGGTTTGCTACTGTAAAATGAATGCATGTCACAAAATGGGCGGCCCTCACTAAGCTAGATACATTATTTTTGACCTAGTAAGGCATTACCGTTGGAAATAGCTGCCCGAAACGATAACCCTAAGCCCTACACTTTTCGAAAAAGTGCATAAAAAGTGCTCCCACCACTGGTGTAATCTCTACTAGCTAAGCCAAAGCAAACGGTGAGATCAGAATCACTGAACACTCGCACAGACGGGATTGACATTTAAACACTTGACTACCTTCACCTTGCTATTCATAGTTGTAGGAGCAGGGACATTTTGGGGGTTGCGAAAGATTTTCGCCCGAATTTCCCCAAAATTGCCCGAAAAATTTTTGGGCCACTTTTTATGCGATTTTCATGTGATTTTGGGCGCCATTCTTTCAAGCCAAAGCACGTTGAGCGCCATTTTTATCAAATCAAAGGAAGTTAGGCGCCATTTTTGCTCGCATTTTTATGGAGTTTGCCCAGATTTACAGAGATTTCTCGAAGGTTTTCACAAATTTTGCCCAGATTTTCAGGGATTTTTCCCCAGATTTTCAGGGAAAATTTTGTCAGTCCGATTCAGACCTGATCCGCCAATTTTCAAACAAATTGCGGTCCAATCCAGTCCTGATCCGTGTTCATCTCTGGTGTAGAGGAGATGGAGTGTAGGAGTGGGCTCCGGCCGAAGTCTTCATGAATTTCCAAAGTAGGAGTGGAGCCGGAGTTGATTTTTTCACGAAAAGCCGGTGTCAAGCGAAATTTCTTACCTCTGCGAAATTTCTGACCTGTGATTGTTTTTCAGTTATTTTGCTTCACAGAATAAATAAATAAAGTCTCGCAATTACTTTTTTGAGGTGTGTTGTGTAAATTAAAACTTTTTGGTTAGATGTCAGGTACCTAGGCTACAACAAGCTACAGCACGGGAAAAACTTTAACCATTGAAAATTTTCGGACTTAGTTGTTGACCTCAACTATTTTTATTTTTCTTACCCTAGCGCAAACCCCAGCCCAACACAATTATCTAAACACGAATTCCTAAGCCCTAATAATCAGTTTTATCAGCGTATTTGGTATGTAGAAACTTACTCTGTGCATGCGTACATGGTTTGAAGTCAGAAATTTTGCTTGGCACCGGAGCCAATTTGGAGCCGGAGTCATTTTTCGAACATTTTTTGAATAGTTTATAGCGTCCAATTTAGAGTTTGAGCAGGAGTCGGAGTGCAAAACTTACAAATTTTTCGGTGTTGGAGCGGAGTCGGTGTATATTCAGCGAAAGCAGGAGTGGAGTCGGAGTGAAAAATTTTAGACTAACCACTGCCGTCTCCGTGCTGACTGCGCATGCTCATCTCTGAAACCTATGCTAGATTCAGCGCAGTGCGAAATATCCGGTGACGCAACACGGGGAAAGAAGTGGGCAATCCTATTTAAAAGGACGTGCAAGGTTAACCTGGTTGCCCCGAGACGCAAGTGGTAACCGGATTGTCGAAGGAAGTGCTGTAGGTAACTTTCAAGTATTCTGCGTATGAAGTACAGAAGAAAGGTGTTACTAACAACCACTATGATAGTGGTTAGTGACTATCAGCCTGCACCAATTACCTAAAACTGATGTTTCTTGCTTGGCTTGAACCAAGTACAGTAATAATGGAAAGCCTGTACTGTGGACCTGTGCAGTTTTGTAACACTCTTACGTACGTTACTTATAGCGTAGGACAAACAGTGTCGTGCTTGGGTGTAGCAGTAGTATGAGTACTGTTACTGTAATTGAAAGTTGTTGCATTGAATCTTGTTACGTTTTTTTACATAAGTATCAAACAATAGAAATTCTCCAACTTACTAAACATTTTTTTTCATGTACCTAATACTTATTGGAATAAATAATGTTTACTGCTAATAATACTGTAACCTGTTCATACCCTACCCTTTGCTCTTCAACTTCATTTGGTGACACCATGCATCTGGTTAGGAATAACTCATCCATGCATGCAACCCACCCCACTATGGTCTGTGGGTAAATTTACATTTCTTTACGATTTGCATGTATAAACATTGTTTTCTACCCATGCTACTTGTTTTTGTAATGAAATGTTGTATTAAAATGCCTTGCTCTTTGCCTCATAACCATTATTGCTGCTCGCTTCCTTTACCTGCATGCTTGCCTCACTTGCTCATCTGTACATGCCCCAACTCTTCACCCATTGCTTGCTCACCATCATCTGTGTTATGTTGATGCCTATTGTGTTTTTTCTTTTTTTTCATTATTTTCTTTTGGTTGTTTTTTCTGTTTTGTTTTTCTCTTTTTTGCTATGTTGGCTGCATTTCTGTTCTATGTAGATTTTCTTGTGGTATTGTGTGTTTGTCTAAACTAAAATAATGGTAATGAAAATTTCACGCAATTGTCCAAATTGTTTGGGTTTATACTATTGTAATTTGCTAAAAACAAAGGTAACACATCAAAACCAATGCTGTTTGACAACGTAGATATTGCAACTCTACACTTACACTACAGTAACTGTTATGGACTAAGAGTAAATGACTTATCTACTTTACTTGTAGGTTACTGGCTTGGTTTATTCATTAGTATTTTCTACTGGACAACAAAACAGTTTTAGTTCAGTTTGTCATGGTCCCCTTTCATTTGATATTTTTGATTTTAAAAAAAACATTGCTTGCCTTTTTGCAAATCTATTCATTTCCACTTTTTCCATGTTGGTTTATTGTTTTTCTACTGTTGTCCATTTGTCTGTTGTGGTTGATTATGATCATTATAATATGCTTTCATCTTGTGGATTAAATGTTAATTATTATTTATATCTTTAGAAAAAAATATGTTTAGCCAAATTTGTCTGAATATCTCCATTAAAAAATATGCATAATTCAGCTTTTTTATGTGCTTACATTCACTGCTAAGTAATTTCAATAATAAAGTCAATGAATGCTTTATAATCTGAATTTGGAAAAACAAATGCTAAATTTGTGTTAATGAGGAACTTCATCGTTTAAATCAAACTATTGTCTAAATGTATCCATTTAAAATATTAGACACGCATAATTCAGCTTTTTGATTTGCTTGCATTCATTACCAAGTAATTTCAGCATAGACAGCGCTGCATAATCTGAATTTGGAAAAACTAAATCTAAAATTGTTTAAATGAGGAACTTCACGTTGCATGATTCCTTGTGTTCTTAAGCCAGGGATATGTTACTTGTGTTGCCCATTAAACAGATATTTTTCTATGAACTGTATTTCTTCCTAATGGTAGCAAGTTGAAGCTAGCCTATGTCTGTCATAATTTTAATAGTTAAGACCTAATCGCTAATGAGAACAATCACTTTTATACCTTGAATAACAAAAACCTAGAAGATTATGTTCAATTTGTATCAAAACCCAAAACTTGTTATCAAGGCACTAAGGAGATTATGAAAAACTGTGCACTGATATGCAGCATGCTAGCAACTTGATTTAAGGTTATGCATGAACTTTCATCATTATTCTGAAAATGATTAATACATTTAACATCATAAGCATAAAATTAATGCAAAGCATCAGTACATTAAAAAACAACCGTTCTCTTAAATTCAGTTCCATTTAATTCTGTACCTGTTGCTTCATAAAAATGCCCATAGTGGTCTTGTTTTACTGCATTGAAGCATATTTTAATGCACTAAACACCTTTTCCATTAGGTAGTGTCTAAATGAATGTATCAGGTTCTGAAAACTGTATCAGGCTTTGTGCCACATATAAAGCTGATTATGTGACGTTAGCAGAATAATGAACTTGTTCGAATGAAAAGTGTATATTTCTGCTGTGCGAGGGGTTGACGATTTGGCTCCCACCATTGTTGCATGCTTTGCTAGTAGAGATGCCACTTTTGATGTTATATGATCAGTTTATGTGTTTTCACAATCTTTATGGGAGTGCTTTCAATGTACTTATGAGTGCTTTCAATGTACTTATGAGTTGAGAATTAGCCTAAATCTCAAAATTTTAGAGTTTTGGATTAGGGTTTAAGGTTAGGATAAGGGCTTAGTACTAGGAATTAAGGTTTAGGGTTGGAGTTAGGGCTGGGGGTTAGAAAATTATATAATTGCTTCTTTAATTCTTGAGAAGCAACTGACATATATAAATTGTTCAGATATTTTGCAGAGGTTAACAATTCCGCTTGATACGACTTTTGAATCTTTCTAAAGTGAAAACCGGATACGGTCACTTAGACACTGCCTTTCTGTTAAGGCAGTGTCTATTTTGCCATCAGCGGCAAAAACACTGCTGGAGCTATTGTGCCATTAGCTGAACTCAATTGGTTGAATTGATCAAATGACAGCGACGATACACTTGGATTAACGTATCGTACTTGTTACATGACCTAAAACCCCAACCAAAAAGGTAAACCTGTGTTTTGAGTTTTTGAAACTTTTTTGAAAGGTACATGAAACTTTTCTAAAAAGTACAAAAATAACATAAAGTGTCATCTCTATTAGCAAAGGCAAAGCAACAGTGGTGAGAGCCGAACTGATGACCATCCGCACAGCAGGAATAGACACTTCCCACTCAACCAGGTTCACCATACTGCTAGTGTCATGAATTCAGCATTATATGTGGTCAAAGCTGGATATGGTTTGAATAGCACAATAGCCCCAGCAGAGCTTTCATCACTGGCGGCAAAATAGACCCTACCTTCTATTAAAATGAATACCATTTCTATACTTATGCATGAAACAAAATTTTGAATTGTTTTTACACAAGTTGTTAACATTTGAAATATTTGGAAACATTAGTCAAATGCACAAATTACATGATGGTAAAAAAATCTTGATAACGCCTAGTACTTGTGTTTCATATGAATGAACAAAATCACTGTTAAACAATATTCAACACTTCATTCAGGGTGGATCTGACTGGAAACCTGCTGATGTATTGTTGCCTATTAATATATGAAAAATAGTTTAAATATTTGTAGTTTGATATGCCAAAGTGATCCACTGCTATATTTTAACTTTTCATACATTCATTTAGGAAAGATCGTTGGATTTTGGCATCACTGATATGAACTAGGGCAGGGGCGGGCAATTAATTTTGCTTGGGGTCCACTTTTGGAAGGCCGCATTTAGCGGGGGGTCGTACCTTCTAATGGAAATAGAAGCAAGTCTCTGGCAAGTTAGCCTCAGAACAAGTTGGAGGAAATCTTAGATTTGAACATTTTTTATGAATGCTATTGCGGGCCACTGAAATGCTGCTAATTGCCCACCCCCCGAACTTGGGCAAATGATCTTAGGGATGTTTTTGATAGCAACTAAGCCAGGGATGCAAAAATACAGTTACACTCTTGTGCCGTGCAACCAAAAACTTTACGCAAAGTATGCAAACAGTATTGGCAGTGACATGCAATCATCCAAGGCTTGCGCCACTGAAATTTCCATTTGCTGTCTTTCTGACTGGTAATATTGTTGCTCTGTTGCATCACAATGAATGAAAAGTCTCATAAGAACTCGTCCATTGTTGCATAACATATGTCACAGAGCAATGATAACACTACTTGGTCCTCTGCATACTAGGCTCAGAGAGTATAAAGTTATGAAATGGCAGTATAAGATTATGGCATGATGGCTATACATAAAAGGGGATATCCAACCTTATTTGTCTGCAAATATGTAAAGGAGGAAGCCAATCATATTTTTGTCTGTGAATAAGTAGAGGTAAGAAATAAATTACACATTTTCTTTCCTACGCTGTTTATATTTTATACTTAATGCATATGAAGGCTGTATGCAAAGCTTACTTATGAGTGCTACTAAAAATCTCGAATTTTGGCACCCCTGAACTAAGCTGTGGTTATGAAAATTTCAATATGGAATGTAAGAAAATTATGTACGATGCTTTCAACGTACAAACAACAGTATGTATCAGTATTGGTTCTTAGACTTGTTAGAAGAAATATCTACATGTACACATGATTAATTTTAGTTTAACTTAGAGCCATTGCAAGGGTTCTTAATCATGATTCATTTTGTTGCAAGGCAAAAATTATATAGTGCATGTTTGTAAAGAAAACTGTATTTTGATGTTTAACATCATAAAAATTCCTTCTTATCCAAAATAGTTTGTTTCAAAAAATCATTTGGCATATTTCTAGCCAATTGTCTATTTACTGAAAAATCAGGTATAGGAAAATATTCTTTGATGTAGCCTTTGTTGCACATCAGCTGGTTTTGACCACTCTCATGATTTGTTATTTTTTGATAGGTTTTTATTGCAATTTCAAACAACGGAGCAACAGTGGTTATGGCTGTAAAATTATTTGAATGCTATGGAAGATTTTGTGCACAATATGCCTTGGAAGTCATTGTTTGCTTTTTAACTATGGTTGTTGGAGCTATTACTTTGAATCTTAGCAGTCCTCATGAGCTTTGTCATTGGGCAGCAAAATGTTCTGAATCAAGAAGTGAACTCAGCAGCGATGTGGTTTTGCTAACTGTTTTAAGATGTGGTACAATTATTTATGTGTACATAAAGTCAAAAAAAGTTGTTCAAACTGGTTCTTTGCATATCATTGGTATCGTCAGTGCATACATTGTGTTTGCTGTTTCCACTTTCACTATCACCCTTGCACACTTTCTGAGAAAAGATTTAGTGATAGTGAGCAACGCATTACCTGTTTTTTTACTGCTTATTGATGTGTCACGAATGACCATGCTTACTCAGCACTGCCTAAGCATGAAATCTATAGATTTACTTGAAGATTACATAGCTGAAGGTATGGCTGCATTAACACCGAAGTTAACTCTTGATACACTTGTGGAACTGCTTATACTTGTGAACATTGGAGGGTATATAGAGGTGTGGCAACTACAACAGTTGAGCTGTTTTGCATGTTTATCAGTCATAATCAACTACATCGTGTTTATCACTCTTGTTCCAGCATGCTTATCAGTGCTTTTGAAACTCATCAACAAATATCCCTTGACAGAGGAATATTCTGTTCCACCATCATGGCAAGATCAACGTTTTAAACAAGTCTTGTTTGAAGCAAAGCATGAAGAAAAACCGTTGTTGTCATCGCGCATAAAAATTATGCTTTGCTTTCCATTAATGAGCCTCCATTGGTTCCACAATTCTTTGTTTCATAACCAAACCGTAAATATGCAAAGAAGTTTTGACTATGCATTAACCTTGAACCCTGAACAATTTTTTTCTGTAATTTTGGTCCTCATTCTTTTAAGCAAGTATCTATTTGATGATGGTCATGAAATTATAGCAAGGTTGAGAAGGTCATCTCAGAGCTGTTCTGACAAGGGCATTGATTTGCACTCTGTCCAGCCACTTAAAACAGGTGTCAATGTTACAAAGCCATTCAAGCATTTCGATGAAAGAAGCGATTTACTGAAAACTAGAGATGTAGAGACATGTTTACAACTGTTGAATGTAGGTTCTGATTTGTTGACTGACTCTGAAATAATGGTATTGGTGCAAGAAGGGCTACTTCCATCATATAAGCTTGAAAGTAAGTTGCAAGATGCTAACAGAGGTGTGGCAATACGTAGAAAGCTGATAAGTAGAAAACTTTCTGACCCAAACAAAAAAGATGCTTTCCATCATATTCCAACCCAAGGATATGATTTTACCAAAGCAACACAAGCTTGCTGTGAAAATACTATTGGTTTTATTCCTGTACCACTTGGGTTGGTTGGACCATTGCTACTTGATGGAGTTGACTTCATGGTTCCAATGGCAACAACAGAAGGGACTTTGTTAGCAAGCACCAATCGTGGGCTTAAAGCCTTATACAAGTCAGGTGGTGTCAACAGCTGTGTTTACGCGGATGGAATGACTCGGGCACCTGTAGTTGAGTTTCCTTCTTCTGGTCAAGCTTGTAAAGCTCATTTTTGGTTGCAGGAAACGCACACTTTCAACATACTAAAAGAAAAGTTTGATGAAACCAGTCGTTTTGCTAGGCTGAAGACAATTATGCCCCTTGTATCTGGCAGACTTGTGTATATTCGATTTTCTGCTACCACAGGAGATGCAATGGGCATGAATATGCTGTCGAAAGGTGCAGAAAATGCTATTCGGTAAGCACCACTTGTAACTTTGATAATATTATCTATTGCAACAATGTCAATTATGCAATCTGTTTGTGTTCATTTGCATAAAATTGTTTTTGATTTACAAAGCATCACTTTGCCAAATTAGACTGCACCATGAAACTAGATGACATACTGAAGACTCATGATTTTATGGCAAGAAGTTGATCTTTCATACTGAACAATTTTAGCAATTCTTCAGTGAGAAATAAAGATATTGCCAGCCCTTTCTTCGTGTAAAACTGCTAGTAAAATTTACTAATAGACACAACAAATCATTGAAACACCAGTCCAGGCTTCTCAAACGGGGCCCATGGCCCACCTTGGAAGCCACGGACCGGTTCTCTGGGGGCCATGAACAGAGGCCTTCACTTGGTAGCTTTGCCGTGATATTTCGTAACACAAGTGTCACGATATGTATTCGCCAGTTAAACTTATAAAGGCGCCACGGCTCATGAAAGTCTGAGAACAACTGCTCTAAGTCTTTCTACTTAGTGAAGAAATTAATGCACAACTGCAAAATGAAATGCACAAAAACCTCTTCGTTGCTAGACAAGTCAATGCAGAAGGCACAACAGCGAAAGCTAGGGATTATGCAGCAAGATATATATTAAACATGTGATGTACAACTTGTAAAGCATTTAAATTTACGTGCTACGAATGACTAGGTGCCTTCGATTTTTCAGTCGTGCAAATGGTAACTTCCATCAATAACTGTTTTCGATGAAGCTTTATTGTCTTAACGTAATATACGTCAGCGCGAATCTATTTGACATTTGGAAATTGTATTTTTTAGAGTTGTTCAACACAAGTTTCCCGATATGAAGGTCATCAGTCTTAGCGGCAACCTGTGCACCGACAAGAAGCCATCTGCTATGAACTGGATTTTGGGAAGAGGCAAATCGGTTGTTTGTGAAGCTGTTTTGCCTGAAGACGTTGTTAAATCGGTTTTGAAAACAAATGTTTCCACGTTGGTACGCCTGAACCAAAGCAAGAACCACATTGGATCTGCGATGTCGGGCAGCATTGGAGGTTTTAATGCCCATGCTGCTAATATTGTAACAGCGATGTTTCTTGCTACCGGCCAAGACCCAGCGCAAACGGTGGTGAGCAGCAACTGCATAACGACTTTGGAGGAAAGCCTTTCCCCAGTTGACAAAAAACAAAGTAGCAAACCTGGAGTATTTGAAAAGCACTTGCTGATCACATGCACTATGCCGTCGCTTGAAGTCGCAACTGTTGGGGGCGGATCGAATCTTGATCCCCAAAAAGCGTGTTTAAAACTGCTTGGTGTCGCTGGTAGCAGTGCCCCTCAAGCAAAAGCGGGACAAAATGCGACCGAACTTGCAAAAATTATTTGCGCCACTGTGCTTGCTGGTGAATTGTCTTTGTTGTCTGCACTTAGTACTGGTGACCTTGTGCAAAGTCACATGCGTCACAATAGGCTTTCCCGAAACATACCGCCGCAGAATGCTGAACACAGCATCCTTTGAGGAATGTTTCGACCGGGTTGATACAAAATCAAAAATCGTATTTTTTTATTTAAATCAGATTTTTTTGATTGAGTGTTTAGGTGGGTGGCCACTTAACATTTGGAATTTGCAATTTTAAAGGGTTTGTTTTACAACTTTTTTCCGTTTTGTTTCTTCAAGTACAGCAATTACAACAGTTAAACTTTCGTTCAAACTTTCTTTGCGCTAATGCATCACGCTTAATGCAAATCGGTTCATAACACAATTTTCTTAACCGAACGAAATAGTTATTGAAACGGCAATACTCAAACCATTATTTCATCTAATTCATTGACATCTACGACATGTTAAGAAGCATGTACGTAAAAACAAGCTTGCTAGCTTTTTGGTGCGAAGTCTGTTATTGAAATTAATTATTGTAACGCAGCTTTCACTAGTTCAGCTTCAGAAAAAGTATAACTTATGTGCATAAAACGGTAAAAATCTATATTATATCCGTTTTATGAATGTGAATCAAATGTTTTAAAACTGTGTCTACATTCAACAGCCTACATATTTGATGGAATTTAGATGTAACTGTTGCTTTAATGCCAGTGTACACTTTCAAATTTGTGGCATCCTAGCAGTTCTGAGTCTGCAAGGGTTAGTAATTTTGCAGTTATTTGTCATAGAACCTGTGACCTTACAGTTGCTGTGATTGATAAAACTTTAGTTGCTTGTCAAGAACTCACTACCGTTTTTACTAATGTAAGTGAAAACCTATTCGAATGCCAATTGAATGGGTCATACTGTACAATAGAAATCACACAACTTCAAAACTGCTTGTGGTTTTTTGATTTAAATCAATCAACCCAGTATTTGACACGTTTAAAAGCAGGGTATATGAGACAATTTTCCAAATGCATATTTAGCGATTTTATGATGACCTTGTTGAAACTTTGAGAGTTATTCCCATCACGCCAACAAAACTTAGTCGGATACCTTAAAAGTTTATTGAAAGGAGACGTAATTACTACTTGATTGGCGGAATGGCCCATTCTCGAGGTATCGGTGCTATGCCAAAAAGCGCGAAACAAGACACCACACAAGTAATACGATAGTTGCTTTGCATCGTATGCCAGGCATTGAGTACTTGATACGTAATTGCGATTTGCTTGATAGCTTTTGTAGGGGAAAACCCAGTGATAGGCTGTTGTTGAACCCACCGAAAAGATCAGGAATTTTGTGAAAAACAAGCCAGAGAACGCACGCGATCAATCTGTGTCTGGCAGCGAAGACCCGTGGATAAACTCAGTGGTGATGTAGAGAACGCAGTGATTCCAGTAGTATTTATTACATGCTGTCGCCAGCGTTTAAATGTTTTCTGAAGTGTTGCAAAAAAAAAGCTGTCGGTACCAAATCTTCCGTCAAACGCATTTCTTGCAGTGCTGAAGATATTCCATTCATTGGTGGTAAAGAACAAATCGTACATTTAACGCGCATAGAACGAGTATTACGCGCTTCTATCATGCTTTTAACATCTGATCAGGGAACGTCGCCTCAGCAATACATTGTTTAACCAGAACCTAAAGCAGCAGTCATATAACCGTTTTGAATGTTTGATTGAAATGAAGGGTAATCAGAAAAAGCGAAAATGCCGGCTTATCAATTTCTGGTGATGTTATTGGCATTACTGCAGACGTTTTGAATTGCACTCTATAGACGTTGGCATATTGCTGAACTTGATAAAACATATCTTAAGGAAATGCAAAAGGATCAAACAATCAGTGTTGTCTCAGAAGCAGTTCGAGTGGATTCTAAGCCTGCAACAGGCCAAGCCGATTGTGGGCTCGAAATTCGAAGTACCTGAAATTGACTACAGTGAAGAGATATTACCAACAAGTGGTGACCCACCATTCCCTTCAAAATTCGTGATTCATGCGTATCAGCCATGTTGCAAACTAGACTGTGTAACTTGCAACTACATTTTCAACCTGAAGTTCTCGGTGAGCATTGCCTTAGTGCATCAGAGCCCATCATCTGATGTGACGTAATAAAAATTAAAATTGATCGTACTCGTGGCTTTAAACGATACACGTTTTGCCGATTCGCTTACTTCAGTTCTGACGTCAGGTCGAAAAAAAAACTTTCTCTGAAGAACTTTTACCAGTCCATGCTTTGAGTGTGATGCTTGTTTTAGGCGCCAAAAGCAAGTTGAGATGTTTTGTCTTGTGTATGACACAGGATTAATTTATTTTCACTTTGTGAGCGATGTATGTGTTTTTGTCTGCTAGTACAATGTTTGTTTTTAGAAAATAGAATAAATAAGTCAAATAAGCAGTGGTTTTAAGTTTGTGCCGCAAACCCCTACGAGTTTTTTCTCTGCGTTATTTTTTTGAGTGCGTGATTAACTTTGGTTTGAGTTGCACGCATCTCTGATATTTTTGTGCGAAAACTTGTTAGCCGTGAAAGTGTTTAAAGAAAGTTCAAAAATTTTATGACGCGATTCACGATTTCTTGTGAATCAGGATTGTAGCAACGTTAAATTGTGTATTTGGAATGCGCCCGTGCACAGTGTAAACCGCAAAGTTGTTTATTTCTTTTGTCAGTGACTGTGCTATGCCGCAATGAAAACGCACAGATGTTGCACTAACTTCATTTCGTCTCGTTAATTCACTGAACCTTGCGCTGTCCAAATCTGCCTGTTCGTTTGATTAAACTGGTTCCGATATACAGCTTGGTGCATACTCCAAAGCAACGAGTGTTGTGGCAGTTTCTCTTCACCCATTTGCCCGGGGAAGCTAGAGAAGTTTCCTTTGAGTTCTTTTGAAAATGTTACTGGTTGAAACACCAGGTAGTTCCAACAATGTTCACTAATTTAGTCGTAAATAAATGTATAGCGGATACATTAGTACATTTGTGCATTCTTACTGCCCGATTTCAAGCAGTATTCCATTCGTGATTCAACGCAGGTTACTTGTTTGCGAACAGTTTAATAGTTGGCATGTGTTGTGAAAGAGGGCATAAGAGCCCGGAATAATGTTGGGGCCCTTTTTTCCCGGCACATCACAGCCAGCAAACTTACATCACCGCAGTTGATCGCTGTTTCCAGCTGCGCATGTGAACGCTCAACGCTCTTTCACCGTTAGTCTACACCGAATCGTTTAAACGCTACGTTGCTCTGACTTCACATTCAAGTGTATTGGAGATTTTGTTGTACATCTGAAGATTATCAAAATAAGCAATCAACTTTGAGTGCTACTGGAGAGTTATTATTTATCTGTCGCAGCTTTGTGGTCCACGTCACAGACACAATCGAGTAAGACAAAATGGTTAGCCATGCCACATTAGAGAATATGTTTTAGCACACAATCAACACTGAGAGGAGCAAAACAATTCAACGGTCCAACCAGCGCCGTGGAAACCGCCCCCCGGCCGGGGGGGCCCCAGCCATGTCTAGGGGCCCCGCCTCAGTTGCAATACTTTTACTGTTTTACTTTTTTAATTTTGAAAATTATAATTTATATTTCCATGATCAAAT
>Ga0210059_1009066_pt1 | contig 15589 bp, 7 predicted proteins | sample Ectturendosymbi2_FD_188042 | JGI IMG/M metagenome (GOLD analysis project Ga0210059, IMG submission 188042) | Ecteinascidia turbinata endosymbiont from Florida, USA - Sample 2 (SPAdes) (version 2) | ecosystem: Host-associated > Tunicates > Ascidians > Unclassified | place: Key West, Florida... | reverse complement strand
CTTAGTACCCCCAAAAAAATTTTGAGATATATATTGCTCTATAAGAGATATATAAGCTGCTCTGTGACCCAAGGATCTTCGTACCCCTTGATGTTCAATCTCGTACCCCCGGTTGGGAACCCCTGCTTTAAATCATTTTTAATTCTTTTGAATCTTGAAGAGAACCTTTCGCCTGAGCAGTTAGTGACCATCAATCTCAGAAATAAGGCTTCGCGCGGCATAAACTAAGAACCACTAATCTAAGGCATCAGCCCCAAACGCGATTTTGTCATTTTTTTGCTGTTTCTCTGTCTCGTTGGGAAAAGTTCTGCGGTTGCCAGTTGGCAAAGTGGCTTTTGCTTGCTATTCAAGCTCATCAAGATCTTCTCTGATTTGGTTAGCATGGGAGCAGTACAAACTTGCGCAAGTACTCAATAACAATGTGATTTCTGAATGACTTTACTGAAAAAAATTAAAATGGAAAAAAATCACATCTAAAAAAAACAATCGAGCTTCACGCGATACTAACGCTGACACAACTACTGTATTGCTCGATCACCTAAGAAACAACTATGCTTTTATTGTAGGATACTGCTGCTAGCCCTATACATATCTCTTATGTGCAGTGCAACCTTGCTTTGATCAGGTGCAGTGACGTAACTAGAGGTTTGGGCCAGGGGAAATTTAGCTGACGGGAGCCCACTGGCTAACACTCAGGTAATAGTTGAGAAGCAATAGTAAATCTTGTATTGAACGGCTATACAAAACCCGAAATCTGCGGAAAACACTCAGAAAAACGTAAAAAACAACAATCTACTGAAACCAAAAGAATAGTAAATGCCAAAATACAAGCTAGGTAGGGGCCCAGTTTTTACATTTAGTTTGACAGGGGTGATGGTGACTGCCACCCGTCAGTTATGCCACTGATCAGGTGCATTTCAAACATGAACAGCCGCAAGTTCTTTTGACAGAGCCACACGTCAAAATCGGTACGATTCAGCAAACGCAGGACGCAGCCAGCGTGCTTTGAGTATATCGGCATGTGGCTTGACCAACCGACATATTGAGATTCATGGAAACTCGTTGGAAGACTCTGGCGTTATCAACACGAAAGTTGAATAAAACTAAATTTTGTGAATAATAATTAAAACATACATTTTTGACCAAGTTTAATCTAAATCATCATATACCGGCCAGACTCTATGCGTACCACAGTTTGTTGGAGGCCCCCTTGGATCTTGAGGCCCTAGGCTTAAGCCTATATAGCCTATAGGTAAATCCGGCACTGCGTGCCTGGCTTATCTTTAACAGCCATAGGAGACGGGAACCACAGAGAGAAAACACCCTTATGCAGCAGCAAAATTGTGAAAGATCGGGTGAAGTGAAAATCTGGTGTAATTGATTAAAATCGGGCAAAATTTCGTAAATGCCAAAAAGTTCCAAAAATAAGAACTAAAGAAGTTTGCAATTCGAGCGGAGTTGCTCAAAATATTTTCAGCAATATGTTGATACTCGCGAAAAAGAACGGAATGCATTGGAAAAAATATAAAAAAGGGTAAAAATGGTACGGTTCTAAAACAAAACTTATTTTGGTCTCGAAAATAATTTTGTACTCGTATGGCTATGCTGAACTTCAAATACATTTCTTCGGCCCACGGTATTGTCAAAATCATTGTTAAAGGTCATTTTAGGTTTTGTTGTGCTGTGGTTTGCACAGGTCTATGGATTTGGTTTATTGCTTTAAAAGTTTCGATTTCCTGCGTTCAATAGAAGGCAGAAATGTTAAATTTTTTGTGGCAGGATTGCACTCAAAGCCAAGGAAAAAGAGATTATTAGGCGATCTTTGGCGGTGGAGATGCACTGGTCTTCAGACAAATGTCAAGAATCGACAGCGGGTAAGCACGATGCAACATTTCCAGGTTTGAAAAGTTTATCATTGCTGGGGCCATGTTCTCATCGAGAATGGTTGTGTAAAAACTTGTTGATGTAAAAAAAATTTGCCCTACGTTTTGGCAGGTCACACTATAAACCGCGTATTAGCGTCGTTGGAAGCGCTTGACAAGCAGAACTTCGACAAAATAGTGGGCGATCCCGTGGATTCATTGTACCACAAGATATTTGATTACAACGCAGGAAAAGACAACTCGGAGATGCAGGTGCGGCACAACGTTTCTGTGCAACTCTGCTGCATATTCCTAGTTTTCGTGGCACTGGAAAACGGCCTTCATTCTTGTTTGTGTAGTTGACAAAATCGAGTGAAGACGCTGTCGTTGGTTTGTTGTGCGAATGGGCTGTTACTGCAAAGAGATTGGGGGAACACAGAGCGTCAGTTGTAGCCAAACTGCTTGATATGCGGCAGGTAAGTGCACGAGCAAATCGTTCAGATGAAACTATTGACCGTGTTATATAGTCGGCGTTATCAAGGCTGTCCTCGTTTCTGTGTGAAGGCATATTACGAGCAAGACCGTGTTGCTGATGCAAGCAAGACGGAAGTGAGTTGCCCGAACGGAAATCCCACCAGTTCCAGCCAGAATGAACCGGGAGTCGTGATGGATGCGTCTCAAAGCGCTGCAGCGAACAACATTCCCCATTTTCAAAGTCTTCTGTTCACTTTTTTGGATACGCAAGCTCCCCAATTAAGTTAGTACAGCACTACCTTTAATCATTTCAGTTGCTACCTTTGGAACTGTCGTTCATCTCTAAGGAAGTTTTGGAATTTTTCCATCGTTATACGTTTTTTTCTGCATTGTTTTCATTAAATAACTCGGTGGCATTACAAACTTTAGTTCAAGCCTCTGTGATATTTACGTATATTTGTTTATTTATTTATCAATTTACGTTTTTGGCTCAGACACAGCGTCCATATCGCAAGTGTTAGTTAAAGAACACAAGGATACAAAAATTCTTAGTCGCAACAAATCACAGGGTAGGTGTTAGTTGGTACGCGCAGTCAATACTGAAGAGGAACAAGCACTGCAACAAACTACTGTATCATTAACTACTGGATTCAGTCATCGTCATGCAGAAGTCTTGCATAGTGGGAGAGAAAAAGAGATTTTGAAAAGCATCAAAAAATTGAGGTCAGCCGATTGCATCGTTAGACAAAAGCATACAAAATGTGTCTGATCAAATTCTGGAGAAACAGGTAACTTGATGTGGGTGGAAACTTTCATTCCTGGGAATGTAATACAAAGTTCGTTAAGCATTGTTTTAGTCAGCACGGATGCGGCTGTATTATTATTATTGTTGGTCCACCATCCATGACGTCACAATTGCGTGAGGTCAGGTGTGTGATACGTCACTGGACTGGAAGAGGCTTAAAATACTAAGAACAACAACACAGCAGCTGTTAATGTTGGTTATGAGGTTGAAGCTGAATAATGATGCGATGCAGAATAGATACTTAATTTAAGAGGCATTGCCGACCTTGGCATTTGTTTGCCTGTTTTACGTTTCATGCGAAACGCAACTCAAGACACCTGAACATTCGCACCAAAGTTTCTGCCACTGTTTTGATTCTTCGGTCACAACAAAAAGTGCTCCACGCGGCACCGAAATTGCAAAAAAAACGCTTACATTTTTACCGCGAACTGAAACCTTTGCTCGCGCTGTTTATGAAAAAATGTAGCAGGAAGTAGATTGTTTAGTTATTGTCCGTTTCAGAATTACGAGCCTTAATTTGTTTTTATTTTGTGCAGAAGAACCTGATGACACCGAACAGCTGCAAACTTTCAAGAATCTAGTTCTTCTCTTCACAGAGTTGATTGAACACGATGTGTTTTCGCATACCCAGTACGTCAACACATTGATTTCTCGTGGAGACATTTCTCCAGGTAAGGCAGTTATAAGCTTCGTCCTAATGTGAAAACGTTGCAGCGCAATAAACCAGGTCTATTCTCTGTGGTTAGAGATGCATGTGATTAAAAGACAACTGCCAGTCTGTGTGATGTGCATTTAATGTTGCACTTTGCGAATCTTGAATTACTGGTGTTTGGTGAATATTTTACCCGTGTTGTCGTAGTTAAAGATTTTATTGTTGCATTTTACAGCTTATGTGAAATGCCACTATGCTGTGCGTGTCCAGGAAGATTAAGATACATTTCCTGATCTATTCAACGTATATTCTGTGTTGTGCCTTACGAAACAATAATACTGGTCGTTGGTAATTGTTCGACGCATTATAAACTCGTTTTTATGTAAAATGTGTGGTGCTTTTTGTTGTTTGTGAGAAAGAATTTTTCAAGTCAGCGGTGAAGCTGATTTTTTATTCATTATAGACTTCGTAATACGAAAAACGCCCGTGCCCTCAAGACCTTTAATAAACCGCTCGCTCTGATAATCACGTGGATTGTCGTTGGGCGCTGCTTCATGACAGTGCATCACTAACGTCAAAAGTGTTCGAAAAGCCGTCGCTATCAGTGGCGTAGCCAGCCCAGAAATTTCGAGGGGGGGGGCGCAAAATGTTTGATATTAGGCGCATAACCCTATTTTGTTTGGAAAAACGCCTCAAAGCACAAAATAGCCACATTTTCTAAAAATTTGGGGGGTAATGGCCCCTTTGGCCCCCACTGGCTACGCCTATGGTCGCTATACGTAGTTTCTTAGCAGGTGTAGTTTGCGAGGCTCAACGAAGGTCGTCTTTTAAAATAGATAAATTATTCCGCTTCTGCTCCTTGTTCCTAGGCACAGTCGTGTGATTTTTTTTCTACTCTTGTTTCAATGTCAACATTTTGCTAGAAAGGTTTTCTCACTGGCGTTTGCAGGACTGAAGATGTGTTGAAATACACGAAACTAGTTTCCCTTTGAACTGAATTCTGATGGATTCACTTGCGTCACTACCGTGGCTTACAATTGTTTTTTTTCATTATAATGAGTTATTTACCACGTTCTCAACACGCATCCTGCAAAATGTCACTTCATTAATTAATTGCAAATGTTGCAATGTGCTCACTGTGACAGTGACATTGGAATGTGTCAAGGCTTAATTTTACGGTTTATGAAGAAATGTTCTGTATTATGCTAACGCATGTCAGTGGTGCAATCATATCGGAAAGCGATTGAATTTACTTGTGCAAGGGAAGATCATGATTTTACCTGACGAAAAGTTAGCGGAATTGAACCTATGCTATTAAACGCCTATGTTGCGCATGATTCGATCATGGTATGCAATGAACGCAATCTATTTTTTTAAACACTTCTGGTTTATTGCAGGTCAGATTTCATCATTACCAATCTATGTTGTTCCTACTCCTCAAAGTTCCCACTCTCATCATGAAACAAAGGTGAACTAGTGATATGCTTGCAGTAGGCTGGCACTTTCTTTCACGAGCACGAACTTTTGTTGCTTGACTTTTTCGCATCTCACGGTTGAAAAAGTCACAATCAAGCCCTCCTGCTCAGTGCACGGGCACGTATTGTTTCTTTGTAAATCTGCGTTGTTTCGCATACAGTGTGATACAAAAATGGATTGTTCGTCAGTGAAAACGACCGCTTAGAATGACTGACCTCCCTGTGTAGGATGGCAATCAAAGAATGGATGTTGATGATGTTGATCCCTCCAGCGTGAGAAGCAGTCACGAACCAAAACTGGACGGAGCGGATATAGACATTTTGGGCGGAGACAGCGTTTTCAGTCCAGATTCTCACGGTGGGAGGTAAACTTACGTGCTTTTATTTATTTATACCGTAATGAATGTGCACTTCTGATCCATTTCAACAACAGTCGGTGATAACTTTTGCGGAGTTTTTTGACATTCTTGTTTTTCAAAGAGCGAAAGTAGTACTGTTTGTTGCGAAATCACATTTTTTAACTTGTTTCAGCTGAAGTCCTTAACTCTATGCAAACTCACAAAAGTGGTTAAAAACTAGTAAAAATTTTCACCAATCAGGATTAGAGATTATCAGATAAACATGACATCGTAAAAACTTTCGCAGTTTAGCGGTATATACCAGGAGAAAGTCCTACTGTGAGCGAGACAGTGCAACGTTGGAAACGTTTTGAAAATCGCCATCAGATTAGTGCAATGCTACAAAATCGTTGGCGTCATTGCATTTTTACAACTACGAATTGCTTACCCGAAGCTAGTGTGTGACGGCGTACGCGTCACATGTCCAGAGCGCGCAATCAGGAAGCGCTTCATAAAGGCAGCTTCGCACAAGCAACAATAGAGTGAACCTAATCGAGCAGGGAATCTCTATTGTTTGCCTGTTGCACCAGTAGACTTGGTGTTCCTTCCGTTGCGCGGTCGAATATCTCATGAAAAGCCGCAATTAAACTGGGCTAGTTTGGTGAAAAAGTAGCTGATGTGGCAAATTTTCTTGTGCTTACGATGTCTGCTTTTACACATGCAAAATATCGTAAGCGTTATTTTTAGACGTTTGTGTGACTCTCTGACAAATACATGCAGACACTTCTTCGACGCTTTTCGCCCGTTCGACCAAGCCACACCTAAGCCAAAGCGTCAAGCTGTGAGCGCCGGAGTCCATGCCAGTTCTGTCAGTGGACCAATCTGGGGTTACAATCATCCCAGGCATATACAATATGTGACCCACTTCCCTATTCCATTCGAAGTATGCGCCGTTGATATTTCGCGTGTAATTTGTTTAAACACAACTTCGTGGCCCAGAAGCCGTTAAATTTGTGTGTGTGTACGCATGTCATAGTTTCTGTGTCAAATATGCCTTTGTCTTTCATTTTTAAGGACGAAAGTTTGACCTACGAATGGAACCAACGTCTTATGGTTCTCTATGGTGCCGGAAGGCAGAAAACGGAGGTGAAACGCGCGGTTCGCAAGGTGACTAGGCATCTGGTGAAGCTAGTTCAAAACAAAAGGGATATCGATGGAAAGCAAGGTTAGTTTTACAACAGCTCGGTCTGTTATTTATATGCTGATGTCACTTCATAGGAGTAATCTGTTAACGAACTAACCTGTACCAGCAATGGTAAATGTGAGCAACATTGCCCACAGTTCAGCGTAGTAGTCTCTTAAGCCGTTTGCATTGCGTTGTGCACACGATGACATTACGGCCATAGCCAGTAAAAACATTGCAGATTTTTAAATCACACGGATTCTTTTTCAAATAATTTTGCTGGATTTGGGTACAACGTTGGTTGTTGATATTTTCTGAAACTTTCAATATATACGTTATTTTGATTTGTTTATATGCTCGATATCTTTACAGGATGCTTGGTTTGTGATTACTGCATGACCAGAACCGCTTCCTTTTCACGCGTTCTTGGTTTATTAGAACATCCCTCTTTTATAACGTCAAGTTGTTAGTGTGGTGTACGTCTTGCAGCTTTTATGTGTAAGGGAAGAACCTATAGTGTGGTCGACAGTGGCGCGTTTGTTTCCTCGATGTTCTGTCCGATATGTTTTCAGACACGAACCTGCAGACTGCTTGGACACCAGGGTCGAAAAAGAGTCGCCGTTCAAACAAATCCTCGCACAGCGAACTTCTGTGTAGATTTCGATGTCTGTCGTTTTTCGACCAGCACATGATAACGTCCAACGTGGCCAAAACGTTGCTGCAGACGCTGAAAAACTATGTATCTGGCAGGTATTACGCCGACTTCTAGTTAATGAAAAAGTCTGTAACTCTAAATGCAATAACGCCAAAACAGCGATGTTCAACCCGCGACGCAGTCGAAGTTTCGTGCGGCCCAGTTAAAAATTTCGTTGTTGCGTATGCACAATATTTCTGACAACCTGTCCTTATGTTGCTAAACTTAAATTTGAGGCTTTTGGTGTGGTGTTCCTCAGTGCCGCTCCATCACGTCTGGATTGCGTGCAGGCAGATTTCCATGTGTCTACTGAGGTGCAAAACTCAGTTCTAGCATTCTGATTTCTACCCTTTTTGTTCCATTTGCACTAAACTGACTTCTATTTTGTGGTCCACTGGCACTTAAAAGAAACTCGCCTATGACATCACAGTTCTGGAATGATTAGAGGTGCCAAAAAGTCGTTATCATTGCTTTTAGGATTCGAACTCTTTCAGTAACTTAAGCTGAATTTTAATTTGTTGAAAACAACGCAAGTCGTTCAGTGTGCGGCCCTCTATAGAGAGGGCTTACTTTTGGCACAACAATGCATTTCGGTTGGACATAGCGGTCCACAAAAACTGCAGGTCTACCGCGGTACTACTAAAATACCTGTACTTTTAGTAGGCAGCAGTAAGCCTCGGTAGCGCGTTGTTAAGTCAGCCTCGGTAGGTCTGTAATTCACAGGTATGCTGGAAATTAAATGTTTTTGCGAGAAGTGGTTCAATTAGAATCTGTTTGCTCAATTAGTCTGCTTGACGCTGACGAAATGCTACTGAAATGCATCAGGGGATGTCGTAACAGGTTTTAGCGATTTGACAAGTGGTTGCTTGCGATCGATGTATGCGTTTGTTGCATCCCAGAGGAAATATTCCACGCCTGAACGTCATAACCCTGCTCTTCGATTTGATGGAAGAAGCCTTGAACATCGGAGGACTTGTTCGGTTAGCCGTGTCCATCTCCAGCATCCTAGCACCCTTATCAGTTGAAATACAAAGACGGGAACTTGATTCTGACCCGTACGACGACCGTGCAAGACGCAAGTGGTACTGCACTGAGTTGGCTCTCACCGTTGTCGCAGTGCTCAGACATTATCAAAGGTGAGTTGTTTCAGTGTTTGTCATGTGAGTGAAAGTATTCTCTGATTGTCAGTTATCAACGTGAGAATGGATTGAATTTTCTGGATTAAGTAGATTTTATGGTTTTGTATCTAACAACTGTGGTGCTGCAAGCGTGCATATGTGTGTTTTTGCTACACAGCATATGTGTTTTTGTTTTTTTTTCTTCAGCTATCTCACCCTCAACAATGATTTGGCTTTGGATGCTTTTGATGGGTTGTTCGCTGTAGCGAATGAGACATGCATAACGAACCCTGCACAGTGTACGTCACCAGACAGGTAGGTTTTAACTGCTGTGCTGCGACGACATGCTTGTTGAGCTTTTGGCTTAAAGTGACGATTCAACGTAAATGAACAGAACACGGTTTAATTTATCACGGTATCAGCTACTGTGGCAAATACTTAGACCCGGAAAAATGGGCGTAGTAGGTCTTAACACAGCGTACACAACATTTTTATTTAAAATAATTGTGGCTTTGAACGAACGAGCCAGTTCAACTGGAAATTTGTTTCCGGTGTGTTTTTTGTAAGAAACCGAGACTCAACGCAGCCTGTGGAACAGCAGCTGCATATCATTTCTGAGGGTTGTCGTCTGACCACGTTTTTTCATTATATCTTGTTCACCGCCGTGTCGCTTCAAGCGACTTGCAATGAATGAAAATCCGACGCTATCGGAATCATTTTAAAAAAGCAAATTCATTCTTGTGTTTTTCTGCTACACTTTCCGTTTGCATGTTTGACAAAAAATGCTTGACATGTTTTCAGGGTTCCCACGCGGCATTGAAAGTATTGAATTTAAAAATTGGTTTTCAAGATCTTGAAAAAGTATTGAATTTTGCCAAAATGTACATTAGGTATTGAAAAAGTATGGAAATTCTAAATGGAAAAGTAATCTCAAGTATCCGAGCAGAATTTCACTGAAGGCAAAGCACTTTCATTATTTATGCAGTGTTGTGCAATGTGTAAAATTGAGTTTCATGATTAAAGAACTTCGAAAAATTAAGAGAACTAATGGTATTGAACGTCTTGAATTTAGTTTTGAAACCATATGGAAAAAGTATGGAAAATAATTTATAAAAATGCGTGGGAACCCTGCGTTTTATTTGACACATTGTATGAATCGTAAACGAGATCTTTTTGATAAAAAAGTAGCTCATGCGATGCCTTTCGTGGTAATTTCCATTGGTAATGGTTTAAAGCTTTGCACAAAACACGAACTTAATTTATCGCAGGAGCATCCTTGTGTTTTTGTACGAACTCTACACTCTTGTCAATTACATTCGAGCGCAGCGGTTGGAAATCTTCGCTTGTTACGTCACAAACCTTAAGCAAGTGCTCTGCTCCACGAAAAAGCCCGCCACTTCCAACTGTCGGTGAGTGCTCGTCTGATCGTCGCAGAGCACGGGTGGCGCCGTCAGTCACGAATGCTGTGTCGTGTTCACAGATACGACCCTTCGTTCATGAGAAAATACATCGAAAATCCGAGCGAGGAGCCGACCTTGTCTGTCGCTGAGCGCTACAGCGACCGCTTGCGGGACACGACTGCTCGATACAGTTTCGTTTGCTCCGTGATAACCACGATATGCAGCGGACAGCAAGACTTCGAAAAGTGCGTGACACTGTATTGGACGCAGATATAGAGTTGGTTCCATTTGGTTTGTAGAGGAAAATACGAAGTCAGATATGCCACCAAACAATGCTTGTCTATGTACACTGTACAGCCTCTATTTTATCTTGGTCAGGAACGTGCAGTGTCAATGAAGCTGATTTCGTCCGTTTTGGATAAAATTTACTTGTAAGCTCTTAACAGGGCCGGCCTTAAGCCGATGCAACCGTTGCAGTTGCATTGGGCCCCGCGCCATGGTGTTTGGGTAGATTGTTAATTTTTGCCAGATATACCTTGCGCTTGAGAATTCAGTAGAAACGCCATATAAATTTCATTTGTTAACAAAGAGCACTAGCAAATTTCCTCTCGAACGTTAGCAAATGCGCTCAATTTTCGTGTTAGTGCTGCGCTGTATATCTGCGCACTACCACGATAGTAATACGGTTGACTGAACGCGATGACGTCATAAAATCACTGCTCAGATGGGCCCCGCGCCTAGGTCTTGCATTGGGCCCCGCATCTGCTAGGTCCGGCCCTGACTCTTAATGTAGGTGAAGAGAAATAAAATTGGTTAAAACAAGTGGTTTGTGAGCCTTGTCCGTAATCTGTGAGAGTGATGGTGGATTCACGAAAGAGGCAAGTTTTTACGATGCGTGGTTATTTAAATCTTCAAAGGAAGTGGAATGGTAAATATTAGTGTTTGCAAATTTTTGTGTAATTGGTCTCGTATTTTGACGCAAAATAGTTTCATACTCTTAGGAACCGCAATATAGTGAGTTTCTGGAGAATGTTAACGATCCTGCAGTGCCGCACCCTGCAGTAATGCTAAAATGGATTGGAGATGACAGCAAGGAGTACCGAAGCTAGAAGCCTTTCAGTAGCAAAACATTGTGGGATCCATTTTTTTAATAAATTCGTGAATACATGTGACATGTTACAAAAATGGGAGCTATGAAACAGCGTAACGAACAAATGTCAACAATTTTGCTGCAAGTTACGCGCTGCTCTGGTATGGATCGTATCTGACTTGTTCAATATGTCCACATCAGCGCTCGACCTTACACGTATATTGCGGAATGAAAATACCTGTACGGGATACCGTTCCGAAGGCTTGTTCTGATTCTCTGCAGGATCAACGCTCTCGCTGCGCTTTGTGCTGAGATCACAGCTCGATGCAATGACCTGAGCGCCGAGTGGCTCGGTGTCTTGAGGACGCTTTGCTGTTCGACATGCACATCTAACTTCAATGACGTTCTTCTTTGCGTGGAGGCGAGTCCTTTTGCTTTCGCAAAAGTAATTTGTCAAGACAATGTCAGCAAATGGAGCTGTGTTCCGCGTAGCTGGTTCTGTGGCTACACGTTGTATTTGACAAATCAGAAGAAAGACCAACTTCATTCATGCAATGTTGGATATGCAGGGCAGGACCTTACCCATTACATAACAACCTTAAACGTGCGAACTTCATGCTGGTGTTCCAGGTTTTAATCTGTTGGTCCACTTAGTCGAAAATACCGCTGTGTTAAGAGCCGACCTACTCTGCGACTAAACCAGGCCGAGCCGTGCTTGAGCACTGCGACGAAGTTTTCACCCCACGCTCAGCTTGTGCCAGCCTGACTCAAAAAAACCTTTTTTCGCGGTCCGGAAAGAACTTCTTGAGGTTGATGCTTGTGTTGCGTCGTGAACAGACGCGATTTCAAGGTCTTTGGGGTGTTTGTTGTGCTTGTAATGAAGCAAATGAGAATCCCAGGTGCTTGGTTGCTTGCTCTCCAAGAGAATGCAAGACAGGTAACATCAACTAATAAAAAATATACACTTATTAGGTTGGTATGTGGTATTTCGAGCAAAGCTGTAAGTTTCCACAATTGGCTAGTAGGCCCAACAAGTACTACATCCTCCTGTACAGTAGGCTAACAGCTCATTTTGCGTTAACCTCGTCACCATCGGTTCCTGGCTGATAAACTTTTTATGTGCAATGTGGGTCCACAATTAAACCGTAGTATCCGTAGCAGGTTTGAAGCAAGCTTTTTCTCCGCGGTCCACTGATGTTTTGTTACTTCGTGCCTTTCCATGAGCAATATGCATTGTTCACTTTTTTCTAAGTGTGTTGAAAGTAAAGGGAAGCAAACAACAGTTAGTGATGTTAGAGCAGGCTGGGTACACATAAGATAATAAATTTTTGTGTCCATTCCAATCCAGCCTAACAAGAACTGTTTCTCAGATGCATTAGCTTATCAATTGGCCACTACCCAAGTATACTGATTGATATGTGTAAGCGCGGAACTCATGTACATAGTGTTTCCATTTAATTTCCATCAATGATAACTGCAGCTAGAAGACAACCGTGAAAGTGGCAGAGCCAGAAGTAACTTCAAGTTGCTTAAAACGTGTAGAGGCAATGCTGCCTGCAGGTCTTGATTCGGTCTGGCTCTGTCCCATTGCAAAACAGACTTAGTAGTTACTACTAAGAAGAGTCTTTTTGACGAGTAGACATTCAAAAGTAAGAAGTAATTTTGTAGACTAAAGCTGCTTACGAGACAAGATTTTCGATTATTGCCACTTACGAGAACCTTGCATGTTCAGGCTGGCGACGCGCAGATCAGAGATCCACTGGCACTCTTCACCGCCATTTTGATTGCACGCGGATGCCTTTCATTGGAGGATGTCGTGAAGCATGTCGCAATACCGTCTCTTCTTCCCATCTGCAACAATGATGCCGGTTTCATCAACCCTGACATAGGTCAGCGTTCTCCTGAAGCTAATAAAATTATCATTTGAATCCAGTTGTGTTGTGTCCGTCGTCCGTACATGGGCATCCGGCTAAGTGCAGCTCTTACTGTTTCTTTAATTTTGTTCCAACCAGGTGCTCGTCTTACTTGCCATCTCCTTCTGCAACTTTTCAAGTCACCAAATTCTCCGAACAATTCTTTCCGTTTGCCGTCATCGGCCGATCGCCATTTGCTCGCTGCTGCCCAACACAACATTGCGGTCGGGGCTGTGCTCGCTGTGCTCAAAGGCATCCTCAAGCTTGGTATGCTTTTTGTGTTGCTGACACAGTGGAATAGCGTGTGTGTGTTTTAAACCGATCGAAATGCATAGATGTTGCTTGCCAATCACCACTTGTTATGACGAAAACGTGTGTTGTTTCGCAGGAGACACTGGTTTGTCGAATTGCAGAAACGCTTATTCCAACGATGGCGACGCAAACATCGCCAACTTCTTCGCCCCTATCGGAAGCTTCGATAATTTTGATGATATGTCTTTGCCAAACTCATCATTAGACCCCAACGGACGAAAGGTAATGTTGCAAATAAACGAAGTTGACCGCTTGACCCCTAACAGCTTGTTCGAAGACCTGTCATGCAATATAACTGCTTTTTTTGTTTGTTGTTCGTGTGAAAAAAATTTGTTTTCTACTATTTTTATTCTGTAGAATCGCTTTTACAGACTCCTTTTACATTTTTCTTTAAAACAAAACAAATATGATATCAGCAAAACGGATTTGAGATCTCTTGCACTGAATGTAGAGATCAAAGTTGCAGTTGCCATTTGTCGTGGCAACAAAACACGCATTCTGAAATGATTTGTTTGACTGCTTAAATTATTCAGTCTGCTCGATGACCTTGCAACAGAATAGTGCAGTGCACTTTGTCCTTAAGCATAAAAACTTTTTAAATAAGGTTGAATGGTTTCTGTGTACGCGTAGCATTTTTTGTTTCGGATGAGAGCATGAAACCGTTCTGGCCGGCAGGTAAAGTTCAACGGGGGGTATTTTGTTGCCAGGGTGATGGAACATCTTCCATGGACAGCGCCAGCTTAAGCGAGTTCGCAAAACATGCTGTTCGCGTCATATGTTCCCAGCAGTGGGTCAGAGAAAGGTGCGTTTGGTGCGAAGTTTCACGATGCAATTATTTCATCGAAACATAACTTTTTTGTTTTAGATTGTCAGTTTGATGTTTCGGTTTGATTGTACACAGCGAAGCTGAACCTCAAAGTGAAGAGCAGTTTTAATGGCACTGTCATACTTTCTGGGGTTTCTTCGCGCACACAGAATCATTTGCCTGTTTGCATGCTAGATGTCTCAAAGATCCTGAGATGGAATTGCTGATGGATCAGGTGTTGACGAGGGAGCAGCGACAAAACCTGATCCAGTTAATTTGTTATCCGGAGGAAGAGCTCCAGGTAAAATTATTTGTAGCGAAGCAATAAACAACATCTTGTTGCAGGCATTTGCAATCTTATTCAGTTCTTGCGTCATTTGAAAATACTCCAGTAATGGTCGTTACCCCAAATCGATAACAGTCTGTCAGTGAGAGTTTAAAAGATGCCGTGTTGTGTCGCAGAGACTGTCGTCGCTGAGCAGTGATGTACGTGGTTACGTCGTCGGCGTCTTGAGCGGAATGACGCGGTGGACTTTGCGTCAGTGTTTGCTGGAGCTTCAAGTGATGCTTTTGGAGCCAATGGCGGAAAAAAGCTTGCCGGAAGACATTGCTAAGTAAGCGCCGAACTGCGTTGCAATAGATGTGGCTTGACTTTAGGGGCAGTGACGCGAAGCATGAGTTTTTTTAATTTGTTATTTTCCGAAGTTGTTGCCTGCGCGTAACCTGCTTTCAATAGTGAAGTGCTGAAGCTGTAACCAAACCTGATAATTTTTTGCTCACGCTGCTTCACCAGAGCGACGATTGAAGTTTTCCAGCAGCAGCAGCAACAACAGTTATTAGAGTCCGCAGAAGAGAGAAGATCATCTCTGACTGGATTAGAGCTCGATCGTTGCAACGTTTGGTTGGTTGCTCCGTTGGTCAGCAAATTACCATCGCAGGTGAGGTGCTTGTTGTTATGTCACCATACAAGGTTATTTAAACCACTGCTATGAAGTACACCAAGTATAGCTGTTTACTAATGAAAGTATAGCTGTTTACTTATGAAAGTATAGCTGTTTACCTATAAAGTATAGCTGTTTACTTTCCTTGGTACCACAGACAATCAGTGTGGTTTTAAGGCTGGTCATAGTACTGATCAATGCTCATTTTTGTTAAAGCAAACTGCCTCATACTTTGTAGCCCATGGTTCATCTGTACATGCTGTGTTTTTAGATGCCTCGAAAGCATTCGATCGAGTAATACACATGAAATTATTTGAGAAACTTATTCAAAGAAAAGTGCCAATGTGTTTTGTGCGCCTACTGAAACATTGGTACAAAGAACAAACGATGCAAATAAAGTGGGGCAAGCATTTTTCTGAACTGTTTCATGTGTCTAATGGGGTTAGACAAGGGGGAGTACTGAGTCCATACTTGTTTGCTGTTTATTTAGATGATTTGTCCAATGAACTAAACAACATTAAAGCAGG
>Ga0210059_1009065_pt1 | contig 15591 bp, 10 predicted proteins | sample Ectturendosymbi2_FD_188042 | JGI IMG/M metagenome (GOLD analysis project Ga0210059, IMG submission 188042) | Ecteinascidia turbinata endosymbiont from Florida, USA - Sample 2 (SPAdes) (version 2) | ecosystem: Host-associated > Tunicates > Ascidians > Unclassified | place: Key West, Florida... | reverse complement strand
TAGGAAAAGTTTAAGCCAAGTGCCTTGAAAAAAGATGCCGCGAAGTAATTAAACCAAAGCTGAGGGATACCCAGTGCGGTTTTTATTCCGGCATAGCACTACAGACCAAATTTTCGCTCTCCAGCAAATTTTCGAGAAATCTTGACATGTTTTGTCGACCACGAGAAAGCAGACGACTGGGTTCCTCGTATACTGCTTTTGGGAGTGTTGCGGCATTACGGCCCCCTGTTACTTGTAAAGTCACTGTATTCCTCCTCAAAAGTTGGTGTCCGTGTCGGCAGAGTTAAACTACAACCGTTCACCGTGCGTGTTGGACTCTGACAGGAGTGTGTGCTGTCATCACTCCTCTTCACAGTCTGTATAAATTGGATAGACAGTAGCAGCCGAGGTGTCATTGCTAACAGTCGGGGTCAGCGAGAGTATCATTGTTGGACGCTGCGTAATCAACCATTTGCTTTTTGCAAATGGGGTTTTCAACACGAAAGAAAATTAGCTCTAAAAAGATCGATGTATTCTCGGCAGAAAACCCAAGGCAGTGCATGCTACAAGTGAGCGGCAATACACGGCAGCAGATGGAGAAGTTCAAGAACCTTCGGGTAGTATTCAAGAGTGAAGAAAGGCGGTAGATACACGGATTGGCAAAGCAAGCGCAGTTCTGTGTGATCATTATCGCTCGTTGGTCACGTAACGGGAGTTTTCAAACGCCGCAAAGCTGTCAGCTTTCAAATCGGCCTTTGTTTCGATCCTCACCTATGGTCGTAATTACTGAAAAAGTCCTATCTCAAGTGCAAACGGCAGAGGTGTGTTTTTTTTGCGAAGAGTTCACGGCGTAACATTTCTCTACTAAGTGCGCAGCAGTGGAATTTGTATAACCTTGAATGTCGAGCCACGTCTCCAAATCGAGAAATCCCAACTGCGTTGGATTGGCCATTGTGTCCACAATGTCGCAGGAAAGATTGGCAAGAAAAGTCTTGCTGGCTGCACCCACGGCGAAGCGGCCCAGAGGTCGACTAAGGACCTAGTGGAGTGACTGCATCTCCAACCTTGCTTGGTTACGTCTTGGTGTGGAGCCAGCAGAACTATCTGAGATTACTGTTGGCCGTGAGGTGTTTCGAGTCATCCTAGGGCTGTTTTCCCCGCAATCCTCTGTACGCGGGGTATGAAAATGAATGAGACATTTAAGACATCACATTCGCCAGCAGTGCAGAGATCTTATTGCTGTTTCAGATAATGGAAATCACCGACTATCGAGCGCAGCTGTACGACTATTTAAAGAACCGCATGATGGCTATCGCTCCAAACCTCACCATTCTGATTGGCGAGTTGGTTGGTGCACGATTGATCGCTCACGCCGGTTAGTTTTTCTTGCTTTGTGGCTTGTTTATGACACCTGTGATTGCTTCATCGCTAGTTCCTTCCGCGTATCATTCCTCGTCATGTGTTGATGTGCTGTGATAAGCCACCAATTAAATCTCTTTTAATGACTAGCTTTTAACAATTTGTCCCTTACCTATAACGTTCTTTGCAGGATCATTGCTGAACCTGGCCAAACATCCTGCCTCCACCGTTCAAATCCTGGGGGCGGAAAAGGCGCTTTTTCGAGCTCTGAAGACTCGCAAAGACACTCCTAAATATGGGCTAATTTACCACGCCTCGCTCGTGGGCCAAACCAACCCCAAAAATAAGGTGAACCTACATCTTCTGAGGTTTCGTTTGATAACTGAATAAGTGCCAAGGGTCAATCAGTTAATGTTGTGGTGCTTGTGACAAACCTTTATAATCTGTGTTTCGAACGTTTTGCTTGTTTATCAAAGCAATGCGCAATTACTTCTTCCTGCAAAAATTTTGTCGTGAACGTTGATTAGCACAGTCACTGACAGTAAAAGTAGTAAAGTGCGCCTCGTTTGTGCAGTGACTTACCACAACTGAATCTCTGATGCTTGCATCCTTGCAGGGGAAGGTTTCTCGTATGCTAGCCGCTAAGTGCGCCCTGGCGATTCGCTACGACGCCTTGGCCGAGGAGTCGTCGACGGAAATGGGAATTGACAACCGAGCAAAGCTTGAACAAAGGGTAAAGTTCATGGAGGAGGGCGGGTCTAAGAGATTTGGTTCCGTCCTATCTCGATCTGCAGGCAAACACGACAAATGGGTGAACAAAAGCGAGGTGAGTGGACATGCATCGGTGGCAACCGCTGTCAGGCCTTACTGTCAGTGATAATGGTTGCCATAGGATGTCCTGCTTTGAAACGTCTACACTAGGAAAAGCGATGGTTTTTGTTATACGCTAAAAACTGGTTGGTAGCAAACGTACGCGAGAATGCCCCACTATAGAGTTGGAAACGACGAGTTGGACTGTTTAAGACGGCAGGGTTGATATCAATGCTGTGGAAACGTTTTCTACAACCAGATTTTCAGCGAAAAATCCCACTCTTTCCGTAGAACAAAATTACGTCTGAGTGCTTATCAGCTGGCTTCCAGCATTTGTCGTCGTGCCTAGAAAATATTAAGATATTAGAAAAAAATAATTAGCCTCTGCTTGGCCATAAAGATCAGCACTAGGGACAATAACGGTAAGCTGTTTAAATAAGAGGAACGAATACAGAGTTGGTTTGTAGAACTCCGCTCCTGCGTTAGAGTGCTGGACGCTTATCAGCGGCGCTACTTGGACAGTTCGGTGCAACCAAGCTGGTAAATTCTTCCTACCGGCATGGTTTTACACTATTAGGCGCTAAGATCTGCAAAATACAGAACTAGCTGTTATCACAACAGTGCATCGTTGCTTAAGAACAAATTTTCCTTCTATTCTCATCAGGAGCATACATGGTGTGTCAAAGTAAAGTTTAAGGAACATTTGTCCAGTAGGTGCAAAACCACTGACCCGGTTGTGGTTGATTGAAAAATTGTCAGGGCTGTTCATCTGTCCCTATGACTTGTTGTGCTGCAGCATCCTTTTGTTAACAAGGATTTTTGGTACATTCGACTTAAAATTCCTCTATGAATTGTTCCTATTATATGCAAGTAGAAAATAACTTCCAAAATCGAACCTACTTGTTCGTAATTTTTTGTTTTGTCTTTAAAACACTGTTTCTACATGTTAAGGTGAAAATGTACGACAACGCTCTAGATTCGACGATCCCGGCTCCTAAGAAACGCAAAATGGAAGATGCCAGTGCCAGCTTTGTCAAGCTGGAGAATGGCAGTGACGCAGGTAAGTTTGTCAGGGTCTTTTTTACGTATTTTTTGTCGTCGAACCTAACATGTCAATTGGTGTTTGTCGTCTTCCATAAGCTTTGTCTTAGGCGTCGTATAATTAGATAAAAAAATTTTTGTTCGGAACAAATTTAACTGCTCATCCTGCAGCGCTAGAAGCTTGTTCAGAGTTGCAAGCTTGTGTTGATTTGCTTTACTGACGTTAAAAAGTCAGTTACACTAAACATGTGGTTGTAGAAGATACGTCGTTGCTCGTATCCGACGGTACACTGCAACAACCACCCAAGAAAAAGACTAAGACAGATGCAGTTGTCAAAATCGAAAGACCTGCTGAAGGCGACGAATCAATAGTTGGATTGACAGTGAGTTTTGTTGTGACATTGTTTGCCAATGTTCCTTACGTTTCATACCGTTTTCTCGTTTGATTCACATGTCCCCTCATTGGCGTCGTTGACATCTGCTTTCTGTATCCTGCGGCAATAAGCAAAATGCGTTCAGCCAACATTCTATCACTGTAGATTTATGTCTTCGTGCTCATCAGCGCATATTGAAGGCTGTGTTGCATTCTTTGCAGAAGAAAAAGAAAGAAAAAAAGAAAAAGAAACAATCGCTAGAAACAGATGTGTCAGTCCACATAGCTGCTGAAACTCCGAAGGTGAGTCGAGGAGGCGCTATTCGATTCGCCCATGTGTTTTTTGTAAAATACCCCTAGGTATGGCACTACTTTTAATACCATGTGGAATTCACGTAAGTTTTACTTGATCTTGGGTTGCTGTATTCACTGTGCAACGGTTTTCATCGTCACTGTTTCTACATAAATTTTAGTTGGTTTGGTTGCTGTTTTGGGGATTAATTAACTGCAGCCATCCTGTCGTGTCAAAGTTTTCTGTTGACAGTTGAAAACTGAAAATTAGAGAAACTACTGGTGCAAATTAGAGTACTTTATTTGAGAGAGATCGCTCACAATGGAAGTGCATGTTGAGGAAATATCAGAGAATGATCTTGTAACGTCATTAGACAGTGCTATTGAAAGACGGATTCGTTTTGTTTGTTGTTGCTCAGCAGGATCTAAACATCCATTTACGGGCTGCAAATATAACTTCCATTTGAACTCTGTTAAAGAAGCGACTTTTTGTGAATTGTCATTCCCTCTATTCGTCTGTTTCAGCGTTGTATGTGATAATACTCGTGGAAATTTTGGTGGGCCATGCGTGCACGTTGGTGGAAGTTACTGAACATACCTGCTACGGACCGTTGTGCCGATTTTCGGCCGAAGCCAATCAGCGAGTCAACCAATCAAAAGCGTAGTTCGCGAACACTGCGCCAGTTGGCGTGCGCCCGGCACATGCACGATAACAAAGGAAAACGCAAGAGCACACCCGTCAGGCCCCGCATTTTACCGTATTGAGGTGATCCTGGCCTTGCCCGTGCATCAACAGCCCCGCTGTGTTATCAGTTGGAAGTGACAGGAACCAAGACTGATGAGCTTTTGCTGCGTCGGCTCCACATAAATTCACCGTCGTTACAGCTTGAACTTGCTCTTGGACGCTGGCATGAGTAATCCAACACCAACTTGTGACTCAACGAGAAAATTGCAGGACGTTTTGTTGACCCGACACCCTGCAATGCCCCCACGCGGTTGCACTCAATAACACTGATTGATGTCGTTCTGTTGCCATTTCTTTGTGGTTTACATGCCGAAGCACTGCTGCTTCTATTGACCTCAGGTGTGTCTTTATTTTTAGAAATCAAGCACGGATGCGACTTCGCAGGAAGACGATTCTTCGACTCCAGCTACGGTAAGGAATATTTTCCGCCTGCAAAAGTGCGTTTGTCCAAGACTGAGCATGATGCTGGAGGATTAGTGGTGCAGCTGACGATTCATAACTACTGTTGATGTCTTCCAGAAAAAGAAAAAAGAGAAGAAGAAAAAGCGACAACAGGAAGCCGATTCATCTGCCGTTGAAACGACGACTCCGAAGGTGAGTTGTCTCTCATGTAAAGACATACTGCAGGGTACTCCAAAACTTTTTTGCCAGAGGGCCACATAAGCTCTTACACAACAGTTCGAGGGCCGGACATCTGACGTAATGTGATTGTTTCGGGATATGTTACACTCCACCAAATTAACAAATTTTTAGTAAATCTATTAGTTTTTCATTATTGACAAAATGGCATCGCGGGCCGTAGTTCGGAGACCCCTGACGTAGTGCGTCAGGAGAATCCATTTTAGGCAGAAAATGCGAGCATGGCCCGGCCACGAACAGAAATGCAGAAAGTCTCAAACCTTCCATCACCCGCATTTCAATGCTCTAAACCAGTTATGTCCAACCCGCGGGCCGCATGCGGCCCAGTCAAAGGTTTTGTGTAGCCCAGTTTAGGCTTTAACTGCAATGAAAACATCCTGCATATTGACAACCAGTTCTTATTTTGATAATCTTGAATTCGACATTTTTGATGCAGGTAGTCTTCAGTGCCACTTTAAAACGTCTGTACCGCTGCAGTTGGATTGGAACGAATTCAGTATATTAGCGTAAGCTAAATTTAGTTTGCTAAGATCAAAGTGAGTCATTCATTGTGCGGCCCTCACTAATATGTCACTCATTATGCGACCCTGGTTAAGATAGTGGCATAATTTTTGGCTCAGTAAGCCATTTGGGTTGGACATAGCTGTTCTAAACAAAGCTATGTCCGACCGAAATTCCTTGCTGAATCAAAAATCATGTCACTATCTTCGTGAGAGCCGCACATTGAATGACATTCTGTCATCTTAGCAAACTAAAAGTTAGTTTGAACTACTGTACTGAAGCGTTCGAATCCTAACTGCATTGGTAACGACTGTTTGGCACATTTAACCACTCCGTCATTGTGATGTCGTAGGCAAGTTTAGTGGTAGTGGAACAGCAAGGGTAGAAATAAGAAAACTAGAAATAACTTGCACCAAGGTGTCATAAGACATGTGGAAATCTCCCAGTACGCAGATCAGAAGTGATAAAGCGGCATTGAGGATCACTGCATCAAAAATGTCACATCGAAGATTATCAAAATTTTAGTTGATCGAGCAACAAATTTCAACCCTGTGTAATTTTTCTGCATTTGAATTCACTGCAGTTAAGGTTTTTTTAAGGTGTTTTAGGAACCCTATTCGGGTCCCTAGAATGAGAGAAAATTATCACCGGGTCCTTACAGGTCCATACCGGGTACCTAACATTTTCCTTAAAAAAAACTGCTGCAGCTGCAAGTAGAACTGCAATAATTCGGTCATCAGCTTCAAATGTTCCGAAAAAAATTCCTATCAGGGATTACTCGAATGAAAATCTCGCTTTCTACAAGTGTTTTTAATGTCTCGGTATCTTCTACTGATCTTGCGTTAAATTATTTAGTGTTTGAACCTAGTTGAACTTTCGTTAAATTATTTAGTGTTTTAACTTAATAAAACTTGCGCTAAATATTTAGTGTTTTAACTTAAATGCCATTGCGGTGAAAAAGTCAAATCCAATCTTGGGAGAATTTCAGGCATAAACTGGATTCCATTTACTGGTAAACCATCTGGTGTTTTCGCGGCAAAAAAATCTCGTACTTATAGATCCATCAACAAAAATGGGGTCTTATCAGCAGAGATGACATCCTTGGCAGATGGAAAGAGGGTGTCAAAGACCTTATCCGGCAGGAGATACATTTGGGGAGGGAAATGCGATGCCTTCCCAGCTGACAAAACACAGGAGAGAATTCAGTAACTGCCGGGGCATCTCTCAGGAGAGAATTCAGTAACTGCCGGGGCATCTCTCTTTAGCCTCCCTGGAAAAGTGTAAGCCAAGTGCCTTGAAAAAGCATGCCGAGAAATAATTGAACCAAAGCTGGAGGATACTACAGACCAATTTTTATTCTGTAGTAAGTCTTCGTGAAACCTTAGGAATATATACAACTGCTTTGTTGACCTCGAGAAATCTTACGACCGGATTCCACGCAAAAATTGCCTAAAATCACGAGGTATTTCGAATCTTTCGGCTGCTGTCCCGCGACCTTTCGCAGACGAAAAGCGGGTATGAAAATAAATGAATGAACTTCATCAAAATTGTGTGAAATTATTGAGTGTATCAATAAATTCAGCTCGATTTCAATTGCATACAAAACCACAAATACTCAAATTTGGTCCAACATGAAAGGTTACTAATACGAGCTTCATCATTTAACTATTGATTTTGAGTTCAGTTTAGAAAGACGAGTGCTTCGGAAATGCAGAACGTTGACTTTGAAACAGATGAATCCCCTACAAAGATGATAGCTGTCAAGTTCTGGAAGTTACTGATTCCGTGTTTACAATTACGATTGAAATCCTTGTTTTGTGGCAGAAACCGAAGTCCGATTTAGAAGCCGCGAAGCAGGAAGAGGAAAGCACTGCCCAAACAGAAGTGAGTGGCTTGACAATGTGGATCATCGAACCGAAGCTTATTTCTTTGGTTTCCGGTTGTGTGTGTGGGAAAGTCACATGCGTTTGCGGGGAAATGTTGGCGTCACAAATATGTGATGACGTAGTTTTACCTGTTTCCTGGCTTCCGCCTCCTGTGCAACGCAGTCAGCCATTCAAATTTAACGTCAAAAATTGTTTCAGATGACAGCCTTTAGACTGTATAATAAGTAAACGTTTAATAAGTGAGGAAATTGTTATGACGTTTTCGAAAAGTCGCGATTGTTTCTGTGAAAAAATACCCTACTTAAGAGATTAGTGGCTTGTAAAAATTCTTGCGTAAAGTTTATCAAGTACAAGGTGCTGACAAAATATGTGTTTTCCTCTATTCAAGACAAAAAAGAAGAAAAAAAAGAAAAAGCAATCTGAAGACAAATGAACTGCCGCCACTTTTACTTCGTGCTGATCATATCCACCGGTGGTTGCGGGGAGTGTCAGATAGGGCTTGTTGGAGGGTGTCCGTCCTTGACTTTTCCCTTCATCCCCGTTGCCTTTTACTGCTTGTAGTGTGTTCGAAGCGACTGCCTGTCTGCAACTGTTTATACTTCGCTGCTGCTTCCGGATAGACGACGCGATTTCTGGGTGGCCCCGCATGCACTTGTGTGTGCGGGTTTGGCGATGAGAGTTCTTGCCACGAAATAATAGTGGACGGTCCTGTGAGTGAAATTCTGTTCCTGAAAGGAGCGCAACGCTTAATTCCTGCAGCTTAAAGTCGTCGAAACTGAATGGCAAGAATTGTGTGAGAAATTTTTATACATTCGAAGTGACTTAAAAGTGGGTCATGTAACGATGGAGTGCTGTAAAGTTAGCTTGATAACGTGGAAACCCAACCTGGATCATTCCAGGGATGAAGTGCGTTTGTAATCGTGCTTATCTCGTTTTATCGTCAGTAAAACGACATCGTGGAACCGGGTTATCGTTTCCTGACAGTTCTGCGCCCGTCCATGCCTGTATGATCAACGTCACCTTGCTTGCTCGGTCATGTCAAAAAACGGATCTGCCGTGAACGTTTTTACGTTGCCTGTTAAATAACTTCGTGGGACGAAATTGGTTTTCGCTTGTAATGACCAGGTTTCCGCAGGAATTAGTTCACCGATTAAGCCCACGTCAGTCCACCGGTCGTTTTAATTAGTGCAATTCAATTATGTCGGGCTAGTCTTTGGAAGCAAAAGTGTTGCAAACTAAATCGCGGCCTCACCATTTTATCTGCGGAGATGGTCTGGCAATCGATCGAGGTAAAAAAAAACCTGGCCAGAGTGTGGTTGGTTGCTTCTGCAAGTAACGGTTTACTTAAACTTTTGTGGATTCCGAATGGCAACCCTTTCGAAATGACCTTGCCAGCTACGTAGAAAAACGAATAGGGTGTTAAGTCCGTGACGGCGGGTCAGAAATAGTACAATGGGAATAATATCAACAGTTAGAAAGCAGGAGAATCAAAATCACTGCAGGCGCAAACGTTGAGACAACGGGCCAGGCAGCGATGTTCCCTTAAGAAAATTTTAGACTGAGCAAAATGTTCGTTTTAGTGAGCATCAATATTTGAAGGCAGAGTTCTAAATCAATTGTAAACTTATTGAATTATTAGCGTAAGTATAAAACCGTACCAAATTCGAACAAAGTACACATTTAGTTTCAATAGCTCCTTGTTTTCGTGCTTTTTCATCGATTTGGAATGTTGCAAGTGCGCGAGAAAGATTTCAGTACGCAAATGGTCTGGTGGTACTACGTATTTGCCCACCTCAGAGCAGTGTTTTCCAACAGGGTTTCCGCAAAACATGTAGTGGGGTTCCGTGAGTTACTAATTTAGCCAAGCCTGTATGATTTCTTACGTGAACGAAATAATAACAACAGCGAAGGTGTGGACGGTAATGAGCAATGTAGTACAAACGTAAAAAGAGACACCCAATCCGAAACGGACCAAATGTAATTTAATTGCCAAAGTTAGAAAATGGGACGACAGATTTGAGATACGGGTTCTTTTTGCCAAATTCTGAATGTAGCAGATAAGATTCCAGAAATGCAAGAATAACGGAGTCATTAAATTTCTTGGTGTATAACTTCGCAAAACTAATAAATGTATATTTGTTGACTGTCTAATAACGAAAATGTTGAATTCTTACAAGTAAATTCGTGTTTTTTTAATTTTTGTTAATGGGGTTTCCATGACAAACGCAGAAGTATATCGGGGGTTCCACGATGACAAAAAGGTTGAAGAGCACTACCTTATAGGGAACATGCCAGCCAGTAAGTCGATCCATCTCGGCGCAAAATTAAACCACCAACACGAACCTGCGCTGCGAATGAAGTACGACTCTTTACAATCTCGAGAGGCCTTGCCATTTTATTTGTGGAGATGGTCTGGTAACAGATCGTGTTAACGCGATTGACACAGCAATGCTCGAAAGTTGTGGGCAGGCCCGTAACCAGGGGGACGAAGACACCTCAAATTTTTTCGCCCCCCTGGAAAAATGTGTTGGACATAGTTTAAAAAATTTGGGCCCCACTCAGAAAACTCTTCCCCCCACCTGGTGTCCCAAGCTGGTTGTGGGTCGTTCTGAAATTGAAAAGGTTACATTGCCAACAACGGTCAAACGCCTGCTGGCGAGAGAATTTTCGGATACACATGCAACAAGCAAATGTTCGACCGAAGCATAGCTGAATGCAGCTACATTATGGGCCTACTTGAAAGTAACCAGATAATCAGAAAACTGCACACAAAAAGAAATGCCACTGGGCGATCAGTTAGGTTTGCCTTCCACATAGCAAATACACAAAAATTAAAAATATGTCACTAAAGTTTACAGACAAAAATTACTTGTTGGCAATTGGTAGGCCTATCACACATAATTTTCCATAGTTACACGAAATTAAACTGTAGTCTCACTGTCAACGTGAAACTGAATGATTGATTGTTTCATGTGACTCAGCTAATAAACAGAAACAATCATCTAAAGTGTAGCCAACTATCAGTGGAGGTTACGATTTTACGATTAAATGAAAACACAATGGAAAAATAATTGATAGATGTAAACAAAGAATCTTACATAGGCTAGGTGAAGTACGACGGCGGTCATCTAGTCAACCAACACCGTGTAGGCTAATACTTTTGACAAGTGTTGAAAAACAACAGTTGGAAATAAAATAAGCACAGTTAGAAAAACAGAACATTGTGAAAAAATTACAGATGAAGAGAGCATGCCTACAACAAAGGAGTGGATTTATCTTAATTGAGGAAATTTGGTGTGGTCAAAAATTTTAAACATAGTATGAAAATTAAAAAAATAATTGCGGTACAAAGAAAAAAACAAAGTAAAAAATACGGAGTGTAACTTTGTGTAAAAATGGGGTGTGCACAGGAAAGATTACCAGAAAAAGTGAAGGTACATAAAAAGAACAGCACAATTCCAAAGTTTCCAACAGTAGCGAAGCAATTTACCCGGAAAGATGCGATCGCCAGGAGGAAGAATAGCCACGTGGTGAAAAATGCCTGAAGAAAAACATTGTCTACTAGTGTTGCGTGGCAGTCCAGTTTTCATGGACTCGAGCTTGGGTTCGGAGTTTCATGACTGTAATCGGTCTCGAATTCTTCGCAAGTTATTCTACTCGGTCTTTAGTTTGAATCAAAGGCTACTGCTGTGGGCTCAGACTTGCCGATCTAACACTGGTTTAAAAGAATTTATGATTTTATTGAGAAGTCTTCACTTTCAGTCACTTCAGGTTAGTGATGCATGACGGTGACTCTAGTCACGTTCTGCAACAATGATGTAATCAAGCAATGAATTGACCCAAGTTCACCCGCAACCAGGGAAGGGGCAAACCGAACAATTGCTCTTCTCCGAAAAATCTTCAAAAACGTTTTGAAAGCGCCAATCACGTTTTTAGGTGCAACAAGTTAGAATTATTTTCCACCCCGAAAATTTCAGCTGGTTAGGATTAGGAGCTTGAATCGTTTTGAGTCACAATGTTTCTGACAAAAAAAGGGTAAACATCCAATTTAATTTGATTTCAAATGGCTCGAGCTTGCAAGCCAGTGACTCGACCAAGGTCATGACTAGAATAAAAAAAGTTAACCCTCTGATGACCCGACTTGTACTAGAAGAACTTGTGACTCGACAGATTTGTCTCTGTGATCGTTTTCAACGCCAAAGTAACAAAACGAAGTCTGCAATTCTTCAGCTACTGGTGATTTGAACAATTAAAGCTGAAGCAAGTGCAAAAACAACATATTTATTTCCGTGAACACAGCAACATTTTTCTTCAGTGACATAGCAGAGGGAATTTATCATCCAGCGCAAGTTACAAACACTGACGGATTTACGCATAGGCCATGGGCTAGGCAGGCCCGTCGCCAGGATTTAGCAGCAGGGGAGCCAAAAACCAGAAGGGGGGGGCACATTTAAAAAATACTGTATTAGATGTATGCGGCAACCAGGGGGCCAAACGAGAAATGGGGGGGCACAGATTTCAAATGGGGGACCGACACCACTGGTCCCCCCGCTGGCGACGGCCCTGGGCCTAGGGCCCCGCGCAACTCTTTCCTATGACGACTCAATATTAACTAAAAGTTTGCGAAACTGCGTAGAGGCATAACTTCACCATTTTCAGTACCTTGAAACGAGCGGAAATGCAAATGTCTTCTCTAGACTCTTATCAGTACAGTAACAACACGACAATACTGTGCGTCTGGGCGTGAGAGAGATGCAGGCCGTCTGTATGAAAGCGGTCACAGAAAAAGAAGGAAAAACGGTACTTAATTGATGTTCAATCTTCCACTGATAAAAAGCTCTCAGCAACGCAAGATCGCCAGACACTGCAGAACTCCGTTGAAAAGCAATATTGTCAGTATTGGATTTTACGATTGGTTGTTTTTACAAGATTTCCCGCAAACAGAGGTTGCTCGTTGAAACTCTATGTCAGGGGTCGGCAACCTTTCCTGAGTTGCGGGCCAAAAACAAACTCTGCAAGGTATGGTGGGCCATACTAGTTTTCCACCAACTATTCCGTTCCCTTTGCTGTTGTTCAATCGTGGGAATTTATGGAATTTTAATCAGATAAACTCGTGATTTACATATTTCACGAACCCAAAATGCGACATACAGTACATTTGTAGCACAGTGTGGTTTCTCATAAGTATGCAAAACAAGATGTTGCAAGTAGGGCAGATTCATGAAATATAATACCACTAGGCGGGCCATACAGTTAGTACAATTTGGTAAAGGTGCTGCGGGCCGTAGGTTGCCGACCCCTGCTCTATGTGTTAGTTAAATCAGCTAGAACAGTTTCTCGTGAGCTTTACTTGGAAAAACGTGGCTACATTTGGCTTACTTCATATGGTTAGCTGAGGGTGTTGCGAAATTCATGGAAATTAGCGAAGAGAACCTCTGCACACAAAAGAGATATAATTCCAAGAAAAGATTACAGTGCCATTTGTTTTTTAGAAGAATGTAGGAAAGGCTTTAATTTCTGTTGAAGATCTAACGCAATTGTGGAACCAAAGTCGGCAGCACAAAAGATATATTTTTGACTACACAAAAGAGGGGCATACTTTCACGCTTTTCAGACAAACGGCCAAATAGGTCACACTTGTGTGGGGCCCCAAAAACTAAGATGGCCTGGGGCCCCACGCTCTCTAAATCCGTCCCTGGTTACAAAAGTGAATCCTCTTCCTGCAAAATGTTATAAACCAACCAAATGAACACTTTTGTGCATGTTAGATATGCCATTCAACTGGCAAGCGTTGTTTATACAATCTGGTTACATTGCTTTGCATATGTAACTCTAAGTGTCAACAAGAATTTTTAAACATTTTCAGGATCATGCCTCGTTTCAAAAATGCACCCTCCAAATATGCAAACTGTCCGGACAAAGAAGCACTTATTGGTTGAAAGTGATTCCTGGGTTCTTGTTTTTAGCGAAGTAAAAGCAATCAATGCATCTGCATATTTTATAATACTGTATTATGATTTTCAAAGGCAAAAAGTGACTAAAAGAAACGGTCAGTTTATACGTGATAATAAAAATTGCCCGCATTGTCAGAACCACCTAAAGTCCTAAAAGGAAGGCAGTACATTGAAACAAGGCAACTGGTTGCAAAAATATCGCAAAAGACGGTTCCCTTTCAAAACAGGCCTGTTCATTACAGACCACTCATAACAGACCGTTCGAAACAGACCACGTTTATAACAGGCCTGCTCATAACAGAACCGTTCACAACAGACCACGTTCATAACAGACCCGTTCATAACGGACAGTGATCATAATTAAGTGGTCTCTTATGATTGTGGTGCAATATGAACGTGGCCTGCTATGAACGGGTCTGTTATGAATGAGTCTATTTTGAACGTATGGTCTGTTGTGTGCGCTGTCTTTCGTAACAGCATCGACTGCTTCAGTCCAAGGGAAATCCTGTATTTAGTTAAGCTTCAGTGATTTACTGAAAAAACGTTACTGGTTGTCTGCTTGACTCGTATTTGTGCGGTGTCTAACAGGAGTCGGATTGCTTGTGTCATGTTGCTACTGGATCTGGAGCGGATTCGGATTCAAAATTTATTAAACAGCTGGTCACGGGACAGGCCGATGTAGTAGAGAGTAGAGGTGGCCACGGATCCGGAGTAGACTCCGACAGGATTCTCCGTTTTCCTTTAGGATCCGGAGACGGAGACAAAAATTTTTGTAAAAACGGATCCGGAGTGTCACTTGTCATTTTCCGAAGTAACAGGAGTCTGCGTGGTCTTTATACAGGTCATTTCTTAAGTGAAACATTGCTGATTTTTGTTTGCATCGATGACAACCGGAGTCTGAACAGGAGTCGGATTCTCAAAATAGAAAAAATTTCGGACCCGCATCCGGATTCAAAAATTTTGGAAGATGAGTGGAGTCGGAAAATGTGACTCCGGCCACCTCCGGTAGACATACGCTGGACTACATCAATATATCCGATAGAAATGGTACAGGCCGCTAATGTTGAACCTGCGGGCCAGCAATGATATTTTTAGCAGTTAGATTTCACCAGGCTGCTACTGCCCCTGGTGATGAAAAAACTTTAACATCAGAATTGTAGCAGATTTTACAGCTAAAATGTTTTGGTTTAAGCCTGGTGACTTAAACGATTAGCTGCTTTAGGTATAACTGTATGGCTAGCTACGTGGGTTCGTCAGTTATACCAAGGAGATTGCCTGCAAGACATAAGTCTCAGACAATCCCCTGCTTTCACCTCTAATGAGTTTTTCTTTCATACTGAATAAAACACAACTGGAATTGTTTTTAGTTAGGAATCTTTTATTCTTCAAGCGGTTTAGAACGGACACGAGAAAACCGACTCACCCAAAAGTAATTCATTCCGTCGATAGGTTACTTTTAGCCTTCTTCGATGGGATTAGATCGGTGCATGATCTCACCAGGAAACGTCAAGGTGATTGATATTTCAATTAGCGCATCGGTATGGCATCGTTGCTTACAACGGGACGTTTAACATATGTTTTGTATTGAAACCGCACTTCACGATTACGGAGAATTGGGCGCTGTGCCTTACAGATTGTTTAATGAAATAAAGTACCAAAGCCTTTACATTAGTTGATTTTTAAGAAATAAGTTAACAGCATTTCGCCTTAACAGATCTTGACACAAAACAACTTCTAGAAAGTTGTTTTGTTGGAAGAAAGTCGGGACATCTTATTCACTCTGAAAACAAGTCTAAACTCGTTTTCAGTTCGACTGCTCAAGTGCAGTGCATGCGGGGATAGGGCCCGCTCTACACCGCACACTTCGCTTGAACCAGCGAGACCGCGAGGTAAGCAAAGGCAGAGCTTCGGTTTACTTCAAGATTCGCACCAAAGTGAATTGGTGATCGAGAAGCGGAGACAACAGAGTCTGGGAACGGAGAGGATGTTCAACCTGACCAAAAATTCAGCTTG
>Ga0210059_1009064_pt1 | contig 15591 bp, 9 predicted proteins | sample Ectturendosymbi2_FD_188042 | JGI IMG/M metagenome (GOLD analysis project Ga0210059, IMG submission 188042) | Ecteinascidia turbinata endosymbiont from Florida, USA - Sample 2 (SPAdes) (version 2) | ecosystem: Host-associated > Tunicates > Ascidians > Unclassified | place: Key West, Florida... | reverse complement strand
ACATTGCGACAGAACAAGAACGCTCGCTTGCCATGTCCACGAGGCCTCGTCCTTCTCACGCTATAAGAAAGGATAAGTTAGTCCTACTGCTGCATTTCAGGCAAGTAGATATTAGTCAGAATCTGGTTGAGATGAGTTTAAATCCGTGGCTGTGAGAATCTGACTGTTATGTAAATAATTGCTGTTGAGGTCGTACAGATTTAGAAATTACTTGAACAACTGCGGCCCACTCCGATGTTTTGGTACTTCTTCGATGGCCACTAGTGCCCGATAAATAGGCTGAATACAAAGCCCAAGTCCATAAACTAAGGTTGAGAACATTAGTTAGTCGAACAATGAGCAGTTAGTATCGTTGCCGTACCGGTTGAGCAAAAATGTTAACTCATGCAAGAGATTTGTTAGTCTTGTTCAGAGCTAGCTTTTTCTGTCCAAATATGGCTTTCTGTTCGATGTCCAAGGTCTTATAAAAGGGTTCTGACCGTGAAAAACTAAAATCTACGTGTGACAATTTAGGAGCTGTGTAAAGTTCAGATTAGATGACTAGCAATTATACGAGAAGAGTCTAGATTGCAAAATGCTGCTTTTAAGTTGTGTAACTTAAAATTATCGCATACTGCTATCCTGACATTCTTCGAATTGCTTTGAAAATAATGTTGACGATGGCATTCATATGTATTGCAAGCGGCGAACGATCTTTCAGTAAACTGAAACTGGTTCTTCATACCTGCGGGCCTCATTAATTGGCAATAAGCCAGGGCAGGTTGCGTGATCTAGCTTTGATGAGAACAAAAAGAGAATAAACAGCGAAAGCTTACTTTGATGAAATAATAAACAACTTTAGTTCGATCATGGCGCGGAAAGTGCTGTTTTAATAACCATTTTTGTGTATTTAACTGGAAAAGGCTGGATTTATTTGTTTCACTGGAATTGTGTTTTTCCAACACAAGTGATATATGACTTGCATTAAATCATTTATTTCATAATTCAAATTAAACGTGTTCAATTAAAAAAATTGTCGTTTGCAGTTGCAATATGCTGTTTGATTTTTTTTGTAAGATATACAATTTTGTCAGGCAACACTATGTAGACGTATAAGCTGCGATAACGTTATCGTTTAAATGTTTTGATATCCGACATAACGAGAATAAATGAGTATAGAAGTATGTTGTAGACGTAATGGATTATTTATATTTTATTTGCTGAAAAATATAAAGCAAAAACAAACGCAAATATTTTCTGTTTTAAAAAATGTGTTTTCTTCATGGTTTCTCTTTCGTAAAAACTGTGGCTACATCTTTCTGTATATTGAAATAATTAGAAAGGGCGCACATTTAAATTTTTCCATGGGCGCCAGTTTGCATAGATACGCCCCTGGTTGATCTACTTTCAGTTGAACGGGTACGAACTGAAAAAATGGATTTAGATGATTTCGTTGATGAATTTGACAGTCGAGACGACAATCGAAGGATGAAGTTACACTGAGTTGATAATGATATAAAATTCTAACGTAGCCTGTGCAGGGATCTATGTGAGAATTATGTTGCTCATTGTCTATTTGTCTGAATCTTTTTTGGTTTAGAGCTAGCACGTGTTTTGCGTATGACAAGACAGTCATAAATCAACGCAGGGTTGAAAAGTCAGATTTTGAGGATCAGTCAGAGGAAAATTTAGTGTGAATAGTGAAATGAACGACTTTTTGGGAATACTCTGCGAAATAAGTTTTACGCCTACGGTTACAACTTGCTATCACGTACACGCCGATGCACACCTATCTGCAGCGCTGGTATGCTGCTTAGATGCAACTGGTGCCGAAACCTTGATGCTGTTAAACTGCATATTGCAGGGGTGGGCAATTATTTTTGCTGCTCAGGGGCCACTTTGAGAAGGCCGAATTTAGCGGAGGGCCGTGCCTTCTTATGAGAGTAGAAGCAAGTCTCGGTTTACAGCCTCAGCACTAATATTTACTGTTAGAAGTTGGAGGAACTTTCAGATTTGAAAATTTTCCTGAATGCTTCAGCGGGCCACTGAAAGCGCTGTGTAGAGCCACATTCGGCCCGCGGACAGCTATTTGCCCTCCCCTGGCATACTGCATTGAATAGCCCTCACCCTATCCACGCTGCACACTCGTAATGGTAGTTGCACAACATAGTTATGCTTACACCACAATCACAAAAGTCCATAAGCAACCACAAAAACGGATCAGTCAGTAGTCACCAAACCGTTGGAAGATGGTTTATTTTTATGTGCTTTGTAATAAGAATATCTTGATGAAACTAGTTGGCTATCAACAGCCTACTTGTCTCTGTGTCATGACAGAATTCGTGATTGGAACCATTTCGCTTTCATGTGAATTGTGTTCACTTTCTAAAGTTGCTTTTGTTCATGTGAGGCCGGCACAATCGTGTACGGAAAACGGTATTTCGATTTACATGTGCAGTGCGGTGGAAGTTGCATGGTTAGCACAGAATTTTCGACATAGCTGTACACGTGTGTGATTCAGAACCGTCGCCAAAAAATTTTCAATAGCGGGCTTTGCAGTTCGGCGGGGGGCTTTGCCTTTGTGCGGGGGGGCTTGACATGATAAAATTAAGCAAAATTTCACTTATTTATAGAGTTTCACGTTTCAATTTGGGGGGCTTGGAGCTTTGTTTGGGGGGGGCTAAGCCCACCCAAGCCCCACGTGGCGACGGGACTGGTGTGATTGCATCTACAGTGGCGTTTAGGTGTCTCTAGTGATCAGTAACGCTAGTTCATATTTTTAATGGTATTCACATACCTATGTTGGGTTTGATAGGTTAAATCATAGCAACTTAATCTCGAAAACAATCAAAAATCACCATGCAAGATAGATATTTATGTTGCCCCCCCTGCTTTTTCCTTGGCCCTATTGTGACGTGTGTCGCAATATGGATGAATTTATTGGAGTTTGTTAAAGTTTTGTGCCTAAAAAGTGTTGCAATTATGCAAACCAATCTGTGCAGCGGGGACTTAGAGATGTTGTTTGCAAAGCTGGGAATGTTTGCCAACCACAGCGCAAGCCTCGTAACAGCACACATTGCGCTTGATGAAAAGCTTGTGACGTAACATTTTCCGACAGCCGCGCCCTCACCACAGCTTGCAGAACTTTAAAAACAATTGCTAAGTTGATCATAGCCTCTTTCAATAACGCATGTTTCGAATAAGGAACTCTCTGCAGATAGTCTACCTTCGAATCGCCGTACCTTTTGTTCTGGTATCAATTTAATTTTTAACTGTGAAGTGATCAAAACAGGAAGTTCTGACCGGTGGTAATATTTCGCGAGGCCGTTCGACCTTGCGCTACTGATGTTATGAAGTTCAATGGTTTATTCGCTGCAGCAAAAGTACAGCTTTACGACTTATAGTGAGAACAATAAAGCACGATGCAAGAAATATTTCTTATTTGTCAAGATGACAATGCCAATATGTGTCAGTAGAAAGCTTCTTAGAATGAAGTCAACGGCAATACAGGAAAACAATAGCAACTTTAAAAAGAACAGTTTCATCCCCCAAAATATGTTCAGACCCTGGCCCCGGGGGTCTGCAACAGCCCCGCAGTACCCCCCCACTTTTTTCATTCTAGAATCGCCACTGGATGAAACGGGTGGTTGGTTCAAACATTTTCAAAACCAAGGATCACTTGGATCGACCTATTGAGTAATGGAGAAACTCCAGTCAATGAATCCACTCGGGTCACGATTTTTGGTGACTCGACTCGAGTCACGATGGGACGGTTCTGGATTAAACCATACCAAACCACAACTCCTTGCGAACAATTCCTGGGTCTGTACCTGCCTATTTCGACACAAGTAGTCAGTGGTGTAGGAGGCGGGGGTGTAAGCACACCCCCAAAACGTTTGATTTGGTGAAAATCTGGGAAAATACCCTAAAATCCGAGTAGAATCTGTGGAAATTTGGGCAAAATATGTGAAAACCTTCGCAAAATCGCTTTGCTGTTTAACAAAAATGGCGCCTGAAATGAAAGTGCAGACGTTTTTTTGGAGGACATGTTTTTGTTTCGTTTTTTTTTCGAGCAAGTTAGGCAAAATTTGGGCAAATATGGTGCTTGGAGTGCTTTGATTTGAAAAATGAGCCCAAAATGAAATGAAATGCAGTCGTTTCTTTGGAGGTCATATTCTTTGGAATTTGTTTCGGGCAAGTTTGGGGAAATTTTTGCAAAAATCCTTCGCACCCTAAAAAATTTGCCTGTTCCTACACCTATGCAAGTAGCCCATCTAACGATTTAAAAACAAGTGAGAAATTTGACATATTGCGATCATCGCATCACGATAGCGACTATTACAAAGATAATAACTTTTCTGAACCTTGTAGAGAAATTTTTTTGCATTCGCATAAGGCCCGTAGCGACGTTTTTAAGTTTGGAGGGGAAAATACATTTTTAGGAGGACACGATTTTTGTTTTTATCATATTTTTGAAACAAATTTTTCTGGGAACAAGAAAATTTGGGGGTGCACTAAAGAAATTTTGGGAGGCACTGCCCCCCGTGGTTTCGGGCCTGATTCACATTATATAAGTTTTCGAAAGCGAAATAGTAAATGAGATGCTTAGGCATGTCCCTAACACCCTTGTTGTGGACAATGTTGCAAAACCGCAGTGTTGAACACTGTTTGAAATCGCAACTCACCTGGGCTCTTACATTTAGCCATAGGTGTTCACTGTATTGCGATCGGAAATCCCGAGCGGCATGTGCGCAAAGCTTCGCACCGTGGCAGCAAGCAACAATAGAGATCATGCTCGCAATCTCTCTTACTATTGCTTGCTCGCGCTGCATATACAATGGTGTTAGGCTTTACGCACACCCCGTTCGTGGTGAATCATACAATCAACGCAACATCACCGGAGAGGTTGCAACAACTGCAAACTCTGATTCTCCTTCAAGTGTTCTTTGGCCCCAGCCTTGCTTTGGTGCAGTGATGGCGAACCTTTTATAGACCGAGTGCTTAAACGGCAACCCTAAACTTAGCCTACTTATGTAGCCTAATCCAAAGTGCCAACAAGGCAACTTTACTGATAACCTTCGATGTTTATACCTGAAATTTGATGTTGTCGTCAGTCACTGTTCTAGCAGTTGAAAATTGATAGAAAACACCACTTGAACTCTTTGCAAGTTTATTTCGGGGGGACCACGGCCTTATTCTGGTGCGCCACTGCTGCTTCTACAATTTGTTCGTGGTACCTTTCTACAAAAGGCACGACTAGTTTTTGTTTTAGCTGCTTGTGCGACATCTTACGCTCGAGGGCTGAAGCAAATCGATTACTCCCTGCACAATCAAACCAACTGTCAGCATCTGTGGCCCTTTTCTTGATCTAACGCGATGCGATCGATCGGTGGAGACCTTTCAAGCTAGAAAAATTGCAGAATTCCGCTAGAATCCGTTTGAATAAGACCAATTGTATACGCCGTTAGGCCAATTATATCCGCTAGAATCTAGCGGATTTAGGCCGCCAAACCGTTTATTTTACACAGGTTTAAAATCAGCTACACGTAGCGGGAAAATTTGGCAACCCTGGGTACGATATACAATAGTCCCGTCGCCACGGGGGATCTTTGGTGGGCTAAGCCGCCCAAACAAAGCTTCGAGCTCCCCCAAATTGAAATATGAAACACTATGAATTGTGGATTTTTGTCAAAATTGAATGTCAAGCCCCCTGTACGAACGCACAAACGTAAAGCCCCCTATTGACGACATTCTGGCGATGGCTCTGATATACAATACATATAATCGACGTTAATGATTGAAGACAGACAATGCTCTGTGTTGCATGACAAAACATGAATTGCCAAAGTGTCGGTCTCAGTTTGATGGAATGCCTGACTTGTGCATAAACACGCGTACAATGGTTTTCAGGTACAACCAGAATATTTAGTAAAGTTCTGAAGTGCAATGCAAAATTTGAGTGCCGCCCGGTGGCTAAAATTCGGTGATATTGGGCGAAAAGATTGACGCCCAGTTCATGCTTATTTTAGGCCATGACGAACTCTGTACTGGAGCGGCGGTGCGCGTGCCCACAGAGAGGGCTACGAGTGCCACCTCTGGCACGCGTGCCATAGTAGATGAAATTTTCTAGCCCGCAAGGCAAGCTTAGAACGGACCAATGCATGATCGGTGTTGCAGTCCGCAGAATGCATGCTGCGACGGTGACTGACTTCGTTCAGCTGTCTCCTCCTCACGATCACGTGATGGAGTTGATGCCACCGTCTAGAACGAGGGTGCATCCATGTGACTTTGGAGCTCATGGAGCCAGCAAAATACGTGTCTGCAAGACAGAGATGGAAGGCAGAGCACAGCTCAAGCAGACGTTGACCATTTTCGTTCAGGTTCCCCACTCCATGCGCACCAAGTGTACCGGACAAGGAGGTATAACCTGAACCAACACGGGCATTGAAGTCACCGGCAAGTGCAAGACGGTCGCCCCGCCGGATCAAACTGATAGACCTGGACAACTGATTGTAAAATGCATATTTCTCCTCTGAGGAGGCAGCAAGGGTCGGCGCATATACTGACAGAACAGTGAGGTAGCCGGAGGAAAGCTTAAGTCGTAAAGTCATGAGGCGAGGTGAGACTGCAACCGGGTTCTCCATGCAGGGGAGCAAGGAGTTTCTAACGGCAAAACCTGAACCGTGTCTTGGTCTTGATCCATCAGGGCAGCCAGACCAAAAGGTGTAGTGACCTTCTCGAATTGATCCGGTTCCAGTGAGCCAGGTTTCACTGAGCGCACATATGTCAATGCTCAAACGAACAAGTTCAAGTCAACTAAAGCAGATTTCCTTGGAGAGTGCGAGTCACAGTCATTATCTACACTCAATGAACGAACATTCCAACAAGCGATATTTAGGGAAGCAGCAGCAGAATGACGACCTGGATACGCCTGCCTACTAGAACGCAAGCCAAGCCGCGCAGCAGCGGCTTCCCCATGGGCGTGAGGTCTCCGATCTGCCAGCGTCTGAGTTATATTTGGTTGTGGAGTCATTTTAAATTGCGATTGCGCCAGGGCATGTAAAAATTGGAAGCGGATGCTTGCCCAGGATAAACGGCTTCCCTCTGGGTCTAGTGACCAATGAGTCCGGCGGAACGCGTAGCGTGACGGCCGGGATGGTCAGAGACTGCCCCGTAGTAGCCAAGTAGGCCTGACGAATATTGAGATAGGCACAGAGATACAAGAGACCTTTCTAAACATTCATCTGCAGTGTATGGACATCACCAAAATACACGTGACGCACTATCACTGCAGTAGTCTTTCCCCAGCTGCCAGGAAGAATATTTGCGGTCTGCGCTTTGTCTCACCTCTACCCTTTGACCTGTCCGGCATGGGTGAGCCTGCTGGGAGTAAACTCCCGCCAGTATAGCTCGTAGGGTGCGGTACAACTCTTAAAACATTGCAGTTACCGTCTATGTAATGTCAGAACTTGCCATTGTCGACAGAACCGCTTCTGACGAGGCCCGGAGCAGTTCTGTCGTCGTTTAAATGGAAACGCTTCTTCAACGTTAGATTGCGGCAGATGTGTAGGAATCACTTTCATGACCGGAAATAAGTTTCTTCCCAGGCCGAGCCACGTACAACTCACATCTCGTTTTACCGCACGCGCTCTGCACGCACAGCATGCAGTGTGTGTCGAAGTCATAACCGAATATGATTGACAGCTATGAACAACACACATACCCAGGAAAGTGTCGAAAGATGGTCGGATAATTTTTCCATGTCTTCCCTTAGCATTAGTCGTCCTCCCTCCATAAGTGCGCAGAAACATCGTTTTCTTAAATTTCGCTTTCGCTAAAGCCAAGATTGACGACATTGAGATTTTTTAAAAGGGTAGTACCGCTCGAAAAAGCGCACATGCTGTTGGCCTCCGTCGATGTACTGTATACAATCGTGGTTGGTTTGAAGCTCATGCCAGAGAGAGCTAAGCACCAGCTGGTCATCTTGTGAACGCACTAACGTTCACGCTTTTTGGCGGGGCTTGACCTTTGACCCAGTACTCAGGAGCAGGTCCGTAGCCATGTTTGAAGGTTTGGGGAGACAAAATACATTTTTAGTTGGGGCAAGATTTTTGTTGTTGCTATAAGTTCAAAACAATTTTTTCTGGACACAACAAAATTTGGGGGACACTGTTCCAAATGCCCCCCCGTTGCTGCGGGCTTGTTCAGGAGCCAGTTGATCTTCAAAGTTAAGCATTTGCCCGTATTAACGGATTGGTTTTCGTATCACAGTCGTAACCAGCTTGGGACACCAGGAGTGCCGAAGAGTTTACTGAGGGGCCCAATTTTTTTGAACTGTGTCCAATACTTTTAAAAGATGTCAAACACATTTTTCCATGGGGGGGCGAAACTTTTTTGGGGCGGCTTCGCTTCCCTGGTCACGGGCCTGGTTCCACGTTGCTTCGTAAGTCAGTTCTTGCGCTCTGCCCCAGGTTTTCCGGATATGACCAAATCACAACTGTCAGCGACAGCGGGGGTAACAAGCTGTGACGTCATTGTCAAATTTGATGAAAAATGTTTATTTTCGAACGATCTACTTGAAGTCGATAAAAAAAATTAACGAAGCGGCTACGAGCACTGCCACAAGTGTCAGGTCTTCATTATGCCAATGAAATTGAACCAGGGTCGTACAGGCACCGGCGTATAGCAGCTGGTTCATCGAACACGCAAAAACGTACATAACACGTTTGGCACGGGTATAACCCGTTGAACAACTTGGGAATAAATACGCTGGTCTTGACGAGTGCAACCACAGCAACAACGCGCGTACACCAATGCATCGTGAAAAACGTCTGTGAGATCGGAAGCAGCCGGAAGACTACGCGTTAAATTGTTACCACAAACTTGAGTGAAACACAAGACTCGTCGAATTTCTGCTTTTTAAAATCTTCTCAGATTAGATAAAAACCATGCAACAACCCAACAGGTGACACATGTTGGCTGGCGCAGGTAGATGGAGCAAACAGTGATGCCGCGGTTAATTCGAGCTCGTAACACTTACTGAGCAACAGCGAAAAAAGCTTAAAAAACCCTCAAACACAAACTTTGCTATTTGCAGCACTGCTGTTCAACAATTACCCTAGTTTGTGACGACACAAAGCGACACTTGCATCGCACTTGCAAGCACGTGCCTCGTCAGCTGACAGTTTAACGAGGTCACTACAGGTCAAGCGCTGTCGAAGTGGCTCAGGAGTTGTTCGCAATAAGCTGGAGTGCGGTGCTTGTGTTTGACAGCGTTGACTTCCTTGCGTAGAATGTCTGCGTCGAGGGCGCCTCCGAGAAACAGGATGTCTGAAATGCGGTCGTGTCGAAGTTAAGCTAATTTCTGCGAGTTGATATGACCAGTAATGCAAGCAGGAGCGTTGGTGCATCCGTTTCAAAACCGTGAGGAAGTTTTTACCCAACAAGAAAATGCTTCTTTTGCAAGATGTGACGGTGATACATGCTCAAAAAATGACAAGTCATGGAACGATCATATCTCCGGAGTAGCCAGGGTATCGGTAAGCACCCAATCGGCTATTACTGCGTAAGCTCACTTCAGCTAAATCAGCGTTTTCATTTGGAAAGCGCTGGCGTTCATTGGTATGTATAGAAATTGCAATTCATAACGCTATCGACCAAGTTGCAGGCAGCAGAGTCAGACCAAGCCAGCGTGGTGTTGCTGGACGAAACCGTTTCCAAAAATCTCAAATCAAGCAACAAGAAGATAAACCATGCCAGCTGCAAAGATACATTTTGTAGCAAAATTATCCACTTCGCAAGAAGACCACGCTTTGTGACATTAAGACAGGTTGCCAATGGAGAGTAGATATTGTCTATAGCAGTGTTTCCCAATCTTTTTTTGGCTAGCGCCCCCTTTTCTGACAAATTTCTATCGCCCTCCTACCAGTGGCGTGCAGAGGTCTGGTGATGCCCGGGGCGACTGCTTGATCGTATGTCCCCCTAACAAATGCTAGTGTTGAGCAGTGGCGTATGGTGGTCTTTGTTACTGGACACACACTGTGTGTGACGTCACAGCACGACGTCATATTCCTGTTTGCAAACCAACGTTTTGGCGAAGTTTTCTGACCAGTGCTCTCACTTTTAGGGATTTTGTCCCTAGATTGGAACTTTTGGCCCTTTTGGGGATTTTTTAGGGATTTTCGGAAAAGTATGAAAATGTGTAAAATGAACTATTTGTTTATTTTGGAAATCATATTTGGTTCTATTTTTAACATTTATCACAGCACTCCGATTTTATGCTGCACCACTGGTGTAGGAGGCGGGGGTGCGAACGAACAGTTTTGATTTGGTGAAAATCATGGAAAAATCCGTGGAAATCTGGGCAAAATTTCAGAAAACCTTCACTAAATCCCTGAAAATCTTAGCAAACGCCTGAAAATATCAGCAAAAATGGCACCCAACGGCGCCCAAAATAGTAGGTCACTTTTTTATGGAGTTTTTCGGGCAAGTTAGGGAGAATTCGGGCAAAGATCATTCGCACCCCCAAAATGTTGCCTGCTCCTACGTGCTGCACCACCACAGATTTAGGGGATTTTTTGGAATGTTTTGGTACTGTTCTAGGGATTTTTAGAGTTGCATTTGTGAGAGCCCTGTTGCTGACACAACATGCATATTTTTCTACACGCACTCTCCTTACACGTTATTGTACAATGTATTACTGCAATGAACATTATCAGCGCTTCAAGTTAGGAGGCTGTAGGAAAGCACAGCACTCAACGCTAGGACAGAGCAGTGCATAACTGCAAAATTATCCGGCAACGAGTTAAACAGAGGAGTAGAACACACTCAGTGCTACGTCAGCGCATTTCACGACTGGAAAAATGTAAGGCTGCGCATTGAAACAGTGGAGTAAAACACACTCAAAGCTACGACAGGGCAGTTCATGAACGCAAAAACATCAGGATGTCTCGTCGAATAGCAGTCGAGCAGAGAAGGTATGCGGCTGCGATGGTGGACACCCGGGGTTGACAGTTTGAAACTTGCTAAACTACACAGGAATTGAGAATGCGCATAAAGCACTCAGGAAAACTTTCGCTTTCTATCATATGGTTGTTATGTACAACTACTGTGGGTCCACAGAACAAATGCGGGCTTGTGTGAGCCGTTATGATGAATCGGCCTGAACTTCCAATGACGAAGCTCGAATTGATGCACATATTGCAAGCACAGGTGTGCGCTGCATAAGCGCACACCCGGGTTTGCCACATCAAAACACGAAACGAGTGATGCATCAAAAACTCAGGTAAATCAATCAAGATGAAATAGGAAAGTTATGAAATTTGGCTCAGAAAATCAATAAAATGCCCATGATTATCTTTTCAACAGTGGCGTAACTAGAGGTTTGAGCTACGGGGGCAAAACTTAGCTGTAGGGGGCCCACTAGCCAACGTTCAGAAAAAAATTATGAAATATTAGTGAATCTGGATGTCGTGGATGACTGTGCTAGGTTAAAAAACGAAAACATCCAGAAAAATCCCAAAGCAACAGCAACCTACTGGAATCCACAAGAATACTGAATATCAAAATGTAAGCTAATGAGGGCCCGTTTTTTACATTTAGCTTGCCAGGGGGGAAGCTCGCCCCCTGCCCGTCAGTTACGCCACATGTCTTTCGATCCTTCTGTGATTTTCCCTTCATCGCACTATCTGGAAAGAGTCGCGTCACTATCAGTTTGATTGGGTGTGCGCCGCACAGCTAGAGTGTAGGTCTCTGGTATTGAAGAATGCAATAATTACTGGCATTTGAATACGTACAAACTAGTGTTGACAAAGAAACAAGTTTCGAAAAATTAAATCCATGAAGCATGTGTTAGTCGCATCACAATAGGAAAAATAATCTAGTCACAGCATTTTAATGTTTGTGATTTCACTCTTTCGATGCCCCCTGCCTTGGATGGCCGGGGCCGTCGCCCCGTTTGCCCCCCACCCGCACACCACTGCCCCTACCATCCCTAGCCACACATATCAACACAATTTTTTCGTATTCTATATTTGGGATGTTTGAAAATGATTAAAACAAGAATGAGTGCAAAGATGCATTTCACTATTAAACTTAATTTAGTAAATTAACTCATTCAGCAGTTGGAAACTGTTAAGAGTAAATGATTTGGAAACTGTTAGAGTTCATGAAGGGCTCGATTTCGTTTGAACAGCATTAAACTTGGACAAGAAGGTGGAGATTGCTGATTTGGATTTAATGAGGTTAACACCATTCCCCTGCAATTGCAATTTAACTTCATTGAACTTCGTGAAGATATCTGTGGACTGTGACAGCCAAAAGATAATGTATCTATGACACCCTTTGACAGTCACCTTCTGTGTGCAGCAACAGGCGTACAAACTCTCTTCGTCATTATCCGAGTGCACCACATTGCCTAAACGTAGGACACTTTTAAACCCTTTGGTGTCCTTTGATAAATCAATCCATCAATCCATTAATACTCTGCCACATTTTTAGTAAATTTTGAGTTCGGAGCAGTGCAGGATTGAATTTAATCTGCATATTTTAAAAGTTTTTGAACTTAGCCGTGACACTTGCAGTCGTCCACTGCCTCTACCATCTCTCTCTCCCCCTGGATTTCCTTGGTGCTGCTCAAGCTGAAGTGCGTTCTGAAACACACTTCTCTTTTCCGGAATCTTTTCGATTCCCTTTAGGTAACTTATTCTTGTTGGCACCTAACACTATCTGTAAAAAAATATAAATTGCCTTTCTACTTTCGAATTGAACTCGTGCAAGGTTATTATTATATTTGTGATCATTAAACTACTCCATCCAAAATTAGCTAACGCTTTTGTTTACAGGTTGAGTCTAAGTGTCTAAGTGCAAGCGTGCATTCTCAAACCTGACCGGTGATAGTCACTGTAACGAATCGGGCATTATTAAGTAGCAGTTTACCCGTGCCAAGAAGTACGGCTGACGAAAATTCCAATCAAATTCATTTCATTATAGAGGAGGACACTTTTACTGTGCAGCTTACCTTTAGTGATGGAAACTGCAGTTCATCAATTTATCTCCTAGCATTTCACCTCCGTTTTGTTTCCAAAACTCTAAGTTTTTGTTTACAAATTACATGCATACATGTTTGTTGATCATACTGTTTTTCATGACATTTGGTCACTCAAAGTTAGTAAGACAACAGAAATGTAATTAATAACTGGGTCTCCTATCGCCCCCCCAACCGCCCATTTCTGCTTCACCGCCCCCGTAGAGTTTCTCACCGCCCACTTTGGGAACCACTGGTCTATAGCATCAGTAAAAGCTCACCTCTGACCGCAGTTCGAACGTTGGTCTCGGGATCATCCATATGAACCAGCAGGCCGCTGTACATCGCCTCCAAGTGAGCTTTATAAAGTGATTTGTCGTAGTCTGGTTTGAAGCACTAGGGAAAAACAGTGTACTTTTGGCTTTGTACGCAAAACGCTACTTGCAAAGTAACAAGAAGTTAGGAACATCAGAAGTTAGGAGGAAAACATGCAATTTATAAAGGACATAAAAGTATACAAGATGATCCACACAAAAAATGAGCCTCATAAAGTTCCAGTTAATCCTCCGCAACACCATTGACATTTTTCAAATGTGTTCGACTTGACTTATTTACTTAAACTTCAGTCTATGGAAATCTTTTCCGCAAGGTTTCTTGAAGTTTTTTCGAATACATTTTTAAAGTTGGGTCTCCGGCATTATGCAGCGCATTCCCCGGACTTGGACATTCCAGGTTTTTATCAGTGGGAACAACTCAATGATAATGTATTTTAGAACAATCTGCAAACGTATGGTGAATAGAAGGCACCATCTACACGAAAGACCCGGGTAAGCCTTTGAGTGGGGAAGTGCAAGTTCTTGACAATCTTGCTTGACATACGCAAGCGTGAATTCAATGTTGAGAACAATTTCAGAAGCACATTTTGGAAAAAAACAACAATTCAACCCAAAATGACTCAAAAATGACTTAAATTTTGTAGAAAGATTCTCCACAAACTAAGCTCAAATCTACCAAATTTACAAAAACACAAACCGATAATGTCGAATTAATTAAGTTTTATGGGGATTCGGTTTGTAGTCAGGGCACAAGTTCCGAGTCGAGCGACTGGCAAATAAAGTTTTGTGACCATCAAATCCACAGTTCTCATCTGCGAGCGGAAAAAAAGAACAATTTAACGTATTGTGGGACTTGTGCATGTTCCTCGCAAAAAAATACAAAAATGCAAATTGTGCGAAGAGTTACTTTGAAAAATGCAGCCCAGGTCTTCGTCACAGTGATCCTTATATCGTCAGAAGCGTCGTCCATGCGTTTCAGGAGTTCCATGTAAAGCTTGTGGAGAACTTCGTCAACGTCAGCGTCCTGGCCGCAGATGGTGAGCAACCTGTTGGAAAAAGATTGCGTTCGCAATTTCTGGTCGAGTGTTGAGGCCGAAAATCCATTGCTCTCACAAAAGATTATCACACTTTTATTGTCTTTGGCCACTACCTTCATGTTGAGGCAGCATTTTCAGCTCTGACAAATATGAAGACAAAATACCGGTCCAGACATACCGTGGACTCTGATAAGTTTGTTTGTCAGAAATATCTCCGAAAATTGATAAATTGTGCAATATGAAGCAACTCCATCCGTTAAAATATCGAAAGAAATCCTTTCACAGTAAAGAATCGGACACTTAGATCTTACAGAGTATATATTTCATCTACGATGTAGGCATCATCAGCTCTTATTCTAATAGGTTAAGAACCACTGTGTTAAACTGATGTTGTCAGTTTATGCCATCAAACATTACTCAGTGTCATTTATCTTTTGTTTTGTATTGTTTCCGCGCTAATCGAGCGGTAAACTTGATGCTACACAAGATCGGGGTCCAAAAAAAGAGCACACCCACAAATGGCGTCCGTGGCCCAAAAGTTTGGGAAATCTTGTATGCATTTGCAGCATGTTTTCTATGGTAGTAAACATGGTTTCACCGCATATTTTTGCTCTTTTGTTTCAAATTGTTGCTAGATGACTGAAGCCCAGCCCTACGCATATACACGATGTTTTTCTACCTGGTCAGAACCTTTGCTGTGGTCAGTCTTGTGGTTTTGACGTCATCGTCGAGCACCGAGGTCAGCTTTGGCAGCAAGCCAGGAAAAACCTTGCACGCGGTTTCCTTGGCAACCAGGCCGCTGCGCAGTAGAGCCCACAGCGTTGCCACGGCGATGGTCCGGACCGCCGCCTGCGTCCGGCCCGCTTTCCAGACGAGATTCGGTGAGATCATGTTGGAAATCATCGATTCAACCTCTGCAGTGAAGGTCTCCCTTCCGCTAAAAAACACATGTCAGCACAGGGGAATCCCCGCGGTCGTCCGAGCAACAGCGGCGGGAGTTCCCCCCTTTCGAGAGGTTCATAACAACATCATCGCTTTGTCTAAAAGCGTGACTGCTTGGTTACACAGTGAATATTTGATCCCCTAACACTTTGAGAGCCGGGTTAATTCAAGGGGTTCGCAAAAAGCAGCTGTTTCGAACGTGGCTTTGCGGATGAATATCTCCGCTCCTGTTCGCTCTAGCGACTCGGCGAAAATCTCAAAAAACGTGGTCAGT
>Ga0210059_1009063_pt1 | contig 15591 bp, 14 predicted proteins | sample Ectturendosymbi2_FD_188042 | JGI IMG/M metagenome (GOLD analysis project Ga0210059, IMG submission 188042) | Ecteinascidia turbinata endosymbiont from Florida, USA - Sample 2 (SPAdes) (version 2) | ecosystem: Host-associated > Tunicates > Ascidians > Unclassified | place: Key West, Florida... | reverse complement strand
CATACTGTCATCATCATCAACAACACCTTTTTTGAAAGTCTGGTCCCCTGTGTGTGCGTTTCGCCCTGCATAGTGAATTATTAGTGAAAGCGAGGCAGTGTGAGCGTGCGATTGTGCTTGCCGCGTTGTGCAGACGTCCCTCACAAAAAGCCCGCACCCCCCAAACAAAAATTTTTTTTTCGAGTGCCATCTACTAGACTGGCCGATCCGTTTGAGCCGTTGAACAGCTCTCTAGCGCAAACGGCGGAGGAGCTGGGGCGTTGGTAAGGCAACCGAAAACTGCTGTTTTTTCTAACGAAAATCGCTGAATCCTAGCGGACGCCAAAGAGTTAGTTTTTTAATTTATTTGTTTATGAACACACACGCTCTGTAGAACGTAGGTTGATAAAAACAGACAAAACAGAACGTAGTAAAAGGCATTGAAGCCGGTGGAATCACAGAGTTACAGACACTTTTTACTAATGCATTGAAGACAGAACCACAGGGTGACAGACACATTGAATCAAGCAGGGATTTTGATAGAACGTCTGACTCAAGCAGTGTGCTCCAAACTTCAACAGCTTGGCAGCCCACAAACTGATCAAAATTTATCAAAAAAGCTGTGTATCTTCTGATGAAAGTTCATTAGGTTAGGATTATGGTGGTAATCGCAGAAAAGCTTGTTCACAATTGTTAACCTTGGATATTACATTTCTCCTGAAACGTAAAGTGCACAGCGAATCAAACGTACGTCACTGTACTTGGGCATGAAACAGTACTAACCTGCTCGAAGCACGCTTGCACGAGATTTTCAGGAAATAAGTTTCTGCAAAAAAAGAAATTTGGGCGGTTAATGCTCGACGGTTTTTCAGCGGTTTCTCGCTTGGCTTGACGGACTTTGCAATTACTTGCCATACAAACTTAGCATGACAGCTGCAGTAAATAAAAAATTGTACTTTGGTACGTAGTTTGAACATACACTACATGCGATTATGTTCTATTATCTGGTGCATCCTGGGACAACGTTTGTTTTGGCAGCCGTAATGTATGTTTTTTGCGCCCCAAATGCTGCATCCAGGGAAAACGTCTTCATTTTGTGCTGTGTCTTTCTTGCACCAGCGAATAACCCAGACCTTCCTACAGTGCAGAGGTTCTCAACTGGGGGTTAATTTACCCCCTAGGAGTAAATTTAACCTATCCTGGGGTTAAATTTAATGATGCTGAAGTTACAATATTTTGTTTTTTTCTACAGCGCTAGTGAGTTAAACAAAAAACAGGGGGTGAATTTTATGTTAGGAAGCTGGAAAGGGGTAAAAGGGAGAAAAAGGTTGAGAACCCCTGCTATAGTGGTTTAGCCTTCCGCAGATGAGAAATGGGTGAAAACTCTCCACCTCTTGTGAATTGCTGCAAAAACTTATGGGCTTTGCACAATCTAGACAGAAGTGCAACGATTACATTTTAGTTGTTCGGACAATTTTTGCACTGTTGCTATCGAATGTCTGACAACCCTGCAATCAAGCGTTGTTTTCTTCACGCCTCTGCAAATGTTACGCCGAAAGCACTTGTTCCCTCTGCTCGTGGCGTCGCTGAATACGACTAACAGATAACACTGATAAATCTGTGTTCTTTCTAATTTTTCTAGACTTGGCGTTTTCTTGGATGAAACAGTTATCAGTGGGAAATACTTTGGCACGTTCTCATCTGCACTGAAAAAGTAAAAACTGCTTTATTGTTACAACAATTTTAATCAACATGCCACTGTCAAATCGCCAACTTGAATAAAAGAGAGCCGACCAAATGGGACCTCTTCTTTTCCTTAGTATCTAACAACGTTGTTGTTGTAATGAAAGCAGCGCGCACATGATTCAACCTTAATCGATCATCGCTTTACACAGAAACTTGCAACCTTGCACAACAAATGCTGTCCACAGTCTTGTCTCCAAAAATCAGCGTACTGCAAGTGATTCAAAAACATCTCGGCGTAGACATTTCAATTTGCAAGAAAGTTTTGCTTTCGTACAAAAACTGTTTTTGAAACTATTGTTTCAACAGAAAAAAACGTATGTTGTAGCACATTTTCACCAATTTTTTGATAATACTCTTTGAACAAAACGTAAAAAATTGATGAGCAAGAGATCTTCTTTAGGAATGGTAACTTCAGTAACGACAACATTCCTTTAAGCTACTGCACTATTCACATCTGGATGCATCAATTATTTGGTGAAAACTTCCGGCTTCTTATAGATACCTACTAAAAAGTTGATAAAAAATCAAATATATTTGCTTTATCGGCATGTTATGCAACTTTTTGGAACAGCAAATATTTCCACAATTGTTGGCAGATTCATTACACACTTGATAAAGTGCAGCAACTTCAACCAAATCCTAATAACACACTGATGGTCACTCTGACTTGTTTAGTTTCAAAGCGCATGCTTTTTGATGGAAAGAACTTGACGTTTTACAGAAGATAAGCTTTGCAATCTCTCGGAAAGGGTATATTTTTGCTCACATGATTGATGCTGTATTTTTATATGATTTAAACTTCAAAAGTACTACAATTTTCTTTTTTACCTCAGTAAATCGGTTAGCGCATCCACGGGCTCCACACTCAATGATTCACCAGTTGAATCGATATTTTCTTCTCCGACCCGACCTTTATATATTGTCGTAAATAAATAAGTTAAAAGAACAAATCAGATCAGTCTCAGCTGACCTCTTGGATTGCATCAACAACATCAGGACGGTGTACCTGGGTTGATGGTGACAACCAACACGATTCCTATAATAACGGCAATGAGAGTTGTTGTCATGTAATATACAATTGCTCGAGCGCCCAGCTTTCCAGAAGCACGTCGGTCTAATGTGGCAACACCTGCAAAGTGATTTTGAGAAAGTGAGTGACTCACCTCCACAACGCACAAGCTAAAATTTTGTATGAGCAGCCGAATGTCACTCACCATTCGGGTTACTTTCCAATAATTTATTCACAGAAAATGAATAAAACCAAATTTTTTCAACATTAAAAGCTTTACAGGTTGCTGGGACTTTTCGAGGATTTTCATCGCTTTGCGATGATTCCAACTTGCACATATCTGTGTTCAAGTAATTATGGTCTCCGCAAATATGACTGATTCGATTGATTTTGACTGCGTCACCTTTGCGGAGACCAATTCTCTTTAAATTCCTGAAATATTGTCTAGAGCAGCTATGTCCAACTCAAATGGCTTACTGAGCCAAAAATTACGTCACTATCTTACCAGGGCCGCATATTGAATGACATATTAATATGAGAGCACATTGAATGGCTTACTTTGATCTAAGCAAACAAAATTTAGCTTAGCTAATGTACTGCTAATGTACTGAAAGCGTTCGAATCCTAACTGCAGTGGTGACAAATGTGATAAAGTGGCACTGAGGACCACCTGTATCAAAAAGATCAAATGCATGATTATCAAAATAAGGACAGGTTGTGAGTATGTAGGATACTTTTACTACAGCGAAAACCTAAACTGAGCCGCATGCGGGCCGCGGGTTGGACATAGCTGGTCTATAGTCTAGACCAGTAATTTCCCAGCCTGTTGTACCTTTTCAATTGTGGTGCGCAGGTTTCAATCAAGTGAACCAGCATAAAATGCTTGTTTGTTTGTTGGGCTACAATGAGGGAGTTTGCAAAAAGGGCAACACCATTAACATCACCAGTATCATAAATATCGATAATATCACAATCAGTATTATCACACTAAGAATATGAACACTAGCATACATCATAGCAGTGTTGGTGATGTCAGTGATGTTAACGTTATTAGTGCTACGAATCATGTTACCGCGAGATTAGTGATATGAATCATATTACCGAGATTAGTGATATTAGCATGGTAATATTAGTCATCCATAGAGAATTATCGATGTTTGTGGTAGTTGAAAACCTGAAATGTCACCCAATTAAGCTTTTATGGAACCAGGTATCACGCGACGATATAGTGCGTGACCTCCAAGTACATGCTATCGAAAAAGCGTTGGGAGCTTTGCTGCAAGCATATTTTGACAAAGTAGTTTCAAATATTATTCCCCTCCTACATTTTAACTGGCGATATTTTGTGTCACAACTGCATTGATATTTTTTGCCCTGCCTAAATTTAGAGCACTTGAGTATCAACTGCTCGCAAGGAAATGTTTTACTATGAAAACCGTTATTTTCATAATGGTCCAGTACTGCAGTTTGTTTGTGTACGGTTTCTCATAGAATAACTTGTATTTTGAACACATATATCAAATGCCTTGGTTTTCCCAGCCCTAAGTACGGTAGTACACCTTACAGAAAATCAAAAGTTAAGCATGATTTAGTTTAGCAATACGTGAGTCTTGTTTTTTCTCTTGCCAAAATCATGCAGTGAATTTAATGAAAGAGTTTACTCCAACAAAATAAAACAATATTTCAGATGCCTACCAGTAATCAAACTGCAGACAATCAAAGGTAAGATGATCATTTTCAGCATTCGAAGCAAGAGATCTCCGGGAAAAGCAAAATATGTGATGTCCAAGTTTGAGAAATGTGCTTCGCGCATTGCAATACCTAACACGATTCCCAAAACCACACCAGCAATTGTGGCCAGGAGCAATGCATTTGTCTTCAGAAAACTTTTGCATTTGTTTTTCGTGCAGCACCCCATATTGAATTGAGAAATAGTTGCTGTCGGATTTCAAACTAAAAACAGATGTTTTTCTATGCTGAACAAAAACGAAATGTTACAAAACTTTGGGCAAAAGAATTCACACAAGCAATTAGACTGCAAAATTAAAAAATTTCCAACGTATCAATGGAGAGGTGTCATTCCACAGGAATGAATCAGATACCATGTTTACTGAGTATATATTTTGCCTACTCTCTCAGGCATCTTCTGCTTGTCTTCGAAAAGAAACACCAATGTCGCTTTCCAACATAAATGCTCATATCTTTGCTATAATTAGAAGCTCATTTTAAATGTAACGTCATAGAATTGCATTTATAGTGAGCAGCTTTTCCACTGCTTCAACTGCTGTTACTTGAAATAACAATCTCAGAATGTCACGGTACATTTACACATGACCTCAAAGAGTATTGTCCTGATATATCTTGAACATAGTTAATAAAGATAGAATTTCAAGCAAATATTTAATACCGGTTAAAATGTTTAGACTCTAACCTGCTGATGTGATAAAAAAATCTATCAAGCCCACTAGGCCAAGTTAGTTTATGAAAAAAGTCATCTCCCTGTCCAACAGCAGCAAGACACCGACAACCCATTGTCTTGTATAACTTTTAATGCAAGCCGTTTTTCTGCTTATGACAGGGGTCGGCAACCTAAGGCTTTGGAGCCACATGCGGCTCTTTAGCTCCTCTAAAGTGCCTCTCTGGATTCCACAAAAGCTGTAATTCATTTAATTGATATTAGAATTAAGTTGATTACAATTTAGCCTGTGCTCCTATGAAGTCACATGAAAAATAAAACGACATGAAAATTTTGTGACTCCTACCCGGTCATATGAGCTGGAGGATGAAGCAGAATGGCTATTTTGTAAAAGAAATTGCCGACTCCTGTCTTGTGATGTGCCTGTATATAAATATGTTTCTTATTTTTCAGCTTAAGCCAACGCCACCACAAAATGTACCAACCAAAAACTTGAAACGTTTCATCAGTTTGTTGTCCGTTTGTTGTAATTTAGGTGTTGTAAATACTGCAGCAAAAAATCTGAGTACTTCACGCACCACATACAGTTGGTCATTTTGTTATCTTAGGCCTACATTACATCACTACGTAAATGTTTACTATAACAGGAGGTAAAAGTAAGCCGGAGTAATGCGGAAAGCCGTTCCGGTAAAAGACACATTTTGTAAACTATGTCCAACACATTTTCCAGGAGGGTAGAAAAATTTTGCAGGGGAGGCTTCTCTAGGGATGTAGTCCCGAACAAGAAAGGTGTGGGAATGCATCCAAAAATAGCCATTTTAAAACAACTTCAAAGGCATTTTGAAGCAAAACGTTAAAAAGGTGTGGAAATGCCGTTCCTACAGGTTCCCACCCCACTGCACCCTTGGTTACGGGCCTGGTATAGAATATCATAAATCTATCACAAAACCCTTTGGTAATTCGTGTATTCCCTTGATAATCTCCATAATATTTAGTCTCATTAGTGTTTTTATTGCTACATAACCTTCAGTTGTTGTTTTTGTTTCTGGGACGTATAATTAACCGTTTTACGTAGCTAGGTTCAAACTTCTTTTGCCATTTTAGGTTTGTAGATTGCTTGCATAGGATTTGGTAGACTATCAAGACTTCTTCATTTTCAAATGTGACTAAGAGTCATTACTAGAAAACAAATGAGATGCAAATAAAAATTGATCAAAACTAGACGAGAAAAAACAATAACAAACATTAAGCGCAATAGCAAGTAAAGTTAAAAAAAACTGTGAGCGATGTTGGCGCCCAAACTAGCACAATTTGTAACCAGATGTACTATCATATCTCAGCTTTTTTCCAGATTGCTGGCTAATGGGCCCTTTACGGCAGCCAGCGGGCCCCATTCAGCTAAGCTGGCTCAAGCCTCTAGTTACGCCACTGTCTGTGACCACCAATCAACGCACCAAGAAGAAGAACAACTTGATTTTAGTTAAAAAATTTAAGCCAACTGTTCATCCATTAATAGGGAATGAACAACAGTATGAAGAATTTAGACCCAAAAACAGTTGGGTGTAGACTATTTTTATTGGAAAATAGGATGTACTTCTTTTCGTTAAGCTGATAACCTGAGAATAAGAGTTGACTTGTTTTCAGAGTTTTCAGAACAGCATATGATGTGGCACAAAGTAACAAACGTTTCACAGACTTACGTTTGATTGGTTATCAGCAAGCTAATTACACATACGTGGGACTTGTTTTACAGTACAACTATTGCCGTTAATATAATTGGTCCTGCGTCTACGCCGATGAAGAAAAAACTTTCAACTGCAATTATTAAAAGCAGGAGCAAGATAAATGTTCTAGCCAACGAATCTTCCCGCGTTAGTCACAAATCAAATTCAAAGTCATGTTTCCAAAAGCTATACAGGGTTGATATAGCGAAGGGGCACCTGCCAGCGTTTCGTTGGCTTTCGTTTGAACTGGAAACTCCTTTTGCTTCTCATAGACAATTTTGGACTGTTTGTTAAAGAAACGTTTCAGCAATCAGATGCTGCAAGAAGTATTCATTGGATTTTGCATTGATGGAGCCAGTGTGATGCTGGGAACAAAATCAGGGTTGGAAAGTTGTTCGAAGATGAATTCTCTGATACAGTAGTATGGCACTACCTAAACCACAGATTTGAATTGCTACTAGCAATAGATATTACCAGTAGCACAAATAACTTGCAGTCGTATCTTGAAAGGTTTTATTCTTTCTATAGCCAGCAGAGTCCCGCGCGGGGCGTGCTAACGCGCGCGGGTTGCGGGTATGCGCATTTACGGGGGCGAGGAGACACGCAGAGCTATTCGTGCGAGGCGCGACGAGTTGAACTTGGTGTGAGGCGGGCGTGGGTTAAGAACTTCGCCATACGGGTATCTTGAATGTTGACCAATTGCACGTGAAAGTAACATGAGGAGCAAGAAATTCAGTGCTACAGAGGGCTTGTGCTACAAGATCGTAGCGACATTTTCCAGAGGTGGCGAGACCACAGATCAGATTTTCCCACTCTCGGTGATCTTGGAAGAAATACAGTACTGTACGTTTGGCGTGATGGCACCTAGCGCTGCTAGTAAACAAGTGTGCAGTATGGCTGAGCATGTCGTGAATAGCAGAAGAGCAAAATAAAGAGCGCGCGCAGCCCAGGACTCTAATTGCCAGTCACCGAAGAACTTGCGAGAACTTACTGAGTGTATCCATGATTTGCACATCACCCAGGGTTGTCAGATGAAAATTTCAATAAAAAGCCAAATATCACTAAAATGAGGCCATAAAAGGCCAAACCGATATTTTTAAAGGCCAAAAAACGCCAAACTTTATTTGTGGTATTGCCCTTCCTTTGTCACAAAGAAACATCTAAATCTCAAGAATATAGTAAGAAATTTTCTTCGAAGTTAAGATTAAGTCTTGCTTTGCATTGTACTGGAGCTCATTACTGACGCTTCACTGACTTTTCATGGTTTGTGCGATTGCACACATTGGGTACAATGGTGCCACAGTTTGCATGCTGATCTATCGGCATCTTTCTGCACCCACACGAAAGTCATCTCCAGTTCACTCCTGTACTTACGACCGAAATCACAAGAGCCCTTCCACTTCCTCGACATCATTGTCGCATTTCTATCGTGAAGACACAGACCTGACTGCAAGGGTTGAGCCTGCTTAGTGCTTACAATACACTACACAGTGCACACAATTCCAGTGATTATGCAAAAAATTTAATTTCGAAGCTCGCATTGCTCAACTAGTACTTACATCAGAACGCAGGCATCAGTCTAATATAGCATTTATCACAAAAATTTTGCAGATGTGTTGCCGAAAAAAATGGAATAGCAATATTTTCCTTCAGAGGAACCTGTTTCAGCGTAAAAAGGTCAAAAAAGAGCCAAAAGGTCAAACGATTGTTTAAGGCCAACCAACTTCATATCAGGCCAAAAATAGGCCAAACGGCCAAATAAATTTTTTGGGCCAACCAACTTGAAACGAGGTCATATTTTTGAAATTTGGCCTAAAAAGGCCAATCTGGCAACCCTGACATCACCCTCAAAAGAATCGGAAGTGTTTTCTGTTCGCTGGGTGGCTTCATCTTTCAGAGCGGTATCAGCAGTCTGACATAGTCTTCCAGCTCTAGCTCAAGATTTTTCCAACGCTTCGAAAGATGAAACAAGACAAAGTGCAGAAAATGTCAGATTTCAAGTAGTACTTCCAAATTGTGTACAACCATTTTTGTCAAAAGATTTAGCGCTGATGGCCGATGTCTTGAACGAATTAAAAATTTATCAGAAACACTACAAAACCGAAATACCACACTTCCCAAAGTTCCGAAACTTACTAACTGTATTTACAAAAAGAGGAGAAGCCATTTCCAGGATAGCTTTTCTGTTTTGGCTCAACTTGCAGAAGCAGCAATGTCGTTCAAGTAAGCACAATTGCGAAAAGTAGAAGCCGAATCATCAACCAGGTTCAGTTCATTCTAGCTGTAGCTGACAACATGAAACAAGGGTATCAAAAAGAACACAGCGAGCAGTGTTGCCACTCACCAAGAGATGTACAAAAATTTTGTTAGTCACATGGCTGTGTTGAATCGACACAACTGTGTACAGTACATGAAAAATGCTCACTTTGCTAAAGACGAAGTAAAAAGTTTATGTGAGGCCCTTCACCTCAACAAACAAGAAACTCACATTATGGATTTATTGAATATAAGGCAAGTGCTGGAAGAAGCATTTCTAATTAATTCAACAAGTTGTGTGCGGCAGTTGACGCAAATGAACAACATAACCCTGCTCAGGTAACTCTTTTTTAAAACGAGGTCAGTAACCACTACTATTCCTGTCTATATCGCATTTTCACCCCTACTCAGGCTTACTGGGACGTTTCCAGTGCAGAAACGGCTTTTACAACAATTCAGAAAGCGTTTTCAAACTTATCTGACCTTAAAAAAGTAACATGTTGAATGTTGAAAAAATTATTATTAATAAAACAAACACTGGTCCACGCCGAAAAAAAGCCTGGGATAGGCAAATTAGTGACACAAAAACTACACGAAAAAAACGGAAATGCCGCCAGCAACCTTTGATGGCAATTTGCACAAGACCTTGCGTTACTGAAGTTAGAGCACAACATCGCGTCAAAACGAAATTCAGTGACAAGCAGACGTACAGATAGCAAGCCAAAAGTAGTATCACTCGTTCATTGACATAGTTTTCTCTCCTTACAGAAAACCTCGGTTATTCGGATTCGATTTGACCGACGATTTTATTCGGTTTAGACGAAGATCCGGATTAACCGAAGATGGTTGTTTCTAGCCTGACGTCATCTAAATACTGCGATATCGGTGAAATATCACTGAAATCGAACACACTTGCGACCCAAAAGTAAACTTTTGCTGAAGGAAAACGAATTTATCAATGTATTTACAATGGTACATCAGACTAGTAACAGATATATCCAGGCGGTTATGAACAATCTTAAGTTCATCATTTAAGATTACTTGGCTGCGAAGAAATCATTTTTGACAGACGCAGTGATTTCTACGACTGGCCCATAAGCAGTTCTTCTATTTGGAATGTAATGCCAATGTCCTTCTGGCATTATACCGTGCACAATCCACTTGATATTCAACGAGATATGCCATGCCTGTGTGTGACGTAATAATCGTTTCTACGATAAGTCCAATGTTGCCTGCAGTTGCGGCCGTTGTTATCATAATGCAAAACGCTCGTTGTTGATCGTAAGCATTCTTGTGTTGCGTCTGAAAGCTGCCGAATCTTTCCTAGAGACCAATCAATGAACTTAACAACACAACAGCGTGAAAGTGCAGAAAAATCCGGATTACTAGATAAAAAAGAGCAGATTTTATCCGGAATTGGCGAAGATCCGGATCAAAAAATTCGGACAAACCGAAGATTTTTATAAAGAATAACGTTAGAAATCATTCGTACCACCAGTTTTATCCGGTTTTGGCGAAGATTCGGATCAAGTGAATCCGGATTAACCGAGGTGTACTGTATTTTTTTCGGAAGAAAAAGGTAGAAATTGAAAATAAAATTAATTTTTGCGGCTCACCAGCGATATTCCACAATTCATGCGGCCCGTAATAGTAAATAGGTTCCATATCCCTGATTTGAAACGTCGCCAACATTTCAACCAGCCAGTAGCGGGATTTTTATTGAGCAAATAGCATGTAAAAGCAAGGCAGCAGAATTCACCCCACCACATGACAGTTTTACATCACAAGCAAGGGTTAAATGGCACCTTAAGCTAGGTCTTTTGCCAAAAAGCGTGAAATCTGGACAGAGAACGAGGAAAACGCCGGCGGATTATGGCGAAGCTTTTATGGTATCTGCCCAATGCAGTGTCAGGACAAACTATGGAATGGAATGTAAGTCTTCCATCTTCCATAGCAGGCAAAATCTTCCATACAATTCCATTACATACCTGAAATCTTCCATACCATACCAAAAATCTTCCATACTTTTCCATACTTAGTGTTAAACTAACGCCCTACGCTAACACCTCTGATAATAAACGAAATGGGCCTAATCCACGCTGAAGAGGTACATTATACAAGAACAACTTAAGAAGAAACACGTTTAATGAGCGGAAAAGAACTCAACTGGTGAATGCTGAATACGAACATTGAATTGGTATGCTCACACAGTAGTGCGTTGCAAGATAGTTGCTTGCAAAGTGTCTTCTGCCAAAGAATTGCGCTAACCTCTTAATATAAATTTTACGCCACTGAAGAGTCTTTCAACTGGCATTTATGTCATTGTAACAGCAAAAACAATCCATGCCAGTTGTGAAAGCACCTTGTCATTTTGTTCAGCCCAGTAAGGAAATGCACAATCTATACTTTTGTATAATTCTTCAAGTCAAAAAAGTTGATTAGGGATATGATAAAAGATGAGCAAGCGACCTGACTCAAATTCGTCTCCTTTCCTTGGACATAAGCATCAGCTGCATAGGTGTAAGTTCATGGTCTTTGCCACTAGTAGGCTACTAGGCACTTCTCGACTGCACAAGCTGTCCTCTTGGTGTTTCAGTTGCAGAAGTCTTTTATAAGCAGATGGCTTGGAGCTCAAGTTTGGCTGAGTTTCGCTGTTCTTTAGTCAAAAGCACTTGGTACTCCGGATCAAGGTAAGTTGCAGCCAACACTGGTGGAATCATATGTGATTTTTCCCTTTCTTTCATGCGTTCCATTAACCTTGTTGCTAGTGGAGTAGAAAAATGCTCTTACGGTAGCATGATTAGTTGCCAATGACCTAATGTCTTACCTGGGGTTAGCCCACTCTCTTGAAGTTTTGTAGTGAGTGTGCGTACTGGGGTCAAATGGTAATGGTTTATTGCAACGCGGTTCCCAAAGTATGGGTCGCGACCCAAACATGGGTCGCGAAGGGTCGAAAAATGGGTCGCGCCAAGGTGATTCAACTCTGTCAAAACGAACTTTTTTATTTTCATTTTTCAAGTTCTTTCCATTCCGTCATGGACTGAATTATTGCATCATACGCATATCATTTAGTTTCGTCTTAGTAAAACTGGATTATTGCATCGTAAGTGGTTTTCTGAGAGTTTTATTGACAGCGCAGCTACGAGCCGTAACTAGCTGTTAAGTTAAGCTTAGCTGATTACGGAAGTATTTTGGAGCTGAATAGTTCAGTAAATAGGTCAGTGGAGCATCAGGGTTAATAGTATGAAAATTTATCTATGTGGTAGCAGAGTAGTTCGAAACATTTTCGCTTCCTAACCACGTAAAGCACATTTTTTTCGATGTTTTAGACTTGGGTCGTGAGATGTTCCTTTAAACTCAGATTTCGGTCGCGTTAAAAAAAGTTTGGAACCACTGGTTTGTTATTTCATATGACTCAGCTAAGAAGCAGAAGCACCATAAAAGTCATCGCATGAAGTAAACCAACCATTAGCAAACATTAGAGCAAATGAAAACACAATGGCACAATAGCTGATCAGTGCAAACAAAGAGGGGCGCTGTGTCGTATGGGATTGGTGAAAGAAAAAGCGCTCTGAAGCCAAGTTGATTGAAACAGCTGTGTCATATAGGATTGGTGAAAGCAATGAAAGTAACAAAGACTCCACAGCTGTTTCAATCAACTTGGCTTCAGAGCGCTGTTACTCAAATTACAAAATGTAGTACAAATATGAATATCGGTGAAGCTTCACCATCAAGCGTAAAAATTATTATCTTTGATATACTTTTTCTTCCCATTATATTTTTACTAAATGCAATGTCGGCAAATTATCGTCGTATTTAAGCTTATAATTCGAACATTTTTACATACAGCAGAAAACAGGTGTGAGCTAATGAAGTAAATGAACAAAAGCTACACAAAGCTATCTACTTAGTAAGTAAATGAAGCTGAACGTCGCAATGAAAAATTTTACTGCACTGATGCGCAAAGCTAAATTCGCTTTCAACAAGACACTTCACATCACGTTTGAAGTGTGACCTCAAAAGCTGACGTAAGTTACTAAACCTACTTAGCATACGCAGGCTCGTAGCCAGGTTTTGAAGTTTGGAGAGGCGAAATACATTTTTAGGGGGGCACGAATTTTGTTTTTATTATATTTTTGAAAGAAATTTTTCTGGGAACAAGAAAATTTTTGGGGGTACAAAAGAAATTTGGGGGTGCACTGCCCCCGAATGCCCCTCCCCCGTGGCTACGGGCCTGAGCGTACGGTATTGACAGTGGCAACAGAATTCGCTTTAATCGATCTGAGTATGACAAACTTCAACTTACAGAAATGTGACGAAACAGATCTGAAGGAATGTCTGCCTAACATTACACAAACTATCTGAAACAAAACTAGTCTACTAGTTGCCACGGCCAGCGAATACGCCTTAATGGATCGCTTGCAATGAGCAATGATAGTTTCTCTTTCAGTTATTACTGAACCTCAAAATAATGTACATTATTTTGTCACATGATGCCAAGTCAAGTCTTCTATTACAATGCGACATTGCTGGCAATGCTAGCGAGGTAAACTATCTCGTCTTACGCAATGGCAGGCTGGCAGCACGGAAGTAAATATGCAGAAGTCTGGCGACAATGTCCCCTGTCCCCATGAGAACAGAATCAGATTAGGTGACCTCCTTTTCGCGTCGACGTTACTGTTTGTGACGGAGATTACGAAGAACGCCCTCAGTTTACGAGTTACTGTTCTGGTCGAACTCAGACTCTGTTTGCTAAATATGTTCAACTGAAAGAAAAACCGGACTTCAGCAACACCGTGTCAAAATGTGCAAGTATGGAATTTGTATGTAAAATGGAAGATTTGTTCCATTCCATGCGTCAAATCTTCCATTCCATACTTGAGCCATTCCATATTCCATACCATTTTTTCCTTCCACTCCATACCATAGCATGTCCTGGACAGTGGCCGGAAGAAGCTGCATGTGAGTTTGCAGCAAAAGTAGAATCCATACTTTCTTCAGTCATTGTTGCTCTAGGTAGCGTTATGCATGCTGCATTAATGCAATTTGACTACTTTAAAATCAGTGTTTCCGCAAGAAACTCATCCACGCACCTTCACGTTATAAAACTAAGATATACAGGCTATTGCCGTTAGACTGCGTCAATTTCGAAACTAAGCTGAAAACACAGCCACCCACCGTTTCAAGTGGTAGTAGAGTTGACCCCAGAGATCACTCTGCTATTTGTTCACCTTTACCCTTGCGCAGCAGAATTCGTGTTGTGACGTCGCCACGACATTAACGAAGCTTACTGAGGACTAACCGACTGCGCTCGTAACACAACACAGCTGAAACTTGCCTGTCGTTTTGGAGTTTTCTATAATCTTGAGTTACAAGTTTTCCATATTGCATTCCTATTTTCACTACTGCCTTTACTTTCAAGGCTGCCATCAAACAAGCAAGAAACTTGGGATAAAACAGGCCAGTTTTGCACAGACATGCGGCAAATCCAGAAATGTGCTCCTAGCGAATAAAGACTGTGTTTGTGATAATTGTGATTACCTGAGTAAGACTGCACAGTTCTCGCGAGCAAAAAAAATCCCGGGAAGGGAGTATTATTATGAAAGAATAGCATTGTTGGTGCAATTCGAGAACGGAGGCCCACCAGGCTTTGCCCGGCTCTGCAATTCAACGAGGTGTAAAGCAGTTTATACAGTAGTTTATAATTAGAGCAAAGTTTCTTAATTTTTTTATACACGGAATGCCAAGTCCTGTTATTTCGTTTCATGGAACACGAAGAAATAACGGCACATTTAGGGGTGATTTGGGGAAGGTTCAATCCCCGAATTTTTGGCTTGCTGAAAAACAAGTGTTGTCTGCAGATTCTTCTCCTTTTGAGCCAGTTCTTCAAACCACTGCTTGGCCGCACTAGATCTCGGGGGCTGAGCAGCCATTCTGTTGTCTCATTGTCCAGAACCGTCAGGCCATGCGGTTCATGGGGAGGTTGATGAAATGGACATTGGAGAACAACATGGTTGACGATTTGTTCTTCTGCGCCACACTCACAGGCCGCAAAGGAGGCCATACCCCATTTGTACAAGCAGGAGCGGAAACGTCCGACACCGGTGTGGAGGCGGTTAAGCCGGTACCAGGCTCTTGGGTGGGTCATTCCGGGCGGTGGGTGCCGGTGTCGGAGATGAAAATGCGGAGTCTTGTGGGATTGTCCGCCCACTCCACGTTCCATTGAAGATCCGCCCACTGCACCGTACGTATGTTGTAGTTGTCAGATGAACTGATGAGATGTGTGGCGGGCACAAATTGGTGTCTCGATTTGAGGCGCCGTGCGTCTGCACTCGATGGGCGGGTGAGCGCTGAGTGGAGCAGATGGCCAGGCTCCATGGCACGCTGTGCCAGAGACAGTGTGGCTCCAATGCGACGAGGCTCAGCAAGTTGGATGCCTGCGAGGATTGGAAGGTTGTCCA
>Ga0210059_1009062_pt1 | contig 15594 bp, 21 predicted proteins | sample Ectturendosymbi2_FD_188042 | JGI IMG/M metagenome (GOLD analysis project Ga0210059, IMG submission 188042) | Ecteinascidia turbinata endosymbiont from Florida, USA - Sample 2 (SPAdes) (version 2) | ecosystem: Host-associated > Tunicates > Ascidians > Unclassified | place: Key West, Florida... | reverse complement strand
CAAATTCCAGAGTGTCAAAACAAGGACAGGTTGTCAAAATATAGAAAACTTTTGCTACAGCAGAAACCTAAACTGGGCCGCTGGAAGCCTTCGACTGGGCCGCATGCGGCCAGCGGGTTGGACATAGCGGTCCTATGTTTGTCACTTTTAATGTACCGAATGCTTAGTGTGGACAACTTCTCCTGGAATAATGGGGCCCTTTAATTCTTTTGAATCTTGAAAAAGACCTTTCGCATGTGCAGTTAGCGACCATCAAGCTAAAAAATAAGGCTTCGCGTGTTTGCATAGACGAAGAACCACTAATCTTAGGCATCAGACCCACACGCGCTTTTATCATTTTTTTGCTGTTTCCATGTCTCGTTGGGGAAGAGTTCTGCGATTGCCAGTTGGCAAAGTGGCTTTTGCTTGCTATTGAAGCCCATCAAAGGCCTTCTCTGATTTGCTTAGCATGGGAGAAGTACAAGCTTGCGCAAGTCCTCAATAGCAATCTGACTTCCGAATGACTTTGCTGAAGAAAATTCAAATGGAAAAATCACATCAGAAATACCAATCGAGCTTTACGCGATGCAAACGCTGATGAAACTACTGCATTGCTCAGTCACCTAAGAAGCACTATGCTTTTATTGCAGGATACTGCCGCTAGCCCTACACATAGCTCTTATCTGCAGTACAACCTTGCTTTGATCAGGTGCAGCGACGTAACCAGAGGTTGGAACCAGGGCGAAACTTAGCTGAAGGGATTCCACTGGCTAACACTCAGAAAATAGTTGAGAAACAATAGCAAATCCGGTACTGAACGGCTATACAAAAACCCAAAATCCCCGGAAAACACTCCAAAAAAGCAATCTACTGAAACCAGAAGAATGGTAAATACCAAAATATAAGCTAGGTGAGGGGCCCGTTTTTTACATTTAGCTTGGTAGGGTGAAAAGCCGTTCGCAACCCTGCCACCCGTCAGTTATGCCACTGATCAGGTGAATTTCCATCATGAACAGTTGCATTTGTTTTAAATGAGCCACAGGTAACAATCGGCAAGATTCAACAAACGCAATACGCAGACAACGTGCGTTGAGTATATTGACACAATATCGGCATGCGGCTTCACCCATGGTCAGTAGGGGAGTGGGGATTGTGGGGTTCTGAACCCTGGGGTCCGGAGGACTGGGGATGGAAGGGTCCTGGGATTGAAGCGAGTACTACTTGTTTGTTTTTAGCTCTCTTTCGTATGACCGTGGGCAAAAGTTTCTATTTTATTGTCGCAAATTTCCCGTTTGCCGTCATCAGCAGAAAAGGCTATTTTGTTGACAGTTTCGGTGAAGATTTCATGCTTATGACTCCGGATGATACTCATAGGTCTCTTCTGTGGTCTTCCTGAAAATAAACAATTTTTATAATCGTTTAATGCTATTTCTTTATTTGCACCATATTTTTTCACACCTTTACATTTTTTTAATTCATGCGCGTCACCGTCCATATCAAAGGCATATGATTTGGCGTTCAGTCCGACAAATTTAGATATGATATTCCCACCAGCCTCGTCCTAAAACATCCCGGGGAATTTTTTGTTAAGTCTCGGAAGTTTTGATTTCTCAAAGTTGGAGGTATCAAACTTTTCTTTGATGTCTTCTCGGATATCTTCGAAGAAGTCTTCCGTATGTATTTCATACATCAAAGAATCCGTATCAGTCATGAGCAATTTCGCTTTTGGTCCATACTTTTTCTTGATGTAGTTATAATGAAAATCATGCATCAGAGTTTTTGAGATATCGAGGATTGACATCCCATGATAAACTGGCTTGTTGAAAACAAGTTCCGTTTTTTCATGTGCACTGCAACAAGATCTTCACTGAAGATTGTCGTTCTTTCATAATTCTGTTTCGAAACAAGCTTTTCAGCCGATTTCTCACTCGTCCTTAGGAGAACACCAACACGATTTCATAGTTTTTCCACATATTGAATTGTTCATGAGTTTGAAGAAATCTTTCTCAAAATCGTTGGTGCTTTTGTTCGAAGTTGAGTGTTCAACTCGATGTAAGGTTTCAAACATGCACCTTCTGTGAAACTGATTCCTCGATAAATCTTTTTGATTTTCAAACCCAATTTTTCATATTGCTTCAAATTCCGATAATGAAGAACATACTTGTTCTTATCCCATAAATTAGGAATCAACTTTTCCACTTTATTCACCATCAATCGTTCCTGAGCAAGGGGGTAATCATTGTGGAGATTATGAAATTATTTTGGATATTCAAAATCAACCTCAAGGATACACCCCTTGCCATCTGTCTTACAATTCTCCAACTCATTTTCATTCATCCACTTGAAGTCGCTAATTGGAAGAGGCTGTGACATAGCCAAACCATAAAGATTATTAGCATCAAGATACTGGATAAATTTCGATTCTTCTTCCAGATTGAAATCCTTCATATACTTGTTGTTAGCCTTTGCATATCGCTTCGGAATCATAGAGACTCCGCCACGAATTCCTTTTTCAAACATTAAAAACATATCAACATCATTCAGCAATTCAAGCTTTACATCAGTTTTCTTTAAACATGCATCCCAGGCCAATCCTGGAGCGGTGAAATACCAACAAGGATCAAGCCCACAATTTTTCAAGCAAACACTTCGAAAGTTTTCAAAGACATCTGTTAATAATAAAACATCTAATTTCATATACAGATCATGATACTCACGGAAAGTTTTGATTTAAAAATTATCCCACACCTTCTGGGCGTGCTCAAAATCATCGTCTGCAATATTGGAATTATTTAATTTTGAATAAAACGCCTCTTTTGGTGGGAGTTGCGTTTCATCTAATTTCTCAATGGAGTTTTACCAATCGTATGGAAAAACACCTTTTCTTAACAACATATCAAAGTTTACCTCAAAATGTATTTTCAAGCTTTCAAAATTTTCAGGTTTTAGATTATTTACAGGTTTTTCCAGACTGCTCGCCATAAATTTGAAACTATCTACGAAACGACGTACTTACTTTAATTGTCCTTCTTCATCTTGAATATTTTTTGAGAAACTGATGTATTTCTCTTCCGTATTAGGAATGCAATCGATATTTCCTTCACCCATTGAGTTAAGCTTTTTTACAAACAAATGAGCATCGTAACAACTCAAATTATGAAAAAACACTGGAACAAATTTAGGCTTTCTAAGAAGTGCATTGCATTTTTGATGAGCAGCGCCTCTGTATTTTCCGGTGAAATGACAATGATCGCGAACTTTTTTATCTTTCTCGTTAAAATCTTTTTGGCAAATCCAACATTCCGCTGCATTGTCAAAGTCCATTTTATCATAATCTGTCATTACCATTGGTTTAACTTCAGAAGACCAAACTTTTTCAATATCGTTCCAAAGTCTTTTACAAAATATTTCAGCCACGTTTTCATCCTCAGATTGTTTTGTATACAAAACCGGTTCCAGTTTTTTCCCGTCGTAAACAATATAAAAACAGAAACCAGAGGGTTCATGCTTTTGATACTGTTCTGTATAACTTTGTTCTAAATTTGGTTGACAACTTTCGATTGGTTTCGTCAGGCATTCAAAATCTGCATAAATAACAATCGGAACATGCATTGAATGCTTACAGTTTTTAAACACGAGAATCGAACCCATTTCAGGCATTATAAGTTTTACACAGTCATGTTTTTCACAACTTTCTTTGTGCTTGTCCAAAACTTCCTTCTTTGTGAAAGAATTAAGAAACCTCAGGCAGAAAAAACATTTTTCTTTGTGATTTGCCTTGATAAATCATTGATAAGAACAAAATGTTTATCCACGAACAGTAAAAGATTTACATCATGTAGTCTTTCAGCCATCTCTGTAATACGTAAAGGAAATATCTTTTTATCTTCATATCTCAAAACATTCACACAAATTTGGGGATTCTGTCGTTCAAGTTTCTTTATATCTTTCAGTTTCATTGGAAAACTTATTCCATCAAAATTTAATGTTTCAGCCTGTTTTTCCAATTGCCTTGTAATCGTTTCAGGATGAGCTTTAACAGGATTCAACGCCCTTGCAATGCATCATTTAAAGCATTGAACATCCTCATTCCTCCGCTTCTCACTTTTAAATTTCATATTGATCAACGCTTTCTTACTTGCTAGAAATTTTGGAAGCGGAACATGAGTACATCCCCTCAAGGGCTTATATTTAACCATGTGAATATCAAGACTCACAATCGAATGAAATGTCCAACCAGATCCGTTCACTTGAAAAACTGATATGTTTTCTAAAACTTGTTCAACCATTTTTGTCCATAATTCGTCCAAGTTGGTTGCCATGAGGATTTTCTCTGTTTTTGACTGAAAATTTTTCACTTCAATCACAGACTCACCATCTGCAGTTGGAGTAATTTGTTCCATTCTTGCCTTCAAAAGAATTCTTACCTTTGTCCTAGTTTTAAATTTTTCCATAGCTTTTTGTTTGATAGCAATAAAAAATGTCTTAGGATCAAAGGTTTGATCTGTTGGTGATTTGACTGTATACTGCGTTGCGAACCCTTTCAAGGCTGATTTTTCACTTTCTTCAAAAGAGTTGTTCTGTCTTGTTAAACTTTCCTTTCTTTATATAATATGACAAAATTTTGTCTAACTCATTTTTATTTATAAAAAATAAAATCCACTTTCTTTTCAAAAAATATAATTCACTTATTCCATTATTATTTTTTTGTTATTCCAAGTTCTTCCATTGTTGTATTTTAAAAATAAAATTCCTTTCCTAGATTTTCTTGAAGCTTCGAGGAGACTATTAAAAATTGTTTCTTCACCAGTGAGAAATTCAACATGTTTGACCTCTTTTCCTTTTTTCTGCTTTCTTTCTTTGCTTAGATTTCTTGCTTGTTCTAACAAGCCTTTTGTTCGATAGTTTCAAACATTCAACACTTCAATCAGTGCTGGTCTTGTAATTTGGTAACTGTCATTTATACAATAAAATATTTTATTTTTTCATTTTTTTAACCACAGATATTTCCATTCTCTGATAATTTTATTCCCTACAAATATGACATTTGTGCAATCTTTTTGCACAACCAATACAATCACAATGCCGGCAACTTGTGAAAACTACTTTTGGGGTATTAATTAAACAAATTCCACATTTTACTGCACCTTTTTTTGCTTCCTCATCATTACTTTCTTTCGTTGATTTTTTTTCTTTCTTTCAGTTTCTTTCAGTGATTAATAACTTTCTTCCTCATTAGTCAAACTTTCAACAAACTCAAAACTTCTTCTCAATCTTTCTTTTATTGATCGCAGTTCTAAAAAGGATCGTGGGTAATCAGTAATATCTTCTTCTATAACAGTCACGACGTCATCTTCAATCATTTCGACATTATTTCTCATTCTAAATGAGAATTCTCTATCTCTTTCAATTTTTATCATTTCGTCAATGCTTTGAGACATATATAATTCTCCATCTTCATCTCTGTAAAAAAGTATAAGTTTATCATCAGCAAGCATCAATTTTAGTCGCATTTCTTCTAAATTTTATGCTTCTTTCCGATTTTCCTCAGCAAGACACACCCTCAAATGCTCCCGCCTAAAATTCCACTTAGAAGTTTCTCTTTAAGAAGACTAACCAAATAATTCTTTAGCATTCTTGAATTAACACTAATGTTGTACGTTTTTGTAATCATTTTGAGACAAAGCATATTTAACTTTTTGATATTCATATCTAATATATGCCAAAACGTTATTTTTAAGTTAATATTTAATCATCACACTACTAAGTTGATAGCATTTTTGGTAATTGAAATGAAAAAATCTTTTATTTTTATCTTAATCATTGTAACTATGATGAAATTTTATTTTTATTTCTAAATGTAGCTATTATAAAAGTTTATCGTAATCATTGTTACTATTATAAAATCTTTTATCTTAATCATTTTAATCATTGTATTTACAGTATTAATATTCTACATGCATCTTGTTACCATCACTCTGGAAGATCAAACTTTTATCGCTAATCACAACCGCAAAAGCTTCAGTATTTGCAGCTACGTTTGTTAAGAACCGTGCTTTTATCTGGATGTCAGTCACAGAGTTTTTCAGTTTCTCACTTTGTTTTGTCACGTCAAAGACAAACATAGGGAGCAATTCTTTATAGTCTGCTGGGCTTATATTTGGATTTGAAATTAAGTCTTCGACATTGTAAAATTTTGTTCGAAACGCTGCGGCATCTCCATAAACCCTTGAAAACTTTTGCTGAGTAAAGTTTGTATCGTCATAGTCAATTTCTGGGTATCTCTTAGAGTTTAACATCACAAACATGTTAATGAGATGTGATCGAAAATTGATGGGTTGTGTTCCTGGTTCCTGATTTATCTGTCTGAAAAGCTACAATTATCCAGCGAGGTTTCTCCGGGGCTGATTTAACCGACAATCACCAGGTGAAATTTCTTGTTTCTGGACAGGGATTGAGTCACATTGAACCATTCGGTAGCCGACTGGGAGACTTGATTTTGTGTCAGCAACTTGCTTTTTACTGATAAATTTTGATAAAAGGTCTTTGAGCTTTAAAAAAATCCCAGAGCCACCATCTTGATACTTTCTATGATATCCACGTTTAATAATTAACATCTTTATTTAAGGTCAGCATTAAGTTTTTGTAAGCATCACGAGGCAAAATTTTTTGTCTCAACAGTTCGTCACAAATGCTAACGATTTCGTTTCTAAGACCAGTGTTTCCTGCTTGTTTTGAAGCCATTAACAGTTCAAGTCGCTCACACAAAGCATTTGGGTCACTTGAGAGAAAACCTTGTCTTTGTGTTTTCTTCCGCTCACGTTTCACTTTTTGCTTTGGTTTTTGCACATGTTTCTCCCAAATTGGTCTTATTAATGTTTCCCATTTATGCCCTCCATTTGCTGCAGGTCTTTGAGGATTTTTTCTATTCCTCATTGCCCCTGTTTCAGCCATTATTTCTTCATAATTTTTCTTGTCTTCTGTAGCAAGACCAACTACTGTTTTTTTCATAACAAGCAAATCCCAAAGACCTCGTGTTCCTGCAAACCTTTCACCTCCTATTACTAAATCATTCCCTTCAAAATCAACCTCAGTGTTACCAAGAAAAAATTGCCCACCTCTGTTATCAAGCCCAAACGTTTTATCACCTGCATTTCCATACGAATTAACAAGATACTTTCTTGCAAGCTGGTCTCTATTGATTGGAAGAGGAGGTTCTGGTAGTGCTTGCACCGCTTCAGGTTAAGCTTGACCCCAGGGTAATGCTGGAGGCATATTTTCAATCGCTTCTAATTTGGAAACAATTTCTTCAGACGTTTTTTGTTGTTGTTCAGTTATTGGCTTGAATATTTTTCCAATATCTTTGTAAAGTGATTGTCCACCTAATCGTTCTGAGCGAAAATATCTCTGAATTTTGTTCTTGGTTTTGAGATATTCGGCGAAAGTTTGTCACGTTTTGATGGATCTTTGATTTTTAAGAAACTCATTTATTATATGTTCACATTTTTGGACAGAGCCAATTTGGATAGAGCCAACTTGGATACAGCCTGTCCAAATTTGTTTCGACACAGTCCAAATTCGTTTTAGACCCAGTCCAAATTGCAGCACGTGTTTTAGACCCAGCCCAAATTAACCACGATAGATGAAACTTTTCCATACTTTTTTGGATCAAGTTTCATAATTTTTTGCAAATCTTTTCATTGCGCTGGTGTGAGCTTGTCGTTCAGAAAGGCAGTGACTGTTGAGCTTTTGATTCCAAAACCTTTTTTTTTCATTTTGCATTTTATATCAAAGTTTAATTAATTCTTTGTTGTCAACCCAAGAGTTGAAAATTTCTGGATACCCTTTCCATTTAACCCGACTTCGAACATTACCTTCCTTCACAATTTTCTCGATTCTGAAAAATTCTTGAGTTGTTTTTTGAAGCTCTTGCTCTTTATAGTTCCTTGAATTTCTTCATCGTGGAGGTCTATTAATTTATAAAAAATCGGATCAGTTCTTTGAATTTTTGACACGGTGAAGACTTCTTCTGTCCAGTTTGGGGTGAATGCTTTCTCAAAGAGTCCTTTCTTCTTTACAATTCTAACTTTATCACCGATTTTGAATTTAGCTCTTATTGGCCTCTTTCAGCGCATGCGCCAAATTCTGGATAAAATTTCTGTAAACTGTCACTTAGTTTGTCTTTTTGCTTTCCTTAACAGGTGTCATTTTTATTGATGTATGCCATGTGTTGTTGTGTTTGTCAACAAAGTCGTCAAGAACGTAAGTGTATCTGTATGTATTGTTTGCCGTGAAATACTTGAACATTTTTTCTTTCATCGTTCTGTTGCAGCGCTCAACAACACTTGATTTCTCTTCGTTCTCATTAGAGTAAAGCTCAATGCCCAACGCGTTGATGTGTTTATTACAAAATTCTTTCCCTTTGTCCGTCCAAAGCTTTTCTGGTTTTCACTGTTTGAAAATTTCTTTCAATGCGTCTGCGACAGAAACTCCAGTTTTGTCTTTCAACGGAAGCATCCAACAGGAACTTTGAAAATACGTCAATCACTGTGAGAAGATACCTAGTCGCACGGTTGAACCTTGAAAATGATTGCATGTCCTCAAGGTCGGCAGACCAGATTTTATCAATTACATTCACATAGACTTTTCGCTTAGGGAAGTTTTTAATGGCTGGCTTGTGAGTTATTTGGCTAATGGTGAACTCCAGGTAACGCTCTTGCTGCGCTAGTTATTTTTCAATCCCATCCAGAAGCGTTTCTTTGTTACAATGATTTTGGAAACAACACCTCGTTCCATCCTTTCTCGAAGTGTAGGGTTGTACATTCCAATAAGCTCTGTCAACATATTTTTATCACAAACTTCGTTGTGAGTTTTCGTGTCTTTGTTTTTTACATAACAAATATCATGATGATAAGCTGCTTGATCAAATCTGTTGAAGGGTTTTGACCATGCTTTTGGAGTCAAATCAGCATTCAAACGTTTGTTCAATTTCGTGCCGGGTCCTGTGAAGTTGTGACCTGGAAGGTGCATTTCAAATGGAATACTGTTGATTGCATCGTTCAAAAAGCCTTTTCCACTTGAAATAAAGTTTGACTTTTTCGTTCCACAAACAACACAGATAGCTTGAATCAATTGGCAATTGTTAAAAATTAGAACTGTTTCTACGTTTTTCGTTTCAGTAAACTTTCGACATTTGACACAATATATTTTGTCCATTTAGTTAATGCTTTCATTAAATAAATGGAAGTCGAAAACCTTTCCAGGAATGAACTTCCTGTATTCACCTGGGTCATCAAAACAAAGACAGTTTGTTGATATTCGTATCCCGGAGGGCTGTTACGAATCTGATTCACATCGCAGAAATAATCAAAATTGTGATGAAAAGAAATGGTCATGACGATAAAGCTGTGAAGATAACAGCAAACACCAACACTTTGAAAAGCGTCATGGAAATTTCAAACGACTTTATCGTTGATTTCAGAGTGCGAAATTCAATTGCAAGTGTTCTCGGTGTTGCACAACAAATTTAAAACGAAGGCCTCCACCAATCACAAAATGTCGTCAACATCTTATCAATAAATTCAATTCTAGTGAATGCTGACATTATTGGAGGGTCTAATGTGAATGGAAAGACTCAAAACACAATTTACAGTTTCTTTCCAAATGTGTCGCCCGGATATAAAATTGTTGAAAATCCGAGAAAACTTTTGTATCTTCTGATAATTTTAGACAAAATCAGTTAAATGGAAACAGTTGTCACAGACCAAAATGGAAAGCAACTGAATCTTCGCGGAGAAAACTTGACTATCAGATACCACTTGAGGGAAATATAATTACATATAATAAATGAGTTATACAAACGTTCGAGTAAACATTTCTGATTTTCAAAAGAATAATATCAAGAGGTTTTGGAACATGAAGAGCCTCTGTCAATTCGCCTCGATTATAATGATCTTTGTGGTGATGATGTTCTGACCTTGACCGATACACAAGTGAACAGAATGACAAAAACGTATGAGAATGGACGAGGCATCACGATAAAAATGAGTAAACGTCAGGTAGAACACAACAAAACAATTGAAGCTGGGTTCTTTTCGTTGTTGGCAGGTTTAGCCGCAAAGGCTTTTCCCTTTTTTGGCAAAGACCGTTCTACCAACACTGGCGACTGGGGTACTTTCAGGGGTTGGGTCGGGCAAGGCCATGGGAAACGGACTGTATTTGAAAAAATGCAAGAACATCGCAAGAGTCGAAACAGACGGCCAAGGACTGTATTTGAAACCATACAAATGTTCAGGGCATGGCATGGTTGGAGATAGTTTGTATTTGAAACAGGGGGGTCAAGTTATCAGCGGTGGGGGTTTGCTTCTTAGTCCGAACAGTCCTCTTAAGAACATACCAGTTCGTGGTAGGCTGCTGTGAAAATTTAAATTTTCTGGCATTAAATAAATGTGTAAACCAAAGGAAAAACGAATTGAACAAACAGTCACGCAAGACATCAACCATCACAAAAATCAACACATCAACCAGGCCGTCGGTGAGCAAAATAAGGGCAAAGAAGTAATAATCAACCTGGAAATTTTCCAGCAAATAAATCTACATTTGAATCAAAACATCAACCAAAATGTAAAGTAGAAAAAAATGTTTAGAATGAATGATTCAATTGAGAATGTGATTTTACCAAACAAGGCTCTGAGTAACTTTGAAGTACTAGACGCTGTTAAAAAAAATTGATTTGAAAAACATTCGAGGTGTCTTCTTGCGAGACACGTTGCCAAAGAAACCAAAAAGGCATGAATGCGGGATCATGAACCTAGATGATTCTTCTGGAAACGGAACACACTGGGTTGCGTGATTAAAGCGTGGAAATGATAAGTGGCATTTTGACTCATTCGGATTGCCCTCACCAACTGAGTTGAACAAGTACCTTGATGGTGATGTGTTCTATCCGACTGAGCAAATACAGCCTAGGCAGCAAGTATTTTGTGGTCATCTTTGTCTTCACGTTTTGAAGCAGATGCACAACGGCAGAGATCTCCAAGACATAATTGACAGTTGTTGGTAAAAAAAAATTCACCGTTATAACAAAGATGCCAGTTGATAACTTCGGACGAAATCCTACGACAAGTCAAACAGTTATTCAAGGGAGTGGAGTCTCACTCCGATACATAAATATTAATTTTTTACGAAAAGGTCAAATTATTGACATGAATGGAAAAACTATACCTAATCTCGTCTCGGGACAAACCCCAACTGATTCTGTAGGAAAGAAATGTATCAATCAAAGATTTTTTAAAAGAGGTGATCCAGTTGATATGCAGAATAATCCGATAAAAAATGTTTTAGCCCCTGTTGACGAGGGTGACGCAACGACGAAAGCCTACGTTGATTCAAAAAGTGTCGGTGAAACTGAATTGGATATGGGAGGTCATTTAGTGAAAAACGTGAGATGGCCAGAAGAACATCATGACTTGGTGAATCGAGCATATGTTCATTTTGCAGCAGGGAAAAGGTTACCAATTGAAGGGGGCGCTATGCAGGGGCAAATCGATATAGGAGAGCATTCAATAAGAAATATAAACCCAAATCCACAAAATGAAGACGAACTGGTTCCAAAGCGGTGGATTGAAGAATTTTTTTTAATCGTCATAGCCTTGCGTCGACAATGGCAAGAGATTTAAATTTGGATGGCCGTCATGTCGCATGCTTGAAAGAGCCAGAACAAAGTCACCACGCGGTGACAAAAGGATATGCAGATACGAAGCTGTCGCTTTTGGGTGGGGACATGCAGGGAGGGATTGGTATGGCTGGAAACAGGATTTCACACATGGGCGAGCCTGTTCAGAGCAATGACGCAGTCAGATTGAGTTATGCAAACGAATTATATCTGAAACGTGATGGGGCAAATTGGATGAAGGGGCCTCTTCATGCTGGTGGTTTTCAAGTGATTCACGTCGGGAACCCCCACGAAGAACAAGAAGCGGTAAAATTACAAACGCTACAAGCTTCAGGAGCACGTGTTTTACAAGAAGCAACCAGTGAAGCCGACACTGTAGATGGCGATGCGATAACAAACCACGCAAACATCTTGAATCGAGAAATCAGAACAAAAAGTTTGAACTTGGGCCCACAAGGAACAGCAACAAAAACTTTTAGCGTGGGAGGACAATATCATGTTGCTGGGCTTCCAGATCCAATACTTGAGCACGAGGCAGTCAATCTCAGAACGTTGAACCAAAAGTTTTTAGATAAATTGGGGCTAATAACCTCTTGGAAGTCCAAAAATATTGAGGCTTGATGGAGAAAATCAAATGTTTTCAGATCTTCAAATGAACGATCGCAAACTTGTCGGTCTGGCTGATGCAGTCACGTTTACTGATGGCATGAACAAGAAAGTTTTGGACGAGGCTGTTCGTGAAAGCCAAAAGTATACTGATAATTTAATAGTTCAAACAAATGAAACCCTTGAGAGAATACTAGCGTCCATTGCTGTAATAAATGGACGAATTGTCACAAATACTGAAATAGACGAACTAAAAGAAACAATATGAAATCAAAAAATTGATAGAATTGAACAGAGTTTTCTTCAAATAATTGATGATTTGGAATTCCAACGTAGAAAGCTACAAGAGTGGAAAAAGGCAGCGAACGGAGTAAGCAAAGAAAGGTTTTAGAGTTAAAATGAAGATGAATTGCTCTGCAATGCCAGATAACTTGGATAAAAAAAAACATTCTAATCCATGGCAAACACAAAAACTTAAATACACACTAACAAACTTTTGTGAGAGTTTGGGAAACGAAAAAACGCTAGAGCAGATTGATGCTGCTTTTGAAACATGGCAGAGTGTGTGCGGATTGAAATTCACAAGAATTGAACTTGATGAAGATTGTGAGATAATGATATCATTCTTAAATGATCAAATTAATTGTCCATACAAAGTCAGCGGGCAACGCAGTGGAACCTTGGCGCACGCTTTTTACCCCGTGAAGTCCGCAATAAGTGGGGACATTCATTTTGATTCGGAGACCTGGACGGACCAGAATACAGATGGCAAATACAATTTATTTCCAGTTGCTGTTCATATAATTGGCCATTGCATTGGACTCTTTCACAATTCTGTAGACAAAGACAGTGTTATGCAACCAATTTTCAAACCAGGATTTAGTGTCGAAAACCTACACGAGATTCTTTCTGAATCTGACATTAAAACAGTGCAAGAAATGTATGGTGCGGCAAAAAATGTAATTGTTACTGCAATTTTTAACTCTAACAAAGCAAAAGTTATGATCAGAAAAATTGATAGAGACTCAAAGACAAAAAGGGTAAAAATTATTTTCACTTTGAAACTAAAACAGTTCCGAGAAGATTCAGATATTTTTGAAGAATCATTTGAAAATTTCTTTAACAAATGACAAAAGTGGAACATGATGCACTTGTGGCTGAGAATTTTGGAGCGAGGTGGCTGTGAACCATCAAGAGTCAACCGTGCTTTCAGTTGAACTTATGGTATGGGGTAGTCTGATTTGAAACAGTCGAATTCGACTGTTCCCATGCGAATGCGAATTTCACTCGTATTCCAAAAAAAAATCTTGGCTAATTTTGGCCAAGGTTACCAAAGGTGAAAGTTTTTGATTTTCTTGGCCATATTTGGCCAAGGTTACCAACGGCCAAATTTTTGTTTCTTTAGCCTTTTCGGCCAAGGATACCAACGGTGAAAGCTTTTGTTTTTTCTTGGTCATTTTTGACCAACGACAACAACGGTGACAGTTTTTGATTTTTGAGCATTTTTGGCCAAGGATAGCAATGGTGAAAGTTTTTGTTTTTTCTTGTCATCTTCGGCCGAGGATACCAACGGTGAAAGCTTTTTTTTTTCTTGGTCATTTTTGGTCAAGGTTACCAACAGTGAAAGTTTTTGTTTTTCTTGGTCATTTTTGGCCAAGGATACCAACGGTGAAATTTTTGGTCGGTCTTGGTCATTTTTGGCCAAGGTTACCCACGGTGAAAGTTTTCGTTTTTCATGGACATTTTTGGCCAAGGTTACTTTTATTGGCCACTTTTGCTATGAATACCAATGATGAAGGTTATGTTTGTGATTTGAGATTTTGATCAACCTCTGGCATCCCTCTCTGCCAAACGCGAATTCGCGTTCGCTGGAGGCAACTGCTGGAACCCCACTGTGTAACCAGGAGTTCGAGCTCCGGGAGGCAACTCCTGGCATGGGATGGCAAGTACGAGTATACTCGTACACCGGTAGGTCAGCGTTGGCAAGAAAGTACTAGTATCTCGTACCCCGTAATGGAATGTGTTAAGACATAAACTTTGACAAGGTTTAATCTAAATGATCATATACTGGCAATTGACTCTATAGCCTATGGTTATGCGTACCACAGTTTGTTGGAGGCCCCATTGGATCTTGAGGCCCTATGCGTATGTCTATATAGCCTATAGGTAAATCCGGCTTTGACGATGACACTGTAGGCATAAAAGAAACTATCTGGTGGAGCGCTATAGGCATGAAAAGCCCGTTTTTAGGCTATCGTTTCTTTAAACAAGCCAAGAATCGCGAGAGTGATTGATTTCTTCGACACAATGCCATCTCGTGCTAACTTCTCACTGCCATCGCCTTCTCAAAGGAAGTTGAGATTAATCCCAGCCGAGAACAAAAGAAGGCAGCTGTGTTTGCAATTAGGATTAGCTAAAGAAAAATCACAATCACTTTACTTACAGAAGCCATCCCGATGAGCACAAAATAAAGAAAGAAAATCGTTGCTCTGAATTTTATAAAAAAGTTTTGTATGCAGGCCTGAAATCGGCTCGAAACATTTTGCCCAACGTAGGCTCGAACCTGGCCCGAAAGCCGGCCCAGCCCGACTTATAACTTTGATGTGTACCGTGGTGAGCTTGCGGTTCACTCATATCCACTCATTTGCCTGCAGAGGTAGGTTGCGAAAGGTGTGAGCTTGTTGTTCTACTGTTGATCTTTGCGTTGCGTAACAATAACACGGCAATAAATGTTCAGAAGATTCACTTAAAGATCCGTTAGGTTGCTGTTGACCTCAGACATCCTTGACAGGTAATGCAGCGAGACTGCTGCCAGCATAAGGCACGTGGTTTTGTACTGTGTCAAAAAAGAAGCATGAGTGAATCTGTAGCAATGCTTTCACAAGTTTGAAAAATCCATAAATAGTGTGAGGTTGCGAGTGTGACCAATATGCCTGAGTGAATAGCTTAACCCTGTGTTGCAGCAGAATTTCGTTTCTGCCCTCTACTGCACACTGACAGTTTGAAACGCGCAATAACACATTGCCCGGTTTGTTCGATCTTTCTAACAGTCTGCGTTCACAATAAACAGTTGCATTTCAAGGCAGATAGATGTCCGTTCGTGCTAATGCGGTTTTCTGAACTAAATAAACACAGAATTAACGAAGGACAAGCAAGGCATGAATAAATAAACAGAAAAAGAACTTAACAAAGGTTTAGTTTACTGGCAGAAACGATGCAACTTGCTAATGCTACTACACTGCTTAAGTATGTACTTTCCACGATGGGTGTAAGCAAGGAATCTATCAGCAAATTTTTAATAGGAAATCGATTTCACGTAAAATTACGCATCCTCA
>Ga0210059_1009061_pt1 | contig 15594 bp, 7 predicted proteins | sample Ectturendosymbi2_FD_188042 | JGI IMG/M metagenome (GOLD analysis project Ga0210059, IMG submission 188042) | Ecteinascidia turbinata endosymbiont from Florida, USA - Sample 2 (SPAdes) (version 2) | ecosystem: Host-associated > Tunicates > Ascidians > Unclassified | place: Key West, Florida... | reverse complement strand
CTAGCAAAACCATGCAATTTTAACATATGTCATGTTGTTCTTTGACAAATGGTGATACTCTCAATCATTGCATTTTAGCACCTAACGTGATAAACATCCTCTCTTCTTTCTTTCTTGTCTCATGAACCCATAATTTATTTTACAAAAACTCATTTGCGATTGAAAGTAGATTTTTTCATTGCAAGCATAAAAAATTTTTCTTGAAAAGCACAAAGTTGTTTTCTCAAACATCTACAGCTATTTCTAGCCATTTTTTCATCAACAGCTAACTATTTCATTTTCCATATGATTCCACAACAACCATTGCAGCAGATCTTGCTCTTCTTCGATAGAAATAATTCAGTCAATCGGCCGCATGCTTTTTTAATATAAACTTACAAATATTCTTTTTGCAGATACTAGACACCATGCATTCAGGTTCCATAAGCACACAAATATGCTTCATTCCTTTCTCACTTACTTGACCCTCCCTATTCTTTTGATACGCGGAAATTGTGGATATCATTCCACGATTTTGTTTTGACTTCCAGCGACGTTGCATAATTCATCTACAAACCGCAAAACGAAACGACAACGACCCCAAAAAACAACCTTTTCACTTGAAAGCCGCATACTAATTCTCAAAATCATTTCTTTTCTCTCATTCATCCTCGCGATCACGCTTACCCGTAGATATTCAACAGCTTTAAAAACGTTGAAAATGCCTTGAAAAATATAATTCAGATAGCGACTACTGCTAACAAATCGTTAAGGCAGCTGGCTGACTTTTCATACCTCAATTGGATAAATCCCTTCTATTTTTATAAAATAAAAAAACTCGTTTTTTACAGACGACGTAGAATGCTTACAACTTATGCTGCTATTTTGTGTATCGGACACCTTTCAACATAAACATGCACATTTTTTCCGCAGTTACCTCTAACATTTAAAGGCTTCTTGAGTGATAGCAAAAACAACTCTGCTATTAAATGCGCACTTAACCTAACACCTCCCATGCGCCGAAAGCATTCCAAATGCAAACATCGTGAATCACTTGCGATGCACAATTGCTTCCTCAATTGCGCAGCTCCGAATTTCCTGCAACTAAGCTGATAAGATACAAATGTTAGCGACAGTTGAAAGTCATTATGTGCCTTACCAAAACAACCTCTATTTTTTTCTTCACACTACCACGCTTCTCTATTTGCAGATGTAAAACTAACAAACTGTTTACAAGATTTACAATTGGTTGTAAAAATATAACGATCCTCACACGAAAACGTTTCCTTTGCGACCAAATAATTCTAGCTAAATTAGAGACTATAGATCACAACTACTAAATTTCTTAAGCCACAAGACGAACCCCATACTCTAGTGACATGCAGAAATATTTTACTGAAATGTAAAACCCTTGATCTTCCAAAAACATTCAAACCAGTTGATATCAACTCACATATTTTTTTTCAAAATACAACTAACACTCTTATCTTCCTATAGGGTTCACTCCGGATTTATTGACTGTTAGAACCGCCTTAGTTTTTGAAACTAGCGCATCAAATTCAAAACACACTAAGACGATAATTTAATCTGTCTACACCATACTTCCACATTTCTCATCTAAGTTTCGCTACACGTTCGTTCTCTCACGATCACATAATCAAAAATCTTTGAATATAGCTGATACACTACAAAATCTATCAACATATACTTGCAACGTTTCTTATAAACAAACAGAAAGCAACATCCACATCATTCTCCCACCAACCCGGTCGTGATCAGCGTGTCCCTCATGGTCATTGACGGAAATACAAGGCCTGCAACAGTGTCCCTTGTGGCTGATCCAATGGTGGAAACAAACTTTCAGTTTGAACCAATCATGCGACACATACCTGCTGCCATGACCATCTCAAGGTATGTAAATCTTTCATTCATACGTTTTTTACACAAAAAATCAATGGCGATATTTACTATTCAACACCTTTAAGTTGTTACTTTGTGCAGATTACAGGTTATACAAACTTTTGATACATCACCTCAGCTCGTCTCAACAATAACATTTGCTTTTGCAATCATATATCCGCAACAACTCTTCAATTTCTCAAGTTTTCCTTTTTTGCCTTTTTGCTCAAAGACTTGCCACCTACAGCCAAAATAGATTTCACTGAATTAGCGATAAGTTAAAATTCGCGAAACAATTTCAATAGCTTTTCTATGCCTCTTGCCAGAAGCCCCCAGTTCCTGCGATTGTTTTTATGTAGCAACAGAATAGCGAAATTATCTGATAAAACACTTCAACGGCTCTCTTTTGTGCAAGGATACTTCTCCAGTAGGAACGTTATCAATACAAATTTAGCGAACTTTGTTTCATCACCAAATCTTCAGTCCTCAGAGACGTTCAAATTATTCTAGAAGCTCCTACAATTTTTGAAAATCCCTGGGCTCTATTGAGAATTGACAAAACCGTTGCATTTATACTAATACCGGCTGTTTGAACTAGTCAGTCGCTTCTGCCCCTAACACTCATTGGCTTTCTCTTTTTTCCCTCTTGCTTTCAGATTAACCAAGGTTTTTAGTATTTAATACTTCGTCAAGGGCTTACCCGCTTTTTGACATACCCAATTAGCAATATACAGCCATTTCTTCCATTTTTTCTCTTCTATACTACCTCTCACTTGTTTTAAAAATCTCCGTCCCAGGATTAATGACTTTCTCCATAAATTATCAGATCCTTAAAATAGCACACATATATGCTTACATGATTATGAATAGTTACAACAAATATTAGGTTTCACAATTTCCCTTCATAAAATATGTCAACATATATAGTCCCACACATTCTCGTGTTTTATAGGTTGCAAGGTCACGACGTCACGACATATTTACCTGAAAACCTAACCCTTCTTTAACCCTACTTTTCTTTGACATTAACTTTCTATTTCTTCTCTTAGTAACAAAAGAAAAACTTAAACTACGAACCTTAGGATTAGTTAGGCGCTGTCCAAGTTTACCAATCATTTTCAAGTCGATACGTCTTTCATGTTGAAAGTGCTTTCAAACGGGCAGTCAAAATAACCTTCATGGTTAACTGCAGTTAATAGCAATGGGTCACCTTTCTGCACAACGAAAGCTATTTCTGACTGCGATTCTACCAACCTTTACGTTTTCGTCAGGAAGACATCCCTGACAACTTACAGTTTGGCAAAATTCACTCTATTTTTTCCGAAAAACCTCATAGCATATTAACAACTCTACAAATTTACTACGAATACTAGACTTAATAGCCTCAAAATCCTTACAATCTTGCGCTACATAAACAGCTACACAGAATTTAACACTCTAATGAATTTCGTCTACGGCAAAGCTAACCCATATGGACTTCAAAACCCTTGCTATAACTCTCTCGCTTAACCAAACCACGTATACCATGAGCGCGACTAACTTCTAACATCAACTACGCCTTCATTGAATTGTTTCCGGCACTCATCCGATTTAGCAGATAGAACGCACATGTCAGATCCAGTACACTTTCTAAACAACGTCACTCGCTTTGTTCCAGTGGAGTTACTAACTTTGTTTGATATCAACTCCAAAAGGAAGTAACCTCATCTCGATTTAGCTAAACACGCATTTTTCCTAACAATTACCTTATTTCAAGGCACATAATTTTGGATTCATACAATTGTCACATATTTCAAATATTTTCGTCAACTGCTAAACCTAAGCCCACTCACTTCAAACAAAACTCTAGTACGCCACCACTTTTGAAAGGGTGTAAAATAGCTTGAAGTTGAGCCGAAAACAAGATGTTTAAAAGATATCCAGTCCATATTTTGTTACTGCCTTCATCTAGGCTGACCCTTTCATGTCACAGATTCACAAAAATGACATTCAGCAGCGCCTGAAGTGAGAAAGCGACTTTTACAAAGGCACTGGTGAGGTAGTGTCTGCTAAATATGCACATGTGTGGAGTCCAAAGTATTTGTCAATGTCACAAGCCTGATCAGTACAACAGCCACCTAAAAACAGCACAAACTATATCAACTACGAATCTCACCATCATTTCCAACTCACGTTGTCATAACCATCCAGTTTTTCAATTTTTCACAAATTCAAGAAAATTCGCACGATCACTTTTTAGTAATTTCAGCGAATGCCGCACATGTTTCAGTTCGCCTCTTAGCCCAGAAACATTCCCAAGTTGTGCTTACACCATCTAATCTGGATGAAGTACAAATCCAGTCCTAACTTTGAACTAAAATTATTTACTTCCTGTACTTAAAAACATTCAGGCAATTGTTCTTTTTGGCAGAATCTGCGCAGTACAATAACCACTTTACAAAAATAAACTCGTCTTTTTTCAGGAAATGCCACTGCATAAGTAATTAAGGCACACATATTTCTCGCAAACATGCAATGTCTTAGTCACAAGCTTTCGCTTGAACCAATCTGTTGCCAACAGCAACACTACCTTGTTAAGATTTGACTACTTCAGACTAAAAATTTTGATCAATAGTAAAAACTCACCTATTACGCACAGTCATACCATGACCAATTTAAGACACAGGCTGTTTCTTTAATTGTGTATCTCCGACTTTTTCTAGTTCGCATAGACAAGATACACATTCTGACAGCAGAGCGGAGCAATTACTGAGATTAACTCGCCACGCTTAGTTCATTTCCAAAACGCTTTTAAAACTAACATCTTTGCATAAATTTAGCAACTAACACTCACATTCAGGAAAACACAGGTAAATTAAGAAAATAAAATTGCGCATTTAAACTTTGTCATTTGGTAAACCAACTTTACGCAAGTTTACAATTTTGGATAGATACAAAAACCTTTTCCCTGCAACATACTCTTCATGCTTTTAGATTCCATGCTATTTTACAGGGCCACCAATACGTTCAACCCACATAGTACTAAGTGATTTACCATGCCATATATACTTGAAAACATTTCACTTTAAATATTGATTTTCGAAAACTTTTTTCAGCCTTGACACATTCCATGAACTTCAAAGCTACTTGCTAATGTTTAAACCTATAAGTGACATCTGCGACAAATTTGCATCATCATTTCAGGAAGCATTTTGCTTCACCCCTCAATTCGATGGATGCTGGCGTACTGAACGCGTCTCAATATACAGCAGCCTTTAGCTAGGGTTAGCCAAATAACGGTACTATGTAATCTTCAAGTCTTTGCATACGTCTTTCCGACCAATGGCCAATCTTTTTCACTAAATTCACCGTAAACTGCATTACTACTAACACAGATATGGAGGAGCATTACCTCTTCGACCGACCACTTCGACGATAAAAAAAGCAAATACCTCGCTTGAATTTTAACACACTGCCTAACACTGTCTGGCATGACATCGCACATGCACACCGCGCAATAATCTTGTGACTAACTTAAAAGCTAACTACTTCCACCCGCGATTCCTGTACTTGCCAGCTTCAGCAACCTACACACTCATTCTAATGACAAAGCAACGCATCCAGCGGGCTTAATTTGATTTGTCTTCCTACTCTACAAACTATCATTATCTCTAAAAATTAAGTTCTTTTGATTACAATTACTATATGCCCACGACACAAATTTATACATGCACATTTTATCTCAGAGAAAGCAACATTTTCACCCTAATACTTGCAATACCCTCAAATGACTCCATGACATAGCAAAAACAAAAACTCGACTACTAGCAGTATGTAAAGTTCTTATCCACACTTACTCATCAATAATCCTGAGCTTCACGACTTCATTCATGGTATGATCGAGTTTGCAAAACCACAGACACATGTTACAGTTATGTCAAAAATAGCATGGTTACAAGGACACTTACCACGCTCTCATTGTCGTCTTCACTTAGACCAATACGGCCAAATCGAAAGTCTAAGAGTAATACTTTTCATAGTAATCTCATTCAACACTTCCACTTCACAGATCCTACTTAGCGACATCACATTTATGGGTTCAAATACAACACACTTCTGAATTTTTTCATGAAACATTCAGATACCTATTCACGGTGACACACTAACTTCAAAAACCTTCGCCAGAGACTCGTACTCTCTGTGTGGCAATAATACAGACAGCCATTAGTTTCATTCATAAGTGCCTAGTAGAGGATGCGAATCACTAATAGCATCTGAACAGTGTTTTAACACCAAGCCCTTGTTTTTCATGGCAAGTAAAGACAGCCACTGGCTGATACATTCAGCATTCCACCATTTCCTGCACTTTCCATCACATAACCAAATATTACGACACTATGAGTCATAAACGTGATTTTTTTCTTGACTTTTTACGGGTATTGCCTCACTTGTTTTCCGCGAAATTCCGATCTTTTACAATTTGCCTCGAGGTTCACGATACACAGGTCAGGTTATTGCCGACACTTCTGCAAAATCTACCACCATTACACTTTAAGTTAAAAAACATAACGTATATGCCAATCCCACCTACAGACTTACGGCAATTCTATACAGTACAATACACGGTTTGGTGTACCGTCACAAAGCGTGCAGCGGCGTGTCCTGTGCTTAGCATTGCATTCAAACAGACTTTGAGATAGATCCTGAGCAATCCTACAGCCAGTCTGGGAATTAAAGCTTTTCTTCAGTTCGCACTTTAATTTTTTAAATACTTGGAACCCTCTTCGCATGTTTTTCTACGTAGTGTTCCGCATACTCACCCAATTATTTAGGGCAGCATCCCTCATAAGCAGGGGCGCATCCAAGGGGTCTGCTTGGCTGTCATGACAGGCCCCTTATACCGCAGGTAAGCTCCTCAGCATCAAAGCTGATGATAAAATATCAAACGCTGTCACTGCAGGTCTCTGATGCAGGTGGTTTGGAACATGCAACAGCCTACATTTCCCGTCTAACGTTGTATAGTACTATTATGAAACAACAACGTCCCTGCCTTGTCTAATGGCGCCTGCGCAATGACATGAAACAATTCACACTTTTGAACACTTTTAATTGATATTGCGTCGAAAGCACGTGTTTCGGAATTTCTTCATCAGGCAGTGCCAACTACAATGCAAGCAAAGCTGTCAGAAGTTCGTACACTGCCACGCACATGCAGAGCTGTTTTGCATTATTTCGCTTCATGGCAAGAGGACACAGTGTCCAATCGCGATCGTTTTGTTTTGCAGTTTCGGCCTAAACTTTATCTGCTGTTTACGTCTACTAGGTTACCATTTAATCAAATAAGTTTAGGCCTTCCTCAGCGTCACACCAAGTAATGTGGGTTCATTTCAACATAACCTATATTTGTACGAGGAATTTCTCGCATTATCTGAACAAAATATCAGTCAAGCGTTGTATTTCGAAAATAGTTTTTTTAGAATTGAGTTGTTGACGATGTTTTTTTCTGGGCAAAAATTCCTATACTGATTTCGAGTAAGTCACTTTCACATTAGGATGTAAAATCATCAAAGCAATTGCAACTCAGTCGTTATTCTCCGCAGTGATTTCGCAAGCATATTTATAACACTGCTATCTTTGATAGACAGCGTTCCACAGACCCAGTTGTGCAGTTGATTGTCAGCTTTGATTTTATAAGTGTATGTACGTGTGCCGTGTGGATAAACAGCTCTCATTGCTGTATGCAGTGATGCCAGGTTATTTTGCAAAAATAAGCAAGCAAATCTGAAAAACAATCCGAAAATAGGTAATTTAATCGAAAAACAAGCCCAGCATACGTTTGGCAAGAAAATTCAACAAAATAAAAAGTCGGTAGGAAAATTGAACAGAAAGACAGAGAGGCACATCCGAAAAAACAAGCCCAAAATAAGCACATTTTCACAAAAAAATGCCCAAATTCCCTTTAACATTTCATTAAAACAGAATAAGTGCCATAAAATGTGAATACCACTAGCTGTTCTAAGCAGTTAGTTGCACTAGGCTACTAGCCCTACTAATCACGTTTAATTGATTGGATTTTAGGGAGAGCTTAATCGATAAGGCTTTTTTGGGCCGATACCGATGTTATTTAATTGCCGATCACCAATGTCGATATTTTACAACACTTAAACCACAGTTGAAACAAAATACTTCAGTGTGATGAAGAAGTGTATAACATGGAATTCTGTGCAAACCTGGATCATTATAATAAAAACCACGGCCTTGTTCGCAGGCAGTCATCTGCTTACCGCGCAAAACCTGGGAGCAAATGTTACATCATAGACCGGTTTAGTGGGACGATTGACCAGTGGTCTGAATATTGCGCATTACTTCACGTAGTCAGAGGGCTGCGCGTCGTAAGAAACAGTACAGAGAATTTGCGTTAAATAATCATAGACGAAGTAGCAACGTGGGTTTAACACTCCTTGCAGAAAACTAGCGCAGCGGATTTCATGAGAAAATATTGCTGATATGCTGTTTATCGGCGAAATTTTGACGATATAATAATTTGTCAACATCGCAAAATTCATCAGTCGATTTCTAGTCTTAAAAGAAAGAGCAGTTTTATGCTGAAAAGTGATATCAAAAGCTGCTCTTCGATGACAGACCCCTTTTTTCCAGGCCAGATGCGCCACTGCTCATAAGCATATCTCTCTTTTTCAACACCAATAATCAGCTTCTTACTTAACTCAATGATAACATGCTGCTGGTACTTGGCACCTGACTCTTCATCTCATGAGACAAACGTATTCCCTTTTTCCTTTTTAAGAAAAAGGCAATATGGTTATGACTGATCGCAAAAGCAGTTTAATATTAATTGGAAAGTTGTGCTATTGCTGATCCGCTGTAAAGCACATCATTCTTTACGGCAAATCCAAATTGGCTTACGAAATCATACATACGATGTTTGTGCTTTGTGTTTGCGACGTGAATATAACTCAAGGCTATGTTCTATTACACAAAACATTTTAAAACTCCTATACAGAAGATGAAAGAAACCGCCGTGGTTTGGTCAATTTATGTTACAATTAACCCTAAAATTCAATTTTTTTCAGCTTTTACAAATACAATTAAAAAATCAGCAATTCCATGCTGTTGCTATCAAAATTCTTCACAAAAAAAAAATAAATAAAATAAACTACACCAATTTCATTTTGTCTATTTATCACAAATTGTTAGATTTGTTTTTCTCTATTCTAACATTGAAAGTTAAACATCTCATCTTTTTCAAAATTTTTCACCCAACAATGTTGGTTGTTGAAAAACGGTTAATAAAGTCTTTCATACAAATCCATGAGTCAAATACTTACGGTTCAGGACCTCAGACTATATCACGGAATAACCCACATTATGCATGAAACCTGGACGGGTCAACCTCCCCTTTCATAGTGGTCTCAGCATTAATAATTCAACAATCCTGTCGCTGCATAATACACATTTCAATCTTGTGGCAGCACAGCGACAATATGGATTCCTGTTCTTAAAGAACTGATTACTAAGACTGTTATAAATCTTATAAAGTTTTACGCAAAAGCAAAAAATTTGGAAAAAGAGCTCAAACACTATACACAAGCAACTTCTTGGTTACAATGGCGCTTCAACCAAAATCCTTATTCAAATAGCAACAGTTGAAAACGGCTAAGCCAGAGATTATCACCAGGATTGTTTCGGAGTTTTTCAAATGGCACAAATTACGGTAAACCCCTCATTCAATTCCTCCTGAATAATTTCGTTTTAATACTTATAACATAAGATACTATCGCACTCATGCTTCAATATATATATGTGGCATCGATTGTGATATGACCTTTAAGACCCGCAGGAGCCATTTAAATGACATTAATTTTTTTTTAGTTTAGCTGTTTTTTGGTTATATTTCGGGACTTCGAAGGGTACGAATGGGTTTTTAGGGTTCCTGGTTCCAAGATTAGGGCCAAAAAACATTAAAATAAATTAGGGAAATCCCCCAAAAGTACTGAGAAAAGCCCCTTACCAATTAGCTGTGTCTTGGCCTAACTTTTGAACCAGAAACACTAGAAACTCAATCAAGGGCTCTAAAAAGGCGTATTCTAGTCTAGAATCCTAAAATACTGCGAGCCAAAATATTGGCGCCTGGGATCGGATGATGACGTCATATAATTAACCAAAAACATGCCCTTGTCATGATCTCATTGGCCCAAAACCCCCAACCAAATTTAAAAAAAAATTTTTTAAATCTAAACTACACGATTCCACTAGTCATTACAGGGTTTGAACAGCCCTCTAGCACAATCTGCTACCGAGTTATGGCTGGCCAAAGTTTGCCCTGAAAGGGCAAATTATGCCTTTTCTGAAAAGTTTTGAATTATGCCAAAAACTGGGTTTTTGACCCAAAATTTTGGCTACAGATATGCTAGCAAGTCAATCAAGGGCTCTATAGACGCGAGTTTTGGCCTAGTTTCTAACAAAACTTTGAGCCAATAGAATGGGTCAATGGGTTGGGGCCCAGAGGCGGCCAAAGGTGACCAAAATTTCCAAAACATGCCCTTATTGTGACGTCACCTCCAGAAAACCCCCACCGAAAACGAAAAACGTTTTTTTTATGTCAGCTAGAAGACTTGCTGAATCCGTAGAGGGTTTGAACAGCTCTCTAGCTCTAGCGGCTGGCAATTTATGGCCAAAAAAGGGCCGGTCAATCGCGGCCGTTAAAGGGTTAAGGTACCAAAGTTCCGATATGCGTCGTGCATTTTCGATTACTTTCATGTTCCCATCTTCATTAATGACAATTTTACCCCTTGCTTTCTGTGAAAGCTTTATCAACAATCAAACCCGTTCACTTCACGATGAAGTTCTATACTTTTTCATATCCTTCAAGTACCATATTTGGTAGGCTACGTTGCGCTACCATTACTTTAAGAAGTTTTATTCAGTTACAAGCTTAGTGGACCCTCTTTTGGTCAATAGTTATGAGATGTAATGCGCTTTTTTAGGGAATACAAAATGGATCTCCTCAACTAACACCTCAACTCTAGAAACACGAAGAGATAGCAACCAAGTTATCAAGACTGATAACTCCTTATCCAAATCACAACAAGAGAGCGATGCTCTTAATTACTCCCCACCCAAATCACAGCAAGAGAGTGATTCTCTTAATAAATATTCATTACAATCGCCACACAACCAATATCTGGAACATATTGGTGCAACACAACAACATACACATGATGTTGAATCCTTATCACCCACTCCCAACACTAGTTTCACACCAATCACTCCCAAGGATATTACCACCAGATATGGACGCAGGATAACAACCACCACAGGACCCTCAATATATCTACTGTTCGTAAATTTAAAAAAATGCATAAACAAATGACTTGTACAACCCTCTAATACATAGATTTCTTCTTTGTTTTAGGAAACAACAGAGATACGAACAAAACAATTAAAAATGATAACTATTATTATCACTGCTCTGATTTTCCTGCTACATTTATCTGGCGCAATTCAAACCAGACTGCTCCAGAATAATATCTCATAAGGACCTATGACTTTCTCCACAACTTCCACAATCTTACAGATCATCTCTTCTCTCACATTCAGCGAAATGCTTATTTCAACGAAACCCGAGTCTTGACCGTTTCTTGACCGAATTTTTTTCAAAGTTTTAATTTTTTCTAATTTCACCATTGTCTTCTGATACATTTAGTTCCTATTGGCGTCGTCCAAATTCGGGAGTTTCACTTAAATCTTCGGATAACATGGTTGGTAAGCATTTGAACTAATCAAAAAGTCGCTTTACCCTTATATTTGTTCATTTATTATTGTTTGTGGGCCCTGACAATGATTCACCAGCGCTTTGACTTGGTCCCCGAAGGCAAGCACTGGAAATAAAAAAACAGAGGCTTTGCCATGATCATTATTACTAGGCAATGAGAATCATAAACCGGCGCCTTACTATTGTCATTATTGGTAAAAATTAGGAATAATCTACAGTTACACCAAAGTGGATAGTTGAATTATATCTTTGTGGAACTTTGTGGATGATTCAGAACTATATCTTTGTGGATCTTTGTGGATAATTCAGAATCGTAACTTTGTGCATAATTAAAAACTATATCTGTGGGAATAACTTAACATGAATTCTAAGTGATCGTTTTACCATTCTTTGTATATCGTTCAGTTATTATTGCAGGTAAACGCTGGAAATAATCAACAGTCACTTTACCATTTTTAAGCATAGAATTGCTTAAGTTCTTTATAGTGCGTTGAAGCACATGTTTTTTAAGCGTAGAATTGCTTAGTTTGTTTATAGTGCATGGGAGTGCAAATATCTGTACAAGTTTTCTTGCACGGCGGCGCACATGTCTCTCTATTGGTATTATTTTTTCTAGGTGTAGGTTCGCTTAAGATATTTGTGTTTTCCAGCGTAAGAGCTCTTCAGTTGTTTTTAGTATATTGGAACGCACAAGTTTACTTCTTTTATGGTACGCTGAAACGTACACATTTTTTAAGTTAATATAACTATTATTTTATACATCGAAACACACATGCTTTTGGAGCATTTGTTTCTTTTGTAAATTTAACAAGGACTTTATACATTCTGAACCTGACAAAAAGGGTTTATACATAAGGTGCCTGGTCAATTAATGTGTGACTCACCTAAAAACTACACATTTATATTTTTTCCAGAAATTCACAGCTTCGAATACCCATGCCTCAACCCAAGAAGATTCGAAAACATAGCAGCCGATGTCATTATAACAGTGATCACCAATGATGTGCCCGAGGCATTTCAGTCACGTCAAGTCATTTACTCGAGTCACAACATCACTAGTGATACCATCCCATATCAACGAGTCGATCAAAACCAAAATTATAAGACTATAATATTTAAGGAAACTCATGTAGTATCTTTTGTTGTTGTAATTAGTATATTGGATGTTTCATTTCAACCCTTATCTCTTCCATAACAGGAACTACTTAGATACCTAACAATAACTCAACTTAACAATATTAGAGCAAAAATATTGATATGATATCAACAATGCCCACAACCGATGGAAACTACCCAGACTCAAATTCTATTGCAAACGCATGACCCCAAGATCCAACGGAAGAACTTTTCCAAGAAGACATAAAAAATGAAGCGACACAGCAAACGGGGCGTAAACAAAATTATAGTAATATTTGTAAAAATGCCTTGAATTTAGAAACACAAAATAAATCGATTTTAGACAAAGAATCACATATAAAACCAAAGATGGCATTGACAACTTCAAAAAAAACAGTTCAATCAATCCCAGCTGGTCAAATCTCTTCACCTGAAGTCCAACCTGTTACTGGGAACGACCCTGCTATCTCAAAAATTAACAAGGTCGACCAAATACACCTCAATATAAAACAAAATCGAAGAAAGAAACAACCAACAAACCGTCGGCAAAAGTACGACCCCAAACAACATGAACCACAGTTAAACTAACTTGGAAACCAAATAAATGAAACAGATGAAAGTTCACCAAGAAAATGAAAGCAAGCTAGCATGTCAAGTAAAAAATCTTAATGAAATATTAAAAGATCTAAACCTTAAAAAAAGACCACACACAACTAAATCTTCTGTCGATTCAAAAATTGATTTCAGATGCTACCGATGCAATAAACCCGGACACAAGGTGCAGAACTACCCTACGATTCTTCCTCTTAGGAGACGTAGAGAATTCCAATATAACAACTTCAGAAAACGAAGAGGAAATTTCTGATGCCCGATCTACAAATTTGGCATCCTATAACCGATATCGACATCGTAATAATAGTGGAATTTGCTATAAAGCGTTCATAACTAAATGCATATAGGTGAAAATACTATCATCAGTGGAAGTAAGATCAGGAATTTAACTGATCTCAAACATAACGAAACCACGACGAGTTGTACAACTGCATGCAAATATGTAGCATGCTTTAAGTCCGGCATTTCCATCTGCATGGTTTTTTTTATGGATGTTCGTAGCATACGTTTGAATGTCTTCTCTTTTTTGCATGTTTGCACGCTTCCTTTTTGCATGACCCCTTTATAAAATCATAACAAAGAGATACCGCAATCGGTCTTGATTGACCACACTAAAAGAGAAATTACTCCATTAGTAGTAGCTGAGAAACTCGCCAATGTCATAGCCTTAATGGCAGCATTGATTACATACGTACAGTGAGATAGGCATAAAAAGAAAACAAACATACAAAACAAGTTATGCTTTCATCCAGTCGACAAATATTACAATACCAACAATATAATTTCTCATATGTCGATCGACAATCGAAAACTGATAGTGAGCAAGAATGCTCATGAAACTCAAAAGCAACATTGAAACCATAATATTTAAATAAAAAAATATCACTTAGTCTTACGAGACCATGTCCGAAGACGGCAAAAGTATGACAAATTGATAGAGCAACATTAAAATCTACCTAACACTTCCAAAAATTGGGAAGCAATAAAACATGTTGCAGACATATCTATCAAGCCCACATTTATTCACAATCTTACCTACCATTACGTTTCTATAAAAATACCTGTTATTATTATTGGTACAGGTAATATTTTACACAAAACAGTTGACCCTGGATCCAACATTTTTTCAAACTTTTTGACAAATGCACTGAAATAACAAGTAATGTGTTTCATAAAGAATTTGAAATTTTCATGTCAACAGATAAAAGTAATGGCAATTTTAGCAAGTGTTACTGATGATAAAATATTGCTGTTCATTTTTGTTAAACATTCTACACAAATTATGGAAAGAAACATTGAAGCATTACATCAAAAATACAGTTCAAAACATTACCCAATTTCGGTACCCAATCAATTACAAAAATCTAAACTATAAACAGCAATAATATTCAATTTTATTAACTACTATTACTTGAATCGCAAAACACCATTTATAACATTATCTTTTTTGTAACATTTACTTTGTCATTGAACATTTGCATACACCTATGCGTGGAAGTATGTCAGCAATACCAGGAATTCGAAAAACAATCTAGGGACGCTCTATTCAAAATCCTACAAACAATAAGACCAATTCAGAGATCATCATACAGACCAAGAACTTACTGATCAGCCAAAAGAATGATGAACGGCAACAGCATGTCTCTATCACAGACAATCCTGAAAAATTGATGTACCATCAATTTTTAGATGGACCCCAGAGGAATGTTGCGAGCAAGTTTTGTTCACAACACGATTTGACCAAAATTCCAATAAAAAGCGACACAGAACAAAAAGCCTGTACTTTCCACGATGGGTGTAAGCAAGGAATTGATCAGCAAATTTTTAATAGGAAATCGATTTCACGTAAAATTGCGCATCCTCAGTCCTTATTCAAATAGAATGTCTCAGTCCTTATTTAAATAGAACAAAAAGCCTATGATACATATGCAGCAAATGACATAAAGGAGAACGTAGTTAGCGATTCTTGTGACACAATATGTATGTTAAGCAGCAAGGCAATGACCTCATGATAAACCCGTGATGCAACGAACAGCAGACTGCAGAAATGCTGCAAGACGAACTGAAATGCAAACAACTCTATGCAAGGACCTGGAAAACAGGATATGAAGCAAGATTAACTGGGAAGCTTAATTAGCGAGCTGAAGGAAGCCGACCAGAGAGCATCAAGAGTAAAAGCACGAAGAGCAAAGTACCGGGAGGTACAAGACTGACAG
>Ga0210059_1009060_pt1 | contig 15595 bp, 10 predicted proteins | sample Ectturendosymbi2_FD_188042 | JGI IMG/M metagenome (GOLD analysis project Ga0210059, IMG submission 188042) | Ecteinascidia turbinata endosymbiont from Florida, USA - Sample 2 (SPAdes) (version 2) | ecosystem: Host-associated > Tunicates > Ascidians > Unclassified | place: Key West, Florida... | reverse complement strand
AAAACTAATTACTTTCACGAAAGAAAACATATTTACGCTCATTGCGTTAAACTAGTGATTTTCGACCGGTGTTCGATGGAACACTAGTCAAACTTATCAAATTTCCTGCGGAACACCTGACGATCTTTCACGGAGCACCGGTTGAAAATCACTGCTCTAAGCCAAGCTTAGACCTATTTCCTCGTAAATGTACGAATGCGAAAGTGATTGATTTACACAGTATGGTGCTGTGAAGCATTGGGTTAATTGCAAATCGACATCGCATTCCCCCCCACTAAATCAGCCTGTGTCCGCTTCTGATAACGTCACAGAGCAACGATAATGCCGGCCAGAATGACAGCAAATGGAAATTTCAGTGACGCCAGCGTCGAACGGTTCTATTCAGTCAGACAGAATAAATGGGATGATGAGCCCGAGTGACCCTGATGACCTGGGTCGCCCCTGTAACAGCCTATTTAAATTTCACGTGGTTCAACCATACTTTTTCATATTTGTGTAATTTTGTCTAAAGTAGTGTAATTTAGACCTTCAAATGGTGTGTAAATGTAATGACGTCACACGTCAATGCTTGTGACATCACAGTTGCTAATTCAAACCGCTAAAATTTTGTACAATTTTTTTGACGTGCGCTTGTGCCCCCCTACTTTGAAAAAGGTTCCGCCATCCATGGTTGAATCAACTCCACGTTACGGGTCCCGTACTATTTGATTATGCAAACAAACGCAGCAGCCCTCTCAACGCTTCAGTAGCTGCGGTTATTACTCAGACTGCCGCGCTGGTGCAATCGAGTTCGTACTCCGGTGCTTTACTTTTCCGCTGTGAGGAAAAGTTTGCGCTTTCGGGCAGGGTTGCCAGATGGTGCCAAATTTGGCAAATGTTGCCAAAAATCACTGTTTTCCAAATCTTTTGCCAATTTCTTTGACAATATTTTTGATGCCAAAATTTTGCCACTTTCCAAACACCAATTGTGGCTATTAGTATTAACAAAATTTTTCAAATTAATGCCAAAACTTTATGAAGTACAGCACAGACATTATGTATGAATATGATTTACTGCTTGAGGAATTGCTGTAATTGTTGGAGTGTTTTATTTGGTTAACGACCAAGAATAACTGCGAATTTATTTTGAAATTGACCTGCTGTTACCGTGTTTTAGGTCTCGCTGTACGTAGGTTTTTGCACATTTAAAGTAATGATTCTGTAAATAACTATCAAAATTGAAATATATTACATTGCTTCCGGTTATCAACTAGGCCTGAAATATTACTATAAGATTTTAACTACGAATCATAAAGAATCACTTATCAGCCCAGAAGCAGGGTCTATGATCTAAACTAGTGTTTCTCAAATTTTTAATTCCAAGCCCCACTCCTGACACGTTGTTTTCGTCCCTAAGGCTGATAAAGCAAACACAAGTTAGTAAATTTAAAGAATTTTATTTAAAGGAAGTATCAAATAACTGAACCAAGCCATTAAATACCTGAACTTGAGCAACTCTATTATGACGTTAACGTTACGTTCAGAATTCTTGTGAAAATAATCCACACTGTAGCCTGGCACATAGATGATTTTGAGTAAAAATTAAACGGATGAATTGCTTTAGGCTACTGATGATAACTCAATAATCGATTAGTGGTTGAGCATTTCTGCCCCCTTTATGTTGTTTTTCTCCCCTATTAACCCCTTTGTTTTTTTTGCGACGACTTGCCCCTAAAAATCGCCCCAAGGGGGCGATTCCGCCCACTTTGAGAACCACTGATCTAAACTAAACAGAGGATATATTTCACCTACTGAGCACGCATATTGATTCCTATGAAACAGACCTTTTCTTATTTGTCAAACGTAAAAATTTAAAGTATGGAAAAAATATGAATTGCAAAAAACTATGAAATCAATATTGCCAAAAACATTGCCATTTAAAAAAATTTTTTGCCAAAAACTTGCCATAAATTAGAGAAACACTTGCCATATTTTCTGTCAAGCGTCTGGCAACCCTGCTTTCGGGTTGAAATCAACCCGTTTTGTGGTGGTTGTGTGTGCCTTTCTGGCATTTACCAGGTGATATTCTCCGGACTTTGCAAGTTTAGTGCATGCATTTAGCACAATCAGACGGCGGGAAGGATTTAAAGTGACGCACTGCCAGCAGTTCTTTTTCGCAGATTTCCTGGTGCACAACTCTATTTAGATAAGGGCTACTGATTAGCAGCAGCGGCTAAAAATGCTTTGACGATGGCGCACAGCAGAAACAGCCAACATGTACCACATGCGAAGCAAGAACGAACAACTGACTCACAAAGACGTGGTATTCACGCTGCAAGATCAAACTTCAAAGAATCTGCGAAAACGAGGCTGTAGGGACTGAGGTTGTAGGTTTTCGCAGAGACCCCTACTAGTTGAGGGGTCAACCTAGTTGTTGCAGGAGCACAGGTCGGTCTCCCAACTAAGCAACCTGACGTCTTGAAGTTGCCAAGCCGAAGCAAGGCGAAATAAAAGGCTCTCACCACTTTGTCCGTTAATAACTCTCCAGTAGTACTCCAAGTTGACTGCTTCTTTCGATTATATTCAGATATGCAACAAAAAAAACTCCAATACACTTGAGCGTAAAGTCAGAAAACGTAACGGTTCGATGTAGAATCAGAATTAGAATGACGACGAACAAAAGCGTTGGGCATTCGAATGCGCCACGGGAAACAGCGACCGAGTGCGGCTATGTAGGTTTGCTGGCTATCATGCCGACGATCGGACTGTTCGCAAACAAGTACATCGCGTTGAATCACGAATGGAATATTACTGGGAATTACGCAGTAAAGATGCACAAAACATTAAAGTACTAATGGGTCCACTATGAGGTCACTGCGCTACTGTGAGTGTACAATTAATGCTGACAGAAAGCCGGTGCCGCTGCAACAAGTGTGGCAAGCCGAAGTGCACTAGCCACCTGTAGATGATCTTGAATAAAAATTAAACGGATGAATCTGCCGTGACTGCTTGTGACATGTGTTATGCTGCGGGGGCAAAATGTGTTTGTGTTGTGTTGCTGGTGCATAACTTAGTATGTGTGCACAATAAACGACGACCAACTTTGGAAAAATTTGGAGAAATAGATGAATAATAAATAAACAGACCGCACCAAATTTTACCACAATGTTCCTTCAATTCAGTTCGATTCACTCTTCTGTGTACATAGGCATGCGTTTTCATTTGTAAATTTACTTCACCGTGTTCTGTGCTTGTTTGTTTTACTAACTGTGTTTATTTGATGTCCAACTGTTGTTTTTGTCTTGCTTCTGAATATCAGCTGGGTCATATGAAAGAATACACATGCATTCATTCAGATAAAAATTTGACCATTTTTTGCATGCCTCCCATATAGTTTCCAATGGCCTTAAAGAGCTGTAATTCGCTCAGGGCTTGCTTCAGATGCCTCTGTACCAGCATGCGACAGGAGAAGTTCTTCAAGTCCAGCATAGCTTTTTGAAAAAATATTTAGTTTAATCATTTATATAATTTTCGTTATTTTTTGTATTTTCCTTTTAGTCAATAACAGCATAAAATTAAAGTACAAAGTAACTTTTTAGTGCGCAAGCAACGTAATATGAGTTACATTTTCAGTGTACTTTTTGTCATCAACCTAAATTGAAAAAAGTATTGTTTTTTTAGTTTTCAAAATGGATTATTACCACCACCTTTTAGGTTCCAGGACATAAAAAATCCGATTTAGTGTTCTAGCGTAAAGTACTGTGGACGTCACGCCAGCACTATACAAGCCACTTCGATAGAACGTGTAAGTTAGCGTAGGTTAGTAAGCGTGACACGGGGCCCCCTTTGGTGCGGGACCCGATTGGAAGCAATCGGTCCAATCGGCTGAAGGCCGGCCCTGCGTTACCGAAAGACAATATAGGCTTCACTGGGTATTTCAAACTTGGTTTGTTCTCAGGTACAAATATGTTGAGATTTAAGAACTATTTTGAAGTAAACGAATTTTAATTTGTTTACTTTAAAATTTTAATTTAATTAGTCTTTCAGCTAAACATCGTTACTCGGTTCCACTGTCGTTAGATTTACACGGTAACAAACTCCACTTGCTAGTGTTGAGGTTTAAAGCACAACGAAAATCTGTTGCTCGTTATGCTTTTTCTGTGATAAAACAAATATTATAGATTAATCATTCTTAGTGTCTTCGCAATCTTTTCGAAACACTGTTTGAGGCAGTACCTAACATACTATAATTTTTGTGAGATATTGGAATTTCTTGATGTGTCGTTTTGATTTTGACTGGCAATGCACGTGCAGGTGCGTGAAAGATTGAGGCCTTCACTTACGTTCGTTCGGCTTTATTTGCGAAAAATCATTTTTTGTGTGTGCATGCACAGGAAGCTGTGCTGCTTGCTCATCAGTAATGTTAGAACTAACCGCAAGAACCAATATCTGTGAAGCAGTCTTGTTGCTGCTCGTACCCACTCATTAATCTGCCCAATAACGTTTTACCGACACCTTCGCATGTACACGGTTTAAGTTGCTTTTTTAAAGTTTTGCCGATTTGGCAATGCACATTCTAGACCAGGGACGGAGCCAAATGTTTTTATTTGAGGGAGCCGGGGACAAATATGATAATGGGGAGGTGAAATCAACAATTATGCAGCCCTAAATCCCCTAATGTTTTATACTCTGATTAAAATGTGTCTGGAGCTTCCGAGTAAAAACATTTCTCCGTTGTAATCCTTTCATGAAGTGATTTCATGTTTATCAAAACAAGGAAAAACTACTTGCGGACGATATTGCTGGAGGCACGTTCAGAATTCTTGGTAACAAGAGGTATCGGAGAAGGGAGTTAACAGGGCATGTGAACACACACTTGGCAGATTTAAAAACGTGGGAAATTATGCAGTGCTCGTGGTTGGTTGTTCGCTATCTCGCGCACCGACACTGAAACCTTCAACGAACGAGATATCAAATCCTTTGTTCATACGCTTTGGTCCGCAACATTTTGCTCTGAATACAGTCTGTACAAAAAAAACTTTGTTTTTGCTAAAGGCTATGTTTGCTTTTCAAAATCTCCTAATTAACTGTTTCAACAGGTCAGATACACCTTATATTTTGAAACGTTCTTTTGATTCCACAGGGAAGCTTTGTATATAAACAAAACGACGGGCGTTTATTCAGTTTAGGTTATGCAAGCTCGTCTTGCCACAAACAAAACATATACTGCATGTCTCGTATTACCTTCAGGCCCGTAGTCAAGTTTTAAGGTTTGGAGGGGAAAAATATATTTGTAGGGGAGCAAGACGTTTGTCATTATTTTGTGTTTAAAACACATTTTTCTTGGCACAACAAAATTTGGGATTGGTACAAAAAATTTGGGGAGGCACTGCCCCCGAATGTCACCCCGTGGCTACGGCACGGGAGTGATTACCTTGCTGTACAAACGACAATCAAGCATTTTACAGTACCTACAATCAAAACCTTTTTAGTTGAAGTGTCCGGAACACTTTCATGATAGCAAGCGATCTCGGTGCGCCAGAGAATCACAACACAGTAGAATAGCTCCTCGATGTGTCAAGTCAAAGTACTGGACGAAACAACATTAGTTTTAGTGACAATTTAGTGCCAAAAAAATGCTTCCACTAAAATTTTACATATATAAAACCAGTTGCGACTCCGGCACTCCGACTGAGCCCGAGTCTTCGATTACGGTTTACATTTTACACTGTACAACGCTAGCTAGCTTGTATAGTTGTACCACCAAACACTTCACTAATTAAGGTTGTTAACTCGGGCTTTTTCATGGGACCTTGTCACTGTTTATATATTTTCGTTCCATGTCTAGCCTTTCGAGTTCATGTTGCCGGTAACCCGAATCAAAAAATATCGTTCGTAGTAGGCATTCTCTCGACTTCGCTCGCGCTTTACTCGGGCCCATCCCTTATGAGCCCGAGCTGCCCTCTGCAATTCAGTATTAATTTATATCAGATTGAATGATTTTGAAGCAATGAATTTGCATATAACATTGGATTTGAATTCCAATCCAATGGACAGTTTCCATTCGCGAATAATTTGAAACGAACGATAAATTATCGAGAAGTCGGGCTAACATGAATGAGCCTAGTGCGCAGAGGAATAACCGGCGTTATCATTGCTCTGTGACGTACGTTACGCCACAATGGATGAGTTCTCATGAGAACTTCTTATTCATTGTTTCGTAACACAAGTCATAGAGCAACGGTATGCCCAGCCAGAATTAGAGAAAATGGAAATTTCAGTGACTCAAACCTCTAACGCAGGTGTGGGGAACCTATTTACTATCACGGCCCACATGAGTTGTGCACCATCGCTGGCGGGCCGCAAAAGCAATTACTTTTAAACTAAAACTCTACATTTATATGCTGTAACTATGAGGAAGAGTGACTTCTCTTGACTTACTATCTAAGTCAAGAGCTTATCTTGAAACTTCGTTTTGACACGATGCTGTACTCCGACTTGGGTAACGAAAATTCTGATGCGGGCCATATCAAATGTTCACGTAGGTTCCCCACCCCTGCTCTAACGGCTGCATTCAGTCAGTATACATTGCGTGATGAGCCCGAGTGACGCTGTTGATCTGGAGTAGCCCCTGTATAAACATTTGATATAAAGTCACCAATTGTGTGTGTGTGTGTGTGTATCGAGCAGCATGAACGTTTCGTGGTTTACTGGTTTTAGTTTTGTTCATTGAATTTCTTTGACCAAGAAAACCTTTTTCGGACATTTTCGCAGGATCCCATGCACACAAACTCATAGCTCGTTTCATTGAAAAGATTCAGCACACAGAAACCGCTAGGTATGATGGCTTTGCTTGAAGCGAAAGATTCAAAAGATAGCGGAGCGGAAGATCAAAAGGGTTCGTCTGAGTGTTTTACAAAACGAGTTGAGCAGTGAAAGTGAGGCAGAAAACGTAACAAATTCTTTTTCGCCAAATGATGCTGCTGCCCATAAGTGTAGGAGCAGGCATTATTTGAGGGGTGCAAAGGAATTTCCGTAAATCTGCCCGAAAAACGTTTACGCGACAAACGTTATTCCTACAAATTTCAGTATCTGTTGGTGCATTATGTTTTACTCTACCAAGATTGCCATAGACATGAATATAGAAAATTTGGCACTTGAAATTTGGTTCTTAATAACCAACTGAAAAAAGTACGCTAGGCTGTGCAAGACCATTGTCAGAAGCTAGCTGGCTCAGTATTCTTGAGCATCTGCCTCGCAGTTTTGAGGTTTTCATTAATATTTCAGCTGTTTCTGCCAGCAAGGAACTTGAGGCCGTTGAGATAGGCCTACAGCTGCTTCTTTCGCTGAAGACATATGTGATATATGTGGCATGTATCATATTATTTATAGTAGAGCTCGACCGATAAGGCTTTTTGTGGGCCGATACCGATGTTTTTCATTGCCAATAGCCGATATTTCTGCATTACTCAAGCCACAGCTGAAAGACATTTTACCTTCAGTATGTAGGCGACATTTACAAATGGAATAATTACTCGGATTATAAATGAAAGAGCCGATTGTGGTAAGGTAGGAATATATTAAAAATATGCAATAAAATATACAAATGACATAAGCAGGAGAGCAAAAAGCATTTATGTGTATGGCATTATGTAAGTGTCATTAATGTATGTGACATAAAATGAAGATGACTTATTATACAAACAACAGTTATGGAATCCATCGAAAAATGTAGTCCAACAGGCTGAATATAAAACAGAGTTTCAGCATGTCAGTTAACAATATTTGAGTAACAAACGGCCATAGGTACTCGAAACAGAAAAAGAGAACGCTGTAGTTATTAATAGAGGTATTATTATGAGCAACCAAAAAAAAAATTTTTTTTAAACACTGCCTCAGCAATATCGTAGTGACAATCACACATAATGCTACATTACAATGCACATTAAACCAGCTCACAAAGTGTTTTCATGTATTGTGACGGGATGTTTTTGTCCGTCCTGGCTACTGCAGTTCTTAACAATTTCTAGGAATAGGATAGCAACAGTCTCACTCTAAATCAAGCGTGTTAAGCGAATCCACTAATAGGCAAACATATGTTTCGTAAAAGCACTCTGAGCCTGCGCTCAGATATCAAGAGTGGGTAAACAACAATGCGCAACTCATTGCAAACATTGATGAGCACATCACTTCACTGCGATGAAGAACCGTACCACATCGAAGTCTGCGCAAACCTGGGTAACAAAATCGGTCAACAACCAAAGCACGTACCCTCAGGGCCGGTTTTAAGCCTATTTGACCGACTTCATCAAATTGGGCCCCGCAGTAGCAGCGACATAGTAACGGTTTATAATCTTTTCTGCATTCTAAGAGAAATATACTACATTTCTAAGAGAAATATACTAGGCCACAACTTAAAACGTGCGTTGCTTTGTTTCTACCGTTGCGTTGCTGTATTTCTATTCTGGTGGAAGCTTACTGTAGTTCATGTCAAACACGAGTTGTGCAGTACTAGCAACAACATCGGTATACTGTGGTAGCAGAAAATCGTTATCTCCGGATATTGAGTTTATGAAGGTCAAGCCAATAAAGGCGCCAAAACTGAGAAGTTTTAAGATTGTTTAGCCGTCAGTATAAAGCAAACAGGTCATCACTTGATCGGGAAATTTTGAAAAAAAGGAAATTTGTAGGTCAGGGGTACACAACCTGCGGATTTGTAACCGTGCACTTCTATATTAAAACATGGCTTCGGCGACCGTATATTCGCAAAAGTTCTTTGGTTATTGTATGCGGATATTTCGCTTCTGCAATTGGTCTAGAAGAACTGAACATGGATTTTTTATACAGTATTATACAACTCAGGGGTCGTAAATCATCGGGCCGCGACTCGGCACAGATCCGGGAGGCATTTGTTACCGGGCCGCGATGGGCGTCGGAAGGATTTTTTGCGGGGGTGCAATAGTGAAATTTTCCAGGGCGGAGTCTAACAGTGGTGAAATTTCATTTTAACAAATCCAAAACTAAGAGAAAAACATTTTTCTGCTGAAACGTTAATAGCAAAATATCAAATTTCAAAATCCAGGGGAAAATATCCCCCTTTCCTTTATCCGAAGCTCATGCAGGCCGCTATGGCATGAGTCCGCAACCAAAAGCTGCTTGTGTTATTTTACTTCGTGTTATTTATCCGCCACATCTTGAGGGACGGACCGCAAAAGTTGCCACCATTCAGCTGGTCCGTAATGCAAAAGCGGTTGTCAACGGCTGTAGGCAACATACAGCGGGTTAGAAGGACTGAAATATTTGGCAACTGTATTATGTGACACAATGTTAAACAATGTGAATGGCGACATCATGAACAATGCGGCCGGCTTTAGCGAAAAGTTTATGCAACACTGCTTTAAGCCATATATTCCAAAATGCCAAATCTTTTGTACGTCGTTTGGCTCAAGCTTCCACTTTTATCTTGGTTTACAGTTTACTTGCCTATGACGCAACTAAGAATCAAATTGAAGATAATCACAATGCATCGGAAGACAGTAACAAACCAGAAAACTTAATTATGACTGATATAAACAATATCAAACATCACGCAATGAAGGATCATTCGTGAATACAGACGACGCAACCAGTTGGCTAGCACATAAATAATAATGCAAGAGATTATTTAACAATAAAAGTTCTTTCAAAGATTCCAGTGACAGCTTTCCAAGAAATTAAAAATAATTGTATTTTTCAAAGTGTCATTTAAAAACAAGAACGCCAGAACAGCGTTAGGGCAGGGGGCAGTAAAAGCGTTGAGGCCAATGGAAACTTGTAAAAAACAAAACAATTGTTACCAATTATCTTTGTTTCTGTGCAGCAACAATGCTGACCTCAAAAATAATAGCAGAATATAGAGAAAACCATCCTGAATTTTCTGGGTGCGCGAATAGCTGCAATAAATTTGCTTCAGGTCGATTTTGATAAACCATGAAATTACCTATGATTCTGTTATGAAAAGGCACCTCCGCCCCTCTTTATGAAAGGGCAGGGGTCAATGCCCCTTCATTCCACCGCTCTCCGGCGTTCCTGCTTCCAAATGGGGAGAGTGCGAAATGACCTTGACTTATGTACAGTACTTACAGCCTGCCGATTGAAGTTTTACTTTTACTGCAAACTTTAGTAAGAACACACTGGTGCATTATCAACAACTGGATTCAACAACTTGTCTGAAGATTATGAAGATTTTGTCTGAAGATTATGAAGATTTTGCCTGTATGAAGATTTGGCACTTGTTTGAAGATTATGAAGATTGTACGAAGATTACTTCATACAATGTAATGTGAGCATGATTATTCAAAGAATCATGTGGAAGCCACATCGATATTCTGGATGTGGTGGGGGCCCCGCCATCAGTATTCTAATCGGGCCCCGCAATTGCTAGCACCGGCCTTGCGTACCCTGATTTGTTCACGCAGGCATTCATTTTGCCAATGTGATACATCGGCAACAGCGCCATATCGGTCGATAGATATTGGCATGCCAATGCATCGGTCGAGCTCTAATTTATAGTATGACTATGCCGTGAGTCTCACAACATTATCTGTTCATCTGTACATATATGCAACATGCAACAAACCGCATGGCAAATTGCGCTCATCCAAACACTGCATTTAAAATAAAAACAATAGCTTTTCTGTGTTTGCCTGGCATGGGCTCTACTAAAATGACGTAGGTGCTCCACAGCCTATATTCGATTTCCTCAGTGTACAATTAATAAAGTGCATATGCCTTCTTTTGCCAAAACTTTTAAGTGAGTCAGTTGCTCACCAACTCTCACAAACTAAAACACGAAGGTACTGGAAACAGTTTATTGGTTTTATATATTTTCGATGTCAGTGAAAACTCTAGCACAATCAGCATTGGAGGAAACAGTATCGCCAACCTATGGTTTGCCGATGATGTCGATGGCTTGGCAGGGAGTGAAGAAGAATTTGTTCGCCTGGTAACCAACCTGGATCAATCAGCCTCCAGATATGGCATGGAGATCAGTAACGAAAAGACTAAGCTGATGACAAACAGTGCCAAATTCATTACACCAAGAAGAGCAGAGGGTGGGAAAAAACATGAGACAGTACAAGAATTCAAATACCTTGCTGCCCTTATCAATGAGGAAGGATCAAAAGCTGAACGTCTTGCAACAGCCGCACAGGCCTCAGCAGCATTGAGAAAACTTAAACCGATCCGGAGAGACGAAAACATAACTCTCCAAACTAAAGTGAAACTCCTGTATGCTTTGATATAATCCATCTTTCTATATGCATGCCAATCCTGGACATTAACAGCAGAATTCCCAAGAAGGATTCAGACAATGAAATTGAAATGCCTTAGACGAGTGCTCGGCATCCCATACAATGCTCATACCACCAACGAGGAAGTGCGGCACATCATCACTCTACAGTGAGTCACGACGAAAACCTATTGACCACAGTAAATAAAAAAACTAAGATGGTACGGACAAGTTATACGACCCAACAGGCTCTCTGAGGCGATTCTCGAAGGAACGGTGCAGGGAAAAGGAAACGCGGCAAACAAAAGAAAATATGGACTGATAACATCACGGAACGGACATAGAAGATCTTTGCAGAAACCCGGGCAGTCGCACACAATCTAGCAACTATGGACTTGCTGCAGCAATCCGCAGCGCCGCTGCGACACTAACTTTTAATAAGGGTTATGGGACAGGAAGAAGAAAATATTGAAAATATGTTTTCTATGATACAATAAACGTTTGTTTATACACTCAACAACAAGGAAGTATAATTTCATTATTATAGTTAAATGTCGAAGCTTCTTTGCTAAATTTTTTGAGATTTTGCCCAAATTTTTGACAAATAAAAGCTTTGGGGGTGAGCTTGCTCCCGCTGTACCAACAGCTCCTACACCACTGCTCCTGCCTGTTCATGTAATATCTACCAGCAATCAGCTGCAGTAGAACAAACACCAGAAAACCAAACTTACTGTTAAAGGCGTTCATGAGTTTGGTTCCGTGCACAGAAGGCAAGCTCATCATACAGAAGAACAGGGTACATGCAGGCGTACCAATACCGCATTCGCTCTCCGCTGCCTTTAACAACTGCCAGACAGTTGTGTGGTTTCACCTACGGTAAATTGTGTAAATATGGACGCTTGGAGAGTGTTTGTAATGAGAAAAGGATCGTGCCATGTTGTGTGATCTTGGCCGTTACCGCGTTGCGATATGTGGCGGAGCTATGGAGGGATGAATATTCCTTTTCCCAACTTCTGATACAAGTAGTGGGGAATATAGGCCTACTTTGTTTCACACACAGTGGTTAGAAACCGTTTTTTAGAGATCATACTATTTATACTCTTTAATACGTGTTGAAGCTAGCCAATACGTTTGCAAAATAAGTTTATTTTATTTTCGGATGTGTGAGAAAGGATTTTAGAGACTTAGGCTACATATCTTGCTACAAACCCATATTTAGAAGCCTTAATATAAGCGTCACACAAAAGTGAATATGTTATAATATAAGTAATTATGACAACGAATCTTTCTGCCTGGTGAAGCCAGCAACTGTTTTTTAAGTGCAGAGTAATTCCGTTACCCCTGAAGTAACGTGTCTGAGGTTATATGGTGCAAGAGGCCTGTTAAAAAGGATGCCAATGCTTTTAGCTATGGGGCATTTGAAAGATAAGTTTGTGTATGTTAGTCTAATCAAATAAAAGAAAATGGTTTCCGCTTACTCTCACACCTTTTCCAAAAATGATAATTCTGAAAGGGCTTATGGAAGTACAACCCGACTAACTGTCTTATATATGAGGATTGAATGTGCATTTCTTGCGATAATTTCCTCACGACCACCATGGTGAACGGTTGTTTAAATTGATATAAGCGTCCAAGGTGTTTCTCCTATGTTACGGATGTTATCTGTTGCAGATACAATGGCTGCACTCATCCACTTTACCTCTTGCTTCGTCGGGGTTGCTTTTGATGTTGCAACAGAGCTGGGTCTAAGTACTTTGAATTTGGTTTCCGCGTCTGGTACAGTATCGTGGAGTGATAGGTTTCCCCTACGAAATCACCTAGAGTAACTTCCTCACATACACAAGGAGCCTTGCATTTCCTCCACCAATGACTTCACTATGTAGCCAGATCATAAAAAAAGTCTGTTACCATTTTCCGCATTTAACGCAACAACACACATGCTTATAGCATCTATTCAATTGTACTATTTTTTTTGGGGGGGCTAAAATGATTGTAACGTAACTTGTGTTGTTGTACCTAACAACTAAACAAGTTTTTGAAATTTTCCACGGGGGGTAATTTCCCGGTCTTGGTTCCAATGCTCACCTATCGTCATCAGTCTTGGGAAATGGTTGAAAGAGTGCTGTCTTAACTGCGAGCGGCAGAGAGAGGATTTTTGCGAAGAGTTCAGGGCTTGACACTTTTCGACAAACTGCGCAGCTGTGAAATTCATAAAACCCTTCTTCTCCAAACTGAGAGATCTCAGCTACATTGGTTCGGCCATGTGACCAGAATAACCCAGGAAAGATTGGCGAGACAAGTCCTGTTGGGTACATTCACGGGAAAGCGGCCCAGGGGTCCACCGAGAACCATGTGGTTTGACTACATCTCCAACCATGCTTGGTCCCATTGGTGTACAGCCAGCAGAACTATCTGAGATAGCTGAAAACTATCGGGTAATTCGAGTTCTCGGACTACTGCCACCGCGATCCTCCTCAAAAGAAACGCGGATATGAAAATAAACGATTGTTAATGTTGAATACCTGAATAGGATGCATTTCTTTTACAATTCTGCCCTGGATGTACCATTTTCGGCGTATAAGCTGATACATATGAAACAATAAATCTATCAATCACTACGAGTCACATAAACTCATGTTGAAAATGTACTGTAATTTGTTTGGTTTAATCCAATTGGAAAGTAAAAATCAACGCAAAATTTTTGAGGTATTTCGGCAATTAAGCCTTTTCTACGTAAGCATATCTCTTAACACTTTGAATTGCGCTCATGGGCTATGTAAACACTTGTGGTTGTTTTGAACCCGCCGCATTACGTGTTTGTTGACTTAAAAATTAACTTTTGCATAAATCCATAAAACATACTTGGTGTCGAGCTTATATCCTGTAAGCTTGCTTGTCCTTTGAAATAATCCGGTAGGTTATAATTTTCAGTTAAGTTTTCCAAATTATTCGAGTATCCCATTTTCTTGTTTTCGGATTTCTGTCAACATAGATAATATCATACTCGTAATATATGGCAGTGTTGAGCCGGTAGCTAAGATCTATGTTTACAAAAACTAGAAACAAACAACAGTTTTCTGTTAAGTCGATCCAGGCTATAAAAAGCATTGAAGATATCAAGGCTAGTAAGCGGATCCCACTCGGACGCTGTTGACATTGATAGCTAGTTAAATGCGTTCGTAATGCAATTGTAAAACGCTGTAGAATCTGTTACTGATCTGTAAAAGTTAAGGATGCTGCTTCTTGATTAGTTGTGTAATGTATGTACAGCATTTAAATCGTTGTTTTCTTATTTGCCATAGCCGTAGCACATGGGAGCATTGATTCAACTGCTCGCCCACCCCAGAAATTTTGAAAACAACGTTTTGTTGCGTCAAAGTATCATAAAGCGCTTGATCAAAATTATTATATTCAAATAAAAAACACGACTAGATTGTTTATTATTTTGATGGTCAAAATAAAAGTATGAGTGAAGTGCATAGATTAAAACATGAGCAAAAGCACTGATTGCTAGCCTCAACTCAATGTCAAAACTTTCTGAGAAACTTTGTGTGACAACATTCCGGTAAAACGTAACTCTGAGCAAAAGATGCTATTGTTAAGAAATGTTTTGTTGGGAAAAAATGCCTTTTCCTGGAACAATTTTGAGATTCCTCTCAAGTTATTTTTGTTACGCATTTAGCATATCAAGCAGCGGCTCGTGACTGTGTTTCGTGGGGTGCTGCAACCCCTAACAAAGGTTTTAAACAGACTAAACAGCATCACGTTTTCCTCGGCGGCGCGGACTGTCATGACCAGGATTGCCAAGTCCAAACAGACCTTTCAAGCTAGAAACATTGCAAAATTCCGCTGGAATCTGTTGTGGTTAAAAATAACCCCAACATGTTAACACATGAAAGACAATAATGTTTGGAAGGAAAAATACTCCCCTGACACTTGTACAAGCAGAGAAATACTTGCTCGAATTTTCCATCAGAATGACAAAGAGTGACAATAACCATTTCATGTTAAATTGGGTTTTGTAATGTTTTGTATTTGTTGTGAACTTTCATGTTGATATTGCGCATTATGGGATAGAAGATATAATAATAAGAACCTTAGGTAAAGACAAAAAAGGTTATAAAATAATCACGAAGCACCACGGTATGGTAGGAATATTATGCACGCCAAGGCTGTAACTACAAGAAATGGTAAAAGGTATGACGCAATCAAATCATTGCGCAAGCAAAGCAACAAGAGTAAGGAGAATTGGATGTAGCAAAGCTGTGCAACACAGTTACCCAAAAATAGCAATGAGGCAAACAGAACGAAATGGTTGGCAAGTGGTAATAACTGAGGAAGAAAGAG
>Ga0210059_1009059_pt1 | contig 15595 bp, 11 predicted proteins | sample Ectturendosymbi2_FD_188042 | JGI IMG/M metagenome (GOLD analysis project Ga0210059, IMG submission 188042) | Ecteinascidia turbinata endosymbiont from Florida, USA - Sample 2 (SPAdes) (version 2) | ecosystem: Host-associated > Tunicates > Ascidians > Unclassified | place: Key West, Florida... | reverse complement strand
GTGAATGGTCTTCCATAAACTGAATAATGTGTGGTTGTAATTTGAAATAAATAGCTTTTTAATCAAAGTCACAATTGAAATTTTCATGGGTACACATCTTTTTGGGTCACCCTTACTACTCTTTCATTCTTTCTTTGCCGTTTGAGAATTGCCTAGCCTTACTCAGGTAATAACGAACGCACTCGCTTTCACTAGTAAAATTCTCTACTTGCCGCTGGGCTGTGCAAGAGTGGTCTGTTTTTATTGCAACTTTATTTCTTTAATACGTGATGGCATCCTTGAAACAAAAGGCCGCACTGAAAATAAGTAATGCAATATGGAAAACTTATAACTGAGGCAAGATTCTAGAAGCCTCTAAAGCAGTGGTTCTCCACTTTTTTGTTGCCGCGGAGCCTAGCCCCAAAAACCCCTGTGGACCCCTTCGTTTTGTCAACGTTTATTCGATTATTAAGAAATTTGATTTGTTCGCTACTTAGCGTAAACAATGTGTACAGTACTGCGCGTATTGCATTCAATCGCCACAGAGCGTACACCTAGCCTTTCACTCCACTCATTCGTGTTTATTAACGCAAAAACACTAACGAATAGTTTAATGAACAAAAGGTCTTGTATTTCAAAGCGATATCACTTGCTAATGAGCAGACTGCTGTTACAGCTCATAAGCAAGTCTTGCACTTCGGGGTTTTTGGTGATTGCTAGTCGCATGTCATCAACATCCACTTTGTTTACACTCTTTGATTTAATGTGCACCTGAGTAGAAAATCCAGCTTCACAAATGCATCTGGAAGCAAATGGAAGACGTCCGCTGTGGATAACTTTGAATGTGACGGCACACGGCAGCATTGCACACCAAATCGAAAATTTGATTTTTCCCTAAACCACCTATGTCCAAACCGCTACCCGCGGGTCGCATGCGGCCCATTTGAAGTTTTTTTGCGGCCCAGTTTAGGTTTTCACTCTAGTAAAAGTATCCAAGGTGCCGACAACCTGTCCTTGTTTTGATAATCTTGAATTTGACATTTTTGATGCAGTTGGTCGTCAGAGTCACTTTATTTCGTCTGTTACCATCGCAGTTAGGATTCGAGCGCTTTCAGTCTATTAGTTTAAGCTAAATTTAGTTTCAAGGCTTTTTGCTTCCATAACTTTAGACTCCCATTAGAAAAATCCTGGCTGCGCCCCTGCCCATGAGGTGTTTTCTTCCTTATATTTTCAGGCGTTCGTGCTTCTCTCAGACAACAATTCTAGGCCCGTCACTGCCTTGGTTCCTCAATTGTAGAATACTTCATTATAAGTCGGGTGCACTACATGAGTCCTGGGCATGACGCCCAACTGCAACTGCTTATGGTTCTGCATTTCGGAATCTCCATAGTTTCATAGAAGCTGAAATACCCTTTAACCATCATTACTCCCACGTTTACTTTATCCCAGAGCGGTGACGCTGACATGGCACCAGCAGTGGTGTCTTAGCAATTTGAGGCTCTGTGCAGAATATTTTATGGGCCCCTGCGCTGGCGAACGTGAAATATCTAAATAAAGGTCATCATTTTCAAAAATTGGCCTTTGTATTTACAGTAACACTGATATCTGATCTTGAATTTTACGCCAACTCATATACCTCCTTTGGTGTTAGGCGACTTTATCCTTCCCATATATGCACCATAATCCATCACAAAAAACACAATTGAACACACCGTACCGGAAAAATAGCACCCACCTGCTCCTTAAATGGACAGAAAGTATCTCAGCACCTCCACCTCAATTCGTTCTCTTTGCGCAAAAACAGGGAACTAACCCAAACGTCTACAACTCACTCCAGTGTACAACTATCTAAAACATAATGGTCCAAGTACTTTTGACCTACTTTTGCTATTTCATGAAAACGTGACAGCTTGCGGGCCATTTCCAACAAATTTATATATGAAACAACTGATTCACAAGATTAAAAAATAAGCTGGAAGATAACGGAGTGCTTTATGTAAATTGCTACACAAAAGCAATTTTACAACTCTCTATCACAAGGCATGCCTGTGGTCGAGGCTTCTCTGACAATATCGTTCATTTTCAATACCAATGTTAGTTGTAGCATGTGTAGCATGACGGAGGCTATCATCCAGTTGTTCGTCTGCCATTCGATTTCTGTTTTTAGATCTTCCTTAGTGAGATATCTTTCAGTTCAGGGAGGAACCTATATCTTTGCTGACTAATATTCAGAAGCTCTCTGCAGTCTAGTCTCACGCCGTTAATGTAGAATATTTTTATAACGAGATGTTATGCTTGTTCTAATTAAAATTTAAATTCTGTAACATACACACAACCAAATACTGAGAAAGCTCACGGACCTGAAAAACTCTGCCGGCGGGCCACATGAGGCCCGAAAGCCTATATTGGATCAATCGGATCATATTGCTGAAAAAAAATTGTTGAAAAAAAACAGATTGCTGGGAAAACTGTTAACGAAGAAAACATCTTGAACAAAGAACGTACAATACTTCCTTTGGACTTTTACTGTCCATAAATACAGATAATATGCCTTTTTCTGCAGAAAATCAGTTGAGAAATAACTTACCAAAAATATTTTTTATAATGTGGCTGGAATGAATGAAATATGCAGTATTGACTCGAAAATATTAATCAAATATCAAATTGGCTTGATCTTAGTAGGCTACAAGCACTACCCTTATGGAAAAAATCTGAAAGAAGCCAATACCACAAAATCATCTGATGAAACATATCAATAATCACAATTATAATAAAAGTAGAAATATAAACAAAAGCTCAGAAATCTTTGAAACTTCGTAAACCAAAAAATTGGGCCCCTCCAAGCGTGTTAGTTAAAAACGGGGGCCCCCATTTTGCACACCCTGCACGCCCACTAAGACCACTACTGGGCACCAGCCGTAGATCAAGATATGTCTTAAGAGCAGACTGAGTTCTTCAGCCATTCGAAGTTATCAGAATAAGTATGAAAAAGCCACAAGCTGGTGGGAAATGTTTTCTACTCTGACAGCCCTTGCGGTTGAATATGAACCAACCTATCTGCACCCTCATTCCTCGCGTTTCTCTAAGCTTTAGAGCAGGGGTGGGGAGCCTATTTACCATCACAAGCCACATGAATGGTGCATTGTCGCTGGTGGGCCGCATTGATTTTATCCTAAATTTCTATGTTTATCTAAGTATGAGGAAGAGTGACTTCTCTTGAATTACGAAGTACCTGCTTATCGTGGAGCATCGTTTCGACGGAATGTTGTAGTCTAAACTTTGGTTACGAAAATTGTGACGCGGGTCATATCAAATGTTCGCGTGGGCCGCAGGTTCCCCACTCCTTCTTTAGAGCAATGTTTCTCAAACGCTTCTATCTCGCGGAACTCAAGTCTTATGTTTATTTTTACGGAAACCCGAATACTCTTAATCAGCTTTTCTTAAACATCCCCGGGTCACGGATCACTAGTACAGCCTAATACAAAATACAGACCCCTGAAAGAGAAGCGTTACAATAGTCGAAATTTGGTTTGGAACAGGGTAGTAGTAGTCGAAATGTCTGCAGAGGCTATTTCCTAATTTAATTTTGGGAAAAGCACCTCGTTATTGCTTAACGTGTTCAGTTTGGTCAAATACTTTCAGGCATCGTAATCTTTTATGAATATCTATTTTGTTAATGAAGTTAAAACAGAAGTATATAGAGGTAGATTACTTTTTTCACACCAAAAAAGTTCCTTAATGATTTAAGTTGTTGTCGGTTGCAAATTTGTTAGGCACCTTTTGTTTTCTCTTTTGATATCTACCTTGTCAGACTCCTAACCTCACAACGGGTACATATTTAAACTAAAATGAAAAAACAATATCTTCAATTTTGCAATCTTTATCAAGAAACCAGGCATTTGAAATTCGGCTTATGAGCTGGAACTGAGTACAGCGCTGAAGTAATAGGTCATACATTATTTTCTACACAGAGTCACCAAAACCAGTTTTAAGAACGTAATACAGAGCGAGCTTAGAGTCTGAAAAAATTTTGATTTCATGCATCAGAATTTAGCTTTTCTACCTGGGATTACTACAACCATTATGTCGAGTCGACAGCAGTCAACCTCGATTGGCTGTCAAAGAATTTATTTTAGGTACAAGATAACGTATTACCTGAGTTCTAAAGCACATTTAGTTTGTTTAAAATGTGAAAATGATTTAGATAGAAAATTTGAACTCTTTTTTTGCCATCAAACAGTTTGTAGTATTGGACCATTTTTCACATTTTCCAGAAATCGAACACAGAAGCTTCTTTGCGATTTCGAAAGAGGGAAAGCGCTTGAGACTTTTTTTTTTAATTCAAGATGAAATTTTCTCAGGACTTGGGTATCGCTTACAGCAATTGGTACGAAGTTATACCCAAGCACAGTTTACAGGTTGGGTCAACGAAATTGTCTTGTCGTTACAGAAGTACAGAAACATTTCGAACAGATATTGTGCCTGATGAAGTTTGCGCCCTTCTAACCTACCTTTCAGATTCCTTCACTTCAACCTAATTGGCGATTAAAGGAGTATTCCTCAAACCGTGTCGCTTTCTTTTGTGTAGTGTACGTTGACCTCTTGACCCAGATGAACTCCTCTAGGAAGTTATGTTCGAAATATCCAAACTACCGCTTTTTATTTGATGCTATTCAAACATGCATGTTTGGGTCCAGAATGATTGGTCTTCAACTTCTTTGGGACAGATGTTTTGACAACGCCGCATGGCACTAAACTGGTTTTGATTGTAAATAAGTCAATTGGCGCAGTTTTTTTCTTCAAATAGACGCAAACAACCCGGGGCACAAATGGTTCTTGCAATGTATTGAGTTTGGTGAAGGGATAAGTAGCTTGATGTAGAGTTTAATGTCTCAATGCGGATTATTCGTAGCATTCAAAGTTATGTCAGACAACGAATTTCGGCCGCAATATCATTGTCCACTGATTTCTCAACTGCACTAATACTCCACATCGTGCTAATTGCATATCAATGTATGTTTGTCAACATGATCCTTTCAGTGTCGTTTGTCAACTTTTGAATAGGTTAGCAGTGTTTTTGTATTAGACGACATTCTTATTGCCTAACGCCTATCGAGTTTATGCTATATTTCAAAGGTGTGAAGGTTCTTCAGCGTTAGGATACCCATCTCGTCTAGTGATTCTCAACGTGGTCCACCTGGAATTCCTAGTGGTCCACAGAGAGTTCCATAAATCTTTCATAAAACGTCCTGAAAGCTGTAACCTCCACTGTACAATAAATTATGTAAGGTGTCAGCATAGCGAAGTGGTCCGTCGGATTTTTTTCAAAAAGATGGTCCACGGGCCAGAAAACGGTTGAGAACCACTGGTATAGAATTAACATCGCATACCTTCATGTTCGGGTAGTGTGGTGTGCATCTCCATCTTCCACCTGCAAGCCTGCATATTACCAATATGCAAAACATCCGCATAATGATTTTAATTTTCTGTACGCACTAGCGCATTTTTAAGGTTCTTCCGTTCTTGTAGCTTAATTGTTCCTGACGTTTAGTGCTCAGCGTAATCCTATGTCTCCGCTGCAATGACTCATGTATGAATGCTTTCTGTACGTCGTGAATATACCGCTACAAAACCATACATTTAATGCTTAATGGATCTGTTACCGACAGCTTTACAGGTCAATGCATCCATGGGCGCAATTCTGTTGTAAAATGTGGGGGGCATCTTCGTGTGAAACCAATACAGTTATCGGGCCGATGAAGAAGTTATGTTTTATAAAGACAGGTTCCCAATCTTATTTTTCAAGGTATTTTGAAAGTAACACTAATCACGCTTTGCTTTATCCTTACAGATGATTTACAAATTAATATACTCAAATTTGTTACTGGAAACGGTACTATAGTTCAGCAATATCTTTTGAGCTAGTTCTCCAAACCAGCTGCTAGACCGCACTAGATCTCGGGGCAAGTGTTGAGCAGCTATTCGATTGTCTCATCGTTCAGAACCGTCAGGCCGTGCAGTCCATGATGAGGTCGATGGATTGGACAGTGAAAGACAACTCGGTCAACAATCTGGTCTTCTGCGCCACACTCACAGGCCGCAGAGGAAGCCACACCCCACCTGTACAAACAGGAGCGGAAAAGTCCGACACCAGTGCGAAGCATAGGCGTAGCCAGGGGGGCCAAAGGAGCCATGGCCGCCCACCAAATTTTTAGAAAATACAGTCATTTTGTGCTTTGAGAAGCGTTTTTCCAAACAAAATAGTGTAATCCGCCTAAAATCAAACATTTTGCCCACCCAAATTTTTTGACCCCCCAAAATTTCTGAGCTGGTTACGCCACTGGTGCGGAGGCGGTTAAGTCGGAGCCACGCTGTTCTTGGAAGGGTCATTTCGAGAGGGTGGGTGCCCGGGATGAATGTGCGGAGTCTTGTAGTGTTGTCCGCCCTCTCCGCATTCCATTGGTGATCCGCCCACCGCGCCGCACGTATGTTGTTGTCAGACCAAGTGATGAGTTATTGTGCGGCCGGTACAAATGGGTGTCTCGATTTGAGGCACCGTGCATTTGCACTTGCGGACAGGTGAGCGCTGAGTGGAGCAGATGCCCAGGCTACATGGCACGACGTGCTAGAGACAGTGTGGCTCCTTTGCTACGAAGCTCAGCAGGTTGGATGCCTGCGAAGATTGGATGATTGTCCGCTGGTGTAGGACGCAGGCATCAAGTCACAATTCGCAAGGCATCGTTGATGGCGGGGTCAATAAGGTGACTGTGAGCACTGCGGCCCCAGACAGGAGCGCAGTACTCTGCGGTAGGATGCACCAGGGCAAAGATGGCTGTTCGCAACGTTGTTGCTCCAGCACCCCAACCAGAGCCAACAAACCGCCTCAAGAGCGCGACGCGTCATGTCAGCTTCTTGCGAAGTGACTCAAGGTGTCGGCGATACGTGAGTGACCTGTCCAACGTTACGTCGAGATATTTGGGCTCGGGGTAGAAGTGCAGGATTTCGTTGTTGCAGTTGACTTTTAGCTCACGTTTAGCTTCCTTATTGTTAAGATGGAAGGCTGCCGATACCGTTTTTGTAGTTCTGAGCTTCAGCTTCCAGGTCTAAGGGTATTCAATTACGGTTGCCATGTCCTTGTTCAGCACCCCTTCCACTGCCTACCAGTCTCCACCAACATGCATGATTGCTAAATCGTCAGCATATGCATACTTTCTGGAAACGATGGTTGGCAGGTCAGAGATGTAAATGTTGAAGAGAAGTGGTGCCGGAACAGATTCCTGTGGGACGTCGTTCTTAAAGCGTCAGTATTCCAAACTTTGACAAACATCTAGCGTGATCACATATAACGGCATCTGCTGATGTAACAGTCACGAACTTGGCAATAAGTAATGTCAACATTCAAATTAGCCTACAATTTAATATTCATAGGCTATTAATTGCCACTTATGTTAAACAAAAGAATAGCTTGTTTGCACACGTATAAAATAATAATTCCGCTAGAATTTAAGCTATAGGTCAATATATAGTTAGGTCAATACTTTAACGTTTTGATTTGATCCTGATTACTAATGGTTGGAGACAGTCTTTTCCAAAACTGCCTATTCTATAACTGTCTCCACAATAGTGCTACTTTTGGTGTTCGGCAAAAACTTCGCAGAGATTTTCCTAAAAATGTAACTTTCTAACGTTATGAACTTTCATCTTTAAATTTTACGCTGTCTGTTTCTGAATACGTGACAACTACCGTTACAGCAAAGCGCGTTAAATTTCTGCACGCAACAAACCATGGGTGTACTGTGGTCTCTCACAGGTGTAGCTGTTAAACTCTCGTTTCAAGAAATGAACTTTCTCACAGTATACCACCCAGGGTAAAATTTTGGACAGAAGCAGTTAACAATCTTTCACGGTCTCTAGAAACCTCCAATTAAAAATCATTTTATCGAAGCTAAAATTTATAAGAATATCAAATCAGTGATACCACAACAAATTCTGTTTCAACATCAACTTGACTATGTGTAACATCTAACATGAAAAGGTCTTCACACAAAACATGACAAACGTCACTTTTATTTTTGAAACCTCTCCAAATATAAAACCTAAAGAGAAATGTGGGGGGCATGGCATATTATATCCCCACCGCCTGAAAAAGTGGGGGTGACACGTCCCCCATCTCCTCCACCTAATTGCGCCCATGAATGTATCCTTAAAACTCAATTCGAAAATGAATAGCAGTGAGCATGTGGTAAATGAAATTACCGGCTGTAATGAGCAAAATGTTTGGTTTCCGTGGTTTATTTTATACGATGAAGTGCTTTGTTTACATCTTTCGCTATGATATCATTTTACGTACAATTTGAAACTCAAAAATCTGAGCCAGTTCAAGAATTCAATATGGAAGTGCATACACGTTGAAATCAATTGTTACTGTTACATTTTAAACAAAGGTTTGGCCTAGAATATGTTATTTTCACAGATCCCAATTTTGAAACTGAGTGACACGCTGCAATGTATTTGATTGAAGGGGTTATTGATAGAACATAAATGTACCTTCTGACTGGTTAACGTTCGACTTCTATCAAAACTAACTTTGGCCCAGTCTTACGCATTTACATTCGTCATAATGTTTCACTAACAAGAAACAAACATGACAGTCAAATTGGATTTTAGAACATTTTATTTCAAAGGAAGCGTAATCTATTAGGTTTGTAGGAGTTTTATTGTTGCTGATTTTTCTTTCTTGCTTTCAATATTGATTAAAAAATAATTGGACAGATACACATATTTTTATTAATTTTAGTTTTGACCCAGGTCAACGGCTTGTTTCAACAGGGTGTGGAGACTGTAAAATTCACTTGACCCAATTCAGCAGGCAACATGTTGTGACAAGATTCGAGTGTTTGGCAAGAAGTGCGACTCGATTCGAGTCGCTGGATAATGCTACAGAACGGGACTCAAGTGGAGTGACCGAAAATCTTGGATTAAGTCAAGTGAATTCGAGTTATTGACTCGATTCATCCAGCCACTGCAATTTGTCAATTTTTGTAATTATAAGAATTTTAATTTTTAGTTTATCGAGCAATTTTCGGTTTATCGAGGAAGCATATCCTAATTTATTAAAAAATTGCAAAATGTCTTTGATTCTTATTCGCCTGTTCTTCTATTGACTAGCGAGTTCATTCACCTCAGACTCGTGTGCATTCTCACAATGGTCTTATTGTCATAACATCCTCTAAACGCTGAGGAAAACTAACAAAATAGCTCAGTTACAGTCTCACTCAGTGATGCTGGTAAACGGGAACAGTTGATCGGTACCTGCAAAAAAGAAAGGCAGTTAGCATGTGCACTTGCTGAAAGCTGATTCGTACAACCTGTCTACGACTTTTGAAAAAATTATCAGTATTAATTGCTAAATTTCCTACATTCAAACATTTTTGATGCCAGAGCCTTCGCTTCACGCGTTCAAATACATTGGTGATTGATTTATTTAACTGACCAAACATTCTATTGTAATTCAGGTTCTACAAAGCATTTCAAGGTAACTGAACCCCTGTTTATTTTCGCGAAAAGTTAATCTTCATGTCTTCTCCCATGTCTACATGGTTTATTGCATTCTCTGGCAAATATCATCCATTCGATGTTTTAAAGAGAAAAATATATTTTCTACTTCCTGATGTGGCGCCAAACCAGACTTTTGCAAGCTTTACTGAAATACATTTGTTGCGTTGTGCTTGGGATTAGTTGCCTTGTACTGGAACCCAGGTACAAAAGCTGATTTGAACTGGTCTCCTTGTATTACAATTCAGAATAGAGGAGAACATACAAACGCTACACACACATATACACACACGCATGCACATACACACTCACGCACACACATACAGACTGGAGATGTTTTGGAACTCGTTACGAAAATCAATAGATTTCCTATATACCGATGCTAGTCTTTTCCTAGAAAGTTTTGATGTCAGTTTAGCCTCGATAAATTTGCAAAGTCTCAGTTTTGGTGTTTGTTAATGATAATAACATAATGATTGTAGGCCAATATCCCTACTTCCAACCAGGTCCTTAACCAGCTTGGGACACTAGGCGCGGCGACGAGTTTACTGAGAGGGGCCTAAATTTTATAAACTATGTCCAATGATTTTAAACTATGTCCAACACACTTTTCCAGGGGGCTAAGCCCCCCTGCGCCGCCCCCTAGTTACGGGCCTGCTTCCAACCCTCTCCAAAGTTTTTGAAAAACTAATTTAAAGTAGATTGTACTCTTTTTTGTCAGTAATTACATACTGAGCCCACATCAATATGGTTTACGCACCAACCATTCTACTGAATTAGAAATTGCTGCCATCTATGAAGATATAATTTGTAATAAAGATAACAAACTAATAACATGTACTCTGTTTCTATACTTGAGCAAAGCCTTCGACTGTGTGGATCATAATATAATACTTGAAAAACTGTTTTGCTATGGTGTAAAAACACTCTAAAAGCTTCTTGCTTCTTATTCAGACAACAGGGTTAAGTGTACTGAAACAGCAGATACTAAACTTTCTTTTTTATGTAGCATGTGGTGTACCACAAGGATCTGTCCTTGGGTCTTTACTATTCCTTATGTATTTAAATAACGTTGTGAAAGCCTCCGACTTTAATACTGTTTTACATGCTGATGAAATCAATCTTTAAAACTCTCAGGGAAAAACCACAACCTTTCAGAAAAAAAGTTAACAATTATTTCAAAACATTATCACTGGGTTCGTGGCAACAATTATATGCACCAATTATTCCAAAAGTAGTTTCATGCTCATGAACAACCGTAATAATATCAGTTTTTCAGTTTCTATCAATCATCAAACAATATCAAAATAAAGTGGCTTAAAATATCTTAGCATTATATTTGGTAATAAACTCAGTTGGAAGTCTCAAATTGAATTTTGTGACACAACTCTCCAAATCATGTGGAATGTTGTTCAAATTAAAACACTGTGCCAACATTTAGTGCTCAAATCTGTTTACTCTTTTTCCTCTTTTCCATTCCTACTTAACTTTTTCAATACTTAACTGGGGAATAACCAACAAAACTATTTTACGCCCTATAATTAGATCGCAGAATTGTAGAATAAAGCAGAAAGGACCCTTAAATAAGACAAAGTTCAAGCAACTATAGTCAATTCTAAGCACAAAATTTTGAACGTACCAGACTTATTTAAATTGTCAGTTGCCAAATTTATACGCTCTTTTGATAATGGTGAACTACCTAATCACTTTGATTACTACTTCGCTGATACTGCATCTGTTCACAAATATCAAACAAGGCTCGCTTCTTTGCAAAAATATCATTAACCCAGAATTACGTCTCTGGGTCAGCTTTCGTTAAAGCCTATTGGTCCCTCAATTTGGTCTGATATTCCTAAATGTTTGAAGTCTCTCTCGTCTTAATCATTTGAAAATCAAGATAAAAACGTCATATCTTGCCAAAATTCCTGTTGAATTTCGTTTCATATGCTTGTCGCTTGTCTATGATATTGTGGTGCTCTCTTCCCTCATATCATTTACCTCTACAGTTTCTCACCCCACCCTCTAGTACATAGGTATTAGTTTTCTCCAGATGTTTTTTGTTGGTGTTTGGTTTACTTATTTTATTTGATGTTCATTCGATGCGTTTTGTTACGTTTCTTTTACTACATGTGAAGCATCTTCAATCAAAAATTGATTTGTGCTAGAATCAGAATTGGCTAAGAACGTGATCCATAAGGTCTTCAGCCAACCCTCTGTGATTGAAACATGTTGAACACAATCATTAATTTGCTAAACGTGCAGTTTTTTATGTTTGTTATTTTCATCAACATCAAACTATTTTCTGCGCTTTGAGGTTGTTGTTTTTGATCTTGTTGCATTCATGTAACTTCGTGATTTAAATCACAAAAATGGATTAAAAATACATTACCATTCTTGTTACGATGATTTTGACGCCACCATTTTGAAGAGAAAATGGGGTCTTCTGCTTTTTACTGTGGCGCCAAACCCACTTTTTGTAAATTTGACCAGATCTGTCGAGTGTTTCATCGGATGGTGTGTGGAAGTCGATATGAAATGTTTGCGCACTCTCAATAACCACCTTACATGAAACGAACTCATGTGTCATGAAAAAAATCAATCAAATGTATATGTGGAGGGTTTATTTGTTGTTGTTTTTAATCACGTTCGTCTGTTTCGTAAGCAATCATACTGGTCTTCGAATCCGATGTAACGTTTTTTAGTTTCTCACGCTCTCACCTGTTACGAAAGGAAGAAAGTAGGCACGCACTGGACGTCAACAGTGGTGCTCGTCCGCAAAGAAGAAAAGAGTGGGAAACTTACCGCAGTCCTGTTGATACAAAATCCACTTAAAAAGCAGTTTGCCTAGCAGTGTGAATGCAGGGAGCTGCGAAGGATAGCGGAAGATTTTAGCAGCAGTCTTCCCTTTAGACAAAACTGCTTTCGAGAGAAAGCTGCAATCAGTTCCCAGAGCTGAAACAACCTACTTAGACGTCTGATTTATTTTTACCATTTAGAGACGTTCCAGGCGGGCGTAGACAAATTGTGCTATTTTACGGGCACATGCTTCCACCCAGTCCCATGCAGAAGGGGGCCAAACGGGGCGAAGACCCCGGGCATCCAAGTGAGGGGAACATCTAAAGAGCGAAATTAAAAAAAAATATTTTATTAAAATCCAGCAACTAGATGCTTCTTCGTATTGTAAGGCTCCTAACACACACTGCGTGGATCTGATCGAAACTTATCTGGGGGGCATGCAAATCTAAGTTAAGTGATGAAACACTGCCATCATTATAACCCTTATCTCTTTAAACCTTTAAACCTTATCTCTTTTCCCCTTGGTAGGCTGACCAATTCCTGCTAGCCAATTTGTAATATGCAACTTTGAGTCTTCAAAGTATTTCTTGATTTGCTCAATAGCCTGGGCTCTTAAACTGGGGGGCGTAAAAGGTTCCCAAGAGGTGTCAGGTATGGCAGTGACATATTATTGAAAAGTATTAAATGCATTGTTTTTATCATTCATATGTTCATTATCATTTCACTATAAACGCCATAATCAAAACAAAGCGGACAGTACAGTGAACAAAAACTAAGACTTCTTAAACTTGCTTGTTCAAACTTCGACTTATGAGTAAAAAAGGCTTTATGTTTCCATAGCAGGGACCGAGTTTCAGGGGGAGGTATGTTCACCCACAACTTTTAGACGAGGTGGGACACAATATCGTTTGTCCTCTCCCAATATTGTGTAATAAAAAAGAATGTAGTTGCAAAATTTCGTGGCTACATTGCTGCTGAAAACCCCACCACAAAGCCTGGGAATAAATAAGAAAAATGGACATTATCATTGAATAACTTTTAGACACTATGTATAGATTTATTATGTAAACTGAATTATCACGATTGTTGATAATTGTGCTTGTTAATTTGAATTACCCGAATCAGTGTGTACCTAAACTTCGCCATTTGACTGATTCGTGTCGTCTTCTTGCGAGTCGAATTCCTGCGCTGGTCTATAGACTGCAATATACAAAACACGGTTGCCACTGCTAGTATTTTGCCAAAAGATGATCTGTGTGGTTTAGTGGTTCTAGTGAGAATCAGAATCTTGTGGTTTGGGGGCACTTGGGCCAAAATATATCATTTTCGTAATTTGCCTCCCATTTTGCCAATTTTCCAAAAATGTTGTACTGCGGTTGAGTGAACATGGTGACGTCATCATCGCAACGGAAAAAATATTGCATTTGTGTGATATGCAGAATAACATGCTTACATGCATATCACATAAAATTTTACCCCCAAAGTTTTCTAGCAAACTCGGTCCCTGTTCCATGGTGTCTTGTCTGCTTGGTTTCATTTCTGGTGGCAATGCAATTGTGTCACAGGAGTTTAGGTCTACATCAGGCATGACGATTTGGCGATAGATTCATTGCTTTCTGTTGTTGAAAAATAGATGAAAATATTGCAGTAAATTTTTCAGATAGAAAAATCGTTCGGAGATGTTGAAACACTGCCGGCACCAAGTGCGACGCGCACTGTTCCTTTTTGCAGAGCACCAGCGTTCTTTCTGAAACATAGGCCTACTTCATTTTTTTCTCGTCGTCGCAAGTATCATGCAAAACTATTCTTGCACGAACGTTTTCCAGCTTTCAAGTCCATTGCTACTGTTGCGTAATGTGGTACGAGGCTCGTACAGCTTTTTTCTCTCCTTTATTTATTCTCACTTGAAGTGACGTTTTTGTGGCTTAATCCTTTAATCCTTTTGCAAGTGGCAAGGTTCTGGGAAGGTAGTTTTACTGTGCCTGAAATTCTCATGTTACTCAATACTAGAATTTGGTGGGGCAGAAAGGCCACGGATCTGGAGTACTGGAGTCGACTCCGGCAGGATTCGGCGGTTTTTTGGGACCCGGATTCGGAGCCGGAGTCAAAATATGTTAAAAAAACGGACCTGTATCAGGAGTCACTTTTCACTTTGGACAGTCGAAGCAGTATGCGTGGTCTTTATAAATGTAATTGCATCATTACAAGCATTGATGAATTGCGGGTGCATCGATGGTTTCCGAAATTGGTACAGCGGTCGGATTTTCAAATTTGAAATAATTTCTTAGCCGGATGCGCATTCAAAAATTTTGGATCAGAAGCGGAATTGGAATCGTATCCTGAAAATGGACTCCGGCCACCTCTGGTAGGGGGGGCTTAAAATCAAGTATTCGCCCCGGATATCACCAGACCCCTGCACGCCTTTGCTTCCAAATGGTGCAGTGCTAAGGGGCACACTTTCACCAGACCGAAAAGGCTGTGATTTCCGGATCCTAATTCAATCGAATCTTTTATCTGTCTTTTTGTTTTACTCTCAAGAGAAAAATTCAGCTTTATAAGAACCATTTCATCAAAAGCGGAAATTCACATTATTTTATTAATCTCAAGATCACGCGACCCATGCGGAGCCAACTTGACAATAAATGCCGAACATAGCTTTCTTAAGTTAGTGGTTCAACACTGTGCTTAAAAAAGAATCCTTTTGCCTGCTTTCTGCTTTCATTCTTCTGCGACGATTAAAACTTGCAAGCGTATCTATTTTTCATAGTTAAAGGCCACAAAAAAACGCTTGCAAGTTTTAATCGTCGCAGAAGAATGAAAGCAGAAAGCAGGCAGGTTCCTCAAAAGCTTGCCGCAAGGCTAAAGTTTGTTTACTGTCTTCGATCCGTTGAGAGAATCCCTGCCACTTCTGTTTTCCGCAAATGTTGACATTTACTGAAAGAACTATGAAACAGGAAAAGGGACAATTGAAGAACTGTCAAACCATCAAAGAAGTTGTGTTTGGAACAAGGAATAACTAAAAATTAGCTTCATTGCACGCTTCCAATGTACGTTGAAAGTCTAGGCCTTTCTGGATTGTTCCTGAACTGTTACGCTCTGTTCAAATCGCATGACTTCTCTCTGGCATACGTCATCGCGCACGTGTGTTATCTCCAGAGGAAAAGTGTCTTTGTTAGACCGCTGCCAAACGCAGATTTTCTTAGCAGTGACTGGTTTATGAGGCTCTGGAGAGGTCAGCCTTTTAGCTTCGAAAAATGTTTAGTAA
>Ga0210059_1009058_pt1 | contig 15598 bp, 5 predicted proteins | sample Ectturendosymbi2_FD_188042 | JGI IMG/M metagenome (GOLD analysis project Ga0210059, IMG submission 188042) | Ecteinascidia turbinata endosymbiont from Florida, USA - Sample 2 (SPAdes) (version 2) | ecosystem: Host-associated > Tunicates > Ascidians > Unclassified | place: Key West, Florida... | reverse complement strand
GGAAGCAGAAAGAGCATTCAGTGCATGTGGACTCTTTGTTACAAAACTCCGGTCCCGTCTACAGGATTCCACAATTGATGCATTGTGCTTTATAAGGAAGGCGTTGCAGAAGCAGTGAACATTAAATTTGCGTGATTTTTCTCGTATTCGCTCGTACTGCGCGTGTACGTATATCTACAATAAAACTGTGTAATGATTTTACAATCCATTTTTAATGCAAACCTCGTGACATCGATTGTCTCACTTAGCAGTTATTATCCGGTTAGTTAAATTCCAAATATACGGATATATCCGTTATCCGGATAGTAAAATTTATTGATATCCGAACTAACCCTACTCAGAAACCACGACCCAAAGGCTGCCATACCTGCCGCGCCTTTTAAAATTATTAGAAGCGTTATTTCTATCGAATCTCGAGAACAAGTGACAACTTAGGTGGCATACACCGAGAGAAAGAAAGGCTTAAAAAGAACATAAAAACGTCTGAAACAGTTCTTTTTACAAATGACAGAAGCTGCCCCATAAAAAAATTTACAGAGTTTAGCTGCGATTAGGGTGAATAAACTGAACACGCACACGAGCTCTATCACTAAACTCGACACAAAAGTAGTTGGAGAGCGGTTTGGGTTTTCAGTGCCTGAAAGATATGAATTTAAAAAATGTTCTTTGCAAAGTGACTTCCTGATGTCGCATGGTTAGCAGGTGGTCATGCGCATTCAAATGTTGTATTTATCACCATCATCAACGTATGTACCATGACAGACTTCTTTTCAGCACATCAAAGTAGGGGAGACAGCAAACGAAGCATATGCAGTGAGGGACGTAACACGTCGATGCGTCCGGCTTGCCAGGAAGTGCATCGCTACCCTCGGCACCACGTTGGAGTGTTGATCTGCTTTGTTTGTCACGTGACAGCCTCCACGAATTTAAACCGCTGTCCTGAAAACCAGACAATTCGCAGGTAATGTGTTGTTAAAAGATGGTTTCTACCTGTGGGAATAAAATCGTTCGCAGGTTAAAGAAGCGTTTTCACTGCCGAGATGCAACAGTGCAAGCGATAGAGCTTCGCCGCTTTTGTAGCTACGTTGAACGCAAATGAACAGTGGCACGAAACCGACAGTGCTGAGGTCAACAGCTCCCTTTTCCAACAGATGTTTTATTTGTTGACGAGAACCCAACTTCTCGAAGACGTCTGGTAAAAGGATTACAACAGCGTAACAAAGCGAGGGTTTTCTAAATACTAAACTCTAAACACCTACCAAACCTTACGGAGTAAAAAACTCTAATAAATGAAATGCAGATTTAACTACAACTAACAGCGACTTCAAAATTAGCTGATTTCGCTTTTATACAGCAGGCAGTGTGAAAGGGGCTGTTTATAAATTATAAAAACCAGTGGAACACTACATGCTCAAACTGCACATAAAACAAAAACTCGAAGAAGCATGCGAGATCAGAAGGCAGAAACTACACATGCATCTGTGGCCAACATGTTGCCCAACCACACAATAATTGGAGTAAAATGACACAATCACTGACGTAGTCACTCACGTAAAAAAGAAAGAAATTGCACTGCATCCACTTGCTTTCATTGCAAAAAATGCTGTAGTGGAATATTCACATAAGTGAACTTTTCGATTGAAAATATTGGTTTGTTACACGTAGCTGCATACAGACAATTTTACTGAACATGCTTGTTACCTTGGCGACGTGAAACCGGCGGTAAGTTGTCAGCACTGCAGCGTAGTGTCGGGTGCCGGTTATGTCGGTCAGCACGACGAAGTGAATCCGAGATGGTCGATCATTTTTGCAAACTTTTGAGTCGTCTGCAGCGAAAATGAACATATGCTTGATTACACAGTCACGGTCGAGCTCACCTGCGGCTCCGCCTGAAACCACTACAGTCGAGGACGTCCACGGCCGGCATGGATTGGATATAAAACGGGTTTGATAATGAATGCATGAAGGCGTTATACAATCTAGTGAAGGAAATATAGCGATTTGCCAAATGTAATCCTGAATGTGACGAATCAGACGTAAAGATTGGTCGCTACCAGTTGACAGTGCCATTTACAAACATGGCCTTTGGCGCAGGTCTGTGCTTTGAAGCGAAACAGGCACTACTGAAAGTGAAATGAGCGTGGCAACCTCCATTGAGCTACTTGCGAAATCCGAAAGATGTAATCTCGCTGCCCATGTCTTGCATTCGCCGCTTCAATCGGCTTTCAACAGTTGGCAGAGCCAGTCACTAACAGAAGTCTTTGAAAAATTAATGTCGAAGATCAGTAGTGTAAAAAACAAACGGATATTTTCTTTGAATAATGACGCAAAAAATCGCTCCGCATGCTTTAAATTCTAAGCGACGCGGCAAACGTTAAATACGAAAATATGTTCAATAAACACGTAATAAAAACCACATAATCGAACGCGGGATTTAAAAACATCTCTCCATGGAGAAAATCAATCACTATAAAAAAAGGAAAAAATGCAATGCACTTTTTCGTCAATTCCGTTCATGCTTAGCATGATTGATTTAGCTCCTTTACGAATAATGGAAAACAGAGTATACATTCCTGAGCTATACTAACGGAAAAGATACGTTTTTTGATGAAATTTGACGCATTTTGATTTAAAGAAATTATGCAAAAAGCTTAACACACCAGCATACTCAATCAGGAATGCAGGGACAGGAAGCGACGGCCGCAGCTGTCATTAAGTCACTGTCACCGATTCTAAGTTTTCACATTGTTTACCTGGAAGACATATGGAAGGCAAATTTGTGAGAAAATCAGTTGAAACTGGAACTTCCTCGCCTCTGTTAGCTTTCAAGCGAAGCTTCCGAACAGAACGCCCTCTGTGCGCAGGTTTACTCGTGGATTTTCTTATTCTGAAGGAATAAAACGACTTTTTGTACAAGTCAAGATTTCACAATTATCTAATTCACCCAATAACCACTTATATTAAAGTAAGTGCTCATTATTGATATTAGTGTCTCAGGTAAGACCTGAAAACTGTTAGTGTAGGTCTGTATTTCACTGCACTTTACACAGACGAAGAAATAGCATCAACCAGGCGCATCACCAGCTTGGAACACCAGGGGAGGCGAAGAGTTTTTTGAGGGGGACCCAAATTTTACATCGATTAGAAATACAGTAGGTTTAAACTATGTCCAACACATTTTCCAGGGGAGAGAAACCCCCCTGCACCCCCTTAGTACAGGCCTGGCATCAACACATCCATTTTGTTAGAAGTCTCTTACTATCAGGCACGAATAAACAAGCTTTCTCTAAATTAGTCAAAGTTCCACAAGTTCACTCAAAGGTAGACCATGCAGCAAGCAGTTGAAATTTGCAGCATCAAGTAAATTTCATGAATTTGTCCATGCTGTTTAAGATAATGTTACTGTTTTCAGACTGACAACTTTAATATTCCTGAGGACAATGTATTAGCAAACTTTTCATTGCACAGCTTTTGCTGTTTTAGACTTTTGGAAAATTGAAGTGGTTGATGTTCCTAGCTTGCACAGAAAAAAAATAGCACAAAGTTTTTTGACCACACTCCAAATCCCACAAAAATTATGCACACAGATAACATGACTATTTTAGGTCCCATACATGTCTGTGATGGTATGTGACTGAAAAGTTGTTCCTAGCATGAGAACATCACATACCTTTTATTTCAGCTGCTAATTGCCTAATGCAAATAATGAATGAAACAAGTAGAAAAAAAGTTGTTCGCCAAACATGCACAAAGACTGCCTGTGACTGCTCAGGACTTCACATCATGGAAGGCATTTTCCTGATTGAAGCAACTGTTAAGGGTTAATAAATAATCCTGAACAGCAAAATACATTAAAATTTATTATATTAAAGATGTACATTTTCTAGGCAACTCAGCTAATCTCATCCCACCAAAATAAAAAACAGTAGTATTTGAAGAAAGACCAGTATAAAAGTTGACAACAAATAGCAACAGCACTGAACAACAGTAGACACCATGTCTTACTTCACTGTGTTGGGACGCAATGATTTTCTCCACTCCTGAGGATCAGATGTAGATGAACCTGGACAGCATACATCATAACTGCACTGCTTAAGCTCCAACCAACAGATTCACAGATATAGGTGACAATGCTATTCGAGATATTTCAGTCTTTAAGCGAAAAAAATTGGCACAATTTGCAATAGTCACTGGTCAGCTTGCTAAAACATGAGCAGCTCAGTTTTATGAGTTATGAGTAAAAGAAGAGCCACAAGTGCACATTTTAAAGATTCATTCAATATTTTTTCACAAAAAAAACAGGCAAAACGAAACAGATTACACTAGTCCAGGGGGGCAAAATGCAGTCGTGCACTCACGTTTATGCATACGAATGCTGTATGGCAAAGCTTATATGTGTGCATTACCAAAAATTTCTTCACGCGACTAACATTCACAAAAAATTTTCCATCCCTGCACTAGTCTGATCCATTCCAATATGAGCTGAAGATTCTTGCTCAGTAGGCAAAATACAAACCCAGCAAAGATCGCTGTGCCTGATTCACCACTGTAGAAGGATTATTTTCATATGATACTATTGTATTTGGGATGAGTATTGATAAAACTAACAAGCTGACCAAGGCAATGCAGTTGAGGACATATGTAGAAGCAAACAGTAAAACTGAAATAAAGTTTAACTGAAGTATATAACATCACTATCTTTATTTCCACAACAAAGTTATGTCAAATCAATGAGAACACCTTGCCTGAAGCAATTACACAAAATTTCTGAAACTGAAACAATGCACAATCAAATGTAAAAAGCTGTCTAGTTAAAGCAAATCGAGGTTTTGATTTTGAAAATTTTGCGTTGTATGCAGATAACCCTAAAAATAAGAATCAATGCTTTGAGAAAAGAACAAGTTACACTTGTTTTCAAAAACTTGCACAGGTTCTTTAGAAAAGGAAATGTTCAAAGAACTGAAAGTAATATAACCGCATTCTTTCAAAGTTACAATCAGAGCCATTTTTGTTCAAACTACTACTGATGCACATGGTTACTTTGCTACACATATACCAACAATGCTTCATAACTACAGCCTTTCCAATACTGTTTCTACAACTCCATGGGATAGTAAACTATTAATTAGGCATAAATAGCATATGCAAAATAATCCAGACGTGGTCTAACTGAGAGGGTAAACAAACCAGGAATTCCACCTGCTCAATGCTCTTACAGACAAATTTCATACCTTGCAACAGCAATGATGCTGTTTGACTCTGCTCTTGTGTTCCTGATATGATATCTAAGAGATGTGGTTTGTAATGAACTTGAAATAATGATTCATCACCACTGGCGCTTGCAGAATGCTGAAATCATACAAAAAGCTTTCAACTGAAACCACATATACAGTTATCAATGAATGTGCAAAAACACATGAAGACCACCACATAATGCATGGACTTCAAGGTTTAGAAAAAGGCGTGAAACAGTGTTTGAAAATTCAAATTGCAAACCTAATCCAAGAATTAGCATCAATTTAGGACCTATGTTTTTGAAAGGCAAACGGAACAAAACATTTTTGTCTAGTGACTGGTTACAAAGGAAAAAACAGGTGATTTGGTGATTCATGACAGCCAAGGTGGTGATTCATGACAGCCAAACTAAACAATGTTGATGTTAAGTGAAAGTTTCATATTGTTTTTCAAATTTCAAGTTGATTTTAAATGAAAGTCCACACCAAACCCTGCAACAGTTTGAGAAGAATGAAGATGGAAAGTGTGTTTTCCTGCACTGACTGTCATCTAAAAAAACACATACTTTAAAGAAAACCTTTCTAACAAGAACTCTTTGCTTTATTTACTTTAAGCCAAAACCTTCATGTATACATGATTTTTATTAAAATATAGCAAGTGTTATAACAAATGTTCAACAGCAAAAAATTCACATTGAGTATTTAATTTGTATCACCACAACATTGGTGTAAATGATGAAAATTAAAGAAGGTACCTGATCTGCAGTAAGGTTAAAAATTATATTCAAATTATAACATCAGGTCATAAATCTACCACCATGACCTTTTCTGATATGGGGAAGGTCACATGGCAACACTTTCTAGTTGCAAAGGTACACCAGCGAAATATTTATTGCTTTTACAATGAACTGTAGATGGATTAGCAGGCTAATTTTTACAATAACACTTTTTTATTTACCAGAACTCTATATCTTCCCACTGAAGTATAATGTACATCCCAATATTTGTTATAATTTGTCCATGCCTATTCACTAAAATTAGCAAAAAATGTCTAATTGTTCCAAATACGAAAACACAAGGACTAAAGTTTTATTTTTTATGTTACCTCTAACAATCGTTCTTCAAGGCCAGTTTCTTCATCCATTCCAACAACAACAGCAACTTCAAGCAAACGTCTTTGCAATCCAAATGATGAAGGTGCATTATGAGACCCAGGACTTCCAGACCACTTTTTCTTAGAAGACATAAGTCACACTTTCCAGCACCACACTCACAGTAAATGCTTTCTATAAAATAAAACTGCAGTCACCTGAATAACAATGTGTTTGAACAAGAAGCAACAAATGCTAAGCAGTCTCCCTCCTTAAACATATCTGAAATGTTTCTAAGCTTAGGTTCAAGGTTTGTTTGGCAAAGCTTAGGTTCTAACAACAACTGATGTCTACTTTTTAACATTATAGCTCACAAAAATAGCAGGTAGATACTGTAAATATTGCATATCGCAACAAAATGGTGCTGTGAGCAGGATGTGAAGGTCGTGCCAGGTGCAGCCTTCAGAAAAACGTGCGATCGGTGCAGTTCGTTGTAAAAAGGAGGCGATGTTGTTGCAACCTCTCCATTAGCATAGCGTTGCATGTGCGATTCACCACGAACAGGATGTGCGTGAAGAACAACACCAATATATATGTGGTGCGAACAAGTAATAATAGAGTGACTGCGGTGCATCTCTACTGTTGCTTGCTGCCACAGTGTGAAGCTTTGCGCACTTGCTGCTCGGGCTTTCTGATCACAACATTTGCATGCGCCATTCAAAAATGCAGATCCTTTAATGCCATGGACTGCAGTTGTCAAAATTCTTCAACAGACTAAACACGTGTGAACTATGACTGTAAGAAAATGACTAGTTCATACAAATTTTCTGTGGTATATCTGTGCTGTTCTTGCCACTACTCAGTGTAGTTTGCAGCAGTTTCTACCTCACCTAATCCTTTTAAGAGAATTATAATTTTTATTCTGGTGATCTTTAACTTTGTTTTTTGCCAATGTTTCACCCACATATTCAAGTACGCATGCCTTGAAGAAGCCTCGTTGAAAAAGTGGGTGTAACATTGCCAAAAAAAGTTTTTCACCATTTGCAATTCAGTGGGTTTGTTTAGTCTGTTGCGTTGATTGATTCATTTATTTACTAAATTGCTAGATACTGTTTACTTATCACCATCTATAGTTACATTTGCTTCGCACATATAGCTAATGATGCTCTGGGAAAAATTGATTATCCTTGATTACACTATAAAGTGACCTGATACCGGCTTGTTTCCTTATAGACATGGGTTAGATAAGTACTACTGGATGGTGTCAGCACACAACAAGAAGCAGCGGCATTGTTAAGACTACAAGACTTACCCCTTATCTCAGTGGATTTAAACCAAGGGATCACAAGTCTTGTTTGGAAGAGTCACAAGTAGGGATGGGCAAGCTCTTGAGTTGTACCCACTAGAAACATGTCCTAACATCATATTCATTGCGACTGGATCGCATAAGTCAAAAGTCATAGACACGGGTCTTTAGGTTGTATTAGTTGCTGTAAAGTGGGTCACTGTACAAAAAATGTTGAAAACCATTGCTTTATCTGAATAAATATGAGAACTTCTTGGCTTTTCTGTAACATTAACGGGGCACAAAAGTCAAAAGTATAAGGTAACAACGCCTTGCTAAAAATTGTACCAGGTTGAACTCTACAACAACCACCACTGAACTATATGCACTAACCCCTAGACTACCATCACTGAAGTATACACACTAACCACTAGTCTACCACTGAAGTAAATATTCTAGCCCAGTGGTTCCCAACCAGGGGGGATCATAATCCCCTGAAGGTACATGAACCGTCAGTCTTGCTGACAAGAAAATGATCTATTCATTACTCCACTGCAGCTTTTTTATTTTTGGAAATTGATTATAGAGAGAAATGCTAGGTTTGTTCAAAGTTATGTGTGAGGATATTAATTATTTGCATAAACATTAACTGTAAGCTATTCTTATTTACAAGCTTATACAATAGTTTTTGCTCTAATGAGCTAACTCAGTGTTTACCAATCTTTTTTTTGGCTAGCGCCCCCTTTTCTGAAAAACAAATTTCTATCGCCCCCTTACCATGCCTAGCACACATGAACACAATTTTTTCGTATTGTATACTTGGGATGTTTGAAAATGATTAAAACATGAATGAACACAAAGATGCATTTCAGTATAACACTGAATCTAGAAAATTAACTCATTTAGCAGTCGGAAACTGTCAGAATTATGATTGGTAAACTGTTACAGTTCATGAAGGGCTCGATTTCATTTGAACAGCATTAAACTTGGACAAGAAGGTGAAGATTGCTGATTTGGCTTCAATGAGGTTAACACCATTCCCTGCAATTGCAAATTATCTTCATTTAACTTCTTGAAGATATCTGTGGACTGTGACAGTCAAGATACTGTATCTATGACACCCTTTGACAGTCACCTTCTGCGTGCAGAAACAGGCGTACAAACTCTCTTCATCATTATCCGAGTGCACAACATTGCCTAAACTTAGCAGAACACTTCTAAACCCTTTCGTGTCCCTTGATCAATCAATCCATTAATACTCTGCCACATTTTTAGTAAATTTTGGGTTCGGAGCAGTACAGGATTGAATTTACTCTGCATATTTTAAAAGTTTTTGAACTTAGCCGTGACACTTGCAGTCGTCCACTGGCTCTACCATGTCTCTCTCCCTGGATTTTCTTGGTGCTACTCAAGCTAAAGTGTGTTCTGAAATACACTTCTGTTTTCCAGAATCTTTTCGATTCCCTTTAGGTAACTTATTCTTGTTGGCACCTAACACTATCTGTAAAAAATATAAATTGCCTTTCTACTTTCGAATTAAACTCGTACAAGGTTATTATTATATTTGTGATCATTAAACCACTCCATCCAAAAGTAGCTCACGCTTTTGGTTACAGGCGGAGTCTAAGTGCAAGCGTGCATTCTCAAACCTGACCAGTGATAGTCACTGTAACGAAACGGGCATTGTTAAGTAGCAGTTTATCTGTGTCAAGAAGTCCAGCTGATGAAAATTCCAATCATAATCATTTAATTATAGAGGAGAACAGTTTTACTGTGCAGCTTACCTTTAGTGACGGAAACTACAGTTCAGCAATTTATCTCCTAGCATTTCACCTCTGTTTTGTATCCAAAACGCTAAGTTTTTGTTTACAAATTACACGCATACATGTTTGTTGATCATACTGTTTTTTAAGACATTTGGTCACTCAAAGTCAGTAAGACAACAGAAATGTAATTATTGACTGGGTCTCCTATCATCCCCCAACCGCTCATTTCTGCTTCACCGCCCCCCAATCACCCATTTCTGCTTTGTAACCCCCCAATCGCCCATTTCTGCTTTGTAACCCCCCTAGAGTTTCTCACCGCTCCCAGGGAGGCGGTACCGCCCACTTTGGGAACCACTGAGCTAACTAAACATTGGCATTGGTTTTTGTAAGTGTTAATTACTTTCCTGGACAATTGTAGAATAGTCTGAGCGTAGTATATCAATGAGTGGATTCTGCATTTCACCATTCTTAGTAAATAGTTCTGAGGTGAATCGATCATAAAAGATTTTTTGAAGATTATATTCAAAGGTTAATCTGTGTCATCCTTTCTTGTCAATATGCTATGAGTTTTTTACATATTAAAAAACTTAAATTCCTTTCTAAACTTTTGAAAGTTCGTCCTTCATTATAAACTGTAGGGGGTGTGACATCAGAACAAAATTTGTTTAGGGGTGCACGAGTAAGAAGGGTTGAAAACCCTGCTCTAACCATCCAAATTCAATAACAAGAAGCAGATTGACGAAAGACTGGTGGAGTGGTATACAACACTTCATTGAAAAAAACACATGACTTTTGATTTAAAATGAAGTTCCTCAAACTCATGATATTAAATGTCATGACAGTTATTTCAACACACAACCTTGTCAAGCATTTATCAGTCAGGCTAGAGCAGTGCTTCTCATTGAGACGACCAAATGTTATGCATAAGTTATAGCTTTGGCAACACAGTATTTTCACACTTCCTAAATATCTTCCAGAAACTGATAAACAGGAAATGATGCTGTTTTGTGAGAATCTATCTTTCTCCTCTCTTCCATAGCTGCTAAATCTAAACATAAAGATCAGCACGCAACAACAATCATTTAATTTTTACTGATATCATATAAGTGACATGTTACTACAGTGAGCGACTAAATCGAATGATGACCTATTTCTGGGCTGTTTTTTTTTTTGCTAAAGCATTTCAGTCATTCTAGCTGAGATATTTTGGCCACTGAAACATTTTAGTCATATGTCTCACAGCAGTATTGAAACTTGCTACACAAGTGATTTTCAACCTATATTTTCAAACATTCTGACCGAAATGACAATTCTTTTCAGTCATTTCAAAAACGTTTCGGTCTATGACTGAAAATAAACAGCTTCTGGGTCATGGCCCATGGGTTGAGAAGCGCAGAACACATTTAACTTTGAGTACTTTTGAACATTGGTGAAAATGGTTATTTCATATTAAATAAAACTAGATGGCTGTTTGTGGCAAGATAAAATGTACCACAATTTTATTGAATGTGATTGTGTGTTAGTTGCCAACATCAATAAGGCACTTCTCACAATCTAAAATTATTTTTATCAATATGGCTACTGCAGGTAAATTGCTACTACCAACATTTCCACTGATGGCAGAGTTTTTGTGGTGAAAGATACCATAATGACAAATTGTTTGTGAAGAAATTCAACATGAGAAACTGCCTTTGGTTAGAAGTGCTTAGGTAAGTAGTACAGAATGCCAGTACAAATGGCTCAGAAATTTAATTGATATTAAAGGTTTGAAATAACATGAAACTTGGTTTGCGCACATCTGGTACAACCAGGCTATTAAACTGATTGTGTAGCCATGTTATTGCACAATACCCTGTTCAAGAGATACTCAACACGCACAAAACATACCCAACAAGGTTATAACCAACAAGTAATGCCAAGTCAATAATCAACAAGATAATCTCTCTGTTATATTACACACTGCTGTAACATGAAATTTTCTGTTATTTCACCACTTTTCAATACAGAAGTGTGTGTCCAACATTTTTTGGATATAAATCATAGAGTGCATTGGATTCTGAAGCTCCTAAGCGTTGCATGACTTGAAGTTTCTTCCATGTTGACTTTTCACATGATCCTACATCTTTTGTTGACATTTCCTGGGCCAACTAGCACAGTTTGTCTTTTTATATTTTTTAGGTCTTTTGTAACTGCACTTACAGGCTTGTGTTTTCAGACAGTTAAAATATTGAAGACTATAGGCAGTGCTACCTAAATTAAATTTAAAAACTCAATGTGATCCTTACAATTTTTTGCTTCTGACACTGTGCACATGTCCATTGTACCTGTTCTGAAATGCATTCTTGATGAAACATAGCAAGACGTTTCTTGTCTCAAGTAGAATTTGAACCATACTGAGTGAACATGAGCACTTCAAAAGCTGTATCAGGAACTGCAAATGCTTGTTGGTAGTGATACAATACAAACATGCCCTAAATTACTAAAGATGTGTAAAACCTAATTCAATCAAAATTTTTGAAAAATAACATGCATCAAATTGATTTACGTAACTTTTTTTTAAGCAGAGTCACACAGTCTTTTTTAAACTGATTTAGAAGAGGAGAGTGAAATTCAATATATGGTAACATAAAACAATAGCCATGATGACCGGTAGATTGTGGCTTGACTTGAGGCACAACACAGAAATGATAAGTGTCAAAGCCACTACCGCTATTAAGGTAACAATTGAAAACAGCAACACAAACAAAAATGCAAAGAACTACAGCAAGTGATGTCAAACATTCTAAACTGTTAGCACTGTATCAAGTGAATATCAGACATTGATCTTTATCTCGTGAACTATGTTTTTTAAATTGAAAATACATATCAAAAATATCAGACAAAGGGTTTTAAGATGTTTTATAAAGTTAAAAACAATCTTAAGATTATTACTAAACTAAGCTGAAAGATAACAAAAATTTTTGATCAGTCTATGAAAAAATTACTTTTTAAATATATAACGCTTGCCTATGAAAAAAATTAGTGTTTACTCATGCTAAGCAGAAATGCATAAAAAATTAGCAGTGTGTGCTTGCGTTGCAGTATTGTATATAACTTCTTGCTTTTACGCTGCAATGCCAATTGTATGCAAATTATCTTGGCATTCCAACATCATATTTTTAACAAAAACGTTTTACTATAACAAGTCATTATAACAGATTCATACCACAACTAACAAATAATCTTGAGTTTTACCTTCATTTTTACCTCCAAGGCATAAGATTTTAGTAGTGTCTAAATGACCATATCCAGTTTTCACTTTTGAAGAAACCGTATCTGACTTCCAAACCACATCCGGCTTTGTGTCACATGGAATATTGAGTTTGTCACATCAACATTACAGTGAACCTGGTCTAATGGGAAGTGTCAATTCCTGCTGTGCAAGGGGTTGTTGGTTTGGCATTTGGCTCTAACCATGGTTGCTTTGGCTTTACTAGGGAGTGATGAAACTTTTGATAATGAGATCACATTATGTGGCTTCACAATCTTTTTGGGAGCACTTTTAATGTAGATTGTTAAAAAGTTTCAAAAACCATACACAGGTTTAGATTTAGGATTAGGGTTCAAGGTGAGGGTTTAGGTTTTCACAATCTAATTGAATGAGGATTGATGATGTGTTGCAAAACGTGAAACTTGTTTCCCTGTTAATTAACTGTGACCGATTTACTTGCCGCCATCTTTGTGGCTTATAACTATGGAAAAATAGATATGCTTGCAAGTTTTAATCATCACAAAAGAATGAAAGCACACAGATTCCTCTAAAGCTTGCCGCTGCGCTAGGCTTAAGTTTATTTGTTAACTATCTGTAAATGTCTTTCTACTGTACTTTCTTGTAGGTTAATTGTGTTCCTGTTGCTTCCATGGGCCACTGTGGTACTTCATCATGGTGTGCACTATCCAAAATCACGTTTAATATGTCATGTGCTTTTGCTACCCACATCCGAAAACTTATATGCCTCAGAAGTTTCAAGCGAAGTAGAATATATCATGAGGCTGTAGTATCATCATGATCATAGGCTGTGCGATGCTCAAGGTAGTTAATTAATGAGCAAAGTAACACTGCACAAAAGACAACAAAATGTTCACAAAGTATATAAGATATAGTGTTTGTGTAACGTACGGTAACATATGCAATCTATAAGATATGCTGGGTGATTCAGATATTCAATATGTTTTAGTTACCATGTGTAAACGGAGATTTTCAGCCCATGCCTCATGCAACCATTAAAATATGGATGCATCTTGATAATCAACACATGAACTTGCAATCATTGCATACTATCAGAACACATACCGCAGAACTCAGAGCAACACTGAGAGTTATTGGGAGCTTGAACCTATATAATATCTTACAATTTTATTCAAAGCAGCAACCACCTAAAAAATTCTGTTTATGATGCAACTTGAACTACTAACCCTTTGTTTTGTACATCCACAGTAAATTACTGTGGAGAGTAATATTACTGAGTAATAAGTGAAGGATTACACTGATATCTGTAAAATGCAAGATCTCTGTAAAATGATCCTGCACAAAAGAGTGCAATAATTGCTTATCAATAGAGCAAACATTAACCTAACAATGTCGTATGGTTGCGTCCTTTGAAGAAGTCTGATTATATAGTATTCATCCTTATTCTTTGAACGCTACAATTGCATTTTACTTTGTGACTGAGTGCGTCAACATTACAGTGTTTGTTTGATGGATGATGTGTCATGCCACAATGCATTCGTACTATACCTGGCCTTGACCTGTTTAGGGATTGGCGTCTTACTCTGCAGTATTGTTGAAAAAAGAGTTACATGTTAGCAAATAATAGTGCTAAGTATGTGTCTGTAACCCTGTGGTCCTGCCTCCAACACCATTGCAAAATGTTCTTCTGCTAAAAAAGTGTCTGTAACCATCAGCGTCAAAAGGGAGCAAAGGGAATCCTTGGCCTAAAATTTGAAATTTGACATTTTCCTATTAAAATTCTAGCAAAAAAGGTCAGTTTCTTAGTTTCAAGTGGGTAAAATAAAATTTTGCCACTTTTGGTTCCCCTTGGAAAAATATTTTTGACTACGTCTAGAAAAATCCACTATTGAGTATTGGTACCCCTCTGGAAAAAATCCTTCTGACGCCCACGTCTGTAACCTTCCCTGTGATTCAGCCTGCTCCAATGCCATTGTACAACGTTCTGTTTTGCCTGTTTTTATCGACCTAAGTTGTGCAGAGAGTTTGTGTTTGTACTACGGACTTCAAGCCTGGAGACAAATAAAAAATAGTAAAACTGTAATAAATTAAACGAAGTCCACTTACTTCTCTTCTATTACTACACATTGTAGTCATAGTGCTTTCATATTTCTACGTACAACTGCAATACAAAAACGGAACAGGTTGTGGCTAACCATTTACTGTTCAAAATTTTAGGCAGTGGCTACTGGCTAGTGTCCCGGTTGGAACTATAATTTTTGCACTCGCAGTTTCAACACATTCAGCTCAGCCATCGCTCTGCAGTCTGCAACTGAAGCGTTGTGCCGATACGCATCATACTGCAACTGCAACTCAAGCGCATCATTTGCGCCGCTTCGCTTCCTTCCCGACTCCAGAGAGGAACATGGACTTGCATTTAAATCCGACGGATTTTCAACTTGGTGATGGATTTGGATTAGATTTAAAATTCTGCTTAACCGGATTTGGATTGGAGTTGGATTTGATAATCTTGTTTTGAACTTTTTCACAACTTTCAGATCAGGTTCAGAACTGCAGGTTACTCCATTCAATCCATGAAACTTGGTTCGGTGGAGTTTCTCACGTCCATCGAGATTGCACATCCATCACGCAATCCACTGCTTTATTGAATATGATCAATGTTTTTCAAAAGTAAACTGTATTTCTTTCAAACAGTGGCGTACCTAAGGTATCCCGCACCCGGGCACAATAAGTTCAGTTTTGGCGCCCCTACCCAGCCCGTTCTTGGCAGCATAAATGCGAAGTATGAGTTGGGAGTAAAGGGGCGTCGAAAGCTGACTCGGGTCTTGCATATATTTGTTTTGTTGCGATCGGAAATCCCGAGCGCCATATGCGCAAAGCTTCGCACTGTGGCAGCAAGCAACAATAGAGTTCACATGCCATGATCACTCTATTATTGCTTGTTCGCGCCACATATATGTATGGTGTTGTTCTTCACGCACATCCCGTTCGTG
>Ga0210059_1009057_pt1 | contig 15599 bp, 8 predicted proteins | sample Ectturendosymbi2_FD_188042 | JGI IMG/M metagenome (GOLD analysis project Ga0210059, IMG submission 188042) | Ecteinascidia turbinata endosymbiont from Florida, USA - Sample 2 (SPAdes) (version 2) | ecosystem: Host-associated > Tunicates > Ascidians > Unclassified | place: Key West, Florida... | reverse complement strand
AACTTGCGCATATCTGTATTCAAGTAACTTCACTCCACAGTAATAAGCAAGGAATCAATCACAGATTTTTATCCCTTGCTTATTTCACCTGGGGAGTGAAGTTACGCGAATCGTGAACCTAACAGTCACAACCATTTGGGTACGTTTTTCGCGGTGTTTTGCTCGTGTGTGTCAGATATTTACAGCCGGGGTAAGAGTTGCAACGCGGTCCTCACATTGTGCTTTAAAGTCTTTATGCCGCCAGGCATACTATATAGGTGCAGTGCGTTTGTTTTTTTGCAATACAGATAAGAAAACACAGATGTGACTTATAAAAGGCGTAGACCATGTTTTGTGTCAAATTTTTCAATTGTGGCGATTTCGGTTGGTTTGCCTGTGGCAGTTAATAATCCAGTTCCCGCCAGCCAAGTAGGATTCCAACAATTCCGTGCAATTTAACGCTTTTGCGTCGAAGGCAGCAACAAACGCAGTGATCGTGGGCACTTCAGCAACGATTGAGAACTTTAGAACGACCGTACTTTCAGTACGGTCATAATTTTCCGATTTTCGCGAATTGATTGACGCTTTCCTTTTTTTTTCTCGCAACAATGGGCGAGTGGTCCTCACAAGTGGATTAGCCCAGGGTCTCGCATCAGTTAAATCCGGTCCTGCGTGTAGTACTAATTTGTATGACATCAATCGCAAACCTTTCACAAGAGCCCCTTTAAAACAGCCTAGGGCCCTGCAAACGATGTAAAGTACACGTATCAGGTTTGCTATTTTTGGGTATATAGATTGCAAATACAGTATCAGCAAGTAGGCTATAGTATGAGGTGTTAAATTTAGACTACTCAAGTTGTATTGCCTGAACCACTTTCGGAGATAGTGCAAACTTGCACTAACGCTTTTTGGTTGATTTTGAAACGGTGATTTTCAGAATGTACCGTACGTTTTTTGTATTTTTAAAATGTACAATACAGGGTGGGCCAAAAGTAGACGTGCTCTTGATTGCTTTTCTATATTTATGGCTGAAATTTTGGGAGGGTATTGACAAATACTGGATCGTTCCGGTAAGAAAATTATTCTACTTTCACCACTGGTAGGAAAGGAAATTCTTGTGGACACACGCACTCTGTCCGAAGTCTACATCATACATGCACTGTATCACAAGCATGAAATCACGTAGGCAGTATCGCACAGCAGAGTGTTTACTGTTTAGGACTATAGACTAAGCTGAAACTCGTTCTGGTTGTTTCAACCTCGCAACAATTTGTTCAGCTCCACACTCAAATGCACAAGAATTCAGTCTACAACGTTATCTTTGATAAAACAATAAAATTACGCAGCAAGCATGTCGAGTACATGTCCAGGAAATGCTCAGGCAATTAAAGCTAATGACAGTCGAACAGACAATCCAAATATATGAATAAATATATAAAGGGAAAAATTACAGGTCAACTGAAAGCAACACAAACACTGATGGCGAAAAACAACAATTATAACTGCCTAATAAGACGAAGCACTTCATTTAAAAATTTCGGAATATGTTGGATATACAACTACAAAACGGGAAATACAACCAGCCCCGTCACCACGGGGAAGGGGGCTTTGGTGGGATAAGCGCCCCCAAAACTCCAAGCCCCCCAAACTGAAAAATTAAACATTATAAATCAGTGGAATTTTTGTCAAATTTTAGAATGTCAAGTCCCTATTGAAGTCTTCTGGCGACGGTTTTGAATACAACGGAAGAATATCGAGTGCTTGGAAAGTATTCACTCATCTCACCAATTTGTTACCTATGCGGTCGACAGTACAGAGAGGTACATAAGGTGTGTGCATGTTTCTAGGAGGTACAAGGAGTTGCATGAATTAGGAAACCCATCTTAACTGCTGTTGCGGCGAGCGGCATGTGCGCGAAGCTTCACACTTTGGCAGCAAGCAACAACGAAGATCACATGACGCGATCACTTCATTATTGCTTGTTCGCGTCACGTATTATGGGTGTTATTCTTCACGCGCATCCCGTTCGTGGTGAATTGAACATGCAACGCAACGCCAACCGAGAGGTTGCAATACTGCTAAATACGACAAGCACCATATCCACCTAAGCAATATCGCTGAAGTGAGAACGAGCCATTTGAATTTATTGCACGTTTAGCCATGGCAATCACAGTGTAAGGATGATAAGCTAAGCTTTGGCTACTTGCCCCAATAAACCATCATTAATGACAGTTGATAAAAAAGCCAACCGACTGCAATAAAACTAGAGTAATGATAAAGACTGATTGATTAAATGTAAAAGCACAACAAATTCGCTTCCTGGCGGTCATTTACCAATCGAGGAACATCACAGATATACAGTAACAATTGTCGAAGTTATACATCTGAAATGGCTGCATTTCGAATTACTATTTTTTTTCTTTTTCCAATTGACGTTTATTCGACCTACTGTAAATTATTTAGTAAATGACTCGATTTGGCTGCTTTAGCAACATCCACACGAATCGTCACTGAATTTCAAACAGAACAAGAGCGTTTTAAACGAAATGAGCTATGGGAAAGACTTTGAACAATCAACGCGTCCGACTGATTGGGCATCTGATGATCCGCACTGCAAGTTCATCACTAACTAATCTACCAGATACAGTGGATATTACTATATTAAAAAATGCTCTTTCCTCACCACAGTTTAATTTCAATTGACAACAATCTGCTATTCGGCTTGTACAAAGCGCAGACAATCACTTCACAATGTGTTTAAGCTTGAACTTCCCAACAGGCTCCAGAAAGTCGAAGTTCCTCAAAAATTTAAATACTGTTTGCAAATTAAGGTCTTGCGGAGAGCATTAAAATTTTAGTGCACAGGCATTACCAAATTTTTTAATGGGAATCCCGAGCGGTGTTATGCTTCACTAATGTCAGCAAAGTTGCACTCTACGTTCACGAAATCCTAGACTATTAATAATTTAGGTTATTATGATACATGAAATAGCATTTATCTCTATGTTGCTTGCACATTTTGCAAAAGTGTAAAATCTCATTTCGTGCCAAGCACCATTCCCACTGGTGAAAAAATAACACCGGGGTTGGTTCTCGATAAGCAACCGTGAGCGCCCCGAAATAGGAAACAAACAACCAGTGATGTAGTCGAGATCTTAACCTCTGAGACAAAGACTTGGCTGAGTCGAGACTTGAAAATCCGTTGGCTAGTGGATTATTCAAATGTTTCAGCTTCAAATTCCAGGAATTCTATTAATTTTTGCAATTTTTTAAAATTACTGTTCTACCAATACGAAATCAAATAACGAACATGTTGAACTACTGGATCTTTAACAAGCCGCGGATTCAACGCATTTCAAGTTTGCAGACAATGGGTTCAAGACCAGGTCTTATCACTGCAAAAAAAGCTACTACTATGTCCGCAACAATTCTGCATAGAGTCTAAATGAAACAAAGCCGAAAGTCATGTTTCACCGACACAGATGCGCTTTTAGCAATGGCTGGATGATGATCTGAATAAAAAGAAAGCATTAAAGCAGTTGAAGCGAAACACAAAAATGTTCGCTATTAATTACAAACCGCAGAACATAAGCAAACTATCGTAAGCACCAACAAGTTTAGTGTCAGTGAAATATATGTCGCTTGCCAAGTCTGAAATATCACCGTTTAATGCTAGCCAAAAACGGCAAGATGCCAACCAGAATAACACAAACCAATATTTCTTTATCTCAAGCTAGACAATTTGTTAATGAGCAATGCTTCAACGTTGGATCGGTATCGACTTCAGAACTGACGCTTCAAACTGAGTGAGATTACGACGTAAGTTCAGGACAAGCCAAACAATAACAGCATTTTCCCAAGGAATAAATGCGTGACAAAAACACACATTGGGACTGGCCTTACAACTATGATATGAGTAAATATAGTTTTCTCCAAGGCTACAACCGCAACAATTTAAAACTTGCCCTTAACATTCGGCAACATATTTTGCGACTCAAGGTATTTGAAGAAATGGTCAATATTGTTAAAATAATATGAAATTCAGATCATGCAAAGCACAAGAATATAAAATATAATTCTCAGAAGCAATAGGAAAATGAGCTAAAAAGTAAAGAACAATTGCACTTGCAAAAAATTTGCTTCAAGAAGCAGAAGCAAAGAGAGGATAAAGCTTGGCTAACTTGATCATAGTGTACACTTACAAATAATACAGCATACTTTCTGGTTTTAGAAAACTTCTTTCATTGACAATGCTTTCCACTTGTAGCACTTGGTTTCATCTTGATCAATGTCATAAAACCCAACCACAAACAAATATTTTTCTGTATTTGCAAAGTAACAAACTAGGGGTGTAACGAGGTTAGATGGCGCCTGGGGCAAGAAGCAAGTTTGGCACCCCTATGTTCAAACCTAAGCTCTTTTGGATGCAAATTGACTGTACTGAAGGAAGTACTTGTGACATATTTGGGACTTTTCGGCAACCCCATAGTGATTCGGCACCCGGGGAATTCTGCCCCCTTGCCTCCCTTCATTAAACCCCTGTAACAAACAGATTAATTCATATATTATTCTGCAACTGTTCTCATGGCTGCTGCAAAATCTTTCATAAAAGTTAACACTTCCATGTCACAAGTGCTGTTCAGACATTCCTGAATGTCTTGTGATGCTGACACAACCAAAACTTGAATCTCATCTTTCTGAAGATCACTTGCCAATTCACAAAGAGCAATAGCAACAGTGTAATCAATGGCTGCAACATGCTGAAAGTCATAAACTATCCTTAAAACATTGCCAGATTTTAGGATAGCTGCTTTAGTTGAACTGCAAAGGTGTTCTGCAGCTGGAAAGCTCAAGCCATTTTTAATATAAAATAGCAGTGTCTCCTTTTCCTCCCCATCGCCAGAAATAGGCAATACAGAATCATACGTAATTTGTGGAAGAGCAACTGGGTATAATAGAATCATCAGTGATACTGCCATGCCTCCTAAAATTCCATACGGAATTTCCCAAAAACACATGAAAAATGTTACAAAAAGAGGAATCAAGTCCACTTTGTGAGATTTCCACAATCTATACACAGTACCTGTGTCAACCATAAATATGACAGCACTAATTATTACAGCAGCTAATGCTGCTTTTGGAATGTAGAAAAAGGTTGGAGTCAAGAAGGCTAATCCAAGAATGACTAAAATACCAGTGAAGACACCACCAGCAGGGGTTTCTACACCACTCTGAGCATTAATTGCAGTTCTTGAAAAACTGCCCGTGATAGGGTATGATGATACAAATGAACCAAGTATGTTTGATGTACCAATAGCAATCATTTCCTGATTCACATTAATAGAGTAACCATTTTTCCTGGCAAAAGCTTTCCCAATTGCAACACTTTCTAAAATTCCCATCAACGGCACAATTGCAAAGCCAACACCAATTCGTTCCATTAACTCAGAAGCTGATATTGTCTCATTTCCATTCACTTCACTGAACTTAGGTGCTTTGAATGGAGGAAGACCTTGATCAATATTGCCTGTAAGGGTGAAACATCCATCAGTCTCACAAATAAGTAAATGCTGGGTATGTATAGCATAAGCAAGAGCTGCAGCACAAATTACAATCACAGCATTTCTTCCAATTGAGATAAACCACAAAAACTTACGTGCAGCAGCTTGGCATGCAGACGTAGGAGGCTGAGTATATCTTATTTTATTAGTGAACCTCAGCAACAGCAACAAAGTAAAACAGCACAGTCCAAGAGTCACATCCCATAAGTTAGCCTGTGGAAGATGCTCAAATGCTTCAATGACTTCAGGAATAAATGAACTGGAATTTGTCTTTACTCCTAGGACATGCTTCAACTGTCCAAACCCAATAGTGATTGCTGCTGCTGATGTAAATCCGCTGATAACTGGGATAGATAAAAACCACATGAAAAAACCAAGGTGAAACACACCCATCACAAACTGTATGCATCCACTCAGAAGGGTTAAAATTAAAACCTGCACAGGATCTCCATCACCATAGCTGTGGACTAAAAGTGACATGATGGCAGTTGGGCCCAAGGTGACATCTTTGCTGGTACCAAGAATGCAATAAACAAAACCTCCCATGAAAGCACTATACAGACCATATTGAACAGGGAGATCAGCTATTTGAGCATAAGCCAAACCTTGTGGTATTACAGTCAACCCAACAGTCAAACCAGCAATGATGTCGCACTGCAACCAGTGAAGAGAGTATTTAGGAATCCATAAAATGCAAGGAAAAATTCTGCTGAGTAATTCTAGACCAGTACATTTTTGCGCAATTCTAGACCAGTACGTGTTTTTGTCATTCTTGGGTACTAACAAAGTCTGCTCACTGTCATCCTCATCAGCAGAGTACTGTGTTGTGGGCATATTTTGCAGCAGGTCTACAAACTGTGCCTAATGAAGTAATGCTAAAATTCAACAAAACTAAATAATTTACTTTCAACCTGCAATTGAAAAAGGTTAATGGTGTGAAGCTTTCTGACAACATCAAACTTTTTGAAAGCAATCACAGTAAGGTTTTAATGCCACTGTAATAAGCAGGGTTGTGGAGTTGGAGGTAAGATATCCGACTCCAACTCTGACCTTTTCAAAATTTCCAACTCCTTAACTAAAGGGAATGAAGTTTGGCTGTCAACAATTTTGTAGCAATTAGCAATCATTGGATATCGTGGTGCACAGAAAGAATTCTGTTTCAACAAAAGTTTCAAATGGAATGTACAATTTCAATAGGATTTTCTTTTCAACAAAAGTTTCAAACGGAATGTACTATTTCAACAGGATTTTCCAACTTGGGAGTGTGATGTAAAAAGTAACCCAATTGGACATGCGGAGTGGAAGTTGGACAAAAAAATCTGGCTGCTAGTGTTGCTAGGAATCCCACTCCACCCAAGAAGCTCCAACTCCACAACCCTGGTAATAAGCGAAATTTTGCATCTTACCTAACTATCTAACAGTGCTAGGCTACACTTCATGTTGGGTTTAATTATTTCATTATAAAACTGATGTCTTTGGAAGCTACAACACACAAATAATTTTTAAAACAAGCCATTTTGGCTACTTTTACCAATGTTAGCCACACATGATTTAGAGTATTGTATGTTGGGTTGTTTTCAGCAAGGTGTATTTTCTTATTAAATGTTAAGCAATTTCGAAGATTTCACATGAAACAGCTTTGCCACCACTAGATTTGATAGTTTTAATGTCAACATACTTTCTGATCAGATGTTAAATGGTTTTGTGCTGCTTCACAATGAAAAAATATAGTCCATTTTCTGCTGGACATTTAAACTTAATGTAATCCTCACACAAATACTATCTGCAAAATTAATTTGTTTAATGCTACAGTGGTACAATGTATTCCAGTAACTTTCATCTGTTTTTTTCTATTCCAGCCATCCTTTTGAACCCCACTTGATTACACAAATATTAGTCAAGAAAGAGGTTTTATTAACACTTTGAGAACCGGTCTACGATATATTCGTACTTCGATTTTGGCCTAAAAAACAGCAGTTTTCGGTTGCCTTACCAACGCCTTAGCTCCTCCACCGATTGCGCTAGAGAGCTGTTCAAGGGCTCAAACAGATCAGCCAGTCTAGTAGATTGCACTCAAAAAAAATTTATTGAATGGGGGGTGCGGATTTTTTGTGACTGACGTCATAAGTGACGTAGTTTTAGGGTCATTTTGGCTCATGTTGCCACGCCTAGGGCCCAACCGCTAGGCCAAAGTGTTTCTCTAAAGATTTCATTGGAAACTAGGCTCGAGTTCGAGTCTTTTGAGCCTTTGATCGACTTTCTAGCGTTTCTGGTTCAAAAGTTATGATCTAAAATAAACAAATTAATTCATTAACTAATTAGTCAAATATTTTTACGAAATTACATCACAACTTTTGAACCCGAAACCCCAGCATGTCATCCAAAGTATCAAAAGACTCAGATTGTAGCCTAGTTTCCAGTAAAAACTTCAGTGAAATACTACCACCTAACGGTTGGTGCCCAGGGCCAGGCAAAGTGGGCCAAGATGGCATAAAAGTCTTCCACTTATGACGTCACTCACAAAAAACCCGCAACCCCCAAGCAAAAATTTTTTTTCAAGTGCAGACTAGAAGACTTGCCGCGTCTTTTGAGACTTTTACCGGGTCTGAAGAGCATACCGGACCAGAGAAATTCCCGCGCAAAGCCACGTGCGTTTAGGCATTTTTTTCCGAAAATCCCCGAAACCTAGCGGACGCCAAAGAGTTAAAGAAGCCAGTCAAAGATTACAATTAAGTTGCACATATTTTGAGCAAAGTTACCGAAGAAAAATTAATGAGTTCACTTTTTCACTGACCCACTCATTTCATACTTGTTCAAATCAGGCAGTTGGTAAGAAAACTAAGCATTCAAAAACACACAATTATATGAATGTTTTGGATTTTATAACAGCTTACATAATTTTTTACAAAGCTTTCCACAGTGCGAGTATGTGCTTAATCCATAGCTAAAACTTCACTCCACAGTGCATGAAGTTGCTTGGCAATTTAACAATTTGGCCTGCAGTTCTGGACTGATGTTTGTTTGGCCAGGTCATTTCTGCAATTGCTTTTAGGTCATTATTCAGTTTGAATCAGTTATTAAAGAGAACAGAACTATACTGAAATAGTTCAAGCATGTTTTTTAAATCACACTTTTACATTTTACGCAATACGCCTACTTGATAAAAGCTGTATGTGAAAAAGGAAAAAGTTGCAATATGAATATAAAATTCCTGCAACCAGCTCATCGTACTACATAAATTGAGTATTTCAGAAGCTATAAAAAAAGTTGAAAAACTTGCCCTACTCATAACGTCTGAAGACAAGTCTAACAAGCAGCAAAATCAAGCTACTAATTTTTTTCCATTGACAACCAAACCAGTCCCGTCGCCACGAAGGGGCTTTGGTGGGCTTAGTCCCCCAAACAGAGCTCCACGCACCCCTAACTTGAAACGTGAAACACTATAAATAAGTGGAGTTTTGGTTAATTTTATCTCAAGCCCCTCCCAAACAAACGCAAAGCCCCGCCGCAGAACTGCAAAGCACCCCTATTGAAAACTTTCTGGCGACGATTCTGAACCAAACTAAAACTTTGCACAGATCTGATCTTCTGCAGTCAACAAATTTGAGATGATAAAAAAAAAGTTTCAGTTCAGTTGTGACTAGCTGTGCGTTAAGCGTTGTTTTATCCATTTGGAAGAGCTGCTAGACTAAATTATTCCTCACCAAGTACGACGGTAGCATTGGAAAATGTTCACTTGCCCACCTCATGGCAAGAGTCTGAGCTACTGTTTTGCAGCAATGGGTTGTTACATCATAATGTAATAATTGCTGCAGGCCTACTGTCCTAAGCGCAATGCTAGCAAACAACTGTAGTACTGTACATCCACGTGTTTTGCAATTTTTGAGCTGATTAAGTTCACGTGCTTTGGCTCAACACTCAGTTACCCGCACAAAGAATTTATCAACCTGCGCCCGCCCCGCACCCACACTAAGTACAACCTGCACCGCCCTGCAGCAAGTTTAACCTGCACCCGCCCCGTACCCGCATGCAAAACAGTGCGGGTTCCCATATCTGCCCCGCAAATGTGGGTACCCGCAACCTACGCAGGTTAACCCGCCCTGCGCAGGACTCTATTAGAGAGCTGTTCAAACCCTTAAAAGACTCAGCAAGCCTTTAAGTTTGCAATGAAATTATGTCAAAATTTTTTGTAACAAAACACCTGGAAAAGTGGCAGTGAAACTTTTTCACATTTTTACTAAGTTGTCTGTACAATCAACAGTTCATGTAAATACAGTTTAGGGCTGTCTATTAAAAAGAATCCTTTCCTAGCAATGAATCAGACACTAAGATGTTACAGAGCAAATTTTTCACCTACTAAAATGGCATTATGTCATCACCTCTGCAAAGTGCAAGAATAAAAAATAAAAGTATAAAATAGAATTGAATAAAACCCATAAATAGTAAAGCTATCAATTAAGAAAATCTAATTAAAATTATAACTCCAGCTGCCCACTTTCCATAGGGAAGAAAAAGGCCATCAGTAAAAACTACGCAAATGTAACACTGGGTTAATGTTGCTGTCATGTCTTTACTAAAAGAGCAGTATGCTACTGTAATGTTCATGTCACTGAATACTGACTGGTGATTGGTGGCCATTACATGCATTATTTTTTTTAAGGGAGCGGGGTTTGACTATACACATATGCTAGTGCATATATACAAGTTCAAATTCAGCAAGCACTAACAAGACAGGCACTTTCAACATGCCACATCAAAATCAGACAGATGGATATTCACAGCAGACATACGAAAATGCTAGAATAACACTTAAGTATACACATGGAAAAATGAAAGCAGATTAAGATAGCATTTATTTTATTTGTTTATATGTTTCAGACTCATGTGGTCTATATCACAAGAGTAAAAAGCAATAATTACTGGTTAGTCATAACGTATTACGGCATAGGTGTAGGAGCAGGCAAATTTTGAGGATGCAAAGGACTTTTGCCCATATTACCCCCAAACCAGAGGTGAATCCAGCCAGTAAGATCATGGAAATTTTTGATAGCCAAGTCTCATTCACTGGTTCACTACTGCAAGAGAAGTGCAGAATACTTTACAACACTGCTGTGACAAAACAATGGAGTGCAAAATGGCCTTTATCGCGAATGCTTTTTTCAGAATGGTACTTAACAATGGTAAATAAAGTTACTTTCATAGGTTTTAGGGAGGGCAATGATCCCAACCGCCTCCCTAAATCTACCCCTGCCTTAAACTTAACCAAATTTCTTTAACTTACCTAAAAAAAACTACAAAAAATATGACCTACAAAAAAAACATATTTGCACATTGATTTTGGGTGCCATTTTTAAAAAATCAAAGTACACCAAGCAATTTTGCAATGGTTTTCACACATTTTGCTCATATTTCCACAGCTTTTCACTAAATCAAAACTTTTGGCAGTAGAACTATGGGTTTTATTGCAATATGTCTTTTTTGCCCATCGCGAGCAACGCCACCTAGTGATACACTCAAAGGCAAATAACTCAGCTGCCCCTTGATGGATTTCAATTATGTTTTTTTTCCAGACCATCTTACATGTAAGTGCACCTTATATAAAAAAATGAGGCATTTTTGTGACATTGGGTTACACAATTGCAATTTCTTGTTGGATTATAATGATTTGACCCGGAGATGTACTTGCACCCCCACCTTTTACACCAGCAGTGCATTATAGTGAAGGTATCATTTGATAAACACAGTCAGCACTGTGTGACCAGCAAACCACTGAAACATGATGTGCATATACATTGTTTTGATCAAGGGTACAAATGTTCTTGCTAGACATTTGGTTTGAGACTGATGACCATTTTTTTTCATTAAATTTAAAGCAGGATTTGGTGGTTGGCATTCCACTAGTTAATATATTTACTTTTTGCGTGTTTGCCTTGCACACATATTGAATATGTGTGCTATTTGGCATGCTAGGGGTGATAGAGGAATCCCAAGAAGAAACAGAAACCATGAGCTGCCATGAAGCACACTGAAGTTTTTGGTTGCTATGCCAAGGCAACACTGATGAGACGCATACACTGAAACAACACACCAACAAACACTTCAGTTGGTCACCATCATATAGGAGCATTGAATAATTTTGGAAAAATTGAGATTTGTAAAATACATCAAATATTTAGAGCGATCAGATAAAAAAGTTAGACAAAGATGCACATTATTTATTACAAAGCCATTCAGATAGTTTCTAAACAACACATCAAAGGTCTTGACAAAGTGGTTAACTTGGTGTAGGCAAAGAGTAAAGTATTTGAAATACTCTGCTTTTCTGGGAATGATAATATCAATGCATAATTTGTTAGGTTTTGTTGTAGGCAACTCGTCACCACTTCATACTAGTCTGTGTGTATTTGCTCCATACAGTGGCATGTGTAGTAGACCCGAAATAGGGTGTTTTTACTACAGGTGAGCACTGAGCAGTGTGGCCAGATGGTTGTCATTTAAACCTGTTAAATCACCTCACGAAAAACTGCTAGATCCTGCTAAAACCTATGTCACAAACTTACAGCTAAAATCTGCCTAAACTAGTGAAATTCTGCTTAGAAAACTGCTATTTTTCAAGTGTTTAAAATAAACTTGCAAGGCTATATGTAGCCAATCAATTTTTGGTCTTGCACTCACTATCAGTTAACTAGACATTAGGCCTACGTCTTCCTGGCGTAACTGAACTACCTGGAAAAAATTGAGGGAGGGTATAAATTGGAAGGAGTGTAAAGAAATATACACAGACAGACAAAACACATGTGAAAATGCATAGAAATTACAAGAAAAACAAAAAAATTATAAAAAAACAACCATACGGTAACAAAGTACAGAAAGAAATGATGTGTTGTGGGATAAAAATGTAGTCTTTGAAACCCAAATGCGCTCATTATAAGCACAGAAGCAAATCATTTAGGCTTCAACAACCAACTTAGTTACTTGTTAGTTTGAAGCAATTAATCTGCTTGAAGCAGCTTCGTGGCATCATAATAGAAACTCAAATGGTAATTAGCAATAGTATACTTGTGCATCCAAACGATTAAAAGGCAGCCACTGAGCTAGTTGTGCTTGGTTGTCCTTGTGTTGCCCAATATAAAGCGTCAGAAAGAATTTTTTGATGAAGAAGGTGTAAAATTTTTCATCTCTAAAAGCTGTTCGAACAAGTATTTGGCCAGGAATCTGTTCCCTCCTTAAGCTGCCCAACGTTTTTTAAAATCCTGCTAAAAATGAGTAAACTGCAAGATTGGTAATTCTAGATACCCTGCAAAAGACGGAGCTCCGTGAACATCGGAGCTTGGTTGCGGAGGTTTGATGACGTAACCAGAGTCGGTAAAACCGATATTTTGCGCTGAGCAATGAGAAGTAAACGGCAGTAAAAATAATTTTTTTGGAAATGGTTATGTTACACTACGCTAAAAGAAATTCATTCTGAAGTTTGATAATTTTTGCTTATCTGAGTTTCACAACGGTTCGGGGACAAAAAAATAGTTTTCAACAGTTGTGAATGTATAAAATTTTTGAACATCGCAAACATCCATGTATTAGATGTTTGGGGGAAGTGCATATTTATTTGCAATAATTCAATATTTTTCCTTCGCTTTTTTTCTGTTTATTACTTTTGCAACGCAACTTTTTGCCACTCCGGTTACGGATTTTCTGCCACACCGGTTACTTTTTGCCACCCCGGTAACTTTTTGCCACAACTTTTTGCCACTCCGGTAAAATCTTTAAAATAAGGCTGAAAAGTTGAAATGTTTGAAAAAAGACAAGCGATTTTCTTGACATACATACATTGAAAAAAATCACTACATTGCAGTGAAAAATCACTAGATCACTAGATCAGCCTAAAAATCACTAGATCAAGAGAAAAATCACTGGGCGTGGCAACAGTGATGGCAACACTGTTACCAAGTCATCCAGTTACAGTAGGCTAATTGTTCTTATGACGTAATTATGGAAAACACTAAATGGAGGGCCGGGCGGGCTGGAGGGCCGTGTTGCCAAAGAAAAAACGTGAATTTTCCGCGTGCTGATGAGCTGCACAGAAGGGCAGGCCAGCAGACTACACTACAGAACGGGCCTGTGGGCTGCACATTAAGGCAGGCCGGAGGGCTGCACATTAAGCTGGGCTGCGGAAAAGGGCGGGTTGGAGGACTGCCCTTTTCTGCAGCCCGCTCAGCCCTTTTCCGCAGCCCGCCGGACCGTCTTTTTGTGCAGCCCGCCCTTCTGTCTTCTGTGCAGTACGACAGCCTGCCGAAAGTTCACGTTTTTCATTTGGAAACACGGCCCTCCAGCCCGCCCGTAGACATGGCACAGGCCGCTAATGGTCCGGATTTTGGGCGGGCCGCTGAGGTTGAACGAGCAGGACGCAAACGATATTTTTTGTGGTTGGACTTCACTGAACCGCTACGAGACACCCGTAGATCTTGAAGAAAACTTTAAAATTTTTTTAAGTATAAAAAACCACTCGATGGCAATGAAAGTGATTGAAACCTATTGTCATTGCTTTGCCGTTGCTGTATTTTAGGAAAAATTTGCTTTTCCCATAAGTGGGCAACGCGTCAGGCGCGACTGGCAGGTACACTTTACACTTCAAGAAACATTTCGTGCATGGCGATAACATCTTGTATGAGCGTGGCGGTCAGCGGTTTTGGTGCTGAGTTGCTTCTTGGAGGAAACGTGTTCTGCAACATTTTGATGGCGTGCTATAGGTGTTTTTGATATATGCACCCAATCACAATCGCTTTGTAAGTAAGGTTGTGGGGTTTTACGTTTAGAGTTTTAGGTTTAGCGATTTAGGTTTAGGCTAAAGGTTAAAGGTTTTCTGGTGAAGGTTCAGGTTTAGGCTTGTAGGATGAGAGTTTTAGGTTGAAAGCAGAACGGCCCCCAGGAAGCATTCAATAGGGGAGCTTTGCTTTTGTATAGGGGACTTGACATTCTAAAATTGACAACAAATCCACTTATTTATACGGTATAGTTTCATATTTCAGTTTGTGGGAGGTTGGAGCTTTCTTTGGGGGGGGTAAGCCTAAAAAAAGCTATGGTGGTGACGTGACTGGTTGAGGGTTTTATTTTTAGCAGTGATGTAGTCGAGACCGTAACCTCCGACACCGAGACCTGCCTCAAATTTTGAAACAAGACCGAGATCGAGACTTTGTCATAAAAGCCGAGACCGAGACCTGGAAGTTCGAGACCGAGACTTGAGACCTCACATTTCTCTGATGGTAATTAAAGCTAACTCCTTGAATAATGCTGCAACAAAATATCTGTCACATTGCCAAATACCAAGATAATAAAAATCATCCGAAATTTGTGCAAACGGCCAAATACTGCAAACATTCACTTTCACTTTCCTCTTAGGAATTTACAACCTCAAACCTGTGGTCATATTTACAAATTCCATAAAGAAATGCATGCTGGACATTGAAAATATTGGCAGCGTTTTGAGAGTCTATGCATGTTTCATTCGAAAAATGTCGGTGGACCAATTGAATATTCGAGGTGTTTGCCGTTGCCATGCTTCAATAAATTTGTTTTGACTCAGAAAAATTTAATTGTTTTGTTCGTGACATAACAATACCAACCCTTCTGTGTAAGGACAGGAGGTGATGATCTGATGAAGCTTCCAAGTTCTGATCTCCCACCTACAACTGAAGTAGGTCTATGTTATTTGACAAAGTGGAGAAAGAGGCGAATCATTACTTTTTATTTTGAAACAAGCACAGTCGATGTAGGCGAGTGTATACAGCCCTGGCAGCACTGGTCAAAAACAGCACAGTTAGGTGGTAACTCCACAGGAAAGGTTGCTTTCCATCATTCAATTATTTGCCAAGGTGTTTCGTCGTTTATATCATTTGTCAATGAAGTAACAAACTTTCAAAGTTTTTCACAATCTACTATAGTGGATTTAACTTTTCGCATTCTGACTTGCCGTTTCCTACTCGCTGTTGTATCCCGTACGTGAGATCTGGTTTGTATCAACTTGTCATTTGCGTCAAGGGATTTCGTGTGTCCGCGCATGAC
>Ga0210059_1009055_pt1 | contig 15604 bp, 2 predicted proteins | sample Ectturendosymbi2_FD_188042 | JGI IMG/M metagenome (GOLD analysis project Ga0210059, IMG submission 188042) | Ecteinascidia turbinata endosymbiont from Florida, USA - Sample 2 (SPAdes) (version 2) | ecosystem: Host-associated > Tunicates > Ascidians > Unclassified | place: Key West, Florida... | reverse complement strand
TATATATATATATATATATATATATATATATATGGTAAAGAACAGTGGAAACACGACAGTTATCCACCGTCAAACCATGTAATCTAAGCTTCATGACTGAAGTCGGTGTAAGATAAGCACTATAGAATCGACGCACTTGAGCAATGCGATGCAGTCGCAGTACTACTTTGCCACTTGCCCAGCGCATAGTATGCATATGCGCCGCATACCTCACCTGAGACTTCTATCATTAGGAAAGCATATATGATACATGCTTTGAAACTTAGAGATTACCAAGCGCGAATTTGGCACTGTGAATGTGCAACAGCTGAGCGTGAAATGCGTGAACTTGTCATGAGTAACCCTCCATTGGTGTTCGTTGTTAAATTTTTAAGGATGGAATTGAATTTGGAGAATGTAGTTGCGTGATCACTTTTCCTATCGTCTGTGCAGAAACATCGAAATACATTTTGTGCATTTTTGTAGGATTATATACTTTGGTGGTTACGGCCCAGAGCCAGAACATCATCACATCAATAACGGTCAGTTTGACCTTGACCACGTCTCGGTGGGTATATGTGTGTAGTCATTTTTCTGTTTGGTTCACGTAAGATTAAATTGTGCGTTACCTCTTTTCAGATGTACGAGAAACGAGGTTGGAACAACCACCTTTTTGCGTATGATATGAAAGAAAACTCCTGGATTGCTTTACCGATTGTTGTAAGTTTTGAATACAGTACCAGCAACAGTTAAGACTGACATAACGTATAAGTTTTAGGTTCTGCCTCCTAGGACTCATAGAATTACCACCTTTTCCTGTGTTTTTATTTTTTTCGCCAAAAATTTGGTTACTGGTGCACCTTGTTTATCGAATGCTGTGCGATTCCGCAAGTTTTGACACTTGATTGCACGTGCATTCCATGACGCGACAATTTATCAAACCCAGCATGGGCGTTTTAAATACACACATACAATTAAATACACAAATGGAACAATTTTTATTAATGGAACGAATTTTATCAGTGGAATACGCAAGGCGTTTTAAAAGCACATTTCAATCGCATTTCATTTATTTGCAGTAAACGATTACAAATTACTTAAGGTTACAGTTTTGTGCAATTGCTCGAAGGTGCATTTTTTGTGTAGCATACTTGGTGTTCTAACTACATGTGGTGTCTCTTCGCGTTTCCCCAAAACAAAGATTGCCTAAAATTTTTGCAAGACTGCAGTTTCATCAATTTCTACTGATAAAGATTTTTTAACTCAAACTGGTAAGCTACGCAAATGTCTCGCGATATTGTTTGTTTTCTGCCTGAGTCCTCACCATCGCAATTTCTTCCAATCAACCTCACCCGCAGGCATAGTAGAAACTAAGCACCACAGCCAAAAGGCACATCTACAGTAAGAGCTGAGCCCCCTAAAACAGAGCTACGCCATCCCAATGAGTACTTCCGTTTTTTTTCAACGACGGAGAGGTCGCAACAAAGTCGTGTCAGGTGGGCGATGAGATCTATACTTTCGATTCATACTTTTGTCAACTGAGCTAAGAGGAAACCCACTTGGTGGCGCTAGAACCGCATTGTGAATGCGGCAGGCAACCTATTTTCCACTGCGGATCGTTTGATGCAAGTCAGCTTTAGCTGTTGCGTTGCGACGTCGAGAGGTTAAAACAGTTGAATATCACGAAGCTGATACAGCTTGAAAACTTCAATTTTTAGCTGATTGAAATGCGTGGTTTGTTTATTTTCTTCGCTGTCTGGTGGAAGACGGTTCACGGACTGCTACGCTGAAGAATTCGTTTGCAAATGACAAGCTTGAACTCAGAAAGCGGAAAGTTGCCGTTCAAACACTGTGGCTGTATTGCTCTCGCTATACAAGCTGTAGCTTTTGATTGCCGTTCATGCATGAGTTGCCAATTGCAATCGAACTAACTACGTGGGCGGCAAATTGGTGCTGAGGTTTAATTAAAAACTTGCTTTTCATTGCACAGTGCCGAATTTCCAGCTCCACAAATGTCTTGATTTTTTTAGGGGCATACACCTTCAACAAGAGCTGCTCATTCTTGTGCATCGCTGGATAACAAAGCATTCATCTTTGGCGGACGACACCTTGTACGTCGTTGGTTTGCATACTTTTATAATGACATTTGTTTTATTGAAGTACTTTTCTTGTTAATGGTACGGTACAGTGTGTGTACAGCTTCTTCCAGGCAAGTTGATCCGAGACAGATCCTCTAGATAGCATTTTGCGCGCTGTGTAGAACAAGATGATTATTCTAACAGCAATTGAAGAGACTCAGTCGCTCTAGAAATGACAAGAAGCACGGTGGGTGGCATTCAGAAATGTGTAAATTCAATGTCTGGCGAATGTGCTCCAATGCTTTGGTGGGAACGGTTGCTAGTCCAAGCGGAGCTATGTCACTAGCAGTTGCAGACTGCACGAAATTCATCTGAATTTTCGATTTTTGGTGGTTTAGTGATTAGGTTTCCTTGGCTTTTACTTCTAGCCAGACTTCCGATGGGTTTTCTTCAACGTAGAGTCTTCATGGAAGTTGAAGAATAGATTCTTCGTCACTTGGCCCTTAGACAAAATCCTTCGAAATGAAATCTGAGGGTACTAGGCATACCCCATAATATAAACGATTAGGCACGCAAGCAATGAGTGGTGCGGGTGTTTTCTTCCCTACTTTGAATACGCCAAAAAAACACTGGATTCTATCACCACTTGATTTCAAAGCAAACCACGATAGCGCAAACTCTTCAAAAATGTCAAGAAGAGTTACTGAACTGCTGTGTCAAGTAGCTACAAACGTGAATTAGTCGGTCAGCGCTTCAGAACAGCTGGGACCTGCTGGTGCTTTCAGCTCAATTTCAAACGAGCGAAATCACGCGCGAAACCGGAATTCAACAAACATGCCGAACATTTTTGTGCAGGAACGCAGGCTAGATGATATGCACTCACTGTGCTTGGAAACGTACTGCTGGACGACTCTGAAGTAAGGCACGGTGTGTGGTTTGCTGCAGGTTTGTTGTTCTTCGTCTCAACAATGTTTGTTGTTGAAGAATGGAAAGTGGGCCCGTCGGAAGGTCATGGCACTCACTGACACCAGTAGGCGACGATACTTTGTTTCTCTTCGGTGGTCTCGACACCAGTCAGAACGTGCTAGGTACGTGCGCTCCTGAAATGATTAGCGGATTAACCTAAAATGCAAATCACAGTTTTGCGAACCTTGTTGACACTTTCCATTTCTGTTATCACCTGCGTTTGATGTAGTCCACACACTTAGCAATAACTCTTCTGATCAATAAGATACGACACAAAGACAATCTGGCTTTTTTAAAGCTGACATCTTCGGTAGCTTCGACTATTACTCGCAGTTGCAGGCGCCATTTTTTTCCTAATCCCGCGTGAGTTTAAACTCGGTGGAAGATGAATTTTTGGCACACAAGCTCGTTACATATTTTCGAAAGTTTTTTGAAAGTGGTTGTAACTTTGCTTCCGATCTCCACTGTGCTGAAATCACTCAGTTAAAAATGTGCACCCTCGTTTTGGAGACAGCGCTGTTTATATGCGCAACACTGTTGCGGTCGTAGTTGAGGGGCACTTAACGAATTGAAGCGACGTTACTTTGGGTTTTCCTTGCATGGTTTCCCATCCTGAATGTGGCGCTGCTCCCTGATATGGTGACTGCTATTGAGTTAAAAAATACCATGCGCTGCTGTGCAGTTACATTGTTTACGTTTTCTGCTTTCATCTAAAACCCGTTATTCGGTTGTTAATGTTCATATGTCTTTTTCAGTGGACTTCGTAATTACGGAAAATGTGTACTGTACTTCATAACTTTTCTCACATCTCTGCAGCTGATGGGTGGGTTTACGACGTAAAAAACAACACATGGATTGAAGTCCGAGACGGACAGCATCATCGACTCTGGCATAGTGCATGCATAGGAAGTTACTTCGGACAAGTCGTGATATACGGCGGTTGCGAAAGCAACGTTTACCTCGCGAATCCGGTGTGTAACTGTTTGTGCCGTTTTTGTGTTTCTTCATGCGAAATCTTAAGTCAAACCTTGTTTTTTTGCCAGAAACACTCAAGCAAAATCACGGTATTTGAAGTGAATCCAAAGACACTTGTGCAGTAAGATACGTTTTTTGTTAACCTAATACTTCTGTACCAGTAAATGGTGAATTTTTATTGTTGTTTGCTGTACTGCCCTGTGCTATTTTTAGTGAAAAACTGCTTCGGCAATAATAACCAGCTTCTAAAGCAGTCGGACAAGTCTCGTGCGTGCGGCCTTGGTCATGTATGTGGCCCTTGACGATTGCAACGGGTTAATTTTACTTGTTTGCACGCTTGTGAAACTGTGCCGACGTCTTTTCCAGGTCTTGCTTGGAAGTACTGGCTGCCAACCACGACAAGTGGATTACAAAAAAAGACATTTTGCCGAACGTACTGTACAGAAAGCTCGCTATTTTGGCTGGTAACGGCGGCTGAGGCAAACTTGGTCCTCTTACGTGTCTGTGTTTATCTCAACAACCGGCGGTCATGTATTTTGCGAAAATACAGTGCTGCTGCAGTGGGAAATATATAATTCCTTTATTATTACACTGCCTTCGGTATTTCTGTCCTTGTAACGTCGTGAGAATAATCCACTTTCATGCTGGGAAATGAAGCAATGCAAGCAAGACAAGAAACAACCAGTTGGACCTCACAAGTAAAGAGCACTTTACGCTGACTGGGTGATTCAACAGCATATCAAAAAGAAACCTGCTTCGTTTCACGCAAGGTGATTTTCTGCTCCCGAAAAGTTCCAGCGAAGTTATTGCAAACAGTCGGGGGAGCCTGGTCGGAGTTTTTCACTTTATTGTTTCAGAAGTTTGCACTGAACTGCAATTTCACCCCTCCGAAACAACCGTGGTTCCCTCAAATATGATCCATGTTGTTTTATCCTCCGCCGTACAATGCAGTAATTTTCATGATGATTTTTTCTCTGTCGTACAACACCTGCTAACGAGTTGTAACAAACACAAGTTTTATACCATTGCCAGGGTGTAATACAACTTATTTCACTTCAGATTCTCGTCCTGTGTGACCTCGCAACGTCTATTTTGTAAACTGATTACTGTTTTTGCGCCAAACTTGCCTGGGGTCGATTTTGCCACGATATCTTCGTTTATGTTGACAACGCTTTGAGACAAATATCGCCCACCAAATCTCTGGCCAATAAAGTCGGATACCGCTTTGATTACACAACTTTTAAGAAGCAGTTGTTTTTGTTTTGTTTATTTTTGGTGACGGCAATTTTTTGGTGACGGCAATTGGTGACGGCAATTGTTTATTTTTGGTGACGGCAATTTTTTGGTGACGGCAATTGGTGACGGCAATAGGCGGCAGGCCGAGGACCGAGGCCTGATTTGTGCTTCTTGCCGGGGCGGTTGAGGTGAACACTCCTGCCCGAGGAGCGCTACGGCAATTCACTCCGTGGCTGTGGATCGAACACCCAACCTTCCAATTGAGAGGCGGACACTTTTACCACTGAACTATTGCCGCCCCAGCGATTGAAGAAGCAGCTACCTGGACACGTTGTCCAGACGTCGGAGAAAGAAAACATGTTTGGATCTATCCGCACCAAATTAAAACCAGAAACCTCAAAGCTTATTGCGCTGAAAGAAACGTCCATAAGAGATTTTAAGGTTTTGACCCGTAGTTATAGCCGAAAGACACCAAATTATTCAGGCAGGAAAAAATTTTTGCACAACTTCTTGCAGTCTTCTAAAAAATCTACGCGTTCATGAAAATTTTTGCCCATATGTTTCTACTGTTCTCCGTTGCTTACGGGCAAAAGCCGAACGATTAACAAAAGGTCATCCACGCGTGTACAACTTATCAGAAATTTAATCAAATGGACTTGTGCAAATTATTGGTGTGCGCACGTAATGCAATCGTCAATTTTCGCTCTTACCAAGTTTTGCATGACTTTCGGGGTTTCACTTGTTCCTTCGCATATGCTAGTAATGTTGGTGAACAACGAACTATAAACTGAAAGTTGCCGTATTGGATTGGTCATTTCTTGCAACCATTGTTTGTGGCAATTATTAGAAACGCAAGTAAGCGAATTTGACTTCGCAAGCTAACCCTTCTGAGGTTACCCTGCCCAGTTTGGGCAAATCATGTTTCAACTTAATTGTAGAAGTTTAAAGCTGGTTCTTTCAGTAGCTATCTTTTATTCGCTCCAGCTGAGCACTCCTGTTGAAATGCACAAGTTTTGCGTTTTACGAGTAAGGTAGATTTGACCGTAGGTGTAGGAGCAGGCAAATTTTTGCGGGGTCTAAGGAATTTTTCCCGAAATTCCCCAAACTTTCCGGAAAAGATTTGTGCGACTTTTTCCCTACAAATTTTCTCACAAAGATCATGACGACCTTTTTTGGTGTGACCAAAAGAAGTCTGTCGTGTCTTCACGCTTTTTTAAAGATTGGGCGCCATTTTGCCTTGATTTTCGGAATTTGCCCAGATTTTCGACAAATCAAAACTATTGCGGGTGCGCTTGCACCCCCGCCTCCTACTCCACTGGATTTGGCCCATGGTCAACAGTTGACGACAAAAGCTATGCGTGAGGTGACGCTCCCCAATTTGGTCAATTTCATGTTGAACGAAATTATAGAAACAGTCCACGTTTAAGGTTGCTTTCAGTTTCAGTAGATATACTAGAAATTTGGTTCTAAATCACCCAACTGAAAAAAGTAGGCTAGGACGCAAGAATACGGTCAGGAAGCCAGCTGACTCGGTACTCTCGAGCGTCTGCTTGACAGTTGAGGTTTTCCATTCCTATTCCATCTGTTGTCACTCAGGTCTAGCCGAGGTAGGCCTAAAGCTGCTTCGAAAACAAATGTGGGGCATGTATCATATTAATTATACTGTATAAAGAGCTTTAACTCATGCATCTAGCGACAATAACAAAATGCTTATAAATAATTTTAGCCTGTTTCTTTCATACTGCAGACAGCCAAACTCAATACACGTTATGAGAAGTCGGAAAATTTTGGAAGCTCGGGGTTGGTAGAGTAGGCTATTGGTTCTATTGCGACGAAATGATGTTTCACACAGTCAATGGATTGTTTGGCTACTGCATTGCGTAGAAATTGGTAGAATATAGGCTAATGCAGAAGCTAGCCTATAGGGTAATTCACGAGCAAATTTCTACACAATCAACAAACATTTACTTGTTGCTAAGGACTGGTGTAAGACATTCAGATTATCTATTCCAACCCTGCAATATAACTTCCAGTACTATCATTCGGAGGTGTAGGAGCAGGCAAATTTTTGGGGGTGCGAAGGATTTTTGCCAGAATTGTCCCAAACTTGCCAAAAAAAAATTTGGGCCACTTTTTGTGCGAATATTTTCTCATGACGACCGTTTCTGGGATGACCTCCAAAAAAAACCTCTTTGTGTGATTCTGCACCAGTTATGCGCCATTTTTGCCCGTATTTTCAGGGATTTTGCGAAGATTTTCACAGATTTTTGCCAAATCACAACTTTTGGGGGTGGGCTTGCACCCCCGCCTTCTATACCACTGCAGTATAATTAGTCGTGTGAAAAGAGGATATTTTACCTCCAACTCCTCAACCCTGGTGGAAACCCCGGCGGAAGCTTGATTACGCAGAAAGTGACTGGGGGAAATGCGTTTTTGCCAGCTAATAAGCGAATGCGATTTCACCAACGCCTAATCGACATTCAAAGCAAAATTGAATCCAACAGGGTTTTCAAAGAAAGGACACAAAAACTTCACTCCGATATGTTTATTGCATCATGCAATATCACCATTTTCACAATTAGCCTATACATAACTTGTTATACCTATTATGGCATTCAAAATTCGAGGGTAAAGTGCGCCATCTTTGATTTCAGTGTTGTTGGTCAATTCATTCCAAAGTGCTAAGGCTTGACAAGCATGGGCACAGCAAACAGAGAAAAGCTACTCTACACAACCTCAGCAGTTTCACGTCAAGCGTGTGCATGCCCTACTAGTTCAGCATTTTTTTCAACATATGGTTTGGATGCGAAGTAAGCATAAAAATTGGTTAAAATATACCGATTTTACAGAGCTAAAGAAGATAACCAGAAGAATTAACACAAACTGTTCAAATTATTCTCCACTTTTTTTAAGTCCTTCAAATTTCGGTGTTGTTCGTTTTGTTTGATTTGAAAAAATTACCGTAAACTGTAAAAGCGTGCTGCTTGTACTTTATAGTAAATTTTCAAAGGAAAAGAGTGGGTTTCTTCAAATGGCTTTTAAAAAAACCCGGGTGGGTTTCTTTGGGTTAGATCCAATTACATCAGCCCTGGAACCCAACACCGTATTTTATTAGCATAGATGGTCACAGTTTTGCCTCAAGTTCAGTAAGGGTTTTCCGGAAATTTGGGGAAGAGTGAAGCAATTATTACTGGCTTTTTCTACCACGTAGATTGCTGAGTCGGGTTTCGTTTCATCCGAGTAATGCACATGCGTAATAGTGTTTTTCAACCTTTTTTGCTGCAGCGGGACGTTCCGCAAATGTCTGTGTTGCTCATGGAAGTCTGTGCAATGATCCAAGTGTCTATATTGCAACAACCACATAGAACTGTGGTTGCGAATTTCGTCTCAGGCAATTTCGGTCTGTTTCCGCGGAACCCCTGGCAGCCACCACTCGCGGAACCCCGGTTGAAAAATACTGAATACTGGCGTAATAAATACCACAGTCGTCTTGACATGAACAAGCCCTGTGGAAACGCCATCTGATGAACAGCTTTGAAAAAACTTGCAGCAAAACACCAGGCTCAAGCCTCGCATTAGTCAGAACCAGCTTTCTGGAACTAACATTTATTCTACAAATGCACTTGGAATTCGTTTCGTTTATTTGTTTTATGCTTACTAGATTGTCCATTCCTATTTCATAAACACTGAATTATTTTTAAAATAAAATTTCCAGACAACGCAATGCTAAAATCATAGCTAAGGGGCGATTTTCAAGCAAATCCTGCAGCGGAACGATTGTACAAAGAAGGTTGAAGAAAGACCACTGCTCTGTCTGTACCACCAAGGAATCTGACCACATCCTGTTTGAACTAAATACATTAAGACAGTGTGCCTTTTAATCAGCCTACGTGAACATCATCCAAGCACTTATGCATGGCAACCACGATTTATTCCCAATCGTTTAAGCACTTCCACAGAACACCAGTGGCGTAACTAGAGGTTTGAGCCAGGAGGGAAAACAGCTGAAAGGGACCCACTGGCCACTGCATGGGGCCACCAGCCAACACTCATGAAAAACTTGAGAAATTGATGGTGAATCCGGATGTGGATGGCTATACTAGAACTTTAAATCACCGGAAAATAATATCTGTAAAACGTTAAAAAAACAACTTACTGAAAACCAGAAGAATACTAAACCCGATAAATAGGTCAAGTGGAGGCCCGGTTTTTACATTTAGATTGCCAGGGGTGCGATTCGTCCCTCTGCCCACCGTCAGTTACGCCACCGCAGTACACCAGTTGCAAGTACTTATTAACTTCATACATTACAATTCGGCAAACTCTTCACCACTCCAGTGCTGTTTAAACAGTTAAAATAAAGTTTCGGGACCGAGCTTTTCTTGCAATGTGGCCATTTGTCTATGGCACTACACAACACGTTGCGGTCAATATATTACACAGTCGACATTATCACTCAATGAGTAATGACACACTGTAATATTTGCTCTCGAACAGATGTTGGACCAGGGATATCAAGGAGTTTCTAGATATCCCTGTGTTGGACTAGGTTTCCCGAGTTCTAAAGATCAGTAAGAAAATTTCTAAAACCGAACAAGGCCGTCATTTTACAAACCACAAAGCAGGACATACGATTTTACTTACATGACACGGTTGAAGCTGATGGTAAGCCACAAACACTCATAACAATTAGGTTTTGAATACAGCTGTCCAAAAAATCCCTTGCACGGATAACTTTTTCCCAACTTCAAACATGTATCAGAAACCGACATCCGCAAATAAAAACAGTGAACAAAATTTAATCCATCCACCACTCCAAGAATCGCAAACTCTTTGTCGTTAGCGTAATGTGCACAAGCTCTTTTCAAAAAAAAAAAAAAAAATTAAGGTGTACTGAACTTCCTTAGTAGCAAACGTCACGAGATGAAATCGACTGGTTGAGTATCTTATTACCGTTACAAGCTATTTACCGAAGTTGAAAATATTAAACTTTCATTTCCTTTATCACAGCCAGCAATTATCATTTGCCATCAATATATTCCGAAATATTTGCAACCAACCGCTGGTGTGCCGTAATAAATCTATTGTAACACACGCCATTTCAGCACAATGTCCAACGCAAAATTTTCCCTAGCAAGCATAAGGAGTTCTGCTACGTAGTCTTTACGACGGAGTCACCACACGCAGTCAGTCACTTGTGGAAAGCACAGAAACGCAACCACTTCTTAACAACATAGCAGCGGCTTTGGACATTTTACAATGGTCATTTCAATCGCTGCCAAAGCCGAGATATACACCACGATGAGCATTCGAAGTAAGTTTCGTCAAATTACCGGGATTTATACATGTCCTTGCGATAACCACCATAGTGACTACCTCTGTTGCCCTGGTAGCCAGAGCTTCTGTTGCCTTGATATCCAATGGTATGTCGATTTGTTTGGTAGCCATGAGACCTATTTCCTTGATATCTGTTGCTCTGATACCCAGTATCTGGACGATACGACTGAAAGCCACCACCCGCCCTAGCCTCCAGTATACGCTCGTTGATGTCAACCAGAGTTGACACTTTCTCAGCCAGTTGTATCGCCATGTTCTGTAACCTGGTAGGATCGGTTCTGTGCAGAACAAGGCTTGAAGACGGTTCATCCCACGAAGCAGACAATTCTTCATTAATTATCAGACGACTTATGATGCGGTGACAGGTTGCCTTGTTTAGTTCGAACATAGAAGAAAGCCAGTGCAGACTGATACTGTCGTAGAATTGACTGTATGTAGACAGATAAGTACACAACGATTCCTCCTTGATTTTCGTTTCCAACATACTAACGACAGTGACCCTATTGTTGAAAAGGTTCCACACCTTGTTGTTCATTTTGTCATTGATAATAAATTTTAGACAAGTTCTGTAGTCGCCCATTTTCAGTGCTTTAGCCGCGGCAACAACGTGTTCTCGCATGTTGTCTGGTGGTCCAAGAAGTGATTGCCTTTCACTCACGCGAAGTTGGTGATGAAACTGCTTCGAAATCATCCTGCGCCTTGCGTCAAACTCGTGAGCAGCAACATACGGAATCTCCAAAAGCATGGCAGATACCAAGTAAACGCACTCTAGCAGTTCCAAGTTAATGTGCATATGAAATGGAATCTGGCGTCGTTTTTCAACTTTCTCTTGTTCCGGTGTAATTCGCTCGCCTTGTCGCTGCAGAAGTAGTCCTTGCGCCAACAGCTCTTTCGCTCTGCCAGTAGACTGAATGTCAACCAGAGCGTTGTGAGCTTCCTTCATGAGACCCTGCCGAAAAGCGCAAAGGCCAAGCTGAACCATTGTGCGATTGTATATGATTTGCGTTGGCACATCTGAAAAGTGGATTGTTTCCTGAAGATGCGACATGAGCATGAGATCACGAGCTTCGTACCAGCGATCATGGAGGCAGTGGTGATATATATGGTGCAGAATTGCTCGAGTTCTTAATCGATCCGATGAATCTTTAGTATAAATGTATTGACACAGCTCTTTCATCACATCTGTAGATGTGCGCTCGCTTTCCTCTTGCACTCCTTGCTGTTCACCTTCTTCAGCACCGTTGTCAGCCTTCACAACAGATTTTGGATCATACTTGTAATAGATGTACTCAACTTGCAGCATATACTGGCTGCAGATATTTTGCGACGAGCCAATCCGTTCGACATACCGCCGCAACTTTTTGATTGCGTTAATGACTTTGGACTCATCACGTAGATGCTTTACAAATTCGGTAGAATGAGCATCGCAGTTCTGCAAAATTTTAATATATTCCGCATGGAGTTTTTCAACCAGTACGACAGGACTGCCACAGATGCGGTAACCAGTCTCTTTGTCAGAGACATTCTCTGATTCTTGCGAAATATTTTCAGCCACTGTAATATCTTGGTGAACTTCCAGCATGTCAAGTATTTCTTCAATATACACTACTACTTCATTCCATGGTTCAGATTTCATGCAATCCAGTATTTTTGTGTTGTAATCAAAAAATGCAGACACCAAATCAAAGGTAATTCTTACGGTCATAGCAGGGCCCAAATTGTTATCTTCACCAACTTGTCGAAGTTGCTTCAGCAAATCTACTTGTTCTTTTCTAACAGTGGACCTTCTACCACGGTTTAAGGTGATTTCACTCAGTTTCTTCATAACTACAGCATGAGTTATTTCAGTGTCTTTGTCAAAAAGAGTGACCTTAGCTTTGCCAATTCGTTTCACTTCTTCCCAGTCTTCTTCTTTTTTCTTCCCTCTGGCTTCTCTTTGTTGCACCCTTTCCTTCTTTTTAGCTTTTTCAGCAGCATCATCTTTGTCAGTGCTTTTCTTGAGGAAGTACTCTGCAGTCAAAACACGTCCACCTCCTCCTTCTTCTGATTCATCTGATGAGGAATCATCATCATCATCAGTGGTCCAGTTGAAGATATCATCATCATCACTTTCATCTGCCGAGCCATCTTTTAACACATCAGTAAATGTAGCTATCTTTGCTGGGGTTTGCAAGAAACCATCAGTCTCTTCTGGAACGCCTTTTTCCTCATCACTCATCGACTTGTCCAACACCGTATCTGTAGCTGTGTCTTCTACATCTGGATTTAGTTTGTATTCAGCCACCTCTTTTTCAAAGTCTCTCATGTATTTTCTCAGTTTTTGTCTAAGAGCACCTAGACTTTTGGAATTAAGTTTGCTCATTTTTTTTCTAGCATCTTTATCAGCCCACAAATCATTTATATAATCTTCTGTTTCAGCAAGGCAACGGATGTAAAATCGAGGAATTCCTTCTTTAGCAATCACAGTACGTGACTTTGTATACAATTTGGTAAGATTGTCAAACTCATCAGCAAGCTTTGACATGTCACGAATCTTTTTGGCATTCTGCATTAATTTGATGATATTTTGCAAGCCTTCCCAACGCTTTTCTTTACCACTCCTTACTACACGATGTTTTTCCTCCTCATCATCACTAGGTAAGAAAATCTTTTGAACAGATGGCCTTGACCGTGAAATCATGGGAGTTTCATTGTCTGATGAAGATGAATCCTCAGTATCACTGCTTGACTCAGCAGCATAAAACTTTGATGATGCCATATTGTATGCTGCCTAGCAGGAAATTATACACTTAGAATTAACTGGAACATAAGAAGACATTGCTTTACTAATACAAACACAGGCAAGATTTTTTGTGAAACTTTAGATCAACTAAATAGACAAAACGCATGTAACTTAGCTATCACTGAGTAAAAGAACAACTGTACAGTATTTTTTCTTTGTTTTTTTGGCACCTACATAAAATTGCTTTACAGTATATTGCATTTTAAAGCCTAGTTATTATGCAAACATCATTTTATTCTACAAACCTTGACTGAAACAACATTCCTGACACCAAGGCACCACCATGAAGTGACTCACGGATACAGCGTACCACAGTGATACTGACAGTATAGTAGCAAGACACCACAAGGGTGACACAGCCGAATCTGATTGCAATTTGCTTTTCTAGTAAATCTATTTCACTTTAGCATCGCATCTTCAGTCCAGCAAGTTTGTAACCAAAACCTTAAAAGTAAATGATGAAAAAGACCAAGCAACATCAGAGAAAGTGTGCAGACTACAGTAACAATTCCTAAGCTACTAACACTAGAGCCAAAAGCCAACTAACTCCAAACCAAAACGGCTAACAGCAAGCAATGCAGTGAATGAGTCACTTAGCCTTCTAAACATTACAAACGATATCCCTGTACCAAAGTGCTCTACCAATATCAGCTAAATTTTGTAGAAGTGCCCCACATGAATTTTTTCCTGCAACATGATTTGAGCATTAATATCCCATAGTTTTGTTTTGTGTTTGATATTTTTTAGACCTTCACTGCACAGTGCACACATACACAAGATTTAGCATGGCTCAACAGCAAGTTTTTGTGCAGTAATTTTATCATTTTTGAAAACAGACAGCTTATGACACTTATTGTGATGTATATCTCTTGCACATTTTATGCTTCTGGCACCTTGAGAGCCGGTCTACGAATATATCATACCTGGATTTCGTCCTAAAACAAGAAGTTTTCGGTTGCCTTACCAACGCCCTAGGTCCGCCAATTGCGCTAGAGAACTGGTCAAACCCTCAAAAGATTCGGCAAGTCTTCTAGTCTGCACGCAAAAGAAATTTTTTTGGTTGGGTACGGATTTTTTGTGAGTGACGTCATAAGTAGTTTTTGGGCCATTTTGGCCCATGTTACCTGGCCTAGAACCCAACCACTAGGCCAAAGTATTTCGCTGAAGTTTTCATTGGAAACTAGGCTCAAGTCTTGAGTCTTTTGAGCCTTTGATCGACTTTCTAGTGTTTCTGGTTCAAAAGTTATGATCTAAAATAAACGAATTAATTAATTATCTAATTAATCTAATATTTTGCTCATGCTAGATCATAACTTTTGAACCCAAAAACTCAGCAGGTCATCCAAATTATCAAAAGACTCAGATTGTAGCCTAGTTTCCAATAAAAACTTCAGCGAAATACTACCATCTAATGCTTTGGGCCCAGGGCTAGGTGAAGTGGGCCAAGGTGGCCTAAAATTCACATGCTGCCTTTTAAACTAATTTTAAATTGCTACTGAAGTTTTTTTTGGAACTATGCACAAACCTCCCTGAATAAAATTGCAGTGTTTTCTGATAGTATAATGGTAGCATCATCTTTACAGGTGCAAAATGGCAAAAAACAAGCTAAATCTTGTTTGTTGTGTATAACGTCTTCACTCCCACATGCAACACGCGAGGTTTAAGCATACATTGCAATGATAATGAACCCACAAATACATGAATGAACTTGAAGATTGATATGTGGAAGTAGCAGGAAAGCATACGCTTGATGGTGCTAATACATTTTACTTTGATGAAGCACAACCATAAAGGGCATACGCATGATTGACGCCATCACTATTTGTATAACGTAGTGCTGCAATGACTTTCCAAATGCACAGATTTATAGAATGCATGGGGGATGATGGGAGGCTGCGAAGGGTCAAGGGTCATTTAGGCTGCAGACCTCCCGAGGACAAAGCTACTTCTTGTTTAACAATTTGGCTGCCAGTTTAATTCAAGCGGTTCGCAAAAAGCAGCTGATTCGAACGTGGCTTTGCGGATGAATATCTCCGCTCCTGTTCGCTCTACCAACTCGACGAAAATCTCAAAAAACGTGGCAAGTCTAGTAGATTAGACTCGAAAAAAAATTTTTTTCTTGGGGGGTGCAGGTTGTCTGTGAGTGTCGTCAAAAGTGGAGGACTTTTAGGCCACCTTGGCCCACTTTGCCTGGCCCTGGAGGCCAACCGTTAGGTGGTAGTATTTCGCTGAAGTTTTTACTGGAAACTAG
>Ga0210059_1009054_pt1 | contig 15604 bp, 11 predicted proteins | sample Ectturendosymbi2_FD_188042 | JGI IMG/M metagenome (GOLD analysis project Ga0210059, IMG submission 188042) | Ecteinascidia turbinata endosymbiont from Florida, USA - Sample 2 (SPAdes) (version 2) | ecosystem: Host-associated > Tunicates > Ascidians > Unclassified | place: Key West, Florida... | reverse complement strand
GCTCTTCTTTCAGAGTGCGCTTTTTTGTTTGATCGCTTGAAATGCCACCGATTTCTTTATCGATATTTGGCGTCAGGTCAATTCCTGAACGATGTCTCTTGTCGGAGCGGTTGTGGTGAACGCTCATACCCAAGGAGAACTATAAGGCAATTCACTCAGTGGACGTGGTTTGAATACCCAACCTTCCAATGGAGAGGCAGCCGCTCCCAGAGCGCCCCTGCGACAGCAGCAAAGAGCAATGCTAGTGCACTGGACAGTGAAAGTCGAAACACGTCAAAGAAATCAGTGCAAAAGAGCAGCAATAATTGTTACACAGGGATGTTCTCAATTTTGATTGGCGTGTCATGTTGGTGATAAGATTTATCTTCACAGATATCCACAGAGTGAAACTTTGATGTTTAATCACAGTTACGGTGCGTGCTTTTTGGAAATCGGATTGATATTCCGTGACAGGGTTGTTCGATTAGTACCGGGTCAAATCATTTTCTCAGCCGTTCATAAACTTTTCGGTTTGTTTCCAACTAAGGCCAATCACCTCGTTTGAATTTTTCACCTGATGTTTTGGTGACGATGTTTCACGGAACACTATTTAGCCAATAGCGACTCTTGACGAAACAACGATTTTCTCTTTTTTCCTAATTGGATGCCGCTTCTTTCTGTTTGACGGTTTACGCACTGCTCCACCGAGAGTATCGATCAAACTGGCTACAGTCGTAACTATCTCTAATACAGAAAATCTCATGCAACGATTTGCCGTGATTGCTACTGAAGCGTAATCAGTATGTCAAATCTAATGTCCACACCTGTGACGGAACATCGATTGGCCGCACCTCTTCAGTCACTGACGATTAGCATTATTGCTCTGCATAGCCAAGCTTACATGTCAAACCGTAAAAAAATTCCAACTGTCAATCCAACAAAATATTCTGCGGGCACCGACAAAATAACACTTTAGGTGAACGATATGGCCGGAAAGACAAAACCTCACCAAATGTTTCTTAACCTGTTGCAGAAACAAGAAAATTTATATTCAGCGTGAATGATTCTCCGGGATATACTATCGCTCATCATCAACGCAATAATGCCACAAATGTTCCACCGCAATGTAGATCAGTGTGTCTTACCTAGGCGATATTGCTGCAAGAATTCTTCGCTGTGTCCCTTCATTATCACTGTCATGCAAAATTGAGTGCGAACAAGCACGACATTTGTTCAATCCCCTGTGTAATTAAATCGTGTAAGAAATAGACAAGAATAATGCAACTGCTGAAACTGATAATTCGACGAAACATTAAGTTCCCAAATTGATATAGATAACTCAATTCTGTTGCAGCAAGTTTAAAAAATGCGATCAAAAACAAATGCGGGTGCATTTCCAGCAATGCGATAACATAATAACGTGGTCATCTTTGAAACAAACATCTGAATGGAAATATTTTTCTGTGGCTCAGCCATATGTATTTGCAAACGGTGATTTGCAAATTGTGTAAAAGAAATGAATCGAAAAAATCTAGTGCGTCCTAGCAGTGGTTTGGAAGAACTTCACATACGACGAAGCAGAATTGAAATAAGTTACTCATCTCCCATATGTCGTCACATTTCCCAATTCACAAGAAAAGCATTTTCCGCTTTTATGAAAATAACAGTGGATTTTATGCAATTTAAACCAATATAAGCTTTATCTGATGAAAAATGTTTTGCACTTTCAACCATGGTTGCGGAGTCGGTGTCGGAGTTGCATTGAGACGGAGGTTTTCTCTTTAGTTGGAATCCCAACAACATTAGGAGTCCGTGTCAGAGTCCGATTTTTATCTGACTCCGACTCCGATGATGAAATTGGATAATTTTTTACATCGAATTTTTAAGTTGCAAATCCTAACTAGTGAATGTTGAAAGAGTACAATTTCTTTTTAAAGTTTTATTGAAACAGAGAATTCTTGCTGTGTAGCACGGTGTCCACTGGTTGCTAGTTGATACAAAATAGTTGACAGCTGAACTTCATGAACGTTGTGCTAAGGAGTCCAATTCGGAGTTGGTGTCGAAAATTTTTAAAAGGACGTTGTTGAAAATTTTGGATAGGTCGGAGTTCGATTCGAAGTCGGACTATTCACCTCTGACTCGCAACCCTGTATTCGACCTCATCATCTACACAATAAGAGTTCACCATTGCTTCATCTTGTGCATATTGAACAAAAAGCTATGAACAGTACTGACCACCTTCAACGCAAATTAAAATGTACTGCAAATGTGCACAAACAGGTTTCCCATTTCACCCTCACATCGTTCACTATTTCACCAGTGTGTGAAAATTAATTGTACAGAATTTCGACAAAGTCCAGAATATTCTTTCGTCATCTATCAATCTGCACATACTGCACAACGGACTCGCCATTTTGTCCAATTAAGTATCGGACTACCTCCTTTATGTGCACAAACACAAATCAATATTGGTGTTTCACCAACAATGTATTTTCAATGTATGTGATTGTAGGGGCTGGGATAGGAAATGGAGTAGGATTTTTCATTGGTTGCGTTACCGAATAGTCGGTTGATTACGATTCCACAGAGATCCTTAGTGATTGAGGTGTCAGTCTAGTTGTCTCAGGAGCACAGGTCATTCTCCCAGCGAAGCAACCTGACGTCTTGAAGTTGCGAAGCCAAGCATGACGAATTACAGCAAAAGGCTCAAACCACTTTGTCCACTAATGACTCTCCAGCAGCACTCTGATTTGAATGCTTCTTCCACTTGTATTCAAATATACATCAAAACCTTCGATGCACTAGAGCGTGAAGCCATAACAACGGAACGTTATAACGGTCCCGTGTAGAATAACAACGAACACAAGCGTTGTGCATTCGGATAGGCCAGTGGAAACATCGACTTACTGCGCGTATGTAGCGTTACAGGAAATCTTGTCAACTGTTAGACTCTTCACAAACACTTAAATCGCGTTGAATCAGGAATGGAATATTTTTCGGAAGTACCTAGTAAGAATGAACAAAACATTAAACCACAAAAGTATCCAGTATGCGATCAACACAAATTTTTATCTAGCATCGGTTCTGAAATTTCCTTTCAATCTTAGTTAATTGGCAATTATGAAATTAACAATGATCACCACTGCACTGGATGCTATCAGGACTGGCAACTGTTTGCTTTGTATCCTTGTGTGTGCGAAGATGTACAACCATGGCCCATTTTTGAGAAAAACATTTTCCGCATTGCTGGCAAGTGCATGGTTTCTCTTCAGTGTGTGTGCGAAGATGAACAACAATCGCCCCTTTCTGAGAGAAACATTTTCCGCATTGCTGGCAAGTGTATGGTTTCTCTCCTGTGTGTGCGAAGATGCAAAACCATGTGTTGTTTCTGAGAAAAACATTCTCCGCATTGTTGGCAAGTGTATGGTTTCTCACCTGTGTGTGTGGGAAGATGCATAACCATCGCCCCTTTATGAGAAAAACATTTTCCGCATTGCTGGCAAGTGTATGGTTTCTCTCCAGTGTGTGCGCGACAATGCACAACCATGGCCACTTTACAAGAAAAACATTTTCCGCATTGCTGGCAAGCGTATGGTTTCTCTCCTGTGTGTATGCGAAGATGGATAACAATGGCCCCTTTATGAGAAAAACATTTTCCGCATTACTGGCAAATGTATGGTTTTTGTCCAGTGTGTGTGCGAAGATGGATAACCATCGACCCTTTCTGAGAAAAACATTTACCGCTTTGCTGGCAAGTGTATGGTTTCTCTCCTGTTTGTGTGCGAAGATGCAAAACCTTGTGATGTTTCAGAGAAAAAGATTTACCGCGTTGCTGACAAGTGTATGGTTTCTCTCCAGTGTGTGTACGAAGATGTACAACCATGGCCCCTATACAAGAAAAACATTTTCCGCATTGCTGGCAAGTGTATGGTTTCTCTCCTGTGTGTGTACGAAGATGTACAGTCATGGCCCCTTTACAAGAAAAACATTTTCCGCATTGCTGACAAGTGTATGGTTTCTCTCCTGTGTGTGTGCGAAGATGTACTATCAAGCCCTTTTTACAAGAAAAACATTTTCCGCACTGCTGGCAAGTGTATGGTTTCTCTCCAGTGTGTGTACGAAGATGTGCAACCATGGCTTCTTTACGAGAAAAACATTTTCCGCATTGCTGGCAATTGTATGATTGTTTCCTGCGTGTGTGCGAAGATGCGTAACCATGGCCCCTTTCTGAGAAAAACATTTTCCGCATTGCTGGCAAGTGTATGATTTCTCTCCTGTGTGTGTGCGAAGATGGATAGCCATGGCCTCTATATGAGAAAAACATTTTCCGCATTGCTCACAAGTATATGGTTTCTCTCCAGTGTGTGTGCGAAGATGCACAACCATGGCCTCTTTGCGAGAAAAACATTTACCGCATTGCTGGCAAGTGTATGGTTTCTCTCCTTTGTGTGTGCGAAGATGTATAACCGTGTTCACTTTTTGAGAAAAACATTTACCGCATTGCTGGCAAGTGTATGGTTTCTCTCCTGTGTGTGTGGGTTGATGACAAAGCATGGCCCCTTTCCTAGAGAAACATTTTCCGCATTGTTGATAAGGATATGATTTTCCTCTTTTGAGTGTGCTGACATGACGAAACAGTTTCTCCATCAAACCAAAACATTTTCTACACTGTTGACAGCACAATGGTTTTTCTCCTGTGTGTTTCCACACGTGATGCACCATGTTAAGTTTTTCTTCACATGCTGAATTGCGTTGACTTCTATTTTCTGAAGAAATATCTGACGTCACTTCCTTGATTCTCCCTTCGAATAACTTTGCTTTTGGTTGCTGCTTATTCGGTAATAACACGAACGTTCTCTGAATAAAACAAAGCAATATGCATTGTTTCAACTACGCATTTTACGCGCCAGCAAGAATTCCGCTTTGTTTTTATTCACTTTGATTTTAACAGTAACCTACCGTATTTTCACTCGAGTTTCCCGCTTGGTCACTGTACACGTCATCGTTCATCGAAAAACGAGCATCGCCCGCGCAGCAATCGAACAAACGATTTTCGTCCAAGAAAGTTGCATGATTCCTGAAATATTGCTCTCAGTAATGCAATTCACATGACAACAGAGTCGTATCAGCCCCACTCCATTCCCTGCAACTGGGGGGCAAGACTTCAGAATGTCCCAAAATTCAGTCCCGTCACCACTTAGCTCCTCAAAGAAAGCTTTGATATCCCAAATTGAAGTATGAAGCACTAGAAAGCAGTGAAGTTATGGGACCATTGAAAGAAGTGTTTGTAAATATGCAGTTCTTTTGGCCTTTTTGAAAGCTATGCATTTACACATTGCAAGCGCTGTTGGGGGCCCCTTTGAGAGCAAAGTAGCCTAGTTATACACTGCAGTTCCTGTAGGTCTCCTGTGAAAGCATGGTAATTCTCCATGGCCCTTGCCATTGGGGGCCTCTTCGAAAGCGTATTGAGCTGACTTACACATTACATTTGCCATTTGGGCAGGGCCGTCGCAAGCGGGGGGACAGTGGTGCCTGGCCCCCCCACTTGAAATCGGTGACCCAAATTTCGCGTTTAGCCCCTCGGTTGCTACATACATCCAGTACTGCATTTTTAAAATATGACCCCCTTCTGGTTTTTGGCCCCTCCTTCTGGTTTTTGGCCCCCCTTGCTGCTAAATCCCGGCGAGGGCCTGCATTTGGGCAACTTCGAAAACGTTGGACTTACACATTACAGTTGCTATTGTGTTCGCTTTGAAACTAGAGTACTTGCACAATGCAATTGCTATTGGGAGACCTTGTAAAGCAGAGCACCTGCTCTTTGCAGTTGTTGTTAGGGGCCCCGTTAAAAGCAGAGTAGCCAACTTATACATTTCAGTTGCTCTTCGGGGCTCCTTTCAAGGCAGAGTACTGAATTACGATGTGGTTCGGAAAACACTATAGGAACGGATAATAAATTTTTCACCGAAAATGAGGTATATTTTCACGCGAAATACCTTGAGAGTGTCCCTGAAAATGGGGGGCTCGAGCCAAGTGCTGCGCTTGCTCTCCCTTAAACACACAACTGTATAGAACCCTGACAATGATCTTACATGAGATTATGAAACCGATTGAACAGGTTCCGCTTCATCTGATATGCGTGCTTTCTCACCTGATATGCGCAAGTGAACACTGTGAAGTTTTCTCTGTATTATTGAACCCATTGAAGTTGCTGATGAAGATATCACTTCAAAAGTCACAGATTCAAAGCGAATTTTCATAATTAAACCTATATATTCAGGTCGACTGAAAAAACGGATTTTGTTGAAAAAAAAACTCACTGGAAGCCCGGGTCGGCAAAAAAACTACTGCCGTAACTTGTTCATGTGAACATTTGAAGATTTGTTGTCGTGTTATTGTCAACCAATAAGGGCAAAGAGTACAACAATCTGCTTGCCAGTTTCGCAACCTCACTCTGCAGGCAAAGGATGGGACATGTTTTGTTTCGTGATTGTTGAGAGTTTTGTGTAGTGATTGTTGTAAAAAAATTTGCTATGTCTAGCCCATTCAGTCTTCTCTTATTTTGTACTGCATAGCAGTAAGATACCTTTGGTGCTTACGACCAAATTACATATTCTCGCAGCATGCTCTTCAGACAGCCAGATGGAGTTAATTGTGTAAGTAGAAGAGTCTGTTTAGCAATTACTGCTATGTTGTACGAGAACAGAGTAGTTCACTGAAATTTGTGGATTGTGGATGTTAAATGTTGCGTCCACGTAGGTCTTAGTCTGTGTTTGTTAACATTTGTAGTTTATTTCATATATAAAAGGATTTTTATGTAAAAATGTGCCATGCACCAGGAGATTAACAGGTTCAGTCATCAGCAAGGTTAATGGATGCGTATTTGGGCCATTAAAAACCCAATGCGCACGCTTTATAAGCATATTTCACTTGAGCTCATGGTGAAATCTACCATTTTGCGCTAATGAAAGAAAACGTTCGTCGCGGTCCACATGCTTTGATCAGCCTCATGTTTGCTCGTTCGGTAATATTGTTTTCATAACTGAACGATAGGATTGACTGTGGTTTCCTGCAATTTTTGTATTGGCATTTGATCACGTAATCTCGAAGCAATCACCGTCAATCAAATGACAATGATTTGCCACCCAATTCCTTTTGCTGAGCTCGTTCAAAAAAACAACGAGCCTATTATGGGTGTTTGCGGGAAAATATTTATCATTTGCACAATCTGCAAATGCTGTTCATGTTGTGAATTAAATAAAAATTTTCAGAATGTTTATCCCCCTGCTGCACAAACATGAAGGCCCACAGATGGGAGACGTTCTGTCGACGCATTGCAAGATACGGGAAGATCGCTTGGGCTAGCCATAATACATTTTTTCACAACAATCACTATACAAAACACGTTGATCAAGGAAAGTCTGATTTCTGGACGTATACAACTTACGCGTATTTGTTCACTTCACGTTCAAAACTCCAAGCAATGAATACTGACGCTTACCTCTTAATAGCCTCAAATACGTTTATTACCTCACAATCGAATAAAAAATGATCAAATGATGCGGCTGTGGTGTATTTAAAGGGAGACGATTAGGAGCCACCTCCAGTTGTTTTGCACGCAAATTTTCCTTATTTTTATTAAAAAACTTATTACCCGCTCATATAATATTTTCGAATCATAATTAACCACTCTGCCTTCAAATGTGCCTCCAACAGGAATTGTAAAGTGTAAGTAGGCTGCTCTGTTTTCAAATGGGCTCCCCAACAGCAACTGCAACGTGCAAATGCTCTGCTATCAAAGGGGCCCCAAATCGCCACTGTAATGTGCAAGTACTCTTCTTTGAAAGGACCCCCACCGGCATCTCTAATGTGCAAATAAGGAAACGCTTCAAACGAACTGCAATACCTTTTAAAAAGATTGTGGGTCATAATTTGTTCCGAAAAGTACTGAAATTACCCTATAAAGTAAGAGTTTGTTCCAAATGCCAGTTTGAACCAAATGATATTTTTTTTCACTGTCAGATAATGAAGCTTCTCGTAATATATTGTGGACGGCTGCGAAGAAGGGCCCCAGTGGTTTTACTAGTATATGTGGTGCACACAGGCCATGGCCCCCAATTTTTTTGGACAAAAGTCTTTGTGTGCTTTGAGAGTCGGCATCCCAAACAAATAGCGTTATTCGCCTAAAATCAAACATTTCCCCCCCGCAATTATCTGGCCCCTCCAAATTTTGGGTTTGCTGTGCTACTGGTGGTGCGTATGAAACCCCAAAAATTTTGTTGTGTGCAAACAGAGACCTGTTTTGTACTCAATTAATCTGTATCAAACTCAGCTTGACCTTTTGATTAAGGCTATTGTAAATTGCAATCCAATATTGTTTGTTTAAAACAGTAGTTTTAATCAATAAACACTGGTAAGTTTTGCCTAGGACTACACTGCCTAGGAATACGCCCAAAAGATTTGCCTAGGAATACGCCCAAAAGATTCCCAGCAAAGATTTCCGTGAAAACGTACACTAAACCAACCATTACGCTAAACTTCAGCTCTAAATCTAGCTCTACCAGAATGCCCTAACCCTCTAATGCGGCATAGAGAAGTGCATGACACTCTGGTCCGCATAACCCTTTTCCTTAGCTTTCCTTGACAGAATAGAATACGGATTGATAAAAACTTCACCGATTTTTAATGTTTCATATTTCAATGTGGGGGTTTAAGCTTTTTGGAGGGAGCTAAGCCTACCAAAAATGGGGCAACGGGACTGATTTTTTCGGCCCTTGTAACAGCTTGGGCACACCCTCAATTGACGCATTGAGGGCGGCTGACACGACTCTGTCTGTGTGAAACTCGTACTCATAACGCTTTATGACCTCAAAACAAAACGTACGTTGAAAATGATACGCATGGAATTAAGACATTTTATGTGTCTTTCCAAAATCTGTCACGTACATCATATACGTAGTTGCAAATTTCCAGAAAAGTCGAATGTGTTCATTTCATGCAGTCTCGTGCTCAGCATTATGGGTGGGTGCAAGCAAGCAGGGCTGCGGTTGACCTAACACCACAGCAGTTTTGATTATTTGCAAGAATAGCTAGTCGCCCTGGCGCATGCAAAGGGAGGTGGACGTTGATGAGCATTCGTCACACTCCAAAACTGATAAATCAACTGATTCTGAACGTTTGCGTTTTCAATAAAAAATAAAGAGAAGTGATCATGTTGATCTCCAATCAACCTAGGCCCGCAACGTCAGAGGCCCACCATTACTGTCGTTTGTAGTTATACAGCAACTTCGATTGATATGCTTAATAATCTCCAAAAAAAACAAAAAATCGCCAGAAAATCTTTTAAAACGCAAATTTTTCATTTCTCATTTGCAAAGTTGCTTCAAATTTTGCTGAAACCTCGCAACATTCAACATGGAGTTTAAAATCAAACAATTGAAAGTTAAGAGACGTGTCCCAGACCAGTGGTTCTCAAACAGGTGCCACTTCCCTGAGTAAGGGAGGAATTATTAAAACCTTTCAGTAATATTTTTTCGACGGAGTAACTTGGAAGTAAGAGCTCTACCTTAAAAAACTTTAGGTTTATATTATGCATTTATTCAACACATAAAAAACAGCATAACGCAATTGGTTTATATGGGAAGGTTTACTCCACATTGCGCAAGGGCAAGCTGCTTCAACTGCAGTGACTGTTTTCACAAAAGGGTCTGTTTGTTTCGAAATTGGTGTAATTGTCCTTATCATGATGCTGAAGGCGATGAATTGACAGCATTTGGCTTTGTAATGGCGGAACATGATAAAGATTTTGTGAACCCTTGCCCTATACTATTTACAAAACAACACTGGTCTACTTGAAGCAGTCAAAAAGCGTTTTCCTGCAGCTTTCTTGGCCGTAGCTACATTGAGGCAAATGATCCACTTGCTTTCGGTAAACAATCTGGAATGCTCATAAAAAATTTTTCTAACCCTAACTCAAATCATATTACATTGTGTGTCTGTTTTTAAAAGAGAAGCACTCCAGCTACACTGCGCTGCAACCACCAAAGATACTACCAGCCTAGATTAAACAAGGGTAGGATGTCAGGTTCCATAAACTACATTTAAAAACCTGCGCAAATGGGACGAAATTAACATATTCGCCTCGTTAAAATTTTGACCCTGACTACGGCCACGTCTATCGAAACGTAATAAACATGATTTGATGACGGCACAAATATTTGCATGGACTTGACTTGAACTGCCGCATTTGTTTGCTGCGTTTTTTCTGTATAAATGTTGCTTTAGCAATGAAAAGACCAGGAATTGGTGATACACACAAAAGATCAGTTTTCCTTATTCGAATTGTGCCATATTTTTGTGAAATACAACTTCATTCCTTCTATTGGTGCAATAACTTACCCGTGAGTTTTTTCTCTTCCATGCAGATCTTCTCCACTCTGCCCTTTACTCCCCAGGTCCATCCTGCATTGAACGTCCTGAGAAAGAACCTAATGCCAAGTACCAAATTAGGTTTAGTGTGTTTTTTCGTAACCTCAAACATCGAAACCTTAACCTTTCGAAAACTTACACAAATATGTATGTCCAACCAAGTTATCAACATCTTCATTTTATTGTTTCAGTGAAATTAGTTAGCTTTAACATTTCACACTTCAAACAACAAAGCAGCCAACAATCACTCCATCACACTTGGTTTGTTCCAAATATATGTCAAAAGACTTAAAATATCACCAAATACACTCGACGCATCTTCACCATTAAGAAAATTAATGCAACAAGCTTCTGGAGTGTAACGTGTACCATAAAACACCATTAAAAGATTTCAACTAGGGCAAGTCTTCGTTTCAGTAAAAAAGCGAGAAAGTTGCATTTACTTTCAAAGGAAGCTGCATTTATGAGCAGAAACTTTCATTTACGCGCACATTTGACTGCAAAAGACTTGACACAACCTATTTTCACTTGCGCGGACTTGGTCAAAAGCAAATATTTTCCGCACTTCCACCTCTAATCGAGTTCGCGCACCGTTGTACATGGCTGTTGTTGTAAAATTTCTAGCTTGCAAACCAACTGTTTCGTCATAGATAAGATTTAGACAGAGAAAATCCGTCATATAGGTCTTTTTCATGCAATCAAAGAGAATAGAACTGAGCTGAAATAGTTTTGCATATTTTTTATTTCCACTTTTACATTTTGTGCAATACTTGATAAAAATTGGAGTGAAACGTTGCACGGATAAATCGAAAAAGTTGCAAAAAGTTGCAATACAAAATTCTGGGAAACAGCTCAAAACATTGAACTACACGTGTTTTGAGTATTTAGGAAGCTGTTGGAAGCTGTAAGAAACGTTGCAAAAGTTGCAAAATCGGTCTTAACGCAATAAGGCTAAGCACAATGTTCTTGTTTAGGTCTAGGAAGTCACCTTCCTTCCTCTCTTTTTACAACATAAAACAGACATTTAGTAGAAAAGCACAATCACTAAAACTCTGATTAAGTTAAACCAACATGTTTTTCAGGTCTTCACCTGTTTAAGCGCTTCTTCTTCTGTACAATCTCTCTGTTCACATCCGTCGAAGCACTTCCATGATACTCCCAGATTCGTATAGTAACGTTCAATAAAAAGTGACATTGTCAGATAAAAACTTAAACATTCAAAGAAACATACCAGGAAATCCTAGCATAGTTATTGAAAAACGTTTCTTCAATAAATTAATCAGTAATTTCAACGTTCATAGAAACCTTCAAAACTATTTAAGTACTCTGTAGGATGAATTTTGCGAAAACAGTTTTGGTTACATAGTTGATATTGACAATAATCATTCGAAACCTTCCCAATAGAAAGGCAAATTCAGTCAATCAAGTACTAGATGTTTTTTCGGTATTTATTAATCTTAAAGTTGCACAATGAGAAACTGAAACATGACTATTGAAACCATTTTTCATTTTGACTTAATGTGAAAGCTTTCCCTGACCATCAACAGACGGTATATGCTGGCGATAGACGAAATACAAACACACTTATAGTAGGAGCGTGAAATTACTTCAGTAATCTCCAGTTCCTGAACCAAGTTCACATTCAGTGAAGTAGTTTTTTTTCTTTTCACAATCTTCATGTTCTGAAGCGCATTTTGCATACACACTTGTTATGAGATATCTCTACATCCAGATGCATCCACGTGAAGACATTCTCGGATTAGGAAGACAGAAATCGATTCAATGAGTTTAAAAAAGTTTCCTATGTATTTTCAATTTTTGTGAAAATGCAAATGGTTGATTGACAGAAAGCGATCTTTTGGAAATTTAAAAAAATCCTTTCCCGCTTTCATGCAGATTTTGAGAAACAGTTATTTTGCTTTGAAAACATCTGAAGACGCCAAACAAAAAGGAATTCTAACCAAAATGAAGCATCACCGTTTTGGGAGAGTAACTTATTTAGTGAAGAAAATTGGGTGGGTAACGTGATTTTCGGAAGAGTTCATCGGTGTTTGAAAAACAACAAAAAGTGGCTTTCTGATATTTTTCTCTTGGAAAAGAAACTAGGCAAAAATTTTTATAATCTATCGAGCCTTTGATTGACGTTTTAGCATTAGTGGTTGCAACGTCATGGCCTAAATAAACAAACTAATGATCTGTAGCACTAGTGGATTATCTCATTAACAAGGTCAAAACCTTCCATATTTTTTTCCTCTCGATATTTTCAATTGAAATTTGGTAGATGTTCTAAGACACAAAAGAAAACCTGTTCTGCAATTTTCAGATGTTTCGTGAACATGTGAAGGGTAAATTTGTCCTTCAAACATCCAAAGAGTGTAAAAGCAACAAAAAATCTGGCGTTTTTGCGGTTTTGGCACCCACCAAGAAAAGTTGAATTTTCCAAGTACTTTCGTAAAGTCACGCTCAAGATCATCACTGTTCATGCAGAAACTTTATTTCCAACTTTTTTAACTTCACCTCCACGTTCTTTTAATAAAGCCACATATTTTTGGAAACGTGGAAAACAGTTTTTTCTCTACAGCACGTAAAAATGACGTCACAAGTACATACATCAAAATGTTTTCCTGTCTTCCGAATCCGATGATGCCTTGACTGACTTTCTAGCGCAATCCGATCGCAATTTATGGCCGATTATACTGTAACTTCTGAAGCCAGAATCGTGGCAACTGCGTCAAAGGTACGGTACGATTTACATACCATCGCACTGATTTCAAAGTTACATTTTTCAGAAGCGTAATGGTATTTTTAATACTATCGTTAAGGGCAAAACACAAATCCATGACGCAAAACAAAAGGAGAATTCACTGATCCTCGAACAACAGTTATTTTTAGCTTTTGTCTCATTGAGAAAAATTTTATGCACCAACTTCAACAAGATTAATTCATCGTGACGTCTCCGCTTAGGCCAAGGCGCAAAGCAACGAAATGTAGCATTTCGCAGTTGGTTATTCCTAGTCATCTTTGCAGTTAATAATGTCTGTTGCTTCCTTTCTCTGTTTTTTAATGTTCCATCGACTTTGTTTGTCGTTGTCAAGTGCTGCTCTTGTCAACCTGACATCATTTCCGCTCTGTAATATGTGTTGCAACCCAACCCCCACAAGTCTTCCGGTAAGGAACTGGCTTTCAATTTTCTCAGCCTAAGAAAGTTAATTTCCTTTCCATGTAATAAAGAACAGCTAAACAATTACCTGAAAGTATGTTATAACTTCTCAATTATTTCTTTCGAAACAAAAGGAAGAAAGGCAAAACATAGCAAACAGCAACCACACAATAGCCGCTGTGAACACTTCAGATTCAATGCACACAAAATATAGTGTCGAGTTGAAGTACACTAAAAAGCTCTACGTTTACCTTAGGCTTTAGAGAGGAGAATCATCGGACTGGGCTCTGCTTTCATCTTTTTGCGATGATTCAAACTTCCGCATATCTGTATTCAAGTAACTTCACTCCACAAGTGAAAGAAGCAAGGAATCAATCACACATTTTTAATAGGAAATCGATTTCACGTAACACTACGCATCGTCAGTCCTATCATCTGCAAGCAATGCTAACAGGTGTGAAACGTAGAAAGGCCAACACAAGTTTAGAGAAAGTAAACAACCTCAAGACTGCAATGAAAAAACTGCGCAGACCCAACCGCGACAAATAAAACAAAACCAAAACATCTTGCTAAACTATATGCAAAGGCTGAAGCCTCAAAACTTACTGCATAAATGATAAAAACTTACTAAAATTCAACGCCAGCTCACGATTAACACCAAAGCAAAAGTCGCTTTCTGAAAAAAATAACTCTTCCCAGAGCGAGGCTTTCGAAAACGGTATCAAACAAGCGTTGTGAATCAGTCAATGTGCATTTTGGTTGTTGTGGCAACCAAGTCTCTGCGGGCACGATGGAAACGCTCTGACTGACGCGAACAAAAACACCTGCACACTGGCCGCGAAAAGTGAAATACAAAAATGGTCTGTAGAATTGAAGTGCATCAGCGTTGAGAGGCAGAGAAACAAAATGATTGTCTTACGCGTGGGAGGATCATGTTTTAAATATTGTTTGTGCGTTAAGTTTGTGATACCACTTATCTTCACAGAAATCTAAAGAACGTGAATTAGGTTCTTCAACAAAAGTAACGGTGTAAGCCTCATGTATCAGCGGTTTGTTCACGTCGCCATGGGACTCTGAAAAGTGCCGCAACAAGGCCACTTTATCTTTGTTATTTTCATCAATTTCACAATTGGGTCTGTTCCAATTACTTCGGTGCGATGACCATCTCGTGGAAATTTTTTTCTTGGTTTGCCCGACACATTCTTTGTAATAAAATTGCATTAAATGTACTTTTTGTAAATTCAGTACAATGAGTGTATGTGCAAGGCATTACGAGGAAACACAGTCAACCTGCTCTGTTGTCTTTATTAAGCAATACTAAACTGGCATTGGAATGCCATTCAGAAGTTAAGCAAGAAAAGCGGGACACCAAAGAACGCAAAATAAAGGAGAAAAGAATGTTAAGGCGCAGACACTGTAGTATGAGCACATGGAAAACTAAGGGCACCACATAAATTATGTCTCTTCACAACAATTGCTGAATATACTGTAGAACAAACAAAAGAATGAAAAATCAACTGACATATTGAAATGTAAGAGAATATCTTATATAGCTTTCCCAGTGAAATGGATGAAAATCAGTTTCAATTTTTGGGAATTTCAGACCAAAGTTTGGGAGCAATATCAATTAAATTAAACTGATCCGTGAACACTTTCAATCCGGGAAAATGTTATTATGCGAAAAAAACAAGGTTTACGTCTCTGCATCGTTGATCTACATTATCAATGCGGCGTTGCTTGCTACCTAAATACGGCTAGCACTTTCCTTGCAAAGTTTTGCCGTACGAAAAAGGCACACGTTGTGCATGGCAGTCATTCATGAACAATGGTAAAACGCATTTTTGACATACGCTCTTTTTTAGTTTCAGCAAAGATTCTCTGCACGCTTGCTCGTTGGAGCACGGCAATAAAATCCATGTCACCACGCGTTGGACAATGCAGACATCAACGCCTCTAACCGGACGGTAAAATTACATGTGACATTTACATGTTTTGATTATATTGGTAAAAAAAATTATATGCATTGTGTCATGATTTTTT